>Ga0187780_10000286_pt1 | contig 38561 bp, 31 predicted proteins | sample 1015_Q2_SP10_20__FD_132429 | JGI IMG/M metagenome (GOLD analysis project Ga0187780, IMG submission 132429) | Tropical peat soil microbial communities from peatlands in Department of Meta, Colombia - 1015_Q2_SP10_20_MG | ecosystem: Environmental > Terrestrial > Soil > Wetlands > Peat | place...
GATCCCGGCTGCCAGCCGTAAGGTCATCAACAACAAGGACGTCAGTGTGCTGAAGAGGAAGATCCTGGCGAGCGGCCTGTCGGTGCCGCAGTTGGTCTCGACCGCCTGGGCGTCGGCCTCGACGTTCCGCGGCTCGGACAAGCGTGGCGGCGCCAACGGCGCGCGCGTTCGTCTCGCGCCGCAGAAGGATTGGGCCGTCAACGATCCGGCCGAGCTCGCCACGGTGATCAAGAAGCTCGAGGCGATCCAGGCGGCCTTCAACAAGGGCAGCAAGAAAGTCTCTATGGCCGACCTGATCGTGCTCGGCGGCGGCGCCGCGATCGAGAAGGCGGCGAAGGCGGCCGGCGTTAACGTCAAGATGCCGTTCGCACCCGGACGCATGGACGCGTCACAGGATGAGACGGATGTCGAATCCTTCGCGCCGCTCGAGCCGCGTGCCGACGGCTTCCGCAACTACATCGGCAGCAAGCGTCAGTTCATGCAGCCTGAGGAAGCCTTGATCGATCGCGCCGCCCTATTGCGGTTGACCGGTCCGGAAATGACGGCGCTGATCGGCGGCCTGCGCGTGCTCGGCGCCAATGCCAAGGGCTCCAAGCACGGCGTTCTCACCAAGAAGATCGGCACGCTCTCCAACGACTTCTTCGTCAACCTGCTCGATATGGCCACGGTGTGGTCGCCGCCGAGCGCCGAGGGCGTCTACGAAGGCCGCGACCGCAAGACCAAGGCGGCGAAGTGGACGGCAACGCGCGTCGACCTGATCTTCGGCTCGCACTCGCAGCTTCGCGCTTTCGCGGAAGTCTACGCCTGCGCGGACTCCAAGGCGAAGTTCGTCAACGACTTCGTCGCCGCGTGGACCAAAGTGATGAACGCCGACCGCTTCGATTTGGCGGCTAAAAAGACGGTGTAAGCACGCTATCGACACGAAATGAAAACGGCCGGGATATTTCCCGGCCGTTTTGTTTCTTGGAAGCTTTCGCAACACTCTTCGCTCATCATCCCCGCGGGTTATTTTTCGCCGTTCCCGCTGCTTTCCCCGCCCGCCTTCATCGCGTCGGGCTGCGGCATGGCGATGACGTTGTAGCCGCTGTCGACGAAATGCACTTCGCCGGTGACGCCGCCGGACAGATCGGACAGCAGATAAAGCCCGGCACCGCCGAGTTCCTCGAGCGTCACGCCGCGGCCGAGCGGCGAATATTTTTGCTGGAAGGCGAACATGTAGCGCGCGTCGGTGATGCCGGCGCCGGCGAGCGTCCGGATCGGCCCTGCAGAGATGGCGTTGACGCGAACCTTCTGGTGCCCGAAATCGACCGCGAGATAGCGGACCGAGGCTTCGAGCGCCGCTTTGGCTACGCCCATGACGTTGTAGTTCGGCATGGCGCGGTCGCCGCCATTGTACGTCAGCGTCACCATGGCGCCGCCGTTCGGCATCAACGCCGCCGCGCGCTTTGCCGCCTCGGTAAAGGCGTAGCAAGAAATCACCATCGTGCGGATAAAGTTTTCACGCGTGGAATCGGCGTAGCGGCCCTTGAGCTCTTCCTTGTTGGAGAAGGCGATGGCGTGCACGAGAAAGTCCATCGTACCCCATTGCTTCTTGATCGCCTCGAACACCGTGTCGACAGAAGCGATGTCTTCGACGTCGCAGGGCAGCACGAGGTTTGAGCCGACGGAGTCGGCCAGCGGCTTGACGCGTTTCGCGAGTGCATCACCCTGATAGGTGAAAGCGAGTTCGGCGCCGTGTTCTTTAAGAGTTTTTGCGATGCCCCAAGCGATGGAGTGGTCGTTCGCCACGCCCATCACCAGACCGCGTTTGCCTTCCATCAGTCCCGGCACGGCGATCACGCATCCAGCCGCTTGAAGATGACCGAAGCGTTGGTGCCGCCAAAACCGAAGGAGTTCGACAGCACCGCGCCGAGCTTCACATTGTCCTCGCGTTTCCGCGCGATCGGTATGTCGGCAAAGGCCGGGTCGAGGTTCTCGATGTTGGCGCTCTCGCAGATAAAGCCATTGTTCATCATCAACAGCGAGTAGATCGCCTCCTGCGCGCCGGCCGCGCCGAGCGAATGACCGGTGAGCGACTTGGTCGCCGAGATCGGCGGACACTTCGCGCCGAATACCTCGCGGATTGCCTCGATTTCCTTTACGTCGCCGATCGGCGTCGAAGTGGCGTGCGGATTGATGTAGTCGATCGGCGTCTTGCAGGTCGCAAGCGCCATCTTCATGCAACGGCTCGCACCCTCGCCCGACGGCGCCACCATGTCATAGCCATCGGATGTCGCGCCGTAGCCTGCGATTTCAGCGTAGATCTTGGCGCCGCGCGCCTTCGCATGCTCGAGCTCTTCCAGCACCAGGACGCCTGCGCCGCCGGCGATGACGAAGCCGTCTCGGTCGACATCGTAGGCGCGCGAGGCCTTCTCGGGCGTCGCGTTATACTTCGAAGACATGGCGCCCATGGCGTCGAACAGTACCGACAGCGTCCAATCGAGCTCCTCGCAGCCGCCTGCGAAGATCATGTCCTGCTTGCCCCACTGGATGATCTCGGTGGCGTTGCCGATGCAATGGTTCGAGGTCGCGCAGGCCGACGAGATCGAATAGTTGACGCCCTTGATCTTGAACCAGGTGGCGAGCGTCGCCGACGCGGTCGACGACATCGCCTTGGGAACAGCGAAGGGGCCGACACGTTTCGGGCCCTTCTCGCGCGTGGTGTCGGCGGCATCGACGATGGCGCGCGCCGACGGCCCGCCGGAGCCCATCACAATGCCGGTACGTTCGTTCGAGATATCCTTTTCTTCGACGCCCGAGTCGCGAATCGCCTGCTCCATGGCGACGTGATTCCACGCCGCGCCGCCGCCGAGGAAGCGCATCGCACGGCGATCGACCGATTCAGCGGGGTTAAGCGTGGGCGCGCCTTGCACCTGGCAGCGGAAGCCGAGCTTGGCGTAGTCCTCGGCGCGGCTGATGCCGGACTTGGCCTCGCGCAGGCTCGCCAGCACCTCCTGCGTGTTGTTGCCGATGGACGAGACAATGCCCATTCCGGTGACTACGACCCGCCGCATCGCCGTACTACCTTTTACCCGCGTGAATTATTGGTGATTGGGCCAAAGATTGGCCAGCCCGAGCAATTGTTCAAGAGGCTCAAGCGCCGCCCGGCTGCAACGCTTCGTCCTGCTTGAATAGGCCGACCTTGAGGTCGAGTGCCTTGTAGATGACGGTGCCGTCCGCCGACAACCAGCCGTCGGCAATGCCGAGCACCAGCTTCGATCGCATCACCCGCTTGAAGTCGATGCCGTAGATGACTTTCTTCATCGACGGCAGCACCTGGCCGGAGAACTTCAATTCGCCGAGGCCGAGCGCGCGGCCGCGTCCCGCCGCGCCGAGCCAGCCAAGGAAAAAACCGACCATCTGCCAGAGGGCATCGAGACCAAGACAGCCCGGCATCACCGGATCACCCTTGAAGTGGCAGAGGAAGAACCAGAGGTCCGGCTTCACGTCGAGCTCAGCGCGAACGAAGCCCTTGCCGTGGGCCCCACCCTGCTCGGCGATTTCGGTGATGCGGTCGAACATCAGCATTGGGGGCAGCGGCAGCTGCGCATTGCCCGCACCGAACAGTTCGCCGCGGCCGCAGGCCAGCAGGTCCTCATAATCGAAGCTGTGACGACGTCCCGTCGTGGTCCCGCCCGGCGGGTTTGCCTGAATATTCATGCGAAACTCGTAACATAACGGCGTTGACCGGGGAAAGGTGGGACGTCCCGCCGCGGGCCCGACCCGCGGTTCCCGGAGGGTGTGTGGCAACTCGGCCCGCGGGACCTGCTTGTGCCAATCAGGCGTTGTTGCGACGGAGTTGCATCTAGGAATGCAATTGCGTATATGTTGCAGCTGCAACAGTTTTTGCCGGACGCGGAGTCGCGCCGGCCACGAGGCGTCCTGATGGGCCTTTCGCGTAGCGTCACGATACCAACCTCCCAGCCCGGCTCTGAATTGACGGGCTGCCCTTGGCATGACGTCAAGGCAATGCTGCGCCAGGTTGGTCTGCGTCCGACGCGTCAGCGCATGGCGCTCGGCTGGCTGCTGTTCGGCAAGGGCGATCGGCACCTGACCGCCGAAATGCTTTACGAGGAAGCGAGCCGCGCCAAAGTACCGGTGTCGCTTGCGACCATTTACAACACGCTGCACCAGTTCACCGAGGTCGGCCTGCTGCGCCAAGTCGCGGTGGACGGCTCCAAGGCTTTCTTCGACACCAACACGTCCACGCACCATCACTTCTTCGTCGAGGGCGAGGACGAGCTGCTCGACATCAGCGGGAGCGATGCCCTGGTCGGCAACAGCCCGACGCCGCCGGAAGGTTACGAAGTCGCGCGCGTCGACGTGATTGTGCGCCTGCGCCGCAAGGGCGTTGCATAAGCCCGGGCTATTCCACGGATAAGTTCTCGTGCCCTGCGTTTGCGGGGCTTTTCGTTTCCGGCCGCGCGCAATCGTGATCAGTCCCACCGCGCCCAACGCTGCCGGCCGCGCCGACGCATGTTAGTCTTGCCTCAATCGGACCGCGAATGCAGACGAGTTGCACCGGGAGCAACGCCATGGCTACTTCGCTCAAGCACGTGAAGATTGCGCCGAAAGGCATGGGCCTCAACGACTTCGTCGCCCAGCAAGAAGGTTTCTTTGCCGCCGAAGGTCTCGACGTCGAATTCGACTGGAAGACGTTTCGCGGCACGCAGTCGAGCTGGAAGACCTTCGACTATTTCCAGCGTCCGCAGGACAAGCCTTACACCGAGAGCAAGGAAGACGTCATTCAAGGCGCCTGTGTCTGGGGCTCGATCTGCAATGCCGGCGCGGGCATGGGACGCTTCGTGTCGGAAGCCTATGGCGTCTCGCCTTGGGCGATCTTCGTCCGACCTGATTCCAAAATCCGCAAGCCGGAGGATTTGAAAGACGTGCCGGTGTCGGTCGGCCTGCGCGCCGGCAGTCATTTCAATGTGCCTTACCGGCTCGAGAAATACCTGCCGCTCGAGCACATCAAGATCGTCAACACCGGAGGCTTCGGCGCGCGACTCAAGGCGCTGCTCGATGGAGAGGTCGAAGCTGCAAGCCTCTTGCCACCTCAGATCGCAATGGCCGAGCAACTCGGACTGCGTGCGATCATCCGTGACACCTTCAAGACCCTGTGGTGGGTTCCGGACAATTCCGACCCGGCCGTGGTGACGGGCTATCTGCGTGCGCTCGACCGCGCCGAGAAGGCTATGGACTCTGACCTCAACAAATATCTGCCGCTGTGGAAGCTCGCGGTACCGCCCGACTTCGAGACTTACGCGCCCTGGGATTTCAGCAAGTTCGGCCGCGGCGAACGCTTCGTCTATCAGGCGCTGCCGCGCAGCGAATTCGACGAGACGATGGATCAGGTCAAGCGCTGGGGTCTCGATCAGTATCTCAAGGAGCGAAGCTTCGACGTGCTGAGTTACGCGCCGCGCTGACGCGGGCGCATAGCGGCGAGGCGGTCAGTCGACCTTTTCGTTCGGGTAGGCGCCCCACAGGCGATCCTGGCGGATCCAGCCGTTGAAGCCTTTGCCGCGGAACTCACACCATGAGCCCGTGCAAGCCCGCAGCATGCCCTGCACGCCGCCTTCGAGCTTCGCCACCACCGCGGACTTGATGTCGGCTTTCTCGTAGAGCGGTACCGGCTCATCTTTCAGGTTCGGCACGACGACCGCCGTGCGCTTGCCCGACAGCAGCGAGTGATAGACCCAGCCGTCGGCGCCCTCCCAGTCCCGGATTCGCCTCCAGTTCTCGAACTCGGCGATGATCTCAACCGGCATGCCGGTACGGGTGTAGACCCAGCGTACCTCCTGGTCCTGGTTGGGACCGGTGCGCACATTGACCTTGTCGGACTTGAGGCTCACGAAGCGCGGGACCGGCAGGCCGCTGACCGAGCCGGTGGTCTCGCTGCCGGCGCGGGCGGTAAGCGGCAAAGCCAGGAGCCCTAGACCAATGATGGCGGCCAACCGGCTCGAAAAATGCGCCCTGCTTTGTGTTGTCACGGCCATCTGCTAGGAAAATGAACGGATTAACGCCCCTCGACGCTCTGGCCGGGAGTGTGGGGCAGCACGGTTAAAGAGGGCTAAATCGGCCGATGCCGAAGACCAAGAAGCCGCTGGTCATTGTGACCCGCAAGCTCCCGGACAAGGTCGAGCTGCGTATGCGGGAACTTTTCGACACCCGGCTCAACCCCGAAGACAAGCCGATGTCGCAGGCCCAGTTGACCGAGGCCGTGAAGGCCGCGGACGTGCTGGTGCCCACGGTCACCGACGAGATCAACGCTTCCGTCCTCAGCCGCGCCGGAGAGCAGCTCAAGCTGATCGCGAACTTTGGTAATGGTGTCGACAATATCGACGTCGCGACCGCGGTTCAGCGCGGCATCACCGTGACGAATACGCCCGGTGTCCTGACCGAGGACACCGCCGACATGACGATGGCGCTCATTCTCGCGGTGCCGCGGCGGCTGGTCGAGGGCTCGGGCGTGCTGACCGCCGACAAGGACTGGGCCGGCTGGACGCCGACCTGGATGCTCGGCCACCGCATCTGGGGCAAACGCCTCGGCATCATCGGCATGGGACGTATCGGCCAAGCGGTAGCGCGACGCGCCCGCGCCTTCGGTCTGCAGATCCACTACCACAACCGCCGCAAAGTACCGCCGCGCATCGAGGAGGAACTCGACGCGACGTATTGGGAAAGTCCCGACCAGATGCTCGCCCGCATGGACATCGTCTCGGTCAACTGTCCGCACACGCCGGCGACCTATCACCTGCTCTCGGCGCGGCGGCTCAAGCTGCTGCGGCCGGACGCCTACATCGTCAACACCTCGCGCGGCGAGGTGATCGACGAGAACGCGCTGGCGCGCCTGATAGAGGCGGGCGAGATCGCCGGTGCAGGTCTCGACGTGTTCGAGCACGAGCCGGCCGTCAATCCAAAGCTGGTCAAGCTCGCGCGCCAGGGCAAGGTCGTGCTGTTGCCGCATATGGGTTCGGCGACGGTCGAAGGCCGCATCGACATGGGCGAGAAGGTTATCATCAACATCAAGACCTTCATGGACGGCCATCGGCCGCCCGACCGCGTGCTGCCCTCGATGCTGTAGGCGCTCAGCGCTCGCGCGTATTTCCGCTGAAGATCTGATTGAAGCTCGTTTTCGCGACCAGCGAACGCTTTGCGGCAACCGGCGCGTCATTGTCGTGACGCGCAATTTTCTCCGTACGCGTGGGCGTCATCACCACATCCGGAGAATGACGATACGACCGCGCGATCAAGCCGGCCGGATAGGAGCCGCGTGGCACGACGTGGACGATGCGAAAGCCATGCGCCTTCAACATCACGATCAGCTTCGGCAGCACACGCGCGGTGCGCGGCTTGACGTCGTGCATCAGCAGGATGCCGCCGTGGTGGTGCTCGAGCCGCGTGACCGTGCTGTTGAGCATCGCGGTCGCGTCGTTATGTTTCCAGTCGTAGGAGTCGATATCGATGCTCCAGACGACAATGCCGTGCTCATTCAGGTAGCGCTCGGCTTCGCGTGTCCGGTAGAGACCGGGAAAACGGAAGAATGGCGCCGGATGCCGGCCGAGTGCGGCAGTGACAGAGGCGATGCCGGTTTCGATCTCCCGCACCTCGCCGTTCAGCGGCAGGCGATGCAGTGGATGGTTCTGCGTGTGCGTGCCAATGGTGTGGCCCGCGGCCAGCACCTGCCGCGCCGTCCCGGGATGCGCCCGTGCCTGGCGGCCGACCATGAAGAAGGTCGCGCGCAGACATTCATCGGACAGCGTCTTGAGGATCGATGGCGTCGAGGCCGGGTTCGGTCCGTCGTCGAAAGTCAGCACCACCTCGCCGGGCGCGAGCGGCAACCTCACGCCGTAATCTTGAACGCCGACCACAGGAGTCGCGCGCGCATCGACCGATATGACGCGGCTGACGCCGAGCGCGTGCGGATTGTGACAAGCCGCAGCCAGCGCGCTCTCGCCGAGCGCGACGACGCACAGAAAAACGGCAAGGCTGCGCAACGCGTGTGAAAACACGACGTCCCCTTGGTTCCCCCATGACGGTTTTACCGGCTGCACTTCGGCCGCTTGCAAAATCCGGCGTTCATGATGAACAGACGTCGTTAATGCGCCGGATCGTCCGGCTTTGCCGTTATTTGTGCAACGACAAATCCTTGATCGCCGGTTTTTTGCCGCTCAATGGGTTATGGCGATCCCAGGCATAGTGGAGCGTCTCGAACCGCATCGAGCGCGTGTCGACCATGAGAAGCCGCCCGACCAATCCCTCGCCAAAGCCGACGATCTCGCGAATCACTTCGAGCGCCATCAGCGAGCCGAGCACGCCGGGCAACGCGCCGAGGATGCCGGCCTCGGTGCAGGCCGGCACCGTGCCGTCCGGCGGCGGCTCCGGGAACAGGCAGCGATAGGTCGGATTGGACTTGCCGTCCGCGTTCTTCTCATGCGCGCGGATGGTGGTGAGCGTGCCGTCGAAGGTGCCGACGGCAGCGGTCACCAACGGCTTCCTGGCGAAAAAGCAGGCATCCGAGACCAGATAACGGGTGGCGAAATTGTCGGAGCCATCGGCAACGATGTCGTATTTGGAAATGACGTCGAGTGCGTTCTCGCGCGTCAGCCGCGCCATCTGCGTTTCGACGGCGACATGCGGATTGAGCCTGACGACCGCGGCTTCCGCGGCGTCCACCTTGCGCGTGCCGATGTCCCCGGTGCCAAAGATCACCTGCCGCTGCAAATTCGACAGTGTCACTTCGTCGTCGTCGATCACACCCAGTGTCCCGACGCCGGCGGCGGCAAGGTAGAGCAACACCGGCGCGCCGAGGCCGCCGGCCCCGACCACAAGGACGCGTGCAGCTTTGAGCTTGGCTTGGCCAGCCCCGCCGACCTCGCGGAGCACGATATGCCGGGCGTAACGTTCCAGTTCCTGTGGATCGAGCATCGCTGCTAAGCCTATGGCGGCGCGGGCTTTTGTGCCAGCGCCACCGGCCAACGACCCGCCGTCTTGCGCGACCCCCTCCATTGGCTAAGGTGCCCGCAAACTTGGGTGGCGTTAACAAAATGCGTTTGGGTCGCATCCTTGCCGTGCTTGCGGTAGCCGCCGCTGTTGCGCCTGCGTCGGCGCAGTGGAGCGGCAATGGCAATCCGAACCCGGTCGAGCAGTCGCCGGCGGCGAAGAAGCACGCCGCGCGCAAGCCTGTAGCACGCGCCGCCGCCAAGAAACCCGAAGTCACCGCGCCCAAACCGGCCGAGGTCAAGCCGGCGACAAAGACGGAAGAGGCAAAAGCCTCGCCCGCGGCTCAAGAGCCCGTGAAGAAGAAGGATGAGGCGAAGGCTGCGCCGTCACTTGCCCCCTCGCCTGAGCTAGCCAATATTTCCCCGGCCGACCGGCTGAAGATCCAGTCGGCCTTGTTCTGGTCCGGTGACTATGCCACCGCCGCGAAAGACGGCGGCGCAATGGAAGACGCCATCCGCAGCTTCCAGAAGCGTAACAAGGCGAAGGTCACCGGCGTGCTGACATCCGAGCAGCGCACCGAACTTCTCGGCGCCGCCAATAGCCATGAACAGGAATTCGGCTGGAACGTCGTCGTCGATCCTGCGACCGGCATACGCATCGGTCTACCGACCAAGCTGGTGCCGAACGCACAGAACGCCGAGCGCGGCACGCGCTGGTCGTCACCGCACGGCGAGGTGCAGGTCGAGACCTTCCACGTCAAGAACGCAAATTTGCAGATGCTGTTCGACGAAGAAAAGAAGAAGCCCAATCGCACAATCGAACGCGCCGCCCTCGCCGACGATGGTTTCATCGTCAGCGGCATGCAGGGCCTGAAGTACTACATCGTGCGCGCCAAACAACGCGACGGCGAGGTTCGCGGCTTCACGCTCTATTACGACCAGATGATGGAAGGCATCGTCGCGCCGGTGATGGTGGCGATGGCGAGCGCTTTCTCGCCGTTCCCCGAGCGGCAGGTGCCCTTCGCGGCGCTGGCGAAGACGGTCGAATACGGCACCGGCCTCGTCGTCAGTGCGCAAGGCCATATCGTCACCGCGCAACGTGTCGCCCAGGGCTGCAATATCATCGTCGCCGACGGCCTTGGCAACGCCGAGCGTGTCGCGGTCGACGAGGAGAGCGGCTTAGCGCTGTTGCGGGTCTACGGCGCCCGCAAGCTCAAGGTGCTGCCGCTGGCACGCGAAGCGGCGAAAGCGGGCGAGATCACCTTGGTCGGCATCCCCGACCCGCAGGAGCAGAGCGGGGCGAAAGCCCTGACCGAGATCAAGGGCAAGTTGTCGGACAGCGCGGCCATTGCATTTGCCCGTTCGGTGCCGACCGCCGGCTTAGGCGGCGCTGCGGCGCTCGATGCCAAGGGCCAATTCACCGGCATCATGGCGACAAGCAGCTTCGCGCTGGCCAGCGCCGAGCCGACTCTACCGCCGGTGCGGCTGATCAGTGCGGCGACGATCCGCGACTTCCTCGACAAGCAGCATGTTCCTGCCGCCGCGACGGCGAACGGCGACGCCCGAGCCTCGCTGGTCCGCATCATCTGCGTGCGGCAGTAAGTCCGGCTATTTGTTCTTCCACTTCGGCGGCCGTTTCTCGATGAAGGCTTTCATGCCCTCCTTCTGATCTTCCGTCGCGAACAGCGAATGGAAGATGCGCCGCTCGAAGATCACGCCGTCCGATAATCCCGACTCGAAAGCGCGATTGATCGCCTCCTTGGCCGCAAGCACCGACGGCAGCGACATGTTGGCGACGGTATCGGCGACCTTCATTGCCTCGTCCATCAGGTTCGCCACCGGCACGACGCGCGCGACGAGCCCGGAACGCTCCGCTTCCGCCGCGTCCATCATGCGCCCGGTAAGGATCATCTCCATGGCCTTGGCCTTGCCGACGGCGCGCGTCAGCCGCTGGGTGCCGCCGATGCCGGGAATGACGCCGAGCTTGATTTCGGGCTGGCCGAACTTGGCGTTGTCGGCGGCGATGACGACGTCGCATTGCATGGCGAGCTCGCAGCCGCCGCCAAGCGCAAAGCCCGCGACCGCCGCGACGATTGGCTTGCGCGCGCGCGCAACGCGGTCCCAAGTGCCGGTGAAATTGCCAAGATAGGCCTCAATGAACGTCTTGTCGGCCATTTCCTTGATGTCGGCGCCCGCGGCGAAGGCTTTCTCATTGCCGGCGATCAGCATGCAGCCAATGTTCGGATCGGCATCAAACTTGTCGATGGCCTCACCCAGCTCGGTCTTGAGCGCGACGTTAAGCGCGTTGAGTTGCAGCGGCCGGTTGAGCCTAATGACGCCGACGCGGCCTTTGGTTTCGACGACAATGTTCTGATAAGCCATGACTGATCCTCGAGTTCAATTGAGCTTGGCGCCGGACCGCTTCACAACATCCGCCCATTTGGCGGAATCGGTACTGATCGCCTCGGCATAGTCTTTCGGCGTGCCGCCGGCCGGCTCGTCGCCGATCTTTTCGAACTTTTCGAGGAAGCGGCGCGACTTGAGCGCGTTGTTGATTGCGGCATTGAGCTTGTCGACGATCGGTCCCGGTACGTTCGCCGGCGCGATAACGCCGGTCCAGGTCGGCGCCAGATAGCCGGGCACGGTCTCGCCGATAGTGGGCAGGTCGGGAAAGGCCGGCGAGCGCTGCGCGCCGCTGACCCCAAGCGCGCGCACCTTGCCGGCTCGGGCAAACGGCGCGATCGACTGCAGGCTCTCGAACATGATGTCGACATGACCGGCGATCAGGTCGTTGATCGCCAGCGCTCCGCCGCGATACGGCACATGCACGATCTCGGTACCGGTCATGTACTTGAACAGCTCACCGCCGACATGGCCGGGCGAGCCGTTGCTAGAAGACGCGTTGGTCAGTTTGCCGGGATTTTTCTTGGCGTAATCGATCAGCTCCTTGACCGAGCGCACCGGCAGGTTGTTCGAGACGGCGAGCAGCAAATGGCCTCGGGCCACCAACGCGATCGGCTGGAAGTCGCGCTCGATGTTGTAGGGAAGCTTCTCGACCATATGTCGCGTGATAGCGAGCGCACCGATCGGACCCATGCCGATAGTGTAGCCGTCTGGCGCAGACTTCGCGACGAGATCGAGACCAACCGTGAGCGCGCCGCCGGGGCGATCCTCGACCACAACGAGCTGGCCGAGCTCCATCGTCAATTCTGCCGCTAGGATGCGCGCCACGTTGTCAGTCGCGCTGCCGGCGGCTTGCGGCACAATGAAACGAATCGGGCGGTCGGGATATTCGGCGGCGGCGTGCGCTGCCGTCATGCAAAGGAGCAGCAGTGCGATCAAGCTCGATTTGCGCATGGTGTCGACCCCGGCCGTGGCAGGCCGCTAGCGTGGCCTACTTCTGGCACGCTGGGCAATAGAAGGTTGAGCGGCCGTTCTGGACGATGCGCTTCACCTTGCCTTTGCAGCCGCCCGGACATGGCTTCCCTTCGCGGTCATAGACCAGAAAGTTGTGTTGGAAATCACCGAGCGAGCCGTCGGCGCGGCGGTGGTCGCGCAGCGAGGAGCCACCGGCCTTGATGGCGTCCTCGAGCACCGCCTTGATGGCGCCGACCAGTGCCAGCGCGTGTTCGTTCGGCTTGCCGTTGCGGTCGGCGATGGTCGAAGCGCGCCGCTTCGGCGACAGCCGCGCACGGAAGAGCGCCTCGCAGACATAGATGTTGCCGAGACCGGCGACGACGCGCTGGTCGAGCAGTGCCGCCTTCAGCGACGTGTTCTTGCCGGCGCAGGTTTCCGCCAGCATCGCCGCGTCGAAGGCGTTACCCAAGGGCTCGGGCCCGAGATTGCGCAGCAGCGGCTCGTGCTCGAGCTTGACGCGCGGCACGAGCTTCATCGAGCCGAAGCGGCGGGGATCATTGAAGGTCACCGCTTCGCCATTCGACAGATGAAACACGACGTGATCGTGTGACGTGCTCTTGGAGCGCTCGTGGTAGTAGACGCCCGGTTTGGCGTCCCTGCCGACGCGGAACGAACCCGACATGCCGAGATGCATGATGAGGACGTCACCGGACGACAGGTCGGCGAGCAGGTATTTGGCACGGCGGCCGAGGCCTTCGACCTTCTGCCCGGTGACGCGTTTCTCGAAGTCCTTGGCGATCGGCCAGCGCAACCTGCGGTCGCGCACCTCGACCTTCTTGATGCGCGCGCCTTCCATCGCGGGAGCAAGCCCGCGGCGCACGGTTTCGACTTCGGGCAACTCGGGCATGGTTAACGCTCTTTCCGTTCACTGATAGCGCCCCCCGCGCCGCCGCGCTATGGTCCTGCCCGCAAAGGACAAATTGGCGATGGCCGGCCCTTCGGACGCGACCCATTTCGGCTACGAGACCGTGCCGCTCGGCGACAAGCAGGGCCGCGTCGACGACGTGTTCCGTTCGGTCGCGCGCCGCTACGACCTGATGAACGACCTGATGTCAGGCGGCTTGCACCGCGCCTGGAAGGACGTGCTGGTCACCGCCGTCAACCCGCCGAAGGGCGACACGCCGTTCAAGCTGCTCGATCTCGCCGGCGGCACCGGCGACATCGCGCTGCGCGTGGCGAAACTCGGCGGCGGCGGCACCACCGTCACCGTCGCCGACATCAACACCGACATGCTCAGCGTCGGCGCCGAGCGCGCCCTCGATCGGGATCTCGACGACCGCGTCGGCTTCGAGCAAGGCAATGCCGAGGCGCTGCATTATCCGGACCGTAGCTTCGATTGCGTCACCATCGCCTTCGGTATCCGCAATGTGCCGCGCATTGACTGCGCGCTTGCCGAAGCGTTCCGCGTGCTCAAGCACGGCGGCCGCTTCCTCTGCCTGGAATTTTCCAGCGTCGATGTGCCGGGGTTCGACCTGCTGTACGAGCTCTACTCTTTCCAAGTTATCCCGCGCATCGGCGCAGCGGTCGCCGGCGACCGCGAGGCGTACAAGTACCTGGTCGAGTCGATCCGCAAATTCCCGAAGCCCAAGGCCTTTGTGCAGATGATCGAAGCGGCCGGCTTCCGCCGCGTTACGTTCACACCGATGACCGGCGGCGTGGTGGCGCTACATTCAGGCTGGCGCTTGTGATCGGCGGCCTATCCCATCTGACGCGCCTCGCGCGGACTGGTTTTGTGTTCGCGCGCGAGGGCGTGTTTGCGCTGATCGACACACGGCCCCTGCCGCTGCCGGCAAAAACCGCGATCGCGCTGGCGCGCGTCATCGAGCGGCCGAGTGCCAAGAGCGGCGAGAGCCGGCTCGCGGCGGCGCTCACGCGGCTCGGCCCAACCTACGTGAAGCTCGGCCAGTTCCTCGCGACGCGGCCGGACGTCGTCGGCACAGAGATCGCGCGCGACCTCGAAAGCCTGCAGGACAAGATGGCGGCGGTCCCGCAGACAGAAGCAGAAGCAGCAGCAGAAGCAGCACTTGGTAAGCCGCTCGCCGCCGTCTATGCGAGCTTCGGGCCGGCCGTTGCCGCCGCCTCGATTGCCCAGGTGCACCGCGCCGAAGTCGAGGTCGACGGCAAGCGCAAGCCGGTGGCAGTCAAGATCCTCCGGCCCGGCGTCGACCGCCGCTTTCGGGCCGACCTTGATGCCTTCTTTTTCATCGCCCGCAAGGCCGAGGCGATCTCGCTCGAAGCGCAGCGCCTGCGTCTGGTCGAAGTGGTGGCGACGCTGGCCCGTTCGGTCGCAATCGAGATGGATTTCCGCCTCGAAGCCGCCGCACTTTCCGAAATGGCGGAGAACACCCGCGACGACAAGGGCTTCCGCGTCCCGGCGGTCGACTGGGACCGCACCGCCCGTGAGGTGCTTACGCTCGAATGGATCGATGGCACGCCACTTCACAATCACGACGCATTGCGCGCCAAAGGTTTCGATCTGCCGGCGCTCGGTCGCGCCGTGATCCAGAACTTCCTGCGGCACGCGTTGCGCGACGGCTTCTTCCACGCCGACATGCATCCGGGCAATCTGTTCGTCGACGATGAAGGCCGCCTCGTCGCCGTCGACTTCGGCATCATGGGTCGCCTCGGGCCCAAGGAACGGCACTTCCTCGCCGAGATCCTGTTCGGCTTCATCACCCGCGATTACATGCGCACGGCGCAGGTGCATTTCGATGCGGGCTATGTGCCGCGGCAGCATTCGGTCGAGAGTTTTGCCCAGGCGATCCGCGCCATTGGCGAGCCGATCCACAATCGCGCGGCCGAAGACATCTCGATGGCTAAGCTGCTGACGCTGCTGTTCGAGGTCACCGGCCTGTTCGACATGCGTACCCGGCCAGAGCTGCTGCTGCTGCAAAAGACCATGGTGGTGGTGGAAGGCGTCGCGCGGTCGCTAGATCCCAAGCTCGACATGTGGTCGACCGCCGACCCGGTGGTACGCGAGTGGATTGAGCGCAATCTCGGCCCGATCGGCAAGCTGGAGGACGCCGCCGAAGGCGCCGGCGAGATCGGCCGTTTCCTCGGCCAAGTTCCGGGCCTCCTGACGCGGGCCGGCTATCTCGTCGATCAGCTCGACAACATCACGCGCGACGGGCTGGTGTTGTCGCGCGACACCGTCGAGGCTATCGGCAAAGCGGAAGCACGTCGCAATCGGAGCAGCGCCGTCGCGCTGTGGCTGATTGCGGCGCTGCTCGGCTGGATCATCTGGCTGATCCGCTAGGGCGCGACCAGTTGCGTCATCTTGGCGAGGCTTTGGCTCCAGCCGGCTTCCATCCCATTCAGCATTGCCGGCGCGAAGGGCACAAAGCCCTTGGCGAAGGAATGGAGCGTCAACTTGGTCTTCTCGCCCGCGCTTCCAGGATAACCGTGGTCTCGCCACGTGCTCGCCTGAATGCAGTGATTGCATTGCAATCAAAAGGTAGCTATCCTTTTGGTAAGATAGGGGTTTCTGATGGCCTCTTTGACCGTCCGCCAACTCGATGAGCGCCTGAAAAAGCTGCTACGGCTGCGCGCCGCCCGCAACGGCCGCTCGGTCGAGGACGAGGTGCGCACCATTCTCCGCGAGGCCGCCGACCAAGTCGGCACCGAGGTGCTCGAGAATTTCACTCCGCCATCGGTACACAGCGCGGCGCCGAGCCGCCGCGGCGTACCGGGGGACGCCAAGCGCGTGCTGTTGATCATCGGCGGCGGCATCGCCGCTTACAAGTCGCTCGATCTGATCCGCCGCCTCAAGGAGCGCGGCTTTTACGTCCGCTGCATCCTCACCAAGGCGGCCGCGCATTTCGTCACGCCGCTGGCAGCCGGCGCCATTACCGGCGAGCGCGTGTTTACCGACCTGTTCGATCCCGCACACGAGTTCGACGTCGGCCACATCCGGTTGGCGCGCGAGACGGACGTTATCGTCGTCGCGCCGGCGACCGCCGATCTGATGGCGAAGGTTGCCGGCGGGCACGCCGACGATCTGGCGACCACCGTGCTGCTCGCGACGACCGCGAAGGTGCTGCTCGCGCCGGCGATGAATCCGCGCATGTGGAGCAACAAGGCGACGCAGCGCAATCTCGCGCAGCTTATCACCGACGGCTTTGCTTTGGTCGGTCCCAACGAAGGCGAGATGGCGGAGACCGGAGAAAGCGGCACAGGCCGCATGGCCGAGCCGCTGGAGATCGCGGCAGTCGTCGAGAAATTATTCGGACGCGGTCAATCGCTGTCAGGCAAGCGCGTGCTGGTGACATCGGGCCCGACGCACGAGCCGATCGATCCGGTGCGCTACATTGCCAACCGCTCGTCCGGCAAGCAGGGTCACGCGATCGCGGCTGCCGCGGCGGCCGCCGGCGCGCAGGTGGCCTTGATCAGCGGGCCAGTCAATCTGCCCGATCCGCCGGGCGTCACCACGATCCATGTCGAAAGTGCCCACGATATGCTTGCTGCCACGGAACGGGCATTACCAGTCGATGTCGCTATTTTCGCCGCGGCGGTTGCCGACTGGCGTGTCGCCAATGCCGGCGAGCACAAGATCAAGAAGAGCAAGGGCCAGGCGACGCCCAACCTGGCTTTGGTCGAGAACCCGGACATTCTATCGACGATCGCGCATCGCAAGTCGCAACGGCCGATGCTGGTGATCGGCTTCGCCGCCGAGACCGAGAACGTCGCCGCCAATGCCAAGGTGAAGCTCGCGTCGAAAGGCTGCGACTGGATCCTCGCCAATGATGTCTCACCGCAGACCGGCATCATGGGCGGCAACATGAACACGATCGAGCTTGTCACCGCCAAAGGCGTCGAGTCGTGGCCGCCGCAATCGAAGGACGATGTGGCGGTCATGCTGATCTCGCGCATCGCCGACGCGCTGCTGAAGGAGAAACCGTGAGTATCGCCGTTCGCATCATGCGCCTGCCGCACGGCGCCGATCTGCCGCTACCGTCCTATCAGAGCGCGCACGCTGCGGGATTTGATCTTGTCGCCGCCGTTCTCGCGAACGCGCCGCTCACACTGACGCCCGGCGCGCATGCGCTCGTTCCAACCGGCATCGCCATCGCCTTGCCGGAGGGCTATGAGGCGCAGGTGCGCCCGCGCTCCGGATTGGCGGCACGCCACGGTCTCAGCGTGCTCAACGCACCCGGCACCATCGACGCCGACTATCGCGGCGAGGTGCGGGTGCTGCTCATCAATCATGGTAAGGCGCCGGTCGTGATCGAGCGCGGCATGCGCATCGCGCAGATGATCATCGCGCAGGTCGCGCGCGCTGAACTCCGCGAAGTACCGGCACTCGACCAAACACGGCGCGGGAAAGGTGGCTTCGGTTCCACCGGAAATCAATAAAGAATTTCTCTTTTGACAGTAAACACCTGTTTGCCCCTATTTTAATACGATCGGCACCCGGAATTGGGACTGGTGCCTTATATGCCACTGGTGTCGCGCAAGGATATTCTTGCTATCGTCGAGGTCGTCGATATCGCCGTCCATTCGCGTACCCGTCTGGTCTCGGCCAAAGCGCTGGCCACTCGCCACAAGTTACCGCCGCGCCATCTCGAAACAGGCCCTCGTCCGCGAGGGCAACCTCAGAGGCGTGCGCGGTCCCCATGGCGGCTATTCGCTCTCCCGCAATTACAAGCGCATCACGGCCGAGGACATCATGCATGCGGCCCGGCGCAAGGATGACGGCAACATTCCGCTGCCAGTTTCTTCGCTGATCAATGAGGTGGTCCGCCCGGCGCTTGACGACGCCGAACGCAGTTTTGCGACCGCCCTTCGCCGCATCAGCGTCGAGGAGTTGGCGCGCGCCCGCGAGAAGCAGAAATAGCTTCCTTTCCGGCCACTTGAGCCGTCCCGTTCACGGTCTGGACTCTTTCGGCGCGACTCCCCACGGGGTTAAAGTCACCCGATTCGCGGACGGTGCGGCGGACACCGTCCGGATCCTTGGGGCACACCATTAATGCCGGAGACGATCCGGGCGGCGAACGAGAGGCTGCGTTCACGTCCGAGGCGGGGCGGATTCCCCGCCGCCTGCGTCGGCGCACTTCTCAGCACCATCGTTTCGGTCCCGGCACGCGCCGAGACCGGTTCGTTTTTCGCAGACGCCTTTACCGGCGTTGCCGCGGCCCTAAGCCGGCAGGACATCCCGAGCGTCACGCTGATCATCGGGCTGTTGGTGTTCGCGGCCTTGGCTGTGGTCGTGCTGTTGCGCACGCGCCGACATGCCGGACATGTCGAAACCGCCGCACGCGACGAGGCCGTGACGCTGCGCGCCGAAATCGACCGGCTCAACGCGCTGCTCCTGGCCGAACCGCAGGTGCTGGTCGAATGGCCGGCGGCCGGCGACAAGCCCGAGATCATCGGCGACACGACGCTGTTGGTAATGGGCGGCGTGCCGGATCGCGTGCTCGCCTTCGGCAGTTGGCTCGAGCCGGCCGCGGCGCAGGAAATGGATGAAGCCGTCACGACACTACGCGCTGAGGGGCGCAGCTTCGCCAAGGCGCTCACCACGCTCAGCGGCCGGCCGGTCGAGATCGAAGGCCGCGCGGTCGCAGGCCGCGCGGTGCTTCGTCTTCGTGACGTCAGCGGCATCGAGCGCGATCTCACCGAGGTCACGGCGCGCCATGACAAGCTCGCCGGCGATGTCGCAACCATGCGCGGCGTGCTCGACGCCCTGCCCGCGCCGGTCTGGGCACGCGACGCCGACGGACGCCTGATCTTCGCCAATTCCACCTACGCACGCGCCGTCGAAGCGCAGGATGCGACTGACGCGGTCGCGAGAGAGCTCGAACTGCTCGACAAGGCCGCTCGCGACGAGCTTGCGAAGACGCGTGCCGCCGGCTCCCCTTACGCAGGTCGGCTACCGGCGATCGTCGCCGGTCAGCGCCGGATCTTCGACGTGATCGACACGCCGTGCGGCGGCGGCAGCGCCGGCATCGCCATCGACCGCACCGAGGCTGCGGCGATGCGCGCCGAGCTGGACCGTATGATTGAAGCGAACCGGCGCGTGCTCGACCAGCTCGCCACCGGGGTCGCCATCTTCAACGTCGACCGCAAGCTCACGTTCTACAATGCGGCATTCCGCTCGGTGTTCGATCTCGACGCCGGCTTCCTTGATCAGACGCCGACCGATTCCGCCGTGCTCGACCGCCTGCGCGCCGCACGGAAGCTGCCCGAGGAGCAAGACTTCCGGCAATGGAAACAACAGCTTTATGAGGCCTATCGCGCGGTCGAGCCGAAGGAGCACATGTGGCACCTCTCCGACGGGCGCACGCTGCGCGTCGTCACCACGCCCAATCCGGAGGGCGGCGTCACCTATCTTTACGAAGACGTCACCGAAAGTCTCGATCTCCACCGCCGCTACGACGCCCTCATCAAGGTGCAGAGTGAGACGCTCGACCACCTCGCCGAGGCGGTCACTGTATTCGGTTCGGACGGCCGCGTGCGGCTACACAATCCGGCGTTCCAGCGGATGTGGAAGCTGTCGGCGGAGGCCCTTGATCAGCACCCGCACATCGAATCGGTCGCTGCCTGGTGCCAGGCTCTGCATGACGAGAGCAGCGTATGGCGCTCGCTGCGGGCCGCTGTCACGGCGATCGATGGCCGCGAGCCGACCGCCGTGAGCCTCGAGCGGCGTGACGGGGTCACCATCAATATGACGACAATGCCGCTCCCCGACGGCGCGACGCTCGTCACATTCCAGGACGTGTCCGATACCGTCAATGTCGAACGCGCACTCCGGGAGAAGAACGAAGCGCTGGAGCAGGCGGACGAAATCAAGCTCGAGTTCGTCCACCATGTTTCCTATGAGCTGCGCTCACCGCTGACCAACATCATCGGCTTCGCCAACCTGCTCGGCGACACAGCTTTCGGCCCGCTCACGCTGAAGCAGCTCGAATATCTCGCCTACATCACCACCTCGACCAACGCACTGCTGGCGCTGATCAATAACATCCTCGATCTCGCCACAATCGATGCCGGCGCCATGACGCTCAACCTCAGCGAGGTCGATATCCGAGCCAGCATGGAAGCGGCAGCCGAAGGCGTTCAGGACAGGCTGGCCAAGGATCAGCTCACGCTCAGGATCGACGCTCCAGGGACCATCGGCAGCTTTACCGCGGATGAGCGGCGGCTGCGGCAGATCCTGTTCAATCTCCTGTCCAACGCCGTCGGCTTCTCACCGCCAGGTGGAACCGTGACGCTGTCGGCCGAACGTCGGACCGATACCGTTGTATTTTCTGTGAGCGATCACGGCCCAGGCATCCCGCCGGACTCGCAGGATCGCGTGTTCGATCTGTTCGAGACTGACTCGATGGGCTCCGGCCATCGCGGTTCGGGCCTTGGGCTATCCCTGGTCCGTTCCTTTGTGCAACTGCATGGCGGCACCGTATCGATTGACTCGACACTGGGCAAAGGCACGACAGTGACATGCGTCTTCCCGACGCCCGAGCAAGCCAAGCAGAGCGCGGCCTAGAGATTCTTACAGCTTGATGTGCAAACGATGCGCAATTTCGCCGACAATGCCGCGGCGGAACAACAGCACGCAGGCGACGAAAATCACGCCCTGGATGACGAGCACCCACTCGCCCATGAAGGCGAGCTTGTATTGCATCGCCAGGATCACGAATGAGCCCACCACCGGCCCGAAGATCGTGCCGAGGCCGCCGACTAGCGACATCAGCACGACCTCACCCGACATCGGCCAGTTGACGTCGGTCAAGGAGGCGATCTGCAGCAGGATCGCCTTGGTCGCGCCGGCGACCCCGGCGAGCGTCGCCGACAGTACAAAGGCAAGAAGCTTGTAGTTGTCGGTCTTGTAGCCGAGCGAGATGGCGCGTGTTTCGTTCTCGCGGATAGCCTTGAGCACCTCGCCGAACGGCGAATGGATGATGCGGTGGATGACCAGCATACCGCCGAGGAAGACAACCAGCACTAAGACATACATCGTCATGTCGTTGCGCAGGTCGAACAAACCGAGCAACGTGCCGCGTGGCACCGCCTGGATGCCATCCTCGCCGCCGGTGAATTTCGCCCGCAGCGCGACGAAATACATCATCTGCGCGAGCGCCAAGGTGATCATGGCGAAATAGATGCCCTGGCGGCGGATCGCCAGCGAACCGGCAATCAGCCCGAGCACGGCCGCGGTCACGGTGCCGACGAGGATCGCCAGTTCCGGCGGCAAGCCCCAAACCTTCGCCGCGTGCGCCGAAATGTAGCTCGCCCAGCCGAAATAGAGCGCGTGGCCGAACGACATCAGGCCGACGTAGCCGATCAGCAGATTGAAGGCACAGGCGAACAGCGCGAAACACAGCGCCTGCATCACGAACAGCGGATAGGTCACGAATGGCGCGATCACTAGTGCGACGGTCATCACGACGAAGGCGATGGTCTGGCTCTGCGCGCGGAGCGCCGAGCCCTTCTGCGTCGTCGGGTCGACCACGCGCTCCATCAGGCTCTCCGTCCGAACATGCCGGCGGGCCGCACCAAGAGCACGATCGCCATGATGACGAAGATGACCGTATTCGACGCCTCGGGGAAAAATACCTTTGTCAGGCCCTCGATGATGCCGAGCGCGAAACCGGTGACGATAGCGCCGAGGATCGAGCCCATGCCGCCGATCACCACCACTGCGAACACGACGATGATAAGCTCGGAGCCCATATTGGGTGACACGTTATAGATCGGCGCTGCCATCACGCCGGCAAAGGCCGCGAGCGCCACGCCGAAACCGTATGTCAAAGTGATCATGCGCGGCACATTGATGCCGAACGCACGCACTAGCGTCGGGTTCTCGGTGGCGGCGCGCAGATAGGCGCCGACCTTCGTGCGCTCGATGATGAACCAGGTGCCGAGGCAGACCGTCAGCGACGCGACGATCACCCAGACGCGATAGTTCGGGAGAAACATGAATCCGAGGTTTTGCCCGCCGCGCAGCGATTCCGGCAGCGTATAGGGCAAACCCGCCGAGCCGAAATAATTGCGGCCGACGCCCTCGATGATAAGCGCCAGGCCGAAGGTCAGCAGCAGACCGTAGAGATGGTCGAGCTTGTAGAGCCATTGCAGGAAGACGCGCTCGATGACGATGCCGATGGCGCCGACCACGATGGGCGCGACGATCAGCGCCTCCCAGTAGCCAAGCCCGAGCCACTTCAGCAGAAGGTAGGCCGTGAGCGCCCCCAGCATGTATTGGGCGCCATGCGTGAAATTGATGATGTTGAGCATACCGAAGATCACAGCGAGCCCGAGGCTCAGCAGCGCATAGAATGAGCCGTTGATCAGCCCAATCAGGAGCTGACCGAACAGCGCGGCCGAGGGGATGCCGAAGATCTCGAACACGGATTACGTCCGGAAGCGAAGGGACGGGCGGTAGCCGCCCGTCCCTTGCTCGCTCGGCTAGCCGCTCACCAGCGGGCAGTTGCCTTCCTTGAGCGGACGGAAAGCTTCGTCCGCAGGGATAGTGACGCGCAGGTGGTAGAAGTCATGCTTGTACTTCGACTCCGAGGGCTTCTTCACTTCAAAGAGATAGGCCGGATGCAAGACGCGGCCGTCTTGGCGAACCGTGCTCTTGCCGTAGACCTCATCCTCAGCGGGAAGCTGCTTCATCTTGGCGACGACCGCCTTGCCATCCGCGGCGCTACCGACAGCCGCGACCGCCTTCAGGTAGTGCAGCGTGCCGGAGTAGACGCCGGCCTGGTTCATGGTCGGAACCTTGTTGTCATCCTTGCGCTCGGCGTGCCAGCGCTTAGTCCAAGCGCGAGTCTGATCGTTCAGGTCCCAATAGAAGGTCTCGGTGAAGATCAGACCCTGGGCGATATCCAGTCCCAGTGCGTTGATGTCGCTCGCGAACACCAAGAGACCGGCGAACTTCTGCCCGCCCTTGACGATGCCGAACTCGGCGCCCTGCTTGATCGAGTTGATGGTATCGCCGCCGGCATTGGCGAGGCCGATGATCTTGGCCTTCGACGCCTGCGCCTGCAGCAGGAACGATGAGAAGTCGGACGTGTTGATCGGATGACGCACCGCGCCCAGCACCTTGCCGCCGTTCGCCGTGACTACGGCCGCGGTGTCGCGCTCGAGCGCATGGCCGAAGGCGTAGTCGGAGGTGAGGAAGAACCAGGTGTCGCCACCCGTCTTCACGATCGCCTTGCCGGTGCCGTTCGCCAGCATCCAGGTGTCGTAGGTCCAATGCACCATGTTGCCGTTGCACTTCGGCCCAGTGAGATCGGAACTCGCGGGACCCGACGCCATGAACACCTTGTTCTTCTGCGCAGCGACCTGCGTGATGGCGAGCGCAACGCCCGAATTCGGCACGTCGGCGATCATGTCGACGTGATCGACGTCGATCCACTGGTTGGCGATCTGCACGCCGACGTCGGCCTTGTTCTGGTGGTCGCCGCTCACGACCTCGACCTTGAAATTCGGATGTGACTTCATGAACTCGTCCGCGGCCATTTTCGCCGCAATGACCGAGCCGATGCCGGTATTGTCGGCATAGAGGCTCGACATATCAGTGAGCACGCCGATCTTGACGTTGATCTGCTGCTGGGCGTTGGCCGTTCCGCAGACCAGAGCCGCAGCGAGCGCCGCGAGCCCTAAGATTTTCCTCATGTGACGTTCCTCCTTCTCGTTTGATTTTCAGCCTTATACACCTAGGTAGTCGTGCAGTTTGCCGACATTGGCATCCAAATCCGCGTTGGCGAACTGATCAACGATCCGTCCCCGGTCCATCACATAGTAACGGTCTGCGACGGTCGAGGCGAAACGGAAATTCTGTTCCACCAGCAGAATGGTGAAGCCGCGCTCTTTGAGAATGCGGATGGTCTTTCCGATCTGCTGGATGATGACCGGCGCCAAGCCTTCGGTCGGCTCATCAAGCAGCAACAGGCGGGCGCCGGTGCGCAAGATGCGGCCGATCGCGAGCATCTGCTGCTCGCCGCCCGACAGCTTGGTCCCCTGACTTGAGAAGCGCCGCTCCTTGAGATTGGGGAACAAACCGAAGACCTGATCGAGGCTCAGGCCGCCGGGCCGTACCACGGGCGGCAGCAGCAGGTTCTCCTCAACGCCGAGGCTTGCGAACACGCCGCGCTCTTCCGGGCAGAACGCGATGCCGGCCCGCGCGATCTGATTGGAGGCGAGGCCAATCAGCTCGCAGCCTTCGAAGCGCACCGAGCCCGAGCGCTGAGTGACAATGCCCATGATCGATTTGAGCGTTGTCGTTTTGCCGGCGCCGTTACGGCCGAGCAGCGTGACCACCTCGCCTTCGCATACCTCGAAGGTCGCACCGTGCAGAATGTGCGACTCGCCGTACCAGGCCTGCAGATCGTTGATCGAAAGCAGCGGCATCACCGTATCAAGCATGGCCGATCCCGAGATAGGCCTGGCGTACTTCGGCGTTCTCCGACACCGAGTCGTAGTTGCCCTCGGCCAGCACGCGGCCGCGCGTCAGAACGGTGATGTGGTCGGAAAGGTCGGCGACCACCGACAAATTGTGCTCGACCATCAGCACTGTGCGATTGGCGGCGACGGTCTTGATGAGCGTGCTGATGCGTTCGATGTCTTCATGGCCCATGCCGGCAGTCGGTTCATCGAGCAGCATCATCTCCGGATCGAGCGCGAGCGTCGTTGCGATCTCCAGCGCACGTTTGCGGCCATAGGGCAATTCGACCGCAGTCCACTCGTGGAACTGCGCCAGCCCCACGTCCGCGATCAGCGTCATCGCGCGGTCGTTGAATTGGTCGAGCATGGAAGTCGGTCGCCAGAAGTCGAACGAACTGCCCCGCGCGCGCTGTAAGGCGATCCGCACGTTTTCCAGCACGGTGAGATGCGGAAACACCGAGGAAATCTGGAACGAGCGCACCAGTCCCAGCCGTGCGACATCGGCCGGCGCGAGCGCAGTGATGTCGCGGCCGTTATAGACGATGCGGCCTTGCGTCGGCCGCAGGAACTTGGTCAGCAGGTTGAAGCAGGTGGTCTTGCCGGCGCCGTTCGGGCCGATCAGCGCGTGGATGGTCTGGCGTTTGACGCGCAGATTGACGTCATTGACGGCAACCAGACCGCCGAATTCCTTAGTAAGGCCTTCCGTCTCGAGGATGATATCGTCACTCATACGCGACAAACCTCTTGAGGCCACTTTGTCAGGGCTTCGGGGCGGCTGTCCAGACCGCGCGGGACGCGCACTTTGCCAATTTGGCCCACCCCGCCAGCCGCCTATAAAGTCGGCAAAACGCGGTTGATTCGATGTTCTTCAGCAGCTCGGGCGCCTACAGCTTCACCGTCCCCCTCGCCGACGAGAGGGCGACGCAGCGACTTGTGGTCGACGTCGCCGCGGTGATCGAGCCGGGCGATCTAGTGACGCTGTCAGGCGATCTCGGCGCGGGCAAGACGACGTTCGCGCGCGCGCTTATCCGCTACCTCGCCGGCGACGCTGCGGTCGAAGTGCCAAGCCCGAGCTTCACGTTAATGCAGGCCTACGAGCTGCCGCGCTTCACGCTGGTGCACGCTGACCTCTATCGCCTGTCGGGCCCCGGCGAGCTTGCCGAGCTCGGCTTCGAGGATTTGCCGGAAGGCTCCGTGACGCTGCTCGAATGGCCTGATCGCGCAGCGAGCGCTCTCCCCGCCGACCGCCTCGACATCGCGCTGACCTTGTCGCCAGCGCAGGGGATGACTTTCCGCAACGTGCGCATCACAGGCTACGGTAATTTCGCGCCGCGCGCCGAGCGTATCATGGCGATCCGCAACTTCCTCGATGCCAATGGCTTCGGCACAGCAGGGCGCCAACGTATCCAAGGCGACGCCTCGACGCGTTCTTACGAGCGCCTTGTGCTCGAAGGCGCAAGCTACATCCTGATGAACTCGCCGAGGCGTCCGGACGGACCGGTGGTGCGCGACGGCAAGCCATATAGCCAGATCGCGCATCTCGCCGAGGACGTGACGCCATTCGTGGCCATGGCCCTTGGCTTGCGTGCGCGTGGCTTTTCAGCGCCCGCTATCTTCGCCGCCGATCGCGCTGCGGGCTTCCTGGTGATCGAGGACCTCGGCGATGATCTCGTGGTCGAGGGTGATCCGCCCAAACCAATCGAGGCGCGCTACGCAGTCGCCGCGGAGCTGCTCGCCGAGCTGCACCGTGAGACTCTCCCCGAGACTTTGCCGGTCGAGGCCGGCGTCGAATACCGGCTGCCGCGCTACGACATGGAGGCTTTGCTCATCGAGGTCGAGCTGCTGCTCGACTGGTATCTGCCGAAACTGCAGGCGAAGATCTCCGATTCAAAGCGCGACCTTTATCTCGCGCTGTGGCGCGATGCGCTGATCCCGGTGACCGAGGCGCCGGCGATCTGGGTGATGCGCGACTATCATTCACCCAATCTGCTGTGGCTGCCCGAGCGCGAAGGCGTCTCGCGAATCGGCCTGCTCGACTTCCAGGACGCGGTACTCGGCAGTCCCGCTTACGACGTTGCTTCACTATTGCAGGACGCGCGCGTCGACGTGCCGGAGATGATGGAGATCGCACTTCTGTCACGCTACACCCGCGCGCGGTTTGCTGCCGACCGCAACTTCGACGCAGCGGGCTTTGCCCGCGCCTATGCAACGCTCGCGGCGCAACGCGCCAGCAAGATCCTAGGCATCTTCGCGAGGCTCGAACGGCGCGATGGCAAGCCGCAATATCTGCGTCACATGCCGCGAGTGTGGGGCTATCTGCAGCGCTCGCTGGTACATCCGGCGCTTGCGCCGCTCAATGCCTGGTATCGCGCCAACGTGCCGGCGCTGAGGTTGCTTTGATGAACCCGAAGACCGCGATGGTGCTCGCTGCCGGTCTCGGCACGCGCATGCGACCATTGACCGACACTACGCCGAAGCCGCTAGTGAAAGTCGCCGGCAAGCCGCTGATTGACCACGTGCTCGACAAGCTCGCCGCGGCGGGTGTCAAAACCGCGGTGGTCAACGTGCATTACCTTGCCGACCAGATCGAGCGGCACCTCGCCAAGCGCAAAAAGCCGCGTATCGTGATTTCCGACGAGCGCGGCCTCCTGCTCGACACCGGCGGCGGCGTGGCCAAGGCGCTGCCGCTACTGGGCGATGCGCCTTTCTTCCACGTCAATTCCGACACGTTGTGGATCGATGGTGATACGCCAAACCTGGTGCGGCTGGCGCAGGCTTTCGACGCCAAGACAATGGACGTTCTGCTGTTGCTCGCGCCCGCTAAAGGCAGCATCGGCTACGGTGGGTCCGGCGATTTTTCGCTCCATTCCGATGGCCGTCTAGTCGCGCGCGTCGCCGGTACGCAGGCGCCTTTGGTCTATGCCGGAGCAGCCATCCTTGCGCCCGCGCTGTTTCACCAGGCGCCAGAGGGCGCGTTTTCCCTCACCGCGTTATTCGAGCGTGCCGCCGCCAAGGGCCGCCTGCATGGCCTCAAGCTCGACGGCCGCTGGATGCACGTCGGGTCGCCCGAGGCGATCGCTGCGGCAGAAGCGGCCATCGCGGCCGCGCGCTAGTTTCGACTCGAAATCGACTCGTTGCCTGCGTAGGTTGCAGCCATGCCGGCCGCTAAAACCAATGTCTTCAATATCCCTGCGTCTGCGCCGTTCCTGCCGACGCTGATCCAGGCGCTGTGCGACGCCAAGCTCGTCTCTGGCTTCCCGGCCGGGCGCGATGCGCTGGCGCTGGCGCGTGCCACGCTTTACCTCCCGACGCGTCGCGCCTGCCGGCTTGCTCGCGACGTTTTCCTCGACGTGCTCGGCGGCGACGCCGCGATCCTGCCGCGCATTATCGCGCTCGGCGACCTCGACGAGGACGAGATCGCCTTCGCCGAGATGGCGACCGGGGAAATTGCCGGTGATGCGCTCAATCTGCCGCCTGCCTTCGGCGCCCTTGAGCGACGGCTGACGCTTGCTGAGCTCATCTCGAAATGGGCGACCAAGATCACGCCGGAAAAAGGCGCGCCGCTCATCGCCAACACGCCGGAGGCCGCAGTCGCGCTCGCCGACGCCCTGGCGCGGCTGATGGACGACACGATCACCCGCCAAGTGCCGTGGGAGAACCTCGACAAATTGGTTCCGGATGAGCTCGACCAATACTGGCAGGAGACACTCAATTTTCTGAAATTCGTGCATCCGGCATGGCTGGCAATCCTCAAGGAAAAGAACGCCATCGAGGCCGCCGAGCGGCGCGACAAGTTGATTGAGGCAGAAGCAAAACGTCTCGCCAATTCCGATGCGCCGGTGATCGCCGCGGGCTCGACCGGCTCGATGCCGGCGACCGCGAAGCTGCTCGCAACCATTGCGATGCTGCCGCACGGCGCGCTGGTGCTGCCCGGCCTCGACACCGACATCGACGATGCCTCTTGGGCGCAGATTGCCGGTAACAAAGACGACAAGACGCATGATGGTTTACCGGCTTTGGGCCACGCGCAATTTGCCATGCATGCGCTGCTCGATCGGATCGGCATTACGCGCGCCGACGTGCGGCCACTCGGCACCGCCGACGGCAGCGAGGCGCTGGTGTCGGAGGCGCTGCGTCCTGCTGCAACGACGGAACGCTGGCAGAAGCGCCTCGCCGACAGGGTTTTCCGTAATGCCGCGGCCCGCACGGCGTCAAAGCTGTCGTTCATCGAAGCCGCCAATGCGGAGGAAGAGGCGCTCGCCATCGCGGCCGCCATGCGCGAGACACTGGAAGAGCCCGGCAAGACCGTCGCGCTGGTGACGCCTGACCGTGCGTTGGCCCGCCGCGTCGGCGCCGCGCTCGAGCGCTGGGACGTCAAGGTGGACGATTCGGGCGGCGACGCGCTCGCCGACACCGGCGCCGGAATTTTTGCTCGGCTCGTCGCGCAGGTCGCGCTCAGCGGCTTCGAACCCGTGCCGCTCCTGGCCTTGCTCAAGCATCCATTGCTGCGGCTCGGCCAGCACCGCCACTCCTACGATGAGGCGATTTCCGCGCTCGAGCGCGCGATCCTGCGCGGACCGCGCCCACGCAAAGGGAGCGAGGGACTCGTCCACGCGCTCGCGACATTCCGCCAAACGCGCGATAAGCTTCACCGCAATGATCCGCGCACCATGCTGCGCGATGTCGATCTCGATGCCGCGGATGCACTGGTCCGCGCGCTCACCAACGCAGTCAAGCCTCTTGAAACGCTGAAGAGCGGCCGCCATCGGCTCGCGGCGCTGGCGCAATGCCATCACGATGCGGTCGTTGCGCTGAGCCGCGACGAAACCGGCGCCACCACCGCCTTCGCCAATCATGACGGAACAGCGCTTGAGCGCGCCTTCGAAGAGCTGGCTGAAAGCCCCGCCGGGGGCGACATCGCTGTCGCGCGCAACGACTATGCCGAGTTGTTCGAGGCCGCGATCTGCGACCGCATGGTGCGCCGGCCCGAAAGCCGCGATCTGCGCGCGCATATCTACGGCCCGCTCGAGGCGCGCTTGCAAACGCACGACCGTATCGTTCTCGGCGGGCTCAACGAAGGCACCTGGCCGCCCGACACGCGCAGCGATCCCTGGCTGTCGCGGCCGATGCGGCGCGCGCTCGGCCTCGATCCACCGGAGCGCCGTGCCGGCCTCTCCGCGCACGACTTCGCCCAATCGCTCGGCGCCAAGAACGTCATCTTGGCGCGCGCCGCCAAGGTCGCGGGATCGCCAACCGTCACATCGCGCTTCGTACAGCGTATCGCTGCGCTCACCGGCGAGCATTGGGGTGATGTCGTCGCGCGAGGCCTGCGCTATCTCGACTATGCCCGCGCCATCGATGCGCCCGCTGCTGCGCCGAAGCCGGTGAAGCGGCCCGAGCCCTCTCCACCGCTCGATGTCCGCCCCGCCCGCCTCTCGGTCACCGACATCGAGAACTGGCTGCGCGATCCCTACACGATCTACGCCAAGCACGTGTTGCGGCTTTTTCCGTTCGACGCCATCGACACGCTGCCCGGCGTTGCCGATCGCGGCAGCGTCATTCATGAGGCGATTGGCGATTTTGCAAAAGTATTCAAGGCGGAATTGCCCGCCAATCCGGAACAGGCGCTCATCGGCTTCGGCGAGAAGAGCTTCGCGCCGCTTGCCGACTTTCCCGAGGCGCGGGCTTTCTGGTGGCCGCGCTTCCTGCGCATTGCGCACTGGTTCGCCGGTTTCGAGCGCGAACGCCGTCCGGACATCGCGGCGCTTCACGCCGAGGTGTCGGGCGCGCTGGCGATCCCGCTCGGACCCGTGGTTTTCACTCTCGCCGCGCGCGCCGACCGCATCGAGCGCCGGAGCGACGGCAGCTACACCATCCTCGACTACAAGACCGGACAGCCGCCGACCGAGCCGCAGGTGCGCACCGGGCTGTCGCCGCAACTGACGCTCGAAGGCGCGATCCTTCGCGGCGGCGGCTTCGAGGAGAAGGGTATCGCGCGCGGCTCGCTCTCGCAGATCATGTATGTGCGGCTCAAAGGCGGCGAGCCGCCCGGCGAGATCAAGCTGATCAATTTCAAGCAGAGCACACCTGACGACCAGGCCGATCGCGCTCTTCAGAAGCTCACCGAAATCGCACGCAAGTTCCTGGTCGATGGCGAGGCTTACCGCTCGCTCGTGCACCCGATGTGGCAGAAACACTACGGTGACTATGACCACCTCGCCCGCGTCAAGGAATGGGCGGCCTCCGGCGGCGAAAGCGAGTACGAAGGACCGCCGTCATGAGCACCGCCGTGGACCGACAGATTCCGGAGAGCGCGCGGAGGCCGCAGGTCGGGGCCGCCGATCCGGAACGCTCGGTTTTCGTCTCGGCCAATGCCGGCTCCGGCAAGACGCATGTGCTCGCGCAGCGCGTCATCAATCTGCTGCTGCGCGGCGAAGACCCGGCCAAGATTCTCTGCATCACCTTCACCAAGGCTGCCGCCGCCAATATGGCGAAGCGGGTCTTCGACACGCTGTCGGCGTGGAGCGTGCTCGATGACGCCGCGCTCGACGCGAAGATTACGGCGAGCACGGGCAAGGCATCCGGTGCCAACCAACGCGCCCGCGCGCGGCGGCTGTTCGCCACCGCGCTGGAGACGCCGGGCGGGCTGAAGGTGCAGACCATCCACGCCTTCTGCGCGAGGCTGCTGCATCAATTTCCGTTCGAGGCCGACGTGGCGGCGAGCTTCGAGGTGCTAGACGAGGCCGCGACTACGCAGATGCTCAACGAGCTCACGCTTTCGGTGATGTTGGATGCCGCTGCCGATCCCGAAGGGCCGCTCGGCCGGGCGCTCGCCAGCGCCATCACGTCGGCGGCCGACGTCACCTTCAAGGAAGTGATCGCGGAGGCGATCGGCAAGCGTGATCTCATCACCGGGTGGACCGCGCGCGCCGGCAGCGTCTCGCGGGCCGTCGCCGAGTTGAACACGATGTTTGGTCTTGCGACCGGCGACACGGTCGATTCGGTCGAAACGGCCTATTTATCAGAATCCGGCATCGCCCAGTCAGAGTGGCCTGCTCTGATCGCAGTGCTTGCGGCAAGCAAGAACAGCTCCGACCGAAAACAGGCCGAGCGCTTCACCGCCGCTCAACGCGCCAACGGCCGCGATCGTGCCGAATGCTATGTCGATGTGTTCTGTACCGATACGCGCAAAGGCCGCGACAGCGTTGTCACCAAGCCATTCGCCAAGGAGCACGCCGAATGGGCCGAGAGGCTCGCGACGGAGCAGGACCGCATCTGCGCGCTGGTGGCGAAGGAGTTCGCCATCCGCGCGCGCGACCGCAGTGCCGCACTGCTTACGGTCGCCGCCGCGGTGATCGAGCGCTATCGCGCCGAAAAGGACCGGCGCGGCCTACTCGATTACGAGGATCTGATCGACAAGGTGCTGGCGCTGTTCCGCGACACCTCTGCCGCCTGGGTGCTCTATAAGCTCGACCTCGGCATCAACCACGTGCTGGTCGACGAGGCGCAGGATACGAGCCCCAAGCAGTGGAAGATCATTCGCGCCATCGTCGCCGAATTCCTGCCTGGCGGCTCGCGCCAGAACACCCGGCGCACGTTGTTCGTGGTCGGCGACGAGAAGCAGTCGATCTTTTCGTTTCAGGGCGCCGCGCCGCTCGCTTTCGCTGAGAACCGCGAGCACTTCCGTCGGCTGCATGAGAAGAGCGACACGCCCTTTGCCGTCGAAAAACTCGAATTCTCGTTCCGCTCCGCCTCGGAAGTCCTGCTCGCGGTCGACACCGTGTTTCGACGCCCCGAAGCCTTCCGCGGGCTGACCGCCGATCCGGTCTGCACGGTGCATCAGGCCCTGCCCGACGCCGCACCCGGCGAAGTCGAACTTTGGGATCTCGTCGGCCCCGATGACAAGGACGCCGGCAAGGAAGGCTGGGACGCGCCTTTCGACAAGACGACTGAGACCAGCCCGGCCATCAAGCTCGCCGCGCGGATCGCGCGCAAGGTCAAGCAATGGTGCGCGGCGGGCACGCGTCCGCATGATGTGCTCATCCTGGTGCGTCAGCGCGGCGCGTTGTTTGAGGCAGTGATCCGCGCGCTCAAGCGCGAAGGCATCGCTGTCGCCGGCGCCGACCGCCTAGTTCTGACCGAGCACATCGCGGTCATGGATCTGCTTGTGCTTGGCGACGCGCTGCTGCTTCCGGACGACGATCTGGCGTTGGCGACGGCGCTGAAGAGTCCGCTGTTTGGTTTCGACGACGATCAACTCTTCACGCTGGCGCATGGCCGCAAGGCTTCGCTGCGCGCGACTTTGCGCGCCAGGGTTGACGACGACCCGATGTTCGCGACGGCGGCTCACGCGCTCGATGATCTTGCCGCCAAGGCTCGCAGGCTTTCGCCCTTTTCCTTCTATGCGCACGTGCTCGGCCCCCGCGACGGCCGCAAGCGCTTCCTTGAGCGTCTCGGCGTCGAAGCGGCCGACCCGCTCGACGAGCTCCTCAATTTCGCGCTCGACTACGAACGTCGCGAGACCGCGTCGTTGCAAGGTTTCCTCGCCTGGGTGCGCGCGGCACAGAGTGAAGTGAAGCGCGACATGGAGATCGGACGCGACGAAGTGCGCGTGATGACCGTGCACGGCGCCAAGGGTCTCGAGGCGAAGAACGTCATCCTCGCGGATTCGACGACGACGCGGCCCGAGGGCGCTTACCCGCCGCGACTCCTGACCGCGGCGATTCCAGGCGCCGCGCAGGGTGGAGAGGCGCTGATCTGGGGCGTCGCCAAGGATAAAGACGCCGGTCCTATGGCGGACGCACGCACGCGGGCACTCGATGCCGCGCGCGATGAATATCGGCGGCTTCTTTACGTCGCTATGACTCGCGCCGCCGAACGCCTTCTCGTCTGCGGCACCAAAGGCGTGAACAAGGCGCCCGACGGCTGCTGGCATCAGCTCGTGCGGGACGCACTCGAGCCGGAAAGCGTGAAGGAACCGACCGAGGACGGCGACGTGCTGCGTTATCGCAAGGTCGAGATGTCGGCCGGCACGGCGCGCGAGTCCGCGCCGTCACGTGCGGTCGAACTTCCGCTGTGGCTGACGCAGCATGTCGCGCCCGACAAGCCGGCCCTTCGGGCGATCAATCCATCGAGCGCCGTCGAGGATGAGACGTCATCATATGCGCTGCCAGCCGCCGGGGTGAAGGCCGCGCGCCTGCGCGGCTCGCTCACCCATCGCCTGCTGCAGTCGCTGCCCGATATTCCGGCTGACCAACGCGCCAAGGCAGCCGCGGACTTCATGAAGCGTGCAGGCTCTGAGCTCAGCGCCGAGGATCGACGTCGGATATCCGAGCAGGTGATGCTCGTGCTTGGGGACGATCGCTTCGTCGCGCTTTATGGGCCCGAGAGCAGAGCCGAGGTCCCGATCGTCGGCAAGGTCGAGGTCAACGGCGAACCGCGCCGTGTGTCAGGCCAAGTCGACCGCCTCGCGGTGACGAAAGACGCGGTTCTAATCGCCGACTTCAAGACCGGCCGGCGATTCGCTGAACCGCCGGAGTCCTATGTCGCCCAGCTGGCTTTGTATCGCGAGGTCCTCCAAAAACTCTATCCCGGACGCAGCGTGCGCTGCGCTCTGGTCTGGACCGAAGTCCCTGAATTGACGGAGGTTTCAGCCGAGACGCTGAATACAGCGCTGGCCAAAATCACCCGAGCGTGAAGCGCCTTGACGGTCGGAGGTCGCATTCATAGGTTCAGCGCCTTCCCAATTCGCCCCGCGCGAACTCAACAATAAGAGGTACTCCCATGGCCGTCGGCAAAGTGTCGGACGCAAATTTCGAATCGGACGTGCTCAAGGCGTCCGCGCCGGTGGTCGTCGACTTCTGGGCGGAGTGGTGCGGCCCCTGCCGCATGATCGCGCCGGCGCTTGAAGAGATCGCCGAGCAACTCGGCGACAAAGTCAAAATCGTCAAGCTCAACGTCGACGAGAACCCGAACACCGCCGCGAAGTATGGCATCATGTCGATTCCGACCCTGATGATGTTCAAGAACGGCGAGATCGCCTCGCGGCAAGTCGGCGCCGCGCCCAAGCAGAAACTCGCGCAGTGGATCGGCAGCGCGGTCTGATTGCTGCGGATCAACGTGTCGGACGGCCGGCCCAAAAAGCCGGCCGTTTCCATTTTGCACGGCCGTCCAGCGCCGATTTAGGCCCTGCCCACCATGCTTTCCGCTTCGTTAAGCTAGGGACAAGGAATCTTCTATAGGCTTGAAACTTCAGAGGTTCTGAGACGGGACGATAAGGGCCGATGAGACCGAACGACATCATCCACGGTGTCGAATCGCGCTATGCGCTTTACGGCCTCGATGCGCAGGCCCGCGGCACGATCCGCCACATCTGGCCGACGATTGCCCCGCACCTCGACAGGTCGGCCGACGCCATGGTCGCGGCGATGGCGGCCCTCCCGCATATTTCGAAGACGGCGATCCAGAACCGCGACGTCATCAAGGCCCTCGAGATCGCGCATCTGACCGCCTTGCTGAGCGGCGATCTCGATCAGGAATACCTGGAGTCGTGCCGCAAGACGGTCCAACAGGAAGCCGCGCTCGGGCTCGACGGCCGATTCCGCATGACCGCCGGCAACTATGTGCTTCGGACCGCACTCGACGCGCTGGCGCGGAAATACCGGTTTTCGACTGGCAAGTTGATTGCAAATATCAAGCTAATATCGGAAGTCATTGCTTTCGATGTCGCCAACGCGATGACGCTGCATCGTGAAGCGGCGGAGAAGGCCGCCCACAAGCGGCGCGTTACGATCGACGACGCGATCTCCGATTTTGCCGGCGCCATTAGCGACGTTCTCGACGCGATCCGCGAAACCTCGACGTCGCTGACCAGCACGTGCGCGACAATGCGCGACATGGCGGGCGCAACGCTCACCCGCATGGCGGTCGCAGCGTCGGCCGCTGCGGAAACGACCGAACGCGTGAAGATGACGGGCCAAGCCACCGAAGAGTTGTCCGCGTCGATCCAGCACATCGGCCAGGAAGCGACCAGCGGACTGGAACTCGCGAGGTCCGCCGTTACGGATACGAAGCGTAGTCAGAATGCCATCCATTCGCTGAGTGACGCGGCCGAGCGCATCAGCTCGATCGTCGGTCTGATTTCGACAATTGCCTCGCAGACGAATCTCTTGGCGCTGAACGCGACCATCGAGGCGGCACGCGCCGGGGAAGCCGGCAAGGGCTTCGCGGTCGTCGCCTCGGAGGTCAAGGCGCTCGCAAATCAAACCGGGCGTGCGACCGACGAAATCTCGCAGCAAGTTGCAGCAATCCAGGACGCCACAAAAAAGTCCGTGGACGAGATTTCCTCGATCGCCCGCGGCATCGAGAAGCTGACGGAAGCGGCAAACAGCATCGCTTCAGCGGTCGAGGAGCAGACGGTCACCACACGCGACATCGCCGGCAGCATCCAGACGGCGGCGGACCACACCGCCAGCGCCTCGGCGGAAATCAAATCGGTCGAACAGGACGCCAACCGCAGCGCCGATGTCTTTGCCGAGATCACCGATCTGACGACGCGCGTGTCGGATCGCGCGCACGATCTCGAAGCAAAAGTTGCGGAGTTTTTCGGCCGCGTCCGCGCAGCCTAGCTCTGCCTATTGCGGCAACGTGCTGTTCTCGCGCAGCACTTCCCCTGCCAGATAAAGCGACCCGGTGATCAGGATCCGCGGCGGCGGATCGAGATCGAGCTTGCGCGCAGCGTCGAGCGCCTCCGCAAGATTGTCGCGGCTGGTGGCCGGCAATCCGATCGCGCGCGCGGCATCGGCGACGGCTTCAGCGCTCATCGCCTTCTCGACATTCGGGATCGGCACGGCGATCATGCGTCGCGCGAGCCCGGTGAAATTGCGCAGGAAGCCTTCGGTATCCTTGGTCGCCATCATCCCGACGATCAACACCAGCGGCCGCGATACGCGCTCTTCGAGATCGGCGAGCGCCGCGGCGACCGCGCGGCCGCCTTCCGGATTGTGCCCGCCATCCAGCCACAGTTCGCTGCCGGGCGGTGCCAGTGCGGTGAGCTCGCCCTGCCCCAAACGCTGCATGCGCGCCGGCCAGTCGGCCTTGGCAACGCCGACCTCGAAGGCGGCTGGCGAAATCTTCAGCGTCTTGATAGCGCGCAGCGTCGCGATTGCCAGCCCGGCATTCTCGAACTGATGGCGGCCATAGAGTTTCGGCGGCGGCAGATCGAGCAGGCCGCTCTCGTCCTGAAAGACCAGGCGGCCGCGCTCCTCGGTCGCGGTCCAGTCCTCGCCGGCAATCTTCAGCGGTGCGCTCACACGCGCGGCCTGCCGCTCGATGACGGCAAGCGCATCGCGCGGCTGCGCTGCAACGACAGCCGGCGCGCCACGCTTAATGATGCCCGCCTTTTCCGCGGCGATCTTTTCGATCGTATCGCCGAGAAATTCCGTGTGATCGACCGAGATCGGCGTGATGATGCTGGCGATCGGGTGCTCGATCACGTTGGTGGCGTCGAGCCGCCCGCCCAGCCCCACCTCCATCAACAGCACGTCGGCCGGATGGCGCGAAAACAGCATCAGGCCGACGGCCGTAGTGATTTCGAACACCGTGATCGGCTCGCCGGCATTGATACGCTCGCATTCGGTGAGCGTCGCGACGAGTTCCTCATCGGAGACAAGCTCGCCGGTATCGCCGAGCCGGTAACGTTCATTGTACCGCACCAGATGCGGCGAGGTGTAGACATGCACGCGCTTGCCCGCTGCCTCGAGAATGGCGCGCAGAAACGAGACGACCGAGCCCTTGCCGTTGGTGCCGGCGACGTGGATCACCGGCGGCAGGCGCTGCTCGGGATGGCCGAGCGCACCGAGCAGCCGCTCGATGCGGCCGAGCGACAGATCGATGCGCTTGGGGTGCAGCGCCGTCAGCCGGGCAAGGATGGAATCAACAGGAGTCATGAAATCAGTCGGCCCCGGCGCGGGGCATTACGCGGCCGCTGGCGCAGGCAATCGCGGCTGCGGCGGCGCGATCGGCGCCTTGGTCAGCAACCGGCAAAGCGACGACAAGGTCGCACGCAGCTTGTGACGATGGACAACCATGTCGACCATGCCGTGCTCGGCGAGATATTCGGCACGTTGGAAGCCTTCCGGCAATTTCTCGCGAATGGTCTGTTCGATCACGCGCGGGCCGGCAAAGCCGATGAGCGCGCCCGGCTCGGCGATCTGCACGTCGCCAAGCATCGCGTAGGAGGCCGTAACGCCGCCGGTGGTCGGATTGGTAAGCACGATGATATAGGGCTTTTTCGCCTCGCGCAGCATCTCAACGGCAACCGTCGTGCGCGGCAATTGCATGAGAGAGAGAATGCCCTCCTGCATGCGGGCGCCGCCGGAGGCCGCAAACATGATGAAGGGCGTGCCCTTCTCGACCGCGGTTTCGAGACCCTTGATCACGGCTTCGCCCGCGGCCATGCCGAGCGAACCGCCCATAAAATCGAAATCCTGTACCGCGATCGTCACCGGCAGTCCGTCGAGCTTGCCGAGGCCGAGTTTCACCGCGTCGTTGAGACCAGTCTTGGTGCGCGCATCCTTCAGGCGGTCGGCATAGCGGCGTTCATCACGGAACTTGAGCGGATCGACCTGCACGTCCGGCACGCCAATATCGAGCCATGTGCCGCCGTCGAACATCGACTTGAGCCGGGCGGTCGCGCCCATGCGCATATGATAGTTCGAGCTTGGGATGACGAACTGATTCGTTTCGACGTCCTTGTAGAAGACCAGTTGCCCGGTCTCCGGA
>Ga0187780_10000287_pt1 | contig 38508 bp, 36 predicted proteins | sample 1015_Q2_SP10_20__FD_132429 | JGI IMG/M metagenome (GOLD analysis project Ga0187780, IMG submission 132429) | Tropical peat soil microbial communities from peatlands in Department of Meta, Colombia - 1015_Q2_SP10_20_MG | ecosystem: Environmental > Terrestrial > Soil > Wetlands > Peat | place...
GAAATTGCGACCGACGGTCATCGGATAGGTCAGCGCAGCCTTGATCTTCTTGTCAGGTCCGATGAAAAAGACCGCACGCACGGTTGCGTTATCTGCTGCCGTGCGCTTACCACCACTGGCGTTGGGATGAATCATGTCATAGAGCTTTGCTACGACAAGATCGGAGTCGCCGATGAGCGGATAGTTGATCGCGTACCCTTGCGTTTCCCGAATGTCATCAAGCCAGGCGTTGTGGTCGCGGACCGGATCGATGCTCAGTCCGATGACTTTCGTATTGCGCCGATCAAACTCAGGTTTGAGCTTTGCAACATATCCGAGCTCGGTTGTGCAGACTGGAGTGAAATCCTTCGGATGCGAGAACAAGATCGCCCAATGATCGCCGATCCATTGATGAAAATCGATGCTTCCTTCGGTTGTTTCGGCCTTGAAATTTGGTGCTTCGTCTCCGATTCGAATGGGCATGACAACGCTTCCTTCAAAGTTCAGGGATCGCAGATCTTAGGCGCGCGAAACTTGCTACACAAATAACAGAACGTTCTAGCGATATGCCCACGAGAGCGCAGACGTTATCGCGCGAAGGGGTCTGCGAAAGTTGCCTACGCCGATGAACGGCAGCACACCCCGATGCAGACAATGCCAGACGGGTTATCAGCGCAAGCGTGCGCGCGGTCAACGCGAAGATCCGCCGTAGCTCGCACCTGACGGCTCTACTGAGGTGCAAACGAGCTAACGCATTCGGCTTTTGCCGAGCGCTGCGACCTACTCCGTCGTGTTCGGTACCGTGTGCGCGTTAAGGCGCGCAACCTGCAAACGCACTTGCGCAAGTTCCGCAAGTCGTTCCCGCGCCTGTTGGGGCGTGACTTCTTGCAAGCATCCATGCTCTTGCCAGCGGATGCATTTTTCCGTGACGATGGCGTCCATCAGTACATCGTGCGGCTGGGGGAAGATTGAGTCCATCTGACACAATTCAAATCCCACGCCGATACTCAGCGGTCGCGGCTCGAGCGCTGCCAGGGTTCGGTCAAAATACCCGCCGCCGTAACCCAACCGGTCTCCCGCCCGGCCAAAACCGACCAGCGGCACAAGCACCATGTCCGGATCAACCTGTGCCGTGCCCACGGGATAGGGAATTCCCAACGGTCCGTTTTCCATGCCAACGCCGGGCGACCATAGGCGAAACAGCAGCGGTTCCCCGCGCTGGACGACGACAGGTAACGCGGACTTTACGCCGCGCTCGCGCAGCGTGCGCAAAAGCGCCCGAGCATCGTACTCACCCTTGTATGGCCAACAAAAGCCCAGCGTGAGCCCTTCTCGCCATGGCAGAGCGTGCAAAAGCAGCAAGCTGATCGCCAGACTCCAGTTGCGCCGATCTTGCGGCGGCGCTGCCAGTCGCCGCGCGATGAGTTCTTCGCGCATGCGCTTGCGCCAAGCGGTAAGTTCGTCGGGAACCGCGACCGCGCGGCGTTCTACGTTTGTCGACATCATTTGTGATCCGTGCTCGTCGTTTCTAGGACAGGCCGATGATGCGCCCCTCCTCATTTACATCGATGGCTTGGGCGGCGGGCACTTTGGGCAAACCCGGCATTGTCATGACGTCCCCGCAGATCATTACCACAAATTCGGCCCCTGCGGCCAAGCGCACCTCGCGAATGTCGACAACATGGCCCGTGGGCGCTCCACGCAGCTTCGCATCGGTGGAAAACGAGTATTGGGTCTTGGCCACGCATACCGGAAACCGACCATATCCCTCGCTTTGTAACCGCTCAATCTGGCTGCGAACTTTGCTGTCGGCCCCAATATCGGCTGCGCCGTAGACTTCGATGGCGATGGCACGCATCTTGTCCCAAAGACTCGCGTCGTCCTCGTACACGAAGCGCATATTGTTGGGCTGATCGCATAGTCGCAGCACTTCTTCGGCCAGTTCCATGGCGCCGGCACTGCCCTGCGCCCAATGCTGCGCGATGATCGCCCGCGTGCCCTGCTGTGCCATGCGGGAAATCACCAAGTCGTTTTCCGCCGCCGTATCGTGACTGCGATGATTGATCGCGACGACACAAGGCAGGCCATAGCGGATGCGCACGTTATCGACGTGACGCTCAAGATTGACCAAACCGCGTTCAAGGGCGCCCAAGTCTTCTCTTGCGACGTCGGCAACGTTCATTCCTCCGTGGTACTTCAAGGCGCGAATCGTCGCGACGATGACGGCCGCCGAGGGCCGCAAGTTCGCCTTGCGACATTTGATGTCAATGAACTTTTCCGCACCCAGGTCCGCCCCAAAGCCCGCCTCAGTGACCACATAGTCAGCGAGCTTTAGGGCGCTGCAGGTGGCGAGCACGGAATTGCAGCCATGGGCAATGTTGGCAAAGGGGCCGCCGTGAATGAAAGCCGGCGTCTTTTCTAGGGTTTGCACCAGGTTCGGTGCAAACGCATCGCGCAAAAGCGCCGTCATCGCTCCATGCGCGTGCAGATCGCGTGCCCGAATCGGCTTGCCGCTGACGGTGGCCGCGACCACGATGTTGCCAATGCGCTCCTTCAGATCGGTCAAGCTCGTGGCCAGACAGAAAATGGCCATGATCTCTGAGGCCACGACGATGTCAAAGCCATCTTCCCGCGGGTAGCCGTTGGCAACTCCACCCAAGCCCACAGTGATTTCCCGAAGGGCTCGATCGTTCATGTCGATGACGCGCTTCCAGCTGACGCGACGCACGTCGATGCCTAGTTCGTTGCCGTGATGGATGTGGTTGTCAATCAACGCGGACAAGAGGTTATGCGCTGCTGCGACTGCGGAAAAATCCCCCGTGAAATGCAAGTTGATGTCTTCCATGGGCACGACCTGGGAGTAGCCGCCTCCCGCGGCGCCGCCTTTGAGGCCGAAAACGGGCCCCATGGAAGGCTCGCGCAGGCAGATCACTGCCTTTTGGGTCCGCATACGCAAGATGCGATTAAGCGCATCGCCTAGGCCAACCGTCGTCGTTGTCTTGCCCTCGCCGGCGGGCGTCGGGGATATGGCGCTGACGAGCACGAGTTTTCCGTCCGGACGCGACTGCAAGGAGCGCAGATAGTCCAGATGCACCTTCGCCTTGTATTGGCCATAGGGCTCCAGGTGCACGGGGTCTATCCCCAGGCGATCGCGCGCGAGCTCTGCAATGGGCTGTAACCGAGCCTGTTGGGCGATTTGTATGTCGCTGAACATCCGTGCGCTGAAGGACTCGGGGTTAGCTGTCTACTTATAGCAAAGCTTTAAAGTATTTACTTTATATAGCTAATGTAATACTTTGAATAGTCTAATAAAATTGTCACAGGTAATGTTCGAAACATGCTCCAAGGATTGTTTGCGCAGACTTGCCAGAGTCGACGCAACGTAACTGACATACGCCGGTTCATTGGTCTTTCCCCGGTGCGGCACTGGAGCCAGGTACGGCGCATCGGTTTCCACCAAAAGACTCTCGTCTGGAATCCTCGCGGCGATTTCGCGCAAAGCTTGCGCCGATTTGAACGTTAGGATCCCCGAAAACGAGATCAAAAATCCCAGGTCCATCGCAGCCTGTGCCACCTCCACGCCTTCCGTGAAGCAGTGCATTACACCGCCTACTTCCTGGGCCCGCTCCTCGCGCATGATGCGCAAAGTGTCCTGAGCCGCGGAACGGGTGTGCACGATCAGCGGTTTGCCGCTTTCACGCGCCGCGCGAATATGCGTGCGAAAGCGCTCTCGCTGCCACTCCAGAGGTTCGCGCAGACGAAAGTAATCCAGGCCGGTCTCTCCTATGGCCACCACTTTCTCGGCCCGGCTATGAGCCACGAGTGTGGCGATGTCCGGCTCCTTGCTCTCGGTGTTATCCGGATGGATCCCTACCGAGGCAAAGATCCCCTCGTGCTGCTGGGCAAACTGCACGACTCGAAGCAGGTCGCTGGTTGAAGTTGAGATATTCAATGCCATGCCAACGCCGGCAGCGTGCATGCGTGATAGCACGCCCTCGGTGTCCGCCTGGAGCTCGGGAAAGCACAAATGGCAGTGCGAATCAATTAGCATCTTGCTCGGTCTATTGGGCACCCGGGAGTAAACCCGGGACCGCGTCGCAGCCGAATTTAGATCGTATGAGTTGGCCGCACCGAGCGAAGCGCCGCACCTAAGGCGTCCTCAATGCGTTTGCGTGCGGTTTGTCCGGACTCGTCCGCGGGGAAGTGCACGCCAATTCCCGGGGTCTTGGACGCTCCGCCACCGGATGGACTGATCCATACCACCTTGCCTGCGACGGGAATGCGCGTCGGATCGTCCAGCAAGGTCAAAATCAGGTAGACCTCGTCGCCGATGTTGTAAGGTCGGTTCGTCGGCACAAAAATTCCGCCGTTTTTCAGATACGGCATGTAGGCAGCGTATAGGGCGGCCTTTTCCTTAATGGAAAGAGACAATACCGCCGGGCGCCCCGCTGCGCTGGCGGCACTGGCAGCGCCACCACCGCTTGGGGTTGGGGGCGCACCGAATCGCGTGTCGGCGGCATCGTTCACGGTGACTTAACTCTCGTCGCTTTTCTCGTGGGCCGAGGCGATCGACCCAATGTACTCAAGCAATAATCCTTCGATTGCCGCACGCGCGTTAAGCGGATGCTCGGCAACCGCCCTCAAGTCGCGCAGCCGATCGATCCAGCCGCTTGCAGCTCGCAGCGTCCAATGGTGCGACAACACTTCGAAGCTGGCCACGTCCCCGGGATGATATCGGAGAGCGCACCCCATCCGAAAGGCGAAATAATCCCATCCCCAACGCTGAAACAAAGCGACTGCGGCCCCTATAGGTAGTGTCCGGGGCACATCGGTTGCGACATCGGCCGCCTCCAGCGAAGGGCCGCGGCGCAAAAGGTGCAGCAAGGTGGCGTGCAATTCCGGCGTCAACGCGTTCTCATCTGGTCGCAACGCCCCTAGCGGCGCACCGCCCGCTTCGGTCAAACGCTGGGCGGCATCGGCGCCAAGACCTTGGGCATGCAACCACTGCAGTGCCACGGCGCGCGGCGGCGCCACCACTCGCACGAGCGCACATCGCGACACGATCGTAGGCAGACAGCGGTCGATCTGGTCGGAAACCAGCAAGAAGACGGTTGCCTCGGGTGGTTCCTCCAGGCTCTTGAGCAAGGCGTTGGCCGCGGGCAAATTTAAGGATTCTGCCGGGGCCAGAACAATTACACGGCAGCCGCCCCTGTGCGCGCTAACGGCGGTCAGCGATGTAAGTTCCCGCACCTGATCGATCTTGATTTCCCGGCTCGGTTTGGGTCTAGTGCTCGATGGCTCAGCGCTAACTTCGGCCGTGTCCTCGCCCTCTTGGGCCGCTCCCGGCCGGCGCGCGGCCATGGCATCGGGCACGACGACGCGCAAATCCGGATGATTGCCGGCAGCCATCAGGACACAGGACGGGCAAGAGCCGCACGCGGGCGCCCGCGCCGAACCGCGCTCACAAAGCAGATCGCGGGCAAAGGACATGGCCAAATCCCACTTGCCCGTACCCGCTGGACCGTGAAGCAGCAGAGCGTGGGAGCCGCGCTCGCGCAGCGCCGCCAAGGTGCCTCGCGGCGCTCGGTGCCATGGGATGGGCGCTACGGCAGCCACTGCGCCAATCGCTGCATGATGACCGAGGTCACGGCCGGCGCAGGCGCGCTGCCATCGACGACCAAAAAGCGTGCGCTGTCGGAGGCCGCTCGGGCCAGATACGCGGCGCGGACACGTTCGAAGAAATGAAGTGGCTCGGTTTCGAAGCGGTCGGAAGTGCGTGCGCCCTCGCGCCGCAGCTGCGCTTGCGTCGGGTCGATGTCCACAAGTACCGTTAGATCGGGGTTCAGGCCGCGGTGAACCCAGCTCGCAAGCGCATCGAGCTGCGCTGTGGGCACTCCGCGGCCGGCGCCCTGATAGGCGTAGCTCGCGTCGGTAAACCGGTCACACAGCACCCAGCGTGCGTCCGCCAACGCTGGCTCAATTACCTGCAGGACATGCTGCCTGCGCGCAGCGAACATCAGCAAGGTCTCCGTAATCGCGTCCATTGGCTGGCCCAGCATCACACTGCGCAGCGATTCGCCCAGGGCGGTTCCTCCGGGCTCGCGCGTTCGCACAAATGCGATCCCCCGAGTCTGCAAGGTCTGCACGATGGCATCGATTTGGGTGCTCTTGCCTGCACCATCAATGCCCTCGAAGGTAATAAAGCGACCGCGCGGTGCACCTGGCATTTTTTTTTGCTTGCGTTGCCGTGTTAATGAGCCTCGGTGCGAACGCCCGTCCGTTGGAAGCGGTCAACGGCCCGATTGTGCTCGGCAAGAGTCGAGGAAAACTCTGAACTGCCGTCGCCTCGCGCAACAAAGTACAGTGCCGTGATCGGCTCGGGATTTAGGGCGGCCTCAATTGCTGCGCGTCCCGGCAGCGAAATAGGCGTTGGCGGCAAACCGGAGCGCGTATAGGTGTTGTATGGATTGTCCGCCTGCAGATCGCGCTTGTGCAATCGCCCATCGAAGCGTGAACCCAGACCGTAGATCACGGATGGATCGGTCTGCAGTGGCATTCCCAGTCGCTGACGATTGACAAATACCGCGGCAACCCGGCTGCGCTCTTCCGGCCGTCCGGTCTCCTTCTCAATGATCGAGGCCATGATGAGTGCTTGATAGCCGTCGCGATACGGCAAGTCTGCTGCGCGCGTTTGCCATGCGCGCTCAATGCGATCCTTCTGCGCTTCGTAGGCCCGCCGATACAGTTCGATGTCGCTTGATCCCGGATCAAACAAATAGGTGTCGGGCGCAAACAGTCCTTCGGCTTGGGCTTCGACAGCACCGACGCTGCGCAAAATCTGCTCTTCGGACCACTGTGCCGTATCGTGACGCAGCTCTTGACACTGTGCAAAGAGTTTTCGTAAATCCTCAAAAGTACTCCCTTCTACTACAGTGAGTTGTTCGCGTTGCACATCGCCGCGACGAAACTTATCGAGCAGGTCTGCCATATTCGTGCCGGCAGCAATTCGGTAGCGCCCCGCACGTAGCGAATGGGTGCTTCGTGTCACCGATGCGACCAGAACAAATTCCCACGTGTTGATGGAAACCCCGGCTTCGCGCAACTGTCGCGCAATAGAACGGGCGCCGGCCCCTGAGGCGACGCGCACCTCAACCGCATCGCCTGGGATTTGCAGGGGCCGAGCGATCTCGTACCACGCCCACGAGGCCGCCGCTAGCAGCGTGAAGACGAACAGCAGTGCAAAACGGTACAGGTACGAGGGCAGCGCCAAGATCCGCAAAAAGCTAGCCTAGGTGAACAAATACGCATTGTCGCGCAAATTCGACATGGGACGCAGGCTATGGCGGTCCGCATCGCGCCGATTTGTGTTGGGCGGGTTTTCTATAATGCACACAGATTAGCGCAGGTTCGTCGAATGCTTACTTCTGCTGCCAACCCACCGTCGCAAACCACGCCTGAGGCGAAGGATGGCGCCATTCGCTGGGCAGCAAGTCCCACGGAGTTTGCGCAACTGCGCGCAGGTCCAGTGCTAAGCCGACTTGACGATCTCGGAGTGCTGCAACTTGAAGGTCCGGATTCGGAGTCCTTTCTTCAGACGCAAAGCACGGCCGACATCGCTGCGATGTCGCTGTCTAGCTGGCAACTCGCCGGGTATTGCACCGCCAAGGGGCGCCTGCTCGCGATATTCGAGGCTTGGCGCTGGCACGCAGGTTTGCGTCTGCTCCTGCCCAGAGAGTTGGTTCAAGCAAACCTCGATCGGCTCTCGAAGTACGTGCTGCGTGCCAAAGTGCGCTTGAGCGACGTCACCGCGTCGTGGGCAATTTTGGGAATCTGCGGACCCGGCAGTGCCGAGGCACTGATGCAGGCCGGCGTGCCGGTGCCCGACCAACCGTGGCAATGTCACGAAATCGAGGAAGACGGACGTATTGCCCGAGTGCCCTCGGGTCCGGGCTCCACGGAGCGACTGTTGCTGCTGATTTCGGCAGAGCGCCTGGATGTCTGGTTGCGCCGTCTGCCGACGGTTGCGCACGTTGATAAGGCACTGTGGTGGTGGACACAGATCGACGCGGCGATCCCGGCGGTTTTTGAGGCGACGCAAGAGCTCTTTGTACCGCAAGCAGTCAACCTGGAAGTGCTGGGCGGGGTAAGCTTTCGCAAGGGCTGCTACCCCGGCCAAGAAGTCGTTGCGCGTAGCCAATATCGAGGCAAACTGCGCCGACGCCTGGGTCTTGCACATACGGCGCAGATGGGCGCCGGTTCCGATATCTTTCACAGCAACGAAACCGACCCGGTCGGACGCCTTGTGCTCGCGGCCAAGGCTCCGGACGGCGGATGGGATCTTCTTTTCGAGTGCCCGACCGAACTTACCGAAATTGGCAGTTTGCACGCTGGCAGCCGCGACGCACCGCCACTTGTACTGCGTGCACTGCCCTATCGCATCTTTGACCCGACTGCTTGATATTTTGTAGGCACGTGGATGCCTTTGTTGCGCGCTCGCCGGCTCTGCGCCGACCGTTACGATTCGACAATGTCGGCGGTTTGCGTTAGCGTTAATAAATTCTCTACCCTTTCTCGCACCAAGCCATGTGCCTGATCCTGATCGGCTGGCAGTCGCACCCGGATTTTCCGTTGGTGATTGCTGCCAACCGCGACGAGTTTTACACGCGCAGGACGCGTCCGGCGGCCTGGTGGGGGCAATCGGTATCCATTCTTGCGGGACGCGACGAAGAGGCCGGTGGCACTTGGCTCGGTATCAATCGTCGCGGGCGCGTTGCCATGCTCACCAATGTGCGGGCACCGCAGGAGCGAAATACGCGCGCGCCTTCGCGCGGCTTGCTGGTGCTGTCGGCCCTCCAAAGTGGCGGGCCCCTTAGCCAATGGGTTAAGGAGACTGCGCGCGCAAGCCAAAGCTTTAATGGCTTTAACCTGCTCGCCGGCGAGCCGCTGCCAGCTCCGGCCCGCGGAATCGATGCCCAAATTCTGTACTTAAGCAATCGAGGGCCCGGTAGCGCCGAGGAACCGCGGGTGCTTACGCCGGGAATTTACGGCCTCTCCAACGGTCTGCTCGATACGCCGTGGCCTAAGCTCACACGCGGCGTGGCCGCGTTCGCCTGCCAATTGGCCAGTCGCATCGACACCGACGCTTTGCTAAACATCATGGCAAATCGCGAAGTGGCGCGCGATGCCGAGCTTCCGCATACGGGCGTGCCCCTGGACTGGGAGCGCGCCCTATCGGCAATCCAAATTCGAGCCAAAGGTTATGGTACGCGCTCAACGACGATACTTACGGTGCGCCGTGACGGAACCGTGCACTTTCTCGAGCGTGCTTTTGCATCCGATGATCCGGAGCAGTACTCCGACCGTCGCTTTGAATTCGTGATCGACGGCACCGGCTATCGCGCTCCGCTGCTCGATTCGCCGCCCCGGCGCGAACGCAGTTAGCACCAGGCGCAGGCATCGCAGCGCTGGTTTGCCAAGCTCGTGGCCATTGGGCGCGGTTAACAAACCCGCCGCCCAAAGTGTCGCCGTCGACAATCGCGCCGAGTTCCGAGCGCAACCTCGGCGATACAAGCCGCCGGCGCAAATTGTGCTCTTTAAACGTCAATGCGCAGCGACCGCACCATGGTGCGATGCAAGATTCCTACTTCATCGTACGGCTCCCCAATTGCCGTGAAGCCTTGGCGCTCGTAAAAGGGCACAGCGCTAAGCTGAGCGTGAAGTCGTAGCTCGTGCATTCCTCGACTCTTGGCAATTGCAACGAGGCTGCGCAAGATCACCGTCCCGACACCCTGGCCGCGCGCACTGCGCAAAACCGCCATGCGCCCAATATGTCCATCGGGGAGCAATCGTCCGGTCCCCAGGGGCACACCGAAAGGATCAAACGCCACTGCGTGAAGCGCTACGGGATCGTGTTCGTCGAGTTCGAATCGGGCCGCGATGCCCTGCTCTCGCACAAAGACGGCGTAACGCACTGCAATCGCACAGGCGCGCAGATGACTCCAGTCACCGACGCGAATACTGACCTCCAGGCCAGCGTGTTCTGGCGTCGGGGCCAGTTCGTTTGCTGGCCGTTTCATTTCCGTGCTGGACATCCGAGCTACTTTGCTCCCTTGCGTGCGTCCCCCGCGATAACTACGGTCAACCGTTCCGGATCCAGATAACGCCGCAGCGTCTGCGTGACTTGGGCGGCGGTCAATGCCCGCACCTTGTCCTCGAGCTGCCGGCTAAACTCGAACGTGCGCCCCAAATCAAGATTCGATACCCACGCGGCGGCCACGGCGGCGTCGTTCGTTCGGGCCAGCAGGCGCGATTGCAAAATGCCCCGGCGCGCCTCTTCGACTTCGCGCTCACCAAATCCATCCTTTAGCAGGCGATCGAGCTCTTCGCGAACGTCGGTCTCAACGTGATCTACGTTCTGCGGGGCTGCGTATGCCCCGACGGCCCAGGCGGCTGCGCGATCGCGCCCGCCAACCAACAGACTCGAACCAATACCATAGGAAAGCCCGTCTTTTTGCCGGACGCGGTCAACCAGACGATTGTGTAGGCCCGAGCCGGCGCCCAGCATTTCATTGGCCAGCATCAAAGCCGGAGCGTCTGGATCGTCGTCGCGCAGATCCAGCACCATGCGAGCCTGATAGACGGCATTTTCTTTGTCCGGAGTATCAATGAACAGACGCGTGGGCGCAATCGGACGCGGTTCGCGCACAATGTCCGCATAGGGCGCTTTGGATTGCCAGTTGGCAAACAGTGTGGGGATCTGCGATTGGACTGCGTCGGCGTCAAAATCGCCAACGAGCGCAATCTCCCCACGAGCGGTTCCCCAGAACTGGTCATAAAAGCCCTTAACGTCCTCCAGGGACACGCCGTTCAGAGCATCGATTCTCTCTTTGAGTGAAAGGTAATGCCGCGGATCGCCAATGGGGTAGGTGTCAAAGTGCCGCTGCATGGTATCGCGCGCGAGCTCGGCCGGGTCACTGAGTTTTGCTTGCAGGCTTGTTAGCAGCTCGCGCTTGAGTTGGTCAAATTCGTTGGCCGGGAAGTTGGCCTCGCGCACGACGCTCGCGCTTAGACGCAGAGCATCAAGGACGGTCGAGCGGTTCGCCTCAAAGTTGAACAAGTCGCCTGTCATTTTGAGTTTTGTCATTTCGTCGGCGATCTGCTGGCGGGTCATCTTCGCCGTACCGCGACCGATCATTGCCGCCGTCAGCTCTCGCAAAATGGCCTTTCCTTGCAGACTGGGTACATCGCCAAAACGAAAAACCATGGCCACGTTGACCGTTTCGCCTCGCGTTTTTTTCGGTAACAGCGCAACCTTCAGATCGCCGAACGTCACGCGTCGCGTCCGTGCGTCGATGTTTTGTTGCGTGGGCTCGAATTGCTCCCCGGCGGCAACTGCAGGCCGAGGAGTAAAGTCCTTCAACATTTGCTCTGCCGAGAGCGGCGAGGGAATTTCCGCCCGCATCGGTTGATCTTCGGGGACAAACAGCCCCACGGTGCGATTGTCGCGACGAAAGTAGCGCATTGCTGCTGCCCCGACCTGCTCGGCGGTCGAGTTGGCGATGTCGTCACGATCGACGAAAAACAAGCGCCAATCGCCTTGGGCGATGGACTCCGAGACTTCGATCCCGAATTGCTGCGGATCGGCCAGCGCGCGCTCCGCGCTCGTCTCTTCCTCGCGCCGTACTCGCTCCATTTCCTCCGCGCTGGGCAGGTTCTTGGCAAACGATGATTCGACAACTTCGATTAGGCGGTCGCGGGCGCGCTCGAGGGAATCACCGGGTTTGACTCGTGCGCCAAAAATGATCACCCCCGGGTCGTAAAGCGCCATTTGCTCGGCGAACACCTCTGTCGCGAGGCCCGGCTCTACGAGCTCATGGAACAGCCGACCATTGGGGGTGTCGCCAAGAATTTCGCCAGCCACCTCGAGCGCCGCGCTGTCGATGCTGCGCGCCGAAGGAATGTGGTATCCCACCATCACAATCTGCGCATCGCCCTTGCGGCGCACAAGCACGCTGTGTTCGCCATCTTGCGTTGGTTCAACGGTCCAAAGGGCCGGCAATTGCCGGCGCGGTCGCGGAATCGGGCCAAAATCTTCCGCGATCCAGCGCAACGTGCGGGGCGCGTCGAAGCTTCCGGAAACAATGAGCACCGCGTTGTCGGGTTGATAGTATTTGCGATAAAAGTTCTGCAGGTTCTCAATGGCGACGTTTTCAATGTCACTGCGGTTACCGATCGGCTCCTTGCCGTAGTTATGCCACTGGAACATTGCCGAGAGCACTCGCTTGAACAACACGCTCATAGGCCGGTTTTCACCCAGCTCGTACTCATTGCGCACCACCGTCATTTCGCTGTCTAGGTCCTTGCGTGCAATAAAGGAGTGCGTCATCGCGTCGGCCTCGCGCGCTAGCGCCCAGCGAAGGTTCTCGTCGGTGGCTTTGAAGGTCGAGAAATAGTTGGTGCGGTCGTAAAAAGTAGAACCGTTGTTGTGAAATCCTCGGGCCGCGAATTCTTTTTCGGGATGAGGAAAATGGGTCGAACCCTTGAACATGAGGTGCTCAAGCAGGTGCGCCATACCGGTCTCGCCGTAATTCTCCATGCGCGATCCGACCTTATATGTGACGTTCACCGTCACTGTCGGTTTGGTGCGGTCCGGATAGAGCAACACCTGAAGGCCGTTGTGCAGCCGGTACTCCTGTACGCCTTCGACTGACTGCACCTTGGTCACCGAGGCGGGCAATGCGGCTTCGTTTGCCGCCGTAAGCGGGGGGTTTAAGAGCAATAGTGCTATCGCCAAAGCGGCCAGCGGCCATGCCGTGCGCTGGGGCGAGCCCATCGGAACCTTCATGAAAATATCCTCTTAGTTTTGGCGCGATGCGCCGTTACTGCCGTGTTCTCGGCGATTGCGGTAGGACCTGTGGCGCGCGCATAAATTCCAAGATGCGCTGAGCAACCCGCTCTGGCTCTTCGTGCACGATCCAGTGCGTTGCCGCAGCAAAGCGTTCGATGGTCACGTTCGGTACCCACGCGTCCAAGCCATCGAGAAGTTCCGAGACCAGCGATTCGTCACGCATGCCCCATAAAACCAGGGTGGGAACTGCGACGAAAAAATGTTCCGCATTCAGGCGCAGTGCAGCCGTGCCCTCACTTGACTCGGGGGCCGGGTGCAACGGTGAGGCCCGGTAATAGTTAAGCGCACCCGTTAGACCGCGACGCCACACTTCGACATACCGCTGCAAACGCTCCGGCGTCAACCAAGTGTGACCCGCGCGCGGCATCGATCGGAGCCAGTCCTTGAGGCGTGCAAACTCGTCGGCAGCCAGTGCCTGTTCCATGTCGCGCGCGCGCAGCCAGTTGACGTGCCGGCTGGCGGCCTGTTGGGCGGGATTTCGAGACAGCTCGCGTGCCAGCGCGTTGGGGTGCGGCGCGTTGACAATGACCAGATGCTCGATGCGCTCAGGATGGGCGCTTGCCAGACGCCACGCTGCAGAGCCACCCCAGTCGTGACCAACCACAGTCGCGCGCTCGTAACCGAGCCGCAGGATCAGATCGACTAAATCCTCCACTACCGAACGAAGCCGATAGGCCTCGAGCTCCTGGGGCTGGCTCGAGAGGTTGTACCCCCGAAGGTCAGGTGCGACCGCAAAATATCGTTGCCCGACAATCGGCAAAATTTCGTCCCACGCGCCCGAGTACTCCGGAAACCCGTGCAGAAATAGCGCCAAGTGGTCGCCCGGTTGACCGGCGCTAGCGTAATGAAGCTGGATTCCGCTGGGAAGCTTTGCAAACTGTCCGACGGAGAAACTCTGGTTCATAAAGCCCGGACCATCGTCGCTAGCAACAAGGGGGAAGTCAACGCAGGCATCAGCGTTGACCGTAGAATTGTGTCTGCTCCTTCATCAATTCGCAACCGCGTTTTCTTTGTTTTGCCGGCAAAAAAGGGCATTGTGTGAAACTTCTGTTCGATTTATTGCCCGTGGTCGTGTTTTTCGTGGCCTTTCGCGTGGCTAAGAGTTTTCCCGACGCGAGCATTGCCCTTGTTGGTGCCTGGGTCGGAGTGCTGGACGGTGCGCCAGGGCAACAAGCCGAAATATCCGCGGTGATCGTGGCCTCGATCAGCGCCATCGTGGCAACGCTGCTTCAGATTGGCTGGTTATTGGCTCGGCGCCAGCCCATAAAGCCTGCCGTCTGGATTAGCGCGCTCCTAATTGTCATCTTTGGTGGGCTAACGGCGTGGCTGCACAATGAATGGTTTATCAAGTGGAAGCCCTCGATTCTTTATTGGATTTTTGCTGCCGTCCTGGCGGGCGGCAAATGGATCTGGGATCGCAATTTGCTGGGCACGTTGCTCTCCGGGGAGCTGGATTTGCCACAGCTCGTGTGGGACCGTCTGCTGGTGGCATGGACGGTTTTCTTTGTCCTACTCGGAGCGACCAATCTTTTCGTCGCATACAACTGGAGTACGGACAGCTGGGTAAATTTCAAAACCTTCGGTCTTTTGGGTTCGACACTGGGATTTTCGATTCTTTCGGGTTTTTATATGGCACGGTACCTAAATACCGAAGTCAAGCGCGAAAGTGATGGCTAAGGACCTGGCCAGCCAGATTCGTGCACGGCTGCTTGAGCTAGAGCCGCTAGAGCTGCAAATCGAAGACCAAAGTGCGGCGCACGTGGGTCATGCGGGGGCGCTTGCGGGAGCCCATTTTCGCGTTCGCATGGTTTGCGCCGCATTTGACGGACTCTCCCGTCTTGAGCGCCATCGCCTGATCTATCAGCGACTCGCTCCGCTGATGGGCGGGCGCATCCACGCCCTGGCGATGAGCCTGTACGCACCCGGTGAAGTGACCGCGCCAATGCGCTAGCTGGCGCGATTCACCACCACAACTGGGGGTCTGCGCTTTTCGCGCGATCGCAAGTGCGACGGCTCGCGTTACCCCGCAACCGATGCCCGGGATGTGGCGCCAGCCGACGACGGCTGCGGCGCGCGCTCGGTTTCCTCACGCAACCGTTCGTATAAGGGAAGCGTCAGAAATTCGACAAAATCCGGCGCGGTCGACAATTCGTCAACCACAGCCGCCGCCTGGTCGTACGTCGCTGCGTCAGAAGCCAACCCCGCTTTCACCTTCGCGAGCTCCTCAGGAATCCAGTTGCGCACCATCTCAGCGCTCACCTTGCGGCCGTCTTGCAGCACGCCTTTGGGCGAGTGAATCCATTGCCAGAGCTGGGCACGGGAGATCTCTGCGGTCGCCGCGTCCTCCATGAGGTTGTGGATTGGCACGCAGCCATTACCCGATAGCCAGGAGCCAAGATAATGGATGGCAACGTGGATGTTCGTGCGCACGCCCGCTTCGGTGATCGGACCCTGGGGGGCAAACGAAAGCAGATCCTGCGCTTGTACTTGTACGTCATCGCGCTGCCGATGCAATTGGTTGGGCTGGTCTCCAAGAACCTTGACGAACTCAGCCATCGCAACGGGTACCAGCGCCGGGTGTGCGACCCACGCGCCATCGCATCCGTCGGTGGCTTCACGCGACTTGTCGGCCCGCACACCGGCTAGGGCCCGCTCGTTTGCCGCAGCATCGCCGCGAATCGGAATTAGCGCGCTCATACCGCCGATGGCCGGTGCGCCACGCCGGTGGCAGGTCTTGATCAGCAGCAGCGCGTAGGAGCGCAGAAACGGCGCGCTCATCGTGACCAAGGAGCGATCCGCAAGACAAAAATTTCGGTTCGCACGGAATTTTTTGATGCAGGAAAAAATGTAGTCCCAGCGTCCCGCGTTAAGTCCCGCCGAGTGCTCGCGAAGTTCATAAAGGATCTCGTCCATTTCGAACGCGGCGAGAAGCGTCTCGACAAGGACAGTGGCCTTAATGGTGCCTTGGGCAAGACCGAGCTCGCGCTGAGCAAAGACAAAGACGTCGTTCCACAAACGCGCCTCCCAACGCGACTCGAGTTTGGGCAGGTAAAAATACGGTCCAGTGCCACGCGCGACAAGCTCTTGCGCGTTGTGAAACATGAACAGTCCAAAATCGAAGAGCGCACCGCTTACCCTTTTGCCGTCGACGCACACGTGCTTTTCGTCCAAGTGCCACCCGCGCGGACGGACCATCAATGTCGCGATGCGTTCATTTAAACGATATTGGCGCCCATCCGGGGCGCCAAACTCGATGCGGCGGCGCACGGCGTCGATCAAATTGCACTGGCCTTCGAGCAGATTGCGCCACGTGGGCGTGTTGCTGTCCTCGAAATCAGCCATGTATGCGTCGGCCCCGGAATTTAAGGCGTTGATAACCATCTTGCGGTCGGTTGGACCGGTGATCTCGACCCGGCGGCAAAGCAAGTCCGCAGGTAGCGGTGCGATACGCCAGGACGCGGCCCGCAATTCGGCGCTTTCGGCCGGAAAGTCCGGCAATTCCCCCTGATCGATGCAACGCGCGCGCTGTGCTCGCTCCGACAATAGCTGCTGGCGTCGGGACTCGAACTGCCGATGGAGTTTGGCCACGAAGTTCAGCGCTTGCGCGGTAAGCACCGCCTCAAGAGCGGCGTCGATGGGCTCGTCAAAAGCGATGCCGTCCAGTTGCTTCATAGCTACCCCCCACGCGTTGCCGATGTGATGATGCAAAAAAATAGGCCGCACGAAGGCGGCCCAGTTTTTCTTGTTAATGTGGTTGATATAGTTGTTCGGGCCGTGCTTCTGCCTTGGCCCCTCCCCGCCCCACTCCAAAACTTTTACGTACGAGAGCGCGCGAGCATAGGAGCCGCATCGCCGCGACACAAGTCGCGCCGCAACTCTAACGTTGCTTTGTCGCAACGTAACGCGAGCGCGCGATACATTCAAAGTGCCAGGTTCGCAGGCGCACGGATTTGTCATGCTGCTTTGCGGTCGGATTTGGCGCCCAGAAACTGCTCATCCTCGGTCGATCCATGCAACGCGGTAGTTGACGACTGGCCCTGTTGTATGGCCTGCGTGACAGCGTCAAAGTATCCCGTCCCGACTTCGCGCTGATGCTTAACGGCCGTAAACCCGCGCTCCGCCGCGGCGAATTCGGCTTCCTGGAGCTCGACAAACGCACTCATGTGATTGCGCGCGTAGCCATGGGCAAGATGGAACATTGAGTAATTCAAGCTGTGGAATCCCGCAAGCGTGATGAACTGGTACTTGTAGCCCATGGCCGATAACTCACGCTGGAACTTGGCAATTGTCGCGTCGTCGAGATTTTTCTTCCAGTTAAACGAGGGCGAGCAGTTATACGCGAGCATCTTGCCGGGGAACTGGCGGTGTACTGCTTCGGCAAAGGTGCGAGCGTATGCCAAGTCGGGTTTGCCGGTTTCGCACCAGATCAGATCGGCATATGGGGCATAGGCCAGGCCACGGGAGACCGCTTGCTGCAGCCCAGGGCGCGTACGGTAAAAACCCTCGACGGTGCGCTCACCAGTGAGAAATGGTTTGTCGTTTTCGTCAACGTCCGAAGTGAGCAAGTCGGCCGCCTCGGCATCGGTGCGCGCAATCAAGATCGTTGGAACGCCCTGCACATCGGCTGCTAGGCGAGCCGCGGTGAGCTTCTCGACTGCCTCGCGCGTGGGCACGAGAACTTTGCCGCCCATGTGCCCGCACTTTTTCACTGAGGCAAGTTGATCCTCGAAGTGCACGCCAGCTGCGCCGGCTTCGATCATGGCTTTCATCAGCTCAAAGGCGTTGAGCACGCCGCCAAAGCCCGCCTCGGCATCTGCGACGATCGGCGCAAAATAGTCAATGTAGTCGGACGCGCCCGGCTGCTTGCCCTCCATCCATTGGATCTGATCGCAGCGGGCCAGTGCGTTGTTGATCGCGCGCACGACGGTGGGAACGGAGTTCACCGGGTACAGCGACTGATCCGGATACATCGTTCCGGCCGTGTTTGCGTCGCCGGCGACTTGCCAGCCCGAGAGGTAAATTGACTGCAGGCCCGCGCGAACTTGCTGCATCGCCTGGTTTCCCGTCAGAGCGCCCAATGCGCTGACAAAGGGCCGTTCGTGAAAGCCCGCCCAGAGGCGCTCGGCACCGCGGCGCGCAAGCGTATGTTCAATGACTACCGAGCCGCGCAGGCGAATGACTTCCTCGGCGGGGTAGCTGCGGCGGATTCCCTTCCATCGGGGGTTTTCGGCCCAGTCCTTTTGCAGTCGTTGTGCGTCAAGCTTGCGAGCGGTCATGAGATCTCCAGCAGTTTCGGTGGGCGCCATCGCAAAAAAGAAACACCCCGGATCCTCGAACGGTTCGCATTACGCTCAATGGCAGGCAGCGTGCGCGCCGGGGCACAGGGCAAAATGCTACGAGAGGAACCGCGCCGCAGCACTACGGATATCTTATATAAGACACTATTTTTTTCTATTGTAAAACAGCAACTTATATTTTTTACTCCGTAATACGGAAGAAAATTTTTTGGGATGGAATCAATTTTATTGCTGCGCGGCAACGCTTTTTCGTAATACGAAAAGAAATTCGTTAGGTGAAAACGCGATTACGCCGCCCCACATGCAAAGCCACGAACGTTGCGCTGATCTGCAGCAGCGCGATGCAAAGCAAGCCTGAGCGAAACCATCCGTGATCGAGCAATCGTCCGACCAGCAGCGGCGCGGCCGCTAAGCCGCCATCGAGCCCGGAATACACAAACCCGTAGACACGCCCAAAGGAATTGACGCCAAAGCGCGACGTGGCTGCCTGCCGCACCAACAGATCGCGGCTCGGACCCGCCGTGCCCGATCCGCAGCCAAGCAAAAAGACCGCCGGAAGCAAAGCGCCCGAGGGAAGCGATCCCGTTGCCAGCACGAGCGCAATGGCCGCCGCCAGACACAGCGCACCGGCGACTACCAATTCACTGCGGCGCTCCCGACCCGCAAAAAATCCACCAAGCACGGTGCCAACCCCCCCACCGAGCAAGTACGCAGTCAGGCTCATCGTTCCCAGCGCCAAACTGACCGAATAAACGTGCGCAAGGATCGCCGGAGCGAAGTTTTGCAAAATTCCGCCGGCACCAACCGACAGGAAGAAAAAGCAAAAGCACAACCACACAGTGCCGGAGCGCAGAAAATCAAACTGTCCCCCTCGCCCCCCAGGCTCGCTGGTGAGTGTCTCACCCGCATGGCGCGCGCCCAAACTGCCGGCTAGAGTTTCGCGCTGGGTCAGCAGGAAAAGCAACATGCCCAGAGCGATCGCGGCGGCACCAAAGCCGGCGTTGTGCCAACCCGCAAAGGCCGACACCGCCCCCATGAACGAAGCGCCGGCCACCCAACCAAAATTGCCCGAGAGCGCATGCATGGCAAATGCGTGGCCCAGACGCGATGAGGACACCTGGCGATTAAGGATCGTGAAATCGGCCGGATGAAACATTGCGTTGCCGCTTCCGGCTAAAGCGGCGGTCACGAGCAACCCTGCGTACGAATGGCTCAGGCCAAGCATCGTGCCGGCTGCCACCAGCAAGCCAACTCCGACCAACAAGACGCGATACGCACCGATCCGATCCACAGCGAAACCCGCGAGTGCTTGGCCACTGCTGCTGATGACAAAAAACACGGTCGCAAGAAAGCCCGCTTTGGTAAATCCGATGTCGAAATCCCGCATCAGCCACGGGTAAATGGGCGGCAGCAACATCTGAAAAAAATGAGAGATCAGATGCGCGAGCCCCACGAGCCCCGCGGCCCGTGCGTCGCTTCGCCAAGGCTGCGGTCCGGCAGAGTTCTGTATGGCATCGTGCATGGTGCGATAATAAGCGCGTTTATCAAGACGACAGGATCCGTTCATGCGCAGATCGCGCTACATCTCCCGAGCGCGTCACCACGCGGACGCCGAAACACTGGCCAAGCTCGCTCGCCGCATGGCCGAGTCGGGCAGCCGACTCGAGGACCAACTTTGGGAGCGTCGCCTCGTTGAACTGATTAACGATCGGCTTGCACGTGGATTCGAAGAGGCTATCGATGCTGCGCTCGATGAGCTATCGGGCAGCAATCCGCGTGCCTACGACGATTTGGCAGATCTTGCCGAATCGTGCGCGGAAAGCAGCACGATCGAGATCGACGGGCGGGCCCATGACGGGCTGCTGCTGGCGTTGCCGATCCTGGCCTGGTCGCGCTACAAGTTACCCACGCTGGCGCTAAGTTCCGCGATGGTCGACAACGTTGCTGTGCAGATCGCGGCACACCTTGCCGCACGCGGTGCGCGCTGTGCGGTCGCTGACATGTTGTACGCAATTGACCAACTGCCCGAATCCTTTGGCGAGGTGCGCGATGTGGCCGAGGCTTTGTTCGGTTCGGCCGCCCAGGACGGGCGCTTGAAAATCGACCCCAAGTCCCTGCGCGAACCAATTGCCATGCTGGCCGATTCGCGCTACCTGCTAGCCGCGATCGTCGTGCCCCAGGGGGCACCGGTTTATCACTGGCAGCAGACCGGCGTCGACCCGGACGCCAAGGCCGCGGCCGTGGAGGCCTTTCGCGAACAGCTCACTAACATCCTTACGCCGATCATGACGGGCTGCCGATTTCGTGTGCTTGCGCCCAACGCATTTCATGCCGCGCTTCGCCTGGGCGATCGCGAGCTGCGCGAGTTCTCTTTGGAAGCGGCCATTTCCTTTCTCAAGCTCTCCTATGAGTTGTCGCCTTCGTCGTTACAGGCGACCATGGCGGTCTACGAGGAAAAGCGCAATCAGCCGACTACCGAACTGCGCATCGGTATCTCGCGCATTGCAGACGATGACGTCGTGATCGAAGGGGTGGTCTGGCCCTTGCTTGGCGACGATGAGGAGCGCACGCTAGAGGAGATCGAGGCGGCAATCAAGCGGCTGGGAATCAACCGGATCGTCGCGCACACGCACCGCTTTCCGCTGGAGTACTGCGATGATTGCGGCGCGCCGGTCTTCCCCAACCCATCGGGCCACTCGGTGCACACCGAGCCGCCCGAAGACGGCACCGAGCAACCAGCCAGTCCGTTGCACTGATTGCGCCAAGCCAGGCGGCCCCGCGCTGTGAGCGCGCGGGCCGGCTGCTGGTGTCAGTGGACGGTGCGCTCGAAAGTAAAGGTCCCGTCCCGGAAATCGACCGGCACGACATCTTTGGGGCCGATTTTGCCCTCAAGCACACGCTTGGCGAGCGGGTTTTCGATTTGTTGCTGGATCGCCCGTTTTAGCGGACGAGCCCCATACATCGGATCGAACCCCACTTTGGCGATTTCCGCCAACGCCGCATCGCTAACGACAAGCTTCATCTCCTGCGCCGCAAACCGCGCTTCGAGCCGCCGCAGTTGGATGCGGGCGATCTCGGCGATTTGCGACCGGTCAAGAGCGTTGAATACTACGATCTCATCGATACGGTTAATGAACTCCGGTCGAAAATGCGAACGCACCTCGGACATGACGGCCTCGCGAATCAGATCGGGGTCCTGGCCGGTCATCCGCTGAATTTCGTGCGAACCCAGGTTCGATGTCATGACGATGACGGTATTTTTGAAATCGACCGTGCGTCCTTGACCATCGGTCATTCGACCGTCGTCCAGAACCTGCAATAAGACGCTAAATACATCGGCGTGTGCCTTTTCCACTTCGTCGAGCAAGATCACACAGTACGGTTTGCGCCGCACGAGCTCGGTGAGCTGGCCGCCTTCCTCGTAACCTACATAGCCTGGCGGAGCGCCGATCAGGCGTGCCACCGAGTGTTTTTCCATGTACTCCGACATATCGATTCGGATCAAGTGTTCCTCGCTGTCGAACAAAAACTCCGCCAGCGCCTTGCACAGCTCGGTCTTGCCGACCCCAGTGGGGCCTAGGAACAAAAATGAACCGTATGGCCGATTCGGATCCGCAAGGCCGGCACGCGAACGGCGGATCGCGTCGGAAACCAGACGCACCGCCTCATCCTGGCCAACGACTCGCTGGCGCAAGTGCTGCTCCATATTCAGCAGCTTTTCGCGTTCGCCTTGCATCATCTTGGCCACCGGAATGCCGGTCGCACGGGACACGAGTTCTGCGATCTCCTCCGCACCCACCTCCTTGCGCAACAGCTTGAACTCTCTTTTCGTCCCGGAGGCTTCGGCCGCCTTCAGTTGCCTTTCGAGCTGCGGCAGCTTTCCGTACTGAATTTCGGCTAACTTGTCGAACTGGCCACCGCGCTGCAGATCGGCCATTTTTGCTCGCAGCCGGTCGATCTCGGCTTTGATGTTTGCGGCGCCCTGCACGGCGGCTTTTTCCGAGCGCAGCACTTCGTCCAGGTCGGCGTATTCCCGCTCCAGGCTGCGGATTTCCTCTTCGATCAACATCAGGCGCTTGCGCGAGGCTTCGTCGTTTTCCTTTTTCACCGCCTCGCGTTCGATTTTCAGTTGGATCAAACGCCGGTCCAGGCGATCCATCGCTTCGGGTTTGGAATCGATCTCCATCTTGATGCGCGCCGCCGCTTCATCGATCAGGTCAATTGCCTTATCGGGCAAGAACCGATCGGTGATATACCGATGCGACAGCTCTGCGGCCGCCACAATGGCGGGGTCGGTAATTTCAACCCCGTGATGCAACTCGTAACGCTCCTGCAGTCCGCGCAAGATCGCGATGGTCGATTCGACCGTTGGCTCGCCGACAAGGATTTTTTGGAAACGTCGCTCTAGCGCGGCGTCCTTCTCGATGTACTTGCGGTACTCATCGAGAGTCGTTGCGCCGATACAGTGCAACTCACCGCGAGCGAGCGCCGGTTTGAGCATGTTGCCTGCATCGATCGCTCCCTCGGCCTTGCCGGCGCCAACCATGGTATGGATCTCATCGATGAATACGATGGTCTTGCCCTGATCTGCGGCCAGTTCCTTTAAAACGGCCTTGAGTCGCTCTTCGAATTCACCGCGATACTTTGCGCCGGCCAACAAGGCGGCTAAGTCCAGCGTAAGGACCCGCTTGTCTTTGAGCGTCTCGGGAACTTCTCCATTGACGATCCGCTGCGCAAGACCCTCCACAATGGCTGTCTTGCCCACACCGGGCTCACCGATGAGCACGGGGTTGTTTTTCGTCCTTCGTTGAAGGATCTGGATGGAGCGGCGAATCTCGTCATCGCGGCCGATGACCGGATCGAGCTTTCCGCTGCGTGCGCGTTCGGTTAGATCGATCGTGTATTTCTTTAGGGCCTCACGCTGTCCTTCCGCCTCGGCCGAACCCACGTTGGCCCCGCCTCGAACAGCATCGATCGACGCCTCCAGCGCCTTGCGGTTGCCACCGTGCTCGCGCAGAAGGCGGCCCGCTTCGCCCTTATCCTCGACCAGAGCTAGGACAAAGAGTTCGCTGGCGATATAGGCGTCCCCGCGCTTTAGCGCTTCTTTTTCCGTCTGATTAAGCAGCCCCATCAGCTCCCGGCTAATCTGCACCTGGCCATCGGTGCCTTGCACTTGCGGCAGGCGCTTTAAAGCGGACTCCACCGCGGCGCTTAGTGGGCCGACGGCAACTCCTGCGCGCTGCAGCAGCGATCGCGCCGCACTATCGTCCTGGCGCAGCATCGCGGCTAGCACGTGCATCGGCTCGATATATTGTTGGTCATTACCGACCGCGATCGACTGTGCGTCGGCCAGTGCTTCTTGAAAGCGCGTGGTGAGCTTATCTTGGCGCATGAGAGTCTTTGTCGTTTACTAGGGGTCGGCAAGGTTGGCCAAACCGCGCTCTGTCCCGGTCACGCACAACCCTAACGGGATCAAGGTTGGGGAGGTTTGCGCGGATTTCAAGTCCTTTTGCGGGCACCAACGTTTTGTCTCTGTAACGCCGCGATTTGTCCTTGAGCACCGAGTGCCCCCGAGCCCCGCGCAGGCGCGACGCCCACGAGCGCTTAAATCCAAGGCTCACTGTTTTTGGGCGGTGAGGTCCTGCTGGATGTCCCAGTTTTCGCGTGCACGCTCATCACTTTGGCGCGACTGGACCCAACGCGCGCCTTGGTCCCCGGATTCTTGCTTCCAAAACGGTGCCTGGGTCTTTAGATAGTCAATGATGAAGCGGCACGCGTCAAACGCGTGCTCCCGATGGCTGCTTGCGGTGGCGACTAGCACGATGCGATCACCGGGCCGTAGCTCGCCGAAGCGGTGAATGACGCGCACCTGGGTAAGGTCCCATCGAGCGTGCGCGGCCCGCACAATGTCTTCCAAGCTTCGCTCCGTCATGCCGGGGTAATGCTCCAACGTAATGCGCTCGACCGGAAAATCGCCGCTGAAATCGCGCGCAACACCAACAAAGCTGACGATTGCGCCGGCGGCCGCGTTGCGCAAGGATTCGATTTCCACGCCGGGATCAAAATCGTGTTGGTGGACGCTGATTCGCCAACGCTCGCTCATACGCGCGCTCCAAATTGCCGGGCTGCCGTTTTTCTCCGGGTTGCGCGCGGGCAATCATCCACCCGTGACGGGCGGAAAAAACGCCACTTCAGCGCCATCGCGCAACGTCGCATCATCCGCGCTCACCACTTGATCGAGTGCAATGCGCAATGGTTGCACCTGGGAAAAGGCACTGGACCAGGGCTCGCCGCGTGAGATAAGCCAGCTGCGCAACTGCCCCAGGTTAGTGACCGTTGCCGGGGCCTCGAGAATGTCGCGCGAGCGACCGACCGCCTCGCGCATACGGGCAAAATACAAAACTGTTAGCTTCATAACGTCGCCATGGATGCTGCGCTGATCGGTCCGGCTGCAGTCGTACAAAATTCGCCCTCTGGTGCGCCTAGGCTGGACCCGTCAGCTCCGAGAAAGAAAGAAAACGCACGCTATGCCCGCGCTCAACCGGTGTTGCAACTGGCAAGTCGACAAGCCCGTCGGCCCACGCAACGGAGCTTAGCAGCGAGGAGTTCTGGCTGGGGAAAAGGTCCAGTCCTCCCGCTTCGTTTAATCGCGCCCGCACATACTGTCGCCGAGCGTGATCGGCCGCAAATTGAAAGTCGGCGCGCAATTGCACGGCTTTGGGCGCAACGTCGCGCACGCCCAGGCACCGCAGCAGAAACGGGCGAACAAACAGTACGAAAGTGACGAAACTTGAAACCGGATTGCCAGGAAGACCGATAAAGGCCACCTGACGCACGTGCCCAAAGGCCAGTGGCTTGCCGGGCTTCATTGCGATTTGCCACAACTGCAGCTCACCTAAACTCGACAGCGCCGCTTTGACATGGTCTTCCTCGCCCACCGATACGCCGCCGGAACTCAAAATTACATCTGCCTTTAGCGCCGCTTTTTCGAGTGCCTGACAGGTGGCTTGCAGCGAGTCAGGAACGATCCCCAGATCATCGACCGTGCAGCCTAGCGATTCGAGCAATCCCTTTAACACGAATCGATTCGAGTTATAAATACGCCCTGGGGCTGCTTCGGTACCGGGCATGGCAAGCTCGTCGCCAGTGGTAAATAGTGCCACCCGCGGACGCCGCACCACGCTAAGACGGGCAGCGCCCACCGAGGCTGCGATGCCTAGATGCTGCGCCCGTAGGGGTTGGCCCGCGCCCAGCGCCTGGGCGCCGCGCGAAAAATCACTACCCACGCGCCGAATCCACTGGCCCGGTTTTGGCGCCTCCAAAATGACGACGCGCTCGTTTTCCGTGCGCGTCACCTCCTGCATTACAACCGCGTCGCTGCCTTCGGGAATTGGTGCCCCAGTAAAAATGCGCGCTGCGGCCCCTGCCGGCAGGCGTGTTGGGGGCTGTCCTGCCGCGATGCGCAGACGCACCGGCAGGCTCATCGGTATTTGCGCGATATCGCCACAGCGCACCGCATAGCCATCCATCTGGGCATTGTCCAGTGGCGGCACGTCGACGAGCGCAACTACTGCCTTGGCAAGCACGCGTCCGGCGGCGTCTTGCGTGGGCAACTCCTCGATGCCATCAAGCGGCCGCGCCGCCGAAAGCATTCGCTGCAAAGCCTCATCGACCGTCAGCACCAGGGCACCTCAAGGCGGGTCGCGATGAATCGGGCAATCGCGTCAATGTCATTTAGATCCAGTACGGGTACCGGCGATTGTATCGATCCTCTCCCCACCTTCATGTCCGTGGCAAGGGCGATTACCCCGGCGCCGATCATGGGCGCTGCGACGCCCGAAGGCGGTGTGCGATGCGGTGTTCCGATGCCGCTTCGCCGCACTTCAATAAAGGGCAGGCCGGCTTGTCCGCGATAACCTTCGACCAGAACCAGGTCGCAGGGACCGAGCCGTCCAAGTTGACGGGCCAACTCGTCTCCAGTCGCATTTTCGACCGCGTCCTCCTCGCTTAATAGCGCCCAACGACGTCCGGCGCCAATCAAAACCTGGCTCGCACCTGCGGCGCGAAAGCGATAAGAATCCTTGCCGGGCCGATCGATGTCGAACCCATGGTGGGCATGCTTGATCGCGGCAACCCGCAACCCTGCCCGGCAGAAATGCTCGATCAGTTGCTCGATCAACGTCGTCTTTCCCGAGCCGGAAGTGCCGACAAAACCAATTGCTTTCAAGAGCGCCTTTCGTCTGCGCGCGGTTCCTGCCAGAAGATGCGACGCCGTTGCTCACATGGGCAATGGGCCGCCTTACAGCGCATGCACCTGCAAGAATTGACGTAGCTGCTCGGGGTCGGACGCAAAACGTTCATATCGCTGTGGGAGCTCTTCAATGCCCCGAAATGCAGCCGGCCGCTCGGGCTCGCGGCCGATCGCTTCGCGGATCGTCTGCGCAAATTTTACCGCTTGGGCTGTCTCCAGGCAGACCATGGGTACGCCCGCTCGCCGATGTTCGCGAGCCACCTTTACACCATCGGCCGTATGCGGATCAAGCATGCGCCCATCGCGTTCGAATTGGGCCCGAATGGTCGCTATGCGGTCGGCATGATTGCTGCGTCCGGATGAAAAACCGCTCGCAGCTACGGCGCCCCAAAACGGTGTGTGCTTCAAGTCGAAGCAGGCCTGGGTGTCGATCGACCACCAAAGCTCGCGCACGGCCCCCGGGTCACGACCGACGATGTCGAAGATGAAGCGTTCGAAGTTTGAGGCCTTGGAAATGTCCATCGAAGGACTGCTCGTGACGTACGTCTCTGCCCCGCGCCGTACGCGATACCGACCCGTACGGAAAAACTCATCGAGCACGTCGTTTTCGTTGGTTGCCACGATCAGCCGGCCAATCGGCAGTCCCATTTGGCGCGCAATCCACCCGGCCAGCACGTTGCCGAAATTACCCGACGGCACGCAAAAGTCCACTTGCTCGGATTCATCGCGGGCGACGCTGAAGTATCCGCGGAAGTAGTACACCACCTGGGCTACGATCCGCGCCCAATTGATGGAATTGACCGCTCCCAGGTGGTGCTCGCGCTTAAATGCCACATCCGATCCGATGGCTTTTACCAGATCCTGGCAATCATCAAAGCTGCCCTCGATAGCAATGTTGAAGATGTTCTCGTCTTGTAAGGAGTACATCTGGGCACGCTGGAAGTCACTCATGCGGCCATACGGGGAGAGCATGAAAACGCGCATCCGGGAGCGCCCGCGCATGGCCACTTCGGCGGCGGAGCCAGTATCGCCTGACGTGGCGCCCAAAATATTGAGATTTTCTCCGCGACGGGCCAGTTCCTCCTCAAAAAGAACGCCCAGCAGCTGCATCGCGAGGTCTTTAAATGCCAAAGTCGGTCCGTTGGAGAGTTGCAGCAGGTGCAGTCCGGGTTCGAGCTCGACCATTGGCGTAATGCTCTCGCTACCAAAGATTGCCGGTGTGTAGGTGCGACGAATCATCCGCTCCAAGTGAGCTGGTTCGTAATCGTCGGCATACAAGGAGAGCACCTGCAGCGCGAGTTGCGCGTAGGACAGACCGCGCCAGCGCGGTAGGAGCGAATCGACGCGTGGGTACTGCGCGGGTACGACCAGGCCTCCGTCCGGGGCCAATCCCTCCAGCAGCACGTCACGAAAGCGGGCGGGCGGCATCTTCCCGCGCGTCGAAAGATATTGCATCGTCAGCGTCTCCTCAGGCCAAGGATTCCTGGCGAATACGGATCACGGGCGCAAGCACGGTATCGAGCGCCTCGATGCGACCCAGCGCCACGTTGACGTCCCGCTCGAGCGCCTCGTGAGTCAGCATGATGACGTCGGTCTGATTCTCCCCCTCCCCCGGTTCACGCTGAAACAACGCGTCGATGGAGATGCGACCGTCAGCAAGTATTCGGGCGATGTCGGCCAAAACGCCCGGTTGGTCGGCAACGCGCATGCGAAAGTAATATGAAGTGAGCGTCTCTTCGATGGGCAGCCACGGCAGGTGCATCAATGAGTCGGCCTGAAAAGCAAGATGAGGCACGCGGTCGTCGGGGTCCGCCGTGTGCATCCGAGTTACATCCACAAGATCGGCTACGACCGCCGATGCAGTCGGTTCCGATCCCGCGCCGGGCCCGTAGTACATCGTCGTTCCAACGGCGTCACCTTTTACCAACACCGCATTCATGGCGCCTTCGACATTGGCCAACAGCCGCTGCATGGGCACCAGCGTGGGATGAACCCGCAATTCGACTCCGGCGGGCGTCAATCGCGTGATTCCGAGCAACTTGATGCGATAGCCGAGTTGCTCGGCGTAGCGCATGTCGGCCGCCGCCAGATCGGCGATTCCCTCGATGTAAGCGGCGTCAAAGCGAATGGGAACACCAAAGGCAATGGCCGAAAGAATCGCGATTTTGTGCGCAGCGTCCGTGCCGTTGATGTCAAAGCTCGGATCGGCCTCCGCATAGCCGAGCGCTTGCGCCTGTTGCAAGGCGGCGTCGAACGAGGCGCCGGTATCACGCATGCGCGACAAGATGAAATTGCTCGTGCCATTGATCACGCCCGCGATCCACTCGATGCGGTTCCCGGTTAAACCTTCGCGCAAGGCTTTGATGATCGGGATGCCGCCGCCCACGGCCGCCTCAAAGGCGACCATTACGCCCATTTTTCTGGCCGCATCGAAAATTTCGTTACCGTGCACGGCCAGCAATGCCTTGTTGGCCGTTACGACGTGCTTGTCGTGAGCAATGGCGTCGAGCACAAACTCTCGGGCTGGCTGATATCCACCGATCAGTTCAACGACAATGTCGATTTCGGGGTTACGCGCGATGTCTTGCAGCTGATCGGTAACCGGAATCGCATCCCCGATAAGCGCTCGCGCGCGCGCCACATCGCGCACTCCGACCATCGCGATCTCTATGCCGCGCCCGGCGCGCCGCCGGATCACCTCCTGGTTACGCCGCAGGACGTGGAAAGTTCCCCGCCCAACGGTACCCAGGCCTAACAAGCCAACTCGTAATGGTTTCATCAATTTTTCCCGGCGATTTTCCCGCCGTTGTCAGGCTGCCCTGACGACCATGCCGTCGCGGCGAAACATGTCGCGAATACCACGTACCGCCTGTCGGATCCGTAGTTCATTTTCGATCAGGGCGAAACGTACATGCGTGTCGCCATATTCGCCAAATCCGATCCCCGGCGAGACCGCGACCTTCGCATCCGCCAGGAGCTTCTTGGAAAATTCCAAGGACCCCATGTTGGCAAACGGCGTCGGTATCTGCGCCCAGACGTACATTGTTGCTCGCGGTACATCGACCATCCAGCCAATATCGCGCAAACCCTTGACCAGGACGTCACGGCGCCGCTGGTACTGTTGAGCAATGTCGCGCACGCACTCTTGCGGGCCTTCCAGCGCGGCAATCGAGGCAACCTGGATGGGCGTGAAAGTGCCGTAATCGTGATAGCTCTTGATGCGAGCTAGCGCAGCCACCAAGTCGCTGTTGCCGACCATAAAGCCGATGCGCCAGCCGGCCATGTTGTAGCTCTTGCTCAAAGTGAAAAACTCGACCGCCACTTCGCGCGCCCCGGGTACCTGCATAATGGACGGTGCGCGCTTATCGTCAAACACGATGTCCGCATAGGCGAGGTCGTGAACGACGAAAATCGAATGCTCGCGGGCCAGCTCGATGACACGGCGAAAGAAATCCAGGTCCACGCACTGTGCCGTGGGATTGCTGGGAAAGCCGATGACGATCATCCTGGGTTTGGGCAGGGACTCGCGGATGGCGCGCTCGAGTTCACCAAAAAAGTCCACCCCGGGCACCAATTTCACCGAACGGATGTCGGCACCGGCGATGATTGCTCCGTAAATATGAATCGGATAACTCGGGTTGGGAACGAGCACGGTGTCGCCCCGGTCCAGGGTCGCCAGCATCAAGTGCGCCAAACCCTCCTTGGAGCCGATGGTGACGATTGCCTCGGCCTCGGGGTCAAAGTCAACCTGGTATCGGTCCCGATACCAGCTGCAGATGGCGCGGCGCAACCGGGGAATCCCCTTGGATACGGAATAGCCGTGGGTGCTGGGGCGCTGCACCGAATCGAGCAGTTTTTGCACGATATGCGGGGGCGTGGCGCCATCGGGGTTACCCATGCTCATATCGACGATATCTTCGCCGCGCCGGCGTGCAGCCATTTTTAGCTCGCCGGTGATATTGAAAACGTAGGGCGGAAGGCGTTTGAGGCGTGAAAATTCAGGCATCGGGTGAACCATCAAATTCCTATAACAAACCAACTAGCACGAGTTTGGCGGCTGGGGCAATGGCAGGGGAAAGTCCTTTTTGCAGGCCAGCTGCCGGCAACGCAATTTAGTTGCATAATTTACCTGATCTGCGCCGTGCAACCGCGGGAGTTCGTCCGCGGCGCGGCGCGCGGAGCATGCTTGAAGCTGCACTTCCAGGCGCCGTCGAATCTCAACACCGTAACCGCCTACGGGGCGGGCTACATCGAAGTTAACCGGATTCGCCACAGCGGTTCGTTGATCGTTGCGCCCGACGAGCCGATCCGAGTGTGGGATGCCGTCGATATTGAACAGCTGCGGCCGGAGCACTTTACGGCCGTGCTGGAGCTCGATCCGGAATTGGTGCTCGTGGGCACCGGCGCGCGACAACGATTTTTACCACCGCAGACGACATCGCCGCTGGCAAGGGCCGGCGTAGGCTTCGAGGTGATGGACACGGCGGCAGCCTGCAGGACCTTCAATATTCTTTTGGCCGAGGGGCGACGGGTGGTCGGTGCGTTCCTGGCTTGCACGCCGATCTGATTTTCGGATGCTGCGCATGAGTCGCGAAAAAACAGTCGCTCTGGGGAAAAAAGTTCCCGATTTTTCGGGCGCGTCGACTGCTGGGCAATTTCGCTTGTCGGCTTGCCGAGGAAAAATCCTGGTTCTGTACTTCTACCCTAAGGACAACACGCCCGGGTGCACTAGCGAGTCGCGCGACTTTGCCGCAGCCAACGCGCAGTTTGCTGCAGCCGGTGCGCGCGTCGTGGGCGTATCTCGGGATTCGCTCGCCTCACACGAGCGGTTTCGTAGTAAATATGAACTTCCCTTCGAGCTGATCTCCGATGCCGATGAAACCTTGTGTTCGTTATTTGCTGTGATCCGACAAAAAATGATGTATGGGAAATCTGTGCGCGGTATCGAGCGCAGCACTTTCTTAATTGACGGCGAAGGCGTGTTGCGGCACGAATGGCGCGGACTGAAAGTCGCAGGCCACGTTGCCGAGGTGTTGCAGGCCGTACACGCAATCGGCTAAGTTTGCCTCTTTATCAACCTTTCAACGAGCCACCCCCCGCATGCCCCTTCCGAAGGCACCTACCAAGCCCGCATCCATAATCGAACCAACGTCCCGTACCTCTACTGCCGCTACCGTGCGCCGCGGCGCTTTCGAGCGTCCCGTCGTCGAGCCCGTCCCGCGCAAGCCCAGCGAGATTGCGGCCGACTCTCGCCTGACGCTCGTCGAGACGCGACCGCCAGCCGAGGAGGCTCGCAAGGGCCGACGTCAGCCCGCGGCCGAGCGGCCAAGGATGTTCGTCCTCGATACCAACGTGCTGATGCACGACCCGACGTGCCTGTTTCGCTTTGAAGAGCACGATCTGTTCTTGCCGATGATGACGCTCGAGGAGCTCGACGGCCACAAGAAGGGAATGTCCGAAGTCGCACGCAACGCACGCCAAGCAAGCCGTTCCCTCGACGCCTTGGTGGCTGCGTGCAAGACGCCGATCGAAGACGGGATCGCACTGTCGGCGCTGGGCAACGCCGAAGCCACTGGGCGCTTGTTTTTGCAGACCCAGGCGATTGGCGCGGCGCTGCCCGCGAGCCTGCCTGTGGGCAAGGCAGATAACCAGATACTGAGCGTTGTGCGCGCGCTCAAGGAGCTGCATCCCGATCGCGACGTGGTCCTTGTATCCAAGGACATCAACATGCGAGTTAAGGCCCGTGCGCTCGATCTGGCGGCCGAAGATTATTTCAACGACAAGGTGCTCGAGGACACCGACATCTTGTACACCGGGGTGTGTGCACTGCCCGCGAGGTTCTGGGACCGGCACGGAAAGGGTGTCGAATCCTGGCAGCAGGCGGGCGCAACCTATTACCGGATCAGCGGACCGGTCGTTTCCGAATTGCTAGTCAACCAGTTCGTGTATTTGGAAGATGGCACGCCGTTTTACGCCCAAGTGCGCGAAATTCGCGGCAAGACGGCCGTCTTGCGGGTCGTTCGCGATTACCTGCATGCCAAAAACGCCGTCTGGGGCATTACCGCCCGTAATCGAGAACAAAGTTTTGCGCTCAACTTGCTTTGCGACCCCGAGTGCGACTTCGTTTCGCTGATCGGACAGGCGGGGACGGGCAAAACACTGCTTGCACTGGCGGCCGGCCTGGCACAGACCTTTGAAACGAAGCGCTTTTCGGAGATCATTTTCACTCGCGCCACCGTACCCGTCGGCGAGGATATCGGGTTTTTGCCGGGAACGGAGGAAGAGAAAATGGCTCCCTGGATGGGCGCGCTGGAAGACAATTTGGAAGTTCTCAATCGCAGCGACGAATCTGGCGGCGATTGGGGACGGGCGGCAACCAATGACCTGATTCGCACGCGCATCCGCATCAAATCAATGAACTTCATGCGTGGACGGACCTTTATCAGCAAGTACCTGATCATTGACGAGGCGCAAAACCTGACGCCCAAGCAGATGAAGACGCTGATCACACGCGCCGGCGCCGGCACCAAGGTGGTATGCCTCGGAAACATCGCTCAGATCGATACGCCGTACCTCACCGAGGGAAGCTCCGGACTGACCTTCGCAGTGGATCGCTTCAAGGGCTGGGCGCACGCTGGCCATGTGACTTTGCAGCGCGGCGAGCGCTCGCGTCTGGCCGACTACGCAGCCGAGGCCCTTTGACCCATGGAGTGGGCAAGGCAGGGCGGGCGAATCGTCAGATGCCGAGGTGTCCCAGGACGATAGCTTCCATCTCGGCGGCAACGTCCTTGCAAACGTCGGTTAGTCCCTCGAGCACTTCATACACGGCGCGCAACTTAATGAGTTCGCGTGCATCGGGCTCGTCGCGAAACAGACGGGACATGCCCGCACGCAGTACGTGGTCGGCTTGCGCTTCCAGATCATCGATGCGTGCGCATAAGGAGAGTACTTCGCGGCCACGCTGCGGTTCGGCCAAAATTGCTACGGCGGTCTCTATATGGCGAACGCTTTCCAAGGCAAGCTGCGCGAGTCGGATGGCCTCAGAGGTGACGGCGGTCACGTGATACAAGTGAATTGTCTGCGCTGCGTCCTCCGTTAGGTCCAAGATGTCGTCGAGCCGGTTAATCAGATCGACAATAGCCGCGCGCGGGTGAGGTGGAAACAAGGACCGACGCACGGCAGCGTGCACCTCGTCGACGATCGCATCCGCGCGCTTTTCCATCGCCTCGATCTCGCGCACCATGCCGTGCGGATCGCTCAGATCGGTGAGTAAGCGCACCAGTGCTTCAATGGCGCCCACGCACAACTGCGCGTGCAAGTTAAACAAAGGAACAAAGCGCCGATCGCGAAAACGCAGACGCATCAGTAGCGTGCGCCATAAGTTCGGCTCTGGCCGCTCCAATACCGGGCGCGCTTCGCCAGCGGAGCGTTCGGCTGGCGCCTCAAGAAGGGTGCGGACCTCGGCCATCGTCAGAACACCGGACTAGACAAGGAGAGGTTGTCAAATCGTGTGTACTCCCCGCCAAATCGCAGCTGCACGCGTCCAATTGGGCCGTTGCGCTGTTTGCCTAAGATGATCTCGGCAATGCCCTTGTCGGGGCTGTCGGGGTTGTACACCTCATCGCGATAGATGAACAAGATGACGTCGGCATCCTGCTCGATAGCACCAGATTCGCGCAGATCCGACATTACGGGGCGCTTGTCGGTGCGCTGCTCGACCGTGCGGTTTAGCTGGGAGAGCGCAATGACAGGAACCTTAAGCTCCTTGGCCAAGCTCTTGAGCGAGCGCGAAATTTCCGAAATTTCCGTCGCCCGATTCTCACCCATCGAACTAGCCGACATCAGCTGCAGATAATCGACAATGATAAGTCCCAACTTGCCGTACTCGCGCGCTAGACGCCGCGCACGTGCCCGCAGCTCCAAGGCGTTAAGCGCCGGGGTTTCATCGATATGCAGCGGCGCGGTGTGCATGCGCTCCATCGCTTCGCTAAGTTTGGGCCAGTCCTCGTCGGTTAAACGGCCCGTTCGCAAACGATGGGCGTCAATGCGGCCCACGGACCCGAGCAGGCGCATGGCCAACTGCTCGGCACCCATTTCCATCGAAAACACCGCCACGGGCATCCCCAAGTCGATGGCCACATGCTGGCCGACATTAAGCGCCAAGGCGGTCTTGCCCATCGAAGGGCGGCCGGCGATGATGATCAGATCGCCTTCCTGAAAGCCGGCCGTTTTAGCGTCCAGGTCCGTAAAGCCGCTCGGCACGCCCGTGACGTCGCTCGGGCTGGCGCGCTCAAAGAGTTCCTGGATCCGTTGGACAACGCGAGTCAGCAAAGGCTCGAGCTTGACAAAACCGCCTCGATCGCGAGCTCCCTGCTCGGCGATCTGAAAGACCTTTGCCTCGGCCTCATCGAGGAGCTGCTTGGCATCGCGACCTTGCGGGTTAAGTGCGGCCGCCGCAACCTCTTCGCCAACGCTCACCAAGCGGCGCAACACCGCGCGCTCGCGGACGATTTCCGCATAGCGTCGGATATTGGCGGCCGAGGGCGTGTTTTGTGCCAGGGCGTTGAGGTAGGCTAAGCCACCGGCCTCCCCGGCCTTACCGCTGGTTTGCAGCGCCTCAAAGACGGTGATCGCATCGGCCGGGCGCGATTGCTCGATGAGGCGCGAAACCTGCTGAAAAATCAGCCGATGATCATGGCGATAAAAATCTTCTCCGGCGAGGCGATCTGCGATGCGGTCCCAAGACGCGTTATCGAGCAGCAGGCCCCCGAGAACCGACTGCTCGGCCTCCACCGAGTGCGGCGGTGTTCGCACCGCGGCGAGCTGTGGATCGGCGACCGGTGAATTCATGTTTCCTCCCGATTTGCCGGGCAATATAGCAATTTGCCCCAGCCTGCCCTAGGACGTTGGCGCCCGGGGCCCGATCCCCCGCCAGGGAGAACGCCGTTCAGACGGGCTCGCCCAGAACCGAAACGGTAATTTCTACCACGACATCCGAATGCAGCGCGATCGAGACCTTGTGGTCGCCGACGGTCTTTAGCGGCCCCAAGGGTAAACGAACGTTCGCCTTGGGAACCTCAAACCCCTGCTTGCCCAAGACCTCGGAGATATCGAAGTTCGTAACCGACCCGAACAGGCGCCCGTCCACGCCCGCCTTGGCCGTGATCTGCAACGTCAGGCCTTGCAGACGCTCGCCCAAGGCCTGGGCAGCCACGAGGCGGTCCGCGTGCGCGCGCTCGAGTTCCGCGCGACGGTTCTCGAATTCCTTGATCGCCGTAGCGGTGGCGCGCCTGGCTTTGCCCGAAGGCAGAAGGAAATTACGAGCAAAACCGTCCTTGACCTTGACGACTTCCCCGAGTTGTCCGAGGTTCGCGATCTTTTCCAGAAGAATGACTTGCATAGCGATTCCTGCTAATAGGCCCCAAGCGATCGGGACGTAACGAGAATCCCCATCAGCGCGCGTTTGCCGAAATTGCCTCCGGCGCAGGGCGCGCGAACGGGTCAGTGAATGTCGGTATAGGGCAACAGCGCCAGAAAGCGTGCCCGCTTAATCGCCGTGTCCAGTTGACGCTGGTAGTGCGCCTTGGTGCCGGTGAGCCGGGCAGGAATGATGCGACCGTTGTCTTGAATAAAGTCGCGCAGCGTTTCAACGTCCTTGTAGTCGATCATTTCGACTTTTTCGGCCGTGAAACGGCAAAATTTCTTGCGCTTAAACAGCGCATTTTGCTGTTGCGAGCGCCTTCCGTTGGGCTTGCCTTTGAACTTTTGACCGGCCCTTCCCCTGCTACTGCCCCTTTGCGCTGTTGCCATCGTCATACTCCGTTGTGCCAACCGATTCGTTTTGCTTCGCGTCCACCTGCCCGGAGGCGGTTAACCGCGAATATTGCTGTACATGTACCAAAAGCCGCGCACTGCGGCGGCTGCGCGGCGCCAGAAAACCGCTCAAGGACAGTTCGCTGCCCAGACTCTCATTGGCCAGTTGCTTAGCGGTCCCACCCAGTGCAATAGCACCAAACGGAAATTGCAACCTACGACTCACCCCTGCCTCGATCGCGTCAGACTGGTGCTCCAACTGCGCCTCGATTACCGCAACCCCGGCTGGCGTGTAGCGCAGCGCCGTACGCTCAATCAAGGTTGCGTTCAGCAAGACGCGGTTCACTTTGCTAAGGCCCGGTTGCGCGCGCCGCGATCCGATTTACACCCCGTCGGTTCCAGACGCCGCACTGCTGCGAATGACGCCTGTAGGCCGATACCTAGCCGGCCGTGGCAACGGGATCGGCTACCGCCTTGCGTGCCTCTTCCTTCTCGACGACCTTCATCATTGGGCTTGGTCCGGTGATGGCCTTTTTCTGGCCGACCGTCAGGTGCCGCAGCACGGCGTCGTTATAACGAAAGCCGTGCTCGAGTTCGTCGAGCGTGGATTTTCCGCATTCGATATTTAGCAGTACGTAATGCGCCTTGACCAACTTGTCGATGGGATAGGCAAGCTGCCTACGCCCCCAGTCCTCGACCCGGTGCACTTTACCGCTTTGCGATACGACCAAAGTGCGATAGCGCTCGATCATCGCGGGGACCTGTTCGCTTTGGTCCGGATGAACGATAAAACAGATTTCGTAATGCCGCATGCACAATCTCCTTTTGGATTTCCCTTTCGGGATTAGCTGCCCGCTAAGACGCCCGGTGGCGCGATGGGTGATCCCGCAACCAAGGCAAGGTACTTTCGCGTCCCATTCGTTTCATCCGGTCTGCCGCCCAAAGAGATGGCTGCGCGACCGACGTGATTCGCGGGGTAAACGCGGTGCAGCAAGGAAAAAAACGCTGCATTTTATCCCAAAAGGAAATCTCCCAGCAAATGCAGCTCAGAGGCTAGGTGATGCGCCGCGTGCTCGCACGTACGATATGCCCGCCTCTGTCCGAATTGCGGACATCACATTGGTGAAAATAACGCTGCCGGATGGCATTTGGGCCGAGGTCCTCGATTTCACAAAATCCCAGATCCGCCAGTCTGGCGTGCAGGGCGTCGGTCTCGAAGTGGCTGCGAAAGCCCTCCCCCACGGAAGCCACGCGCAGCGCTAACGCCACTTGCGCGCGGCGATCTTCGTTCAAAGCATCTTGTTCATCCGGTGGGGGTGGGTTTGCGTAATCGAACACGACCTGCGCACCCGCCGGCAGACTTGCGATGAAACCCAGTGTCGCAAAGATGGCCGATTCCGTCAGGTACGGCACGACACCTAACCAAGTAAAAAACGATGGTTGGGCAAAATCAAATCCACCGGCGGACAGCGCATGAGGCAGGTCCTCGCGCTCAAAATCGATCGGGACAAACGTCACCGTGCGCGGCACCGCAATTGAGGCTTGCGCCAGATGTTCTCGCTTCCAGGTTTGGGTTGCCGGATGATCGATTTCAAAGATTCGCAGTCTTTGCGCTAACGGCGAGCGGTAGGCGAAGGTATCCAAGCCCGCTCCGAGTATTGCGACCTGGCAAAACCCTTGCTCCAAGGCTACGGCGATTGCGTCCTCAGCAAAGCGCGCTCGCACCGCAATAAACAGGCGAAGGCCCCGAAGCGACGGGTCGCGCCGTGCATCCTCCAGAATTAATTGGGCGTGGGTTCCCAAAATGCGCACAGCCAGAGGGTCCGAGAGGATCCGCCCGCCCTCCAGCTCCTGATGAATGGCGCGGTGCACTGCAGCGCCGAGTGCGGTCCAACTGGGTTGCCCTGGCTGCACGCGAGCCCTTTTTAGGCAGATTGCGGTTGCCGACGTTGGCGCAGGGTTTCAAACAGGCATACGCCCGCGGCGACCGAAACGTTGAGACTTTCAACGCTGCCGGCCATTGGAATTTGCACGAGCGTGTCGCAATGCTCACGTGTCAAACGCCTCAGCCCCGATCCTTCCGCGCCCAAAACCCAGGCCCGGGCACCTGTCAGATCCACGTCGTAGAGGCTTTTTTGCGCCTGCATATCCGCCCCCGTGATCCAGATCCCCGCTTCCTGCATCTGTTTCACCGCTCGCGCAAGGTTGGTCACGGCAATTAGTGGCACTGTCTCAGCTGCGCCGGCCGCGGCCTTGCTGGC
>Ga0187780_10000288_pt1 | contig 38471 bp, 41 predicted proteins | sample 1015_Q2_SP10_20__FD_132429 | JGI IMG/M metagenome (GOLD analysis project Ga0187780, IMG submission 132429) | Tropical peat soil microbial communities from peatlands in Department of Meta, Colombia - 1015_Q2_SP10_20_MG | ecosystem: Environmental > Terrestrial > Soil > Wetlands > Peat | place...
ACTCTGAGTACTCTGAGTCTCTCTGCGATGTAAGTTGGACGATGCCGACGGTCGGACCCTTCTTGGCGGCACAGGATTCTCGCGAATCGATGCATTGCCATTCAATCTGGCAGCGAAAACTGCAAATCTTTTCGCCGATGGTTGCCGCAGGAACTGCCATCCGACAAAACTCAAGAGATGAGAGGTGAATTATGGCTTCGGCTGCAACGTTAGAGGCTCTTGGCGAAAACCCTACCGCTCTAGCACAAATATTTAGTCAGACATTTCATTCGGAATCCACATCGAACGATACCGCGATTGTGTTTGTCATGTACGGTGATGGTTCTGAACGAGACTCGCTCGAATCTCTGATCCGATACGAAGGCTGGCAGGCAGAGTCATTTGGATCGGCTCGGGAATTTCTCGACCGGCCAACGGACATGCGGAAATGGAACGTCCGACCTTCACCCACATATTAGTGAATTTGACATAAGCAGCAGCCTGCTGGAACCATGGTCCACACCGCGCGATCGTGTGGCGGTGGAGAAAACTCGATGCGCAACATGATGCAGCGCTACCCGCTGACAATCAACAAATTTCTAGACCACGCCGCAAAGTGGCAGAGTACTCGGCAGGTCGTGTGCGCGTCACCCGAGGTGGGCTCATCGAGAATCACCTACGCCGAATTGCAGGAGCGAAGCCTCTTCTTCTGGACGCCCATGTTATTCACTCGCGTGTGAATGCATTGACACCGGTTCCATTCGATGCAGGGATCGCGTGGCGCGAAAGGTGGGGAAATGAATAGAAAGTCAAAGTTGTTGTTCGGCCTGATGATACCAACCATCCTCGTCGCTGTTGGAATCGCCGCACCGGGGGAATCCCACACAGTCGTCGTCAAAACTACTCACGGTAGAGTTCAAGGGCTTCGGCTTCCCGGCGGTGTCACCGTTTTTCGCGGCATTCCCTATGTACAAGCTCCTACGGGAGCACTGCGCTGGAAACCGCCGGTGCCTGTTCCAGACTGGACCGATATTCGTTCCGCTCAGGATTTCGCTCCCGCCTGTATCCAACCCCTATCGCAGCCACAGAACATCTATGCGGATGATCCCCCTCGCATGAGCGAGGACTGCTTATTCGTGAATGTTTGGAAGCCGGAGCGTGCGACGAAAGCGCCGGTGATGGTTTGGATCCATGGAGGCGCGCTGAGAACTGGAAATCTCGCCGGCGGCCTCTATGACGGAACTGAATTGGCGCGCAAAGGCGTGGTCGTGGTAACGCTGAACTACCGCCTTGGAATTCTAGGTTATCTTGCTCACCCTGAGCTGACGGCAGAGTCGCCACACCGTTCTTCCGGCAATTACGGTCTGCTGGATCAAATCGAAGCGCTGCGCTGGGTGCACGACAATGTCTCCCGATTCGGGGGCGACCCCGGAAATATCACACTATTCGGTGAATCTGCGGGCGCTCTGAGCACGATCGAACTCATGACAAGTCCGCTTGCGCGCGGGCTCTTTCAAAGGGTCATCATACAAAGCGGTTACATGGTGTCCAACATGGAGCTCAAACGTCCGAGCCTCGGTCAGCCATCCGCGGAAGCAGTCGGCGAATCGATCGCCAAGAAACTTGATGCTGCCAATTTGGAAGCACTGCGGGCGATGGATGCCACAAAACTGGTCAAGGATTCGCTTGCGGCCGGATTTGATCCTCAGGCAACCATCGATGGATGGGTGTTACCACGACAGATCGTCGACTCGTTCGACCGGGGCGAGCAGGCTCCCGTACCAATGATCGCCGGATTCAACGGCGGCGAAGTGCGCTCGCTGCGTTTCTTTCTTCCGCCGCTCCCCAAGACGCCAGCGGAGTATGAGGCTACCGTGCGGCAAATTTATGGTGATCTGGCTCCCAACTACCTGCAACTCTATCCGAGCTCGAATATCGAAGAGAGCGCCTTGGCAGTGGCTCGCGACGGATTCTATGGATGGACGGCCCAGCGCTTAGTACGCAAGCAAACACAGCACAGCGTCCCGGCATATCTCTATTTCTTCGAGCACCAATATCCCGTTGAAGTTGAACAACACCTTGAGGCGTTCCACGCGAGCGAACTGCCGTACGAGTTCGGCCACATCTCGGACAGCAAGCTCCCGAAGAACTGGCCCAGACCGCCTGATGATAAGGAGGAGCGTGACATTTCCGAAGTGATCATGAATTACTTCACGAGCTTCGCGCAATCTGGAAAGCCAATCGCACCTCATGCCCCCACGTGGAAACCCTATACAGAGGGTGAAGCCTTTCTGGACATCCGCGACAAGCCTTATGCATCGAGAAATGTTCTTCCGGGAACATACGAGTTGCATGAGGAAATTGTCTCGCGACGTCGCGCTGCGGGAAACCAGAATTGGTACATCAACGTCGGACTGGCATCTCCCGTGGTGCCGGCACCTTCGTCAGGTAGTCACTAGGCGTAGGAATTAGATTGCAATGCTTCTCATGGAGGACAGCCAACAGTGGCAAAACTACTAGCAGATCGGGTTGCTATTGTCACCGGGGCAGCCAGGACATGCCTCGTGTTGAAGAGGTGGTCGCCGCGACGATTTCGCGGTGGGGCCAGGTGGATATTCTCGTGAACAACGCCGGCATCGTGCGCGATCGAACGTTCGCCAAGATCGGCCTGGCGGATTTTTGCCTGGTACTCTGTGTCCACCTGATGGGTTCGGTCCATTGCACGCGAGCCGTATGGCAGCACATGCGGGAGCGCAGCTACGGCCGGATCATCTTCACGACGTCATCGTCGGGAATACTTCCGCGCCCGCGAGCATTTCCCAGTTAGGGAGTGACCGGCCACGACGTACAGTTGTCAGTCGAAGCGCATGACAAAATTCAAACCCTTGATTAGCGGTTTGTCTTTCACCGAGTGTCCGCGTTGGCACGGCGGGAGGCTGTATTTCTCAGACTTTTACACGCGGCGGGTGCTTGCCGTGGGCCTTGATGGCGCGATCGATACAATTGCCGAGATCCCGGGGCGGCCCTCAGGACTTGGTTTCTTACCCGACGGCCGAATGCTGATTGTGTCCATGCGCGACCGCAAGATCATGCGTCGTGAACTCGACGGTTCTCTCATCGAGCACGCGAATCTGTCCCACCTCGCTCCGTGGCATTTGAATGACATGCTTGTCGATCGCCACGGAGGAGCCTGGGTGGGCAATTTTGGGTTCGATCTGATGGGCGGGGACAAAGTCACTACTACGAACTTGATCTCGGTCGATGAGGACGGTTGCTCCACGGTGGCCGCCGTTGGACTTGGTTTCCCGAACGGGATGGTTCTGACTCCGAACGGCAGGACGCTGATCGTGGCAGAAACAACGATGAATCGACTCAGTGCCTTTGAAGTCGCTTCCAGTGGACTGAGCAGGCGCAGGACCTGGGCAGCCTTCGGCAAGACACCAACATCCCGCAACTTTGATGAGCTTTTTGCTCAGTTGGACGTTGCACCCGATGGGATCTGTCTCGACGCAGAAGGGGCTGTCTGGGTGGCCGACGCCAAACATCGCCGATGTATCCGAGTAGCCGAAGGCGGCCACATCCTCGAAGAACTCACGACTGATGGACTGGGCACATTTGCTTGCATGCTAGGCGGTAGCAATGGGCGGACGCTCTTTGTTTGTGTCGCGCCCACATTCCGTGAGGAGGAGGCATCCACCAACCACCAGGCCGCGATTTGGATGACTACCGTCGATGTGCCTGGGGCGGGACTCCCGTAGCGACTTGCTTTGACGGGATAGTTCCCCAGTCCTTACTGTCCATGTTGTGCAATTGCTTTTGGGCGCTAGACTCACAATTGGGAATGGACCGCGTCTGGCGCTCTATGAGGCTCTTTTTCGACGTAGCGAGAGAATCGCCAGAATGTACCTGGGAGCCCACTACGCCTCGGATAGCGTTAACCCTGAGTGGTTCGCCCTGGCGGCACACTGTGTTCGCGAACTCATGGAAAAAGTTCCGGAGATCGTTGCCGTCAACAGTTGTCGAAGCGATTCGTCACTCTAGCCGTAATCTCTTTCGTTTCAGCGATTTGACAGATATGGACCGAGCCCAGTCCGTTTGTAGGTCGGCTCAGCGATTATTGCATCCAAACTTGGAGCACGTGGTTGTGCCCCGAATACGATTCTTCCTCTCCGGACGCGAGCTGTTCGTAATTGCCAGGACTGACACAGACACGGACATCGCGGGGAGTCAGCGTCCTACTTTACGGAGTAGGGCAGCAAAGGACGATTCATGGCGACCGCAAGGGAATCTTTCTCACACACGCGACCAAGAGTTGAACCGGCGCAGAACGAAGCCGGCCTCTTTTCCGGCGAATCGGTACTTAACATCCTCAAGTTGATTGTTGCCGGATCTCCACTCGCTGAGATGCTGACGATCATTGCTCAGCTGGTCGAATCTCAAGGCACAAACATGTTTTTCACGATCTGGTTTCCTAATGAAGACGGAAGCCAACTGCCGCGCCCCCAGGTTCCAGGATGACGGGACGGCGGGGGTCTTTGCTTGAGCACTGGGCTCCAGCACACAACATGAGCGTCGAAGAGGCGACGAAACAGTCTCCGGAAGAAGCGGGGTTAGTCGCTACGGGCGCCCAGAAGAAATCGCAGATTTGATCGCATTCGTGGTCGCGCCCGCAGCGAAATGGATGACTGGTACATCGGTCCAAATGGGCGCGAAATAAAAGGAATCTAGCCACACCTAGGACATCGTCGAGGTACGAATGCCCCGATTGCTTTCGGTAAATGTCGGCCTTCCACAGGACGTGAAATGGAATTACAAGACCGTGCGAACAGCGATCTGGAAGCTTCCCGTCGAGGGACGGCGGATGGTGCGCAAACTCAATATCGATGGTGACGCTCAAGCCGATCTCGGCGGTCACGGTGGGGAGCAACGGGCCGTGTTTGTCTACCAGATGGATTCCTACCATTACTGGGAACACTTCCTGGGTCGCAATGATTTCAGTTTCGGCCAGTTCGGAGAAAACTTCACGGTTGATGGACTTGCTGATAACGAGGTCTGCATCGGTGATCGATACCGCATTGGTGATGCACTGTTCGAGGTGACGCAGCCGCGCGTCACCTGCTACCGCGTGGGCATCCGCTTGAACGAACCTCGCATGCCGGCGCTGCTTGTCGCGCACAAAAGGCCCGGATTTTACTTTCGCGTCTTGCAGGAGGGTGAAGTTGGTGCTGGGGATGAGATCGTGAAAGTCGCAGACGGTCCCGAACGACTCACAGTGGCCCACATTGATGCACTGTTGTATTTGCCCGGACACTCTCACGATGATGTCGTACGAGCGCTCAGCGTCCCAGCACTTAGCAAAGGCTGGCAAGCTTCTTTCCAGGAGATACTCCAGCAAGGCTCAAATGGGAGAACCGATGCCGGGAATCCGGGACTCGCCAACGAGGAGCGAGCTCCCGCATGGCCAGGATTCAAACAGATACGGGTCTCGGATATTCGCAAGGAGAGCGAGAGTGTCACTTCCTTCGTTCTGGTGTCGATGGAGGGGCGAGATCTTCCTATTCCGCAGCCGGGTCAGTTCATTGTTTTGCGGCTGCAAGTGGATGCCGATAAACCGCCAATTCTTCGCAGCTATTCATTGTCCGACTTGCCATCCAGCAACCACTACCGCATAAGCGTAAAGAGCGAAATGCATGGGATTGGAAGTTCGTTTCTGTGCACTCGTGTGCGGGTAGGTGATGTCCTGGAGGTCAGCGCACCGCGGGGCAGCTTTACCCTGCAGCCCGGCGAGAATCCTGTAGTTCTGTTAAGTGCTGGCGTTGGCGCAACGCCGGTGATGGCAATGCTGCACGCACTTGCCGCAGAAAGATCACAACGGCAGGTCTGGTGGATCTATGCAGCGCGGAATCGTGCCAGTCATCTTTTTGCGGAAGAATCGCGTTCTCTGTTACGGCAATTACCGCACGGACGAAGTTCCATCCTGTACAGCAGACCCGCAGCGACCGATCGAATGGGGCCGGAATTCAATGTTACAGGACACATTGATGTAGCGTTGGTCGAGAAGTTGGACATACCACGCAATAGCGATTTCTATCTGTGCGGCCCTCCGTCGTTCTTGCAGAACATGCGGGAGGGTCTACGAAACTGGGGTGTGCCCTCTCAGAACGTGTACACGGAGATCTTTGGTGGTCTTGAGGGTATTACGCCTGGCATGGAGCGCGTCGATCACACTCCGCACCTGCCACAAGGGCCGCCGGGATCTGGTCCCTCGGTCTCGTTTGCGCGCAGCGGGATCACCGTCTCGTGGAATCGTACGTTCGCGAGTCTGCTTGAATTGGCGGAAGCGTGTGACGTTCCGGTCAGGTGGTCCTGCCGGACCGGGGTTTGTCACACCTGCATGACTGGTCTAATCAGCGGGTTGATTAAGTATCAGATCGAACCGCTTGAGAGTCCGGGTCCAGGGAATGTGCTCGTGTGCTGCTCACAGCCAGACGGGGATGTCATTCTTGACCTTTGAAACAACACGGACGGGCTGGAGCACCGACGGGAGGCGCCCTTAGGACGCGGACTAGCAGATGCGATCGACTGGGTTTGCTTCCACTTGCCGGAGTACCTGATGGAAACCGCCGAGGTTGGCTTGTATTTGTTCGTCACATACGTTTTCGCAAGTTTATTACTGTCCCCTGTTTCGCCAGTCCGACACTTCATTGGTAGCGCTGTAGAACTGCGCGCCCTGATGGGACTGGCGGTTGGTGCAACGGTGGTTGCGATTGTGATCAGCTCTTGGGGTAAAGGTTCTCAGGGTTCCGGCTTGACTTCATCAGATCGGCCCCTGTTTGACCTGTCCGCATATTCTCGGCGACAATCCTCTTCCATCAAGTCTGTTCGCTTAGGCGCAATGTATGACTCATGATGTGGCCGTCTTGAAAGCTCGAGAGATCGCCAGAGACGTGCTGGCGCCATTTTCGGCGCAGAACGACAAGGTGGGGCAATTCTCCACCGAGGCTGTGAAGTCACTTGGCGAGTCGGGATTGCTCGGGGTCATGCTACCCGTAGATGCGGGCGGATCGGGGTTAGGTCCCCGGACTTTCGCGGCCGTGGTGGCGACGCTAGCCGAGGCAGACGCATCCGTCGCCATGGTCTACCTCATGCATATCCTCGGGACGGCTACGATCTCAGCGGCGCGTCCCAGCGCGGTTTCGGCGGTCACGCCCGTATTGCGGGAGATCGGTGCGGGCCGCCACTTGTCCACTCTCGCCTTCAGTGAAGCCGGCTCGCGTAGTCATTTCTGGGCTCCGCTTTCGCGCGCACATCGGAACGGCAACGGGGTGCACATTAGCGCCAAGAAGTCGTGGGTGACCAGCGCCGGTCACGCACAGAGCTACGTGGTATCCTCGCTTGCACCTGAAGGTAAGGGGCCCACTGATTCGACCCTCTATCTTGTAACGGCGGGGACGCGCGGCCTGGCTGTGGCCGGGCCTTGGGATGGCATGGGACTTCGAGCCAACGCCTCTGCACCGATTACCCTGCAAGAGTGTGAAGTTCCCTCTGGTTTTCAACTCACGGAGGACGGAGCGGGCTTTCCCGCCATGCTAAACGTTGTCCTCCCGCTGTTTAACTTAGGGACTGCGTGCGTGGCCCTGGGATTGTGCCGGGCGGCAGTCGCCGGAACAGCGTCGCATCTGAAAAACGCGAAGTTCGAGCATCTCGGCCAGAGCCTCGGCGAGAGCCTCCCGACGCTGCGCGCGCAGCTCGCGACCATGCAGATTGATACCGACGGACTGTTGGCACGAATCAATGATTTGGTTGATCACCTTGAGAAACCACGCGAAACGACAATGCTGCGCGTGCTCGAGACCAAGGCAGCCGCTGGTGATGTCGCGATCAGCGTGACCTCAGCGGCCATGCGGGCTTGCGGGGGCGCTGCTTTCTCAAAACATTTGGGCATCGAGCGCCTGTTCCGCGATGCCCACGCGGGTGCTGTGATGGCGCCCACCGGGGACGTTCTGCGCGAGTTCATCGGGAAGTCGCTCCTGGGAATACCGCTCTTCTGAGATTGCGCACCTGCGAAAAACTCCGGAACACAACAGTGAGGAGATATGAGCAAAACGATCTGGCTGGGAGCTGTCGCATACAATCCAAAGGTCGTTACGATTTGGGAGGGAATGCGGCGCTATTTTCATGAGGAGGCGCAGCTCCCGGTTGAGGTCGTGTTATTTCAGAGCTATGAAGCGCAGGTCGAGGCGCTCCTCGCCCAACCGGGCGCGGCGGTGCCCCGCATCGATATCGCTTGGAATACAAATCTTGCGTACCTGCAGGCCGATGAGTGGAGCGGCCATGCCTGCCGCGCAGTCGCTATGCGCGACACCGATCTCGGATGGATGACCAAGATCGTTGCTGTTACCGGCGGTCCCATTTCCACGCTTTCGGACTTGAAAAACCGGACGCTCGCGCTCGGCAGTCGCGACAGCGGGCACGCGGCGATTCTTCCCGTCCACTTTCTGGGGCAGCAAGAGATGCGCGAGGATGTTGACTATCGCACGCTGCGCTTCAACAGCGATCTAGGGAAACATGGCGATACTGGGACCAGCGAGGTGGAAGTGGTGCGCGCTGTTCTCGACGGGCGAGCCGACGCGGGTGCGATCGGCAGCCCATTCTGGAAGACCGTTCAAAGTGAGCGCCTGGTGCCCGAAGGAGCCCTTCTTGAAGTGTGGTCTTCTCCGGAGTACAACCACTGTATGTTTACGGCGCGCCCCGATCTCGATCCAGAGCGCGAGCGCCGATTCGCCGACGCACTCGCCGCGATGAGCTACGACAACCCGGTTCATCGCCCAATACTCGAGGCTGAAGGATTGCAACGTTGGCTTCCGCCTCATGTCGATGGTTACGATGCCCTGCGACGCGCCGCCGCCGAACAAGGATTCTTCAAGCCGCTGCTTGCCAAGTCGGCATAGATGGTTGATCTGGCGTTCACGCGCAATTAAAGATTCTCGCCAGCTTGGTCGCGTGTTGGCCTTCCCGGTCGAAAGTGCGGCGCACAGCGGCGAAGGATTCGGCCAGCGGAAAAATATCGCGCGTAACCAGCAGATCGGCATCCTCCGCTCCAACGGGATGCCAGTACACACCTTCCGCGGTAATCGTGACTTCAGGCACCAGATCGGTCCGGCTAAGTGCGACACCGTCGGTTGCGGAGCCGCGCAATGCGATCCGGCGGATGACACGGTCCTCTTCGGAAATCTTTTCCCCATCGAGAAACTGACGGAACTCCTCAGCCTCGGCATCGCTCGCAACGGTTGCCGCCAGTCGCACTCGAAATCCCTCGGCACGAGCGTGCTCGATACCTTCGCGTGTTCGCTTCCATGTTCCGGACCCGCGATGCAAGTCGTGCCGGTTTGGCGTCGGGCTGTCGAGGCTGATTTGTAGAACAATTCGATCGCGGGGCAAAGTTCGCAGGGTCTCGGCACGCCGCCCGGTAAACAACATTCCGTTGGTTAGTACGGTGCTCGGAGCCGCCACCGCGCAAGCAATCAGAATCTCGCCAATATCCTCCAGCAGAAACGGCTCGCCCCCGGTCACGAAGATCTCCTTCACGCCGAGCTCAGCCGCTTCATGAGCGATCCGCTTCACGCGCCCGAGTCCCAGTTCCCGCCGCGGTGCAGCCGGCGAGGAACGCACACAACAATAATCGCAACTAAGGTTACAGTCGAAATTGGTATAGAGCCAGAGCCGCGCGCCCACCGGACGACTGGCTTCCGCAGGCATAGCGACGGCCCCACACCGAAAGACGAACCGGGCGCGCCCGTTTTCGAGTGTGGCTTCGAGCAGCGAATTCCCGGTAAACCGGCACCACGTTTCCAATTCGGGGCGAATGCTTTCATCATCGCCAACAATCGCGACCAAATCGCCTGGGCGGCTGCGGCGCAATGCACTGATTAACTCAGGCAACAAGCCGAACGCAAAGCTCTTTCGCCCAATATCCAGCTCGATGTCAGACATCATCGCAATTCGTGCATTTTACCGTTCCGAGAGCCCTTGCGACAGCCTGCGTCCCGGCGGCGCTATTGCGGGTTGATCCATTTATCCGAGTCTGTCACCTTTACTAACACATCCGACAACCAGATCCGTATCGGCCTGCCGTCGGATGACAAAGCGGATGATCTTGGATTTATCGCGACCTGTTTCTTTACGCAGAGCCGCGCCATGATCAAGCTTCATAAAAAGCATCAGTCCGGCTTCGCTTAAACCTTTCTCAACTGCGCGTTTCAGCTCGGCAAAAGAGCGCGATTCGTGAGTTGATCTCCCGAATTCAACCTTATCCGGATGACCGATAGAAGCATAAAGAGCCTCCACAACCTGAGCGAACGGTTTAGAGGAGGTAAGGCTGAAGCGCTCGATCTTGATTTTTTTATCCCTTAACCTCTCCTGCTCTTGGAAATTGGTCGCCAGCAACGAGGCGAGACAATTGTGGCCAAACCTCTCTTATGACTTGACTGCTCCTGCCGAACTCCAGAGCGCCCAACCGGGATTGACCCGGTTCGGATAGAGTTCCAGCATCTTGTCGTAAAGATCTTGAGCGGTTTTTGTCGTTTCCGCCACCCGGTCGAAATCGCGGATGGTCTTCCGGGTCTCTTCGATGATCCTTGGATTGTCGTCGTTTTCAGCTCGCTTATATGAGGCGACAACTGCGCGCGGGTTCAGCGACTGAATTTTGTCGAGCGCAGAGATCCACTCCCGCCGTTTCTCCGCATTTGACTCGGCGAGGTAGAGGTGTACGTCATTGTAGGCTGCATCACGAACACATCCCACTTTAGAGGAGCAGCTTTGTTTGGTTCGGCTGCACACGCCATTTCACGTCTTCTCCTTCTCGGAACGCGGGATCGTCGATCAATTCCGAAACGGACACGCAGGTCGAGTTGGCCGAGCGTGCGCGAACTGCTCGTTAACCCGTCTGCGGGACTTGTCTTCCTAGTTTGCGAACCCGACTCCCGCGTAGGCTATCTCGTGCTCTCGTTCGACTTCAGCCTCGAATACGGAGGAAGGAACGCCTGGATTGACGAGTTATTTATCCGACCAGAGTTTCGCGGGAAGGGTATTGGTTCAAAGGTCCTGGATTTCGCAATCCAAGCTGCCCACGAGTGTGGCGCGAAGGTGCTGCATTTGGAAGTGAACCGGGGAAATCCCGCGATTGACCTCTATCGACGGCATGGCTTCGAAGACCACAACCGCTACCTTTTCTCGAAGTGGCTTACGGGAGATCACGGGGAGAATCCATAAGGTGAGCGTAGGACAGGAACCGACAAAAGAGTGCAGCAGCAGCACCGGAGGAAGATGATTCCATGCGTCAAGTCGAGCAAGAGTTCGGCAGGCTAACTCCCTGCAAGTGGTTGTTGCTTCCCATCGTCTGCCCGTCTCAAGAGTCATACCAGCGGAGCACGCGCAGGGCGCGTAAGGTGTTCCACCGGCTCAGTCGGCCCTCGCCCTCGTCCGTCTCGACTGGCATCACGCCGGGATACCGGGTCTCGAGCCGCCACCGCCCGTCGCCGTCGCGCTTCGACGCGACCAGCTCGATCGCCTCGGCCACTCGTTCGTCGGGCGTGACGCCGGCGCCGCGCAGGTACTCGAGCCCCCGCAGCACGTCATAGTGCCACCACGTCGGGAAGGCGAAGCGCACCCAGGTGCCGTCGCTCTTGCGATCTCGCTCGATCACCTCGCCGGTCGACCGGCGCCGGAAGAGTTGGCGCTCAAGGAGGTACTCTTGCCCGCGGAGACGGGCCTCGGTCACCACCGGGGCCCCTCCGCTCGACCGTTCGTGCTCGAGCAGAGCCTCCAGCACGCAGATAGTGGTGTTGAACGACGACCGGATCGAGCGGTTCGGAGCTTCACAGTTCCAGCCGCCGTCAGAAAGCTGCTCGGCGAGCAGCCGGTCGACGATACCCCGGACGTCCTGGCTGAAGTAGGCGCCGACCGCCCCGACCTGCCCGTTGATGCACGGCTCGACCTCGCCTTCAAAGAAGGCATTACCGTCACATTCCTGCAGGCCACATCCCTGCCACGTCACCCCCTCGCGGACGAGGCCCACCGCCCGGCGTGCTTGGTCGCACGCAGGATCCAGACCCAGGTCCCGCAGCAGCATAAGAACGTGCATCGTGGAGTCCCACCCGCGGTTCCATGCCGTGCCACCCCACCGACCGTCGTCCGCCTGTAGGGCGAGCAGCCGCGCGCCCAGGCCCTCAGTGGCGACCCGCGCACGCTCGGCTGCGACCTCACCCGCGGGCGCACCAAGCAGGTCCCGCATCACTTGCCAGCGGATCGACGGATCCGAATCGAGCAGCCAGTCGATGACAGTCACCGATCTCCCTCCGGCATTCGGATTCATCGCCTGCCGGTATTATGCGCGTACGCAACGCAAAGGGGGACTTCTTCGGTCGCGGATCTGGGCGTCTTCTTCCGCATTTAAGACAGGGTAGCGAATCTCCGAGGAATTAAGTCGGTGCCGCAACGGGTAGAGAGTTTCTCCCGATTGATCGCCAATGAGTCACGAGTGGCCGCACGGGATCGCTCACTGGGACCAGTCCCGCAGTTCTATATCCGTTTGATTGTCGCGAACCAGGCCGATGCGCCGTGGTCGTGGTATCTCGTTTGAATCCGGTCCGGTTCGATGGCGACGACATTCCATCCACTGCTGGGGTTGAACACCGTTCTCAGCTCTTCCTGACTGATGGGGTGCGGGCCAGTATCGGGACCGTCGTCACTGAAGCACAGCACATAGAGGGTTCCATCGTGCTTGGTCACCGACGCTAGACTCGCCACGTATCGGGTTCGCTCGTCGCCGTCGAAGGTGTGGAACAGTCCGCAGTCCAGCACCGTCTCAAACATGCGCCCCAAACGCTCCAGCTGGAACGCGTCAACCGCGGCGAACGCAACCTCGATCCTACGGTCCTTGGCCTTCTCTCGGGCGATCGCCAGTGCTGTCTCAGCCACGTCAACGCCCAGAACCGACAATCCCAACGAGGCGACGTGAAGAGCGTTCTCGCCGGTCCCGCAGCCCGCATCGAGCACTGCTCCGGCAAATCCGCCTTTGGATGCCAAACTCACTATTGCTGGCTGCGGCTGGCCAATCTCCCAAGGCGCAGGGCCGTCGCGGTACGACGCGTCCCAAGGCAGTCCCGACCGCCGTTCGTGACTGGTTGGGTGCCGACCACGGAACGGATCGTCAGCGAGGGTTCCTGATCGCTCCGACAACTTCGTCCCTTCCCTGCAGCTGATCTTGCCACCTCATCGTAGCACGCTAATCCACGTAAAATCGGGGCTATCCGATGCTGCTACAGGAGGGCTTCCTTGAACATGACCGAGACCAATCGGCGCGCATCGCCGAACAATTCAATGAAGCGTTTAATCGCGGCGACCTCGACGCGGCGGCTAGCTGCTTCGCCGAGGACTGCCAAAATCATGGTAGAAAAGTCGGGCGTGCTGGCGTGCGGACAGTGTTGGCAGAGATTAAGATCAACTTCCCAGACGCGAGGCTCACGACGCTGAACTCTGTCGCGGAGGGCGAGCGGGTGGTTGTCCGATGCACTTATAGCGGAACGCACCGAGGTATGTCAACGCTTTCCGGTCAATGGCGGAATGCTCGTGGGTGTACAGCCTACCGGGAACACTTTCGAGGTTCAGCACATCCACATGTATCGGGTGCTCGATGGCAAGATCGCTGAGCACTTTGCGAATCGGGACGATGTCGGAATGATGCGGCAGCTTGATCTGCTTCCGCCGCCTCCATTGCTGTCGAGTCAGCAGGCTGGGCGATTTCAGCAATCAGAAGAAGGGCATGTGCGTGCTCGTACGGCGTCTAGCTCTCGATTTCTGCGAGTCGGATCACCGGGGCTTCGGCTCGACAACAGACACCATAGCGCTGCCAAAGCCTGAACCACGGACTTTGCGCAAGCATTTCGTCGTGCTTTCGATTTGCAGCCGCGAGATCATCTGCGTTCAGCGGTCTGGTATCCGGCACGGCAAAGATATGCTCCAGCCACTCGATTTCAGCGATGGTGCGGTTGGCGTCCATCCGTCTTCAATCATCTAGCACGATGCGGGAGTAAGTCAAACGGAGGCGGTCGCCCCAACCGTGCTTCGGGAGACTAATTACAGAGTGGCGATGCGCTCCCAACCACCTGGATAGGCATTGACCAAACCAAGGTTGTCCACCGCGATCTCAGCTGAGAACTCAGTGTTGTTTTCGTAGCGATAGGTGTTCTTGGTCAGCCGAGTGTATCGTTGCGGTAAAGCTTGAACACCAAGGTCGGGACGCTTGACCCAAGCGGCTACAACTGACTCAGTACCTCCGACTGGCAGGTTGTGACGCCTAATCGGAAGAGTGTTGGTGGCTGGTGTCAACGCGAGGTCAGCATCCTCGCAGCCTTGCAGCTCTTGCAATTCCTGACCCGAACTACGCCATACTCCCCTGCTCTCCATGATCAGACTCAAAGTTTTCCCATCCGATCCGATTGTGCGTTCGACCTGAACCCGATGAGTGCGCCACTTCTCGTCGCAATGAACTTCCTACGTTGCCAGCACGGGTCTGTGATCCTCCAGAACGCCCATAATTGAGCAGCCAGCCTTCGACGGTGCGCAAGAGAGCGCAGTATCGCCTCGTAACACAACTGCCACCCTGACATGGATCACGATGAGATCGGTCATGATTGTTCTCTCCCTGTTGGCTGTGATTTTATCGCAGTGCCGCGCTATCCTTTTCTCGCATTGCGAGTTGATTGTTGAGAACCTCTCGAACAAACGAGGTAGCGAAAGGGAGGTATCGGATGAAACTGATACTCAGTCTCGCCATCCTACTCAGTCTGACCCTGATCACAGCGCAGCCTGGAAAAGCACAGAACGCTGTAACCGTTGAGACGCTCAAGCAATTTCTTGCAGCATTCAACGCACACGATCTGGATGCGGTGATGAGCTTCTTCGCCGACGACTGCGAATTGTTGATGCCTCGTGGCCCTGACCCTTGGGGACAGCGATACGTTGGCAAGGCTGATGTTCGGAAGGGTCTAGCGACACGGTTCGAGGGCATCCCTGATGTTCACTACGGAGATGACCATCACTGGGTTTCGGGCAATCACGGCGTGTCGCAATGGACTCTGACGGGCACCACCAACGACGGGAAGAAGATTACTGTTCGTGGTTGTGACCTTCTGGAATTCCGAGATGGCAAGATCATTCATAAAGATTCCTATTGGAAGATCGTGGAACCGAGGAACTGAGAGAATATGGATGCTAGCCTTCCCTGCTCAGAGCATATTCCTAAAGGTAGCTGGCTACGTGCTCGCGGCCTGGTTTCTCTTAGCTAAGGGCTTGACAGCTCAGCACACCGCATCCCGCGTACCTCTCAAGGAATGTCTTTTCTTCTCCACTCCAGCCTTGAGCCTGCCAGTGCCAGAATGCCAACATCTGGTTGAACTCATTGCAACGAATGACAATCGAGCCGATCTTCATGTTCTCGACTCCGAGAAGCACAGCCGACCCGATCAGTTCCTTGCGAGCGCGTGGACATTCGTGGTGTGAATGCAGCGTTTTGGAATGCGCGTGTCTGATCGAGAATAGGCCACTAGTCCCATTTAAAGGCTCTATCGCTCACAAGCATCAGAGCGGCAAGAGCGGCGGTCTTCTCGTCCTGCGTCCAAGGTGAACCCACAGTTTTGCCGAGAGCGGCGATGTGTCGGCGCACACCAGCCGCCGCCTGCCCGAAGGTCGCGTTCGCTCGCTCAGTCAGTGCACGTTCGCGAAAACCCAGAACAGGGATGCGGCAACGTTCACATGCTTCGCGAACGACCTTGCGAAAGAACTCCCCTTCGGCTGTATGCACCAGAGCATGTGAGGCTAGGATGTTGGGGAGAGCAGGCAAGGCGCGACCCGAAGGGAGTAACATCGCGCAACCGACCACGCGATGATTCCGGTCGCTTATCTCGTCCAACGTTTCACGTATCGCCTGCATGGCTAGGCGTTGCGAAACCGCTTCACATTTCTGAAGATGGCGTTCGGCTTCTTCAAGCCCCAAACCATCCACAAAGTGATATGGCTGTTTCGCCCCTTCCATTGCGGGTTCGATGATGACAATTCGTCTCCGGTCAACTATTTCTGGAGTGGCAGGATCGCCGGAGACGCACACAAGCACCCCCCAACCCGAATGCATGCGAACACCAAGGGCTGCGTTTTTCATCTTCTTAAAGTGCGCGTACTGTTGAAGTCCTCTTAAATGACCTTGCCTGCTATCCGACCTAGTGGCTCGCCGGAGGAACGATGCCGTTCTTGCGGAGGCGAAGCCAATGCCGCCACCTGAACAGACGCCAGATCGCGCTGATGTAGCGATGGCATGCACGAGATTCTCGCTGTGGAACCAATCATTTGCAAACCAGCCACATAGCATAGCCAACTTCAGAAGAGCTGAATATTGACCCTTGCGCGCTGGCGTCCTAAGATTCCCGCCAATGGGCGCATCCCCCCAGTTTGTGGGGCAGACTGTCTCGCACTACCGCATCATCGAGAAGTTGGGCGGTGGCGGCATGGGAGTGGTGTACAAGGCTGAGGACACAGAACTCGGTCGCTTTGTCGCCCTGAAATTCCTGCCAGAAGACCTAGCCCAAGACCCGCAGGCGCTCGAGCGTTTTCGCCGCGAAGCGCGTGCGGCGTCAGCACTAAACCACCTCAACATTTGCACGATCTACGAAATCGGCAAGCACGAGGGGCATTTGTTCATTGTCATGGAGTTTCTGGATGGCATGACGCTAAAGCACCGCATCGCTGGCAAGCCACTGGAGATTGAAACGGTGCTCGATCTTGGCATCCAGATCGCGGACGCCTTGGATGCGGCACACTCCAAAGGGATCATTCACCGAGACATCAAGCCAGCGAACATCTTCATCACGAGTAGGGGGCAGGCAAAGGTTCTCGACTTCGGGTTGGCAAAGGTCGCTCTCAAACCGGAGAGTATTGCCCTAAGTGCCCCGACCATCGAGTCCGAAGAACTTCTGACTAGCCCCGGGAGCACGCTCGGAACTGTCGCGTATATGTCACCGGAGCAGGCGCGGGGGAAGGAACTCGACCCTCGCACCGACCTGTTTTCTTTCGGCGCGGTGCTCTACGAGATGTGTACTGGGACGCTGCCGTTCCGGGGCGACACGTCGGCGTTAATCTTCAACGCTATCCTTGAACGCGCTCCCGTAGCTCCGGTGCGGCTGAACCCCGAGGTGCCGGCCGAACTAGAACGAATCGTCAACAAAGCGCTGGAGAAGGACCGCCACCTGCGTAGTCAGAGCGCAGCGGAGATGCGATCTGACCTCCAACGGCTGAAACGCGATACAGAGAGCCGTAAGACCGCAGCGACCACAACTCAATATGGAGCGTTCGTTCAACCAAGGCGATTGCTCTGGGGCGTGGCTGGGGTTATCGCTCTCACCACTGTTGCATTTCTGGGGTGGCGTTCGCTGCACACCCACGCTTCCGATGGGGCACCGATTCATTCGATGGCCGTATTGCCGTTCGCGAACGCGAGCAAAGACCCCGAACTGGACTACCTTGGCGACGGTCTCTCTGAGGAGATCACGAATTCTCTTTCCCGCCTTCCAAATCTGCAAGTGATGGCTCGGAGCACAGTGTCCCACTACAAGTTGCGGCTAGACGATCCCCAAGGCGTTGGACATGACTTGCACGTGGACGCGGTACTGACGGGACGTGTAATGGAACACGGAAGTGAACTCGACGTGGAGACCGAACTCGTCAATGTCGAAACGGGGGCGCAGTTATGGGGCGAACGATACACCCGCAGCGGAAATGATGCGTCACTGCTAGAAAGTTCTATCGTGCGCGATGTTGCAGCCCGCCTGCGACCAGAATTGGCTACAAGTGAACAGGAAAGCGTAGCAAAAATAGGAACCAAAGACGCCGAGGCATATCAGTTCTATTTGAAGGGGCGGCACTACTACGAGAAGACGTGGACTTCACCAGACTTGAGTGCGGCTGCCGAGTTTTTCGGCAAAGCGGTTGCTAAAGATTCAGGCTATGCGGCAGCCTACGCCGGACTGGCAGACGTCTATGCGATACAGGGTTACATGGGCTATGTCTCCGACCCGGAGCTATTGGACAAGGCACGATCCGCCGCACAGCGGGCACTGGCGCTCGATAACCAGATTCCCGAGTCCCACACCGCCTTAGCCAATCTCGATTTCAACTATTTCTGGAACTTCCCAGAAGCAGACGATGAGATTCAGAAGGCGCTGGCACTTGATCCCAACTCCGCATACGCCCATGAGGTCTCCTGCTGGATCAAAGTTGGTACGCACAAAACTCAGGAGGGTCTGGTTGAATGCCGTCGAGCGGTGGAGCTTGATCCACTCTCTGTATTAAACAACATGATTCTCGCGTGGGAGTATGACTTCGCGCATGATTACACACATGCCATAGAACAGGCGAACAGGACACTAGAGATCGACCCGAACGACGTTGACGCGGTTTCAGTTCTTGGACTTGCATACGAGCAAATGGGGAATTACGCGCAGGCGATGGAACAGTGGGTGAAAATACAACGCTTACAGGGTCATCAAACACGAGCCACAGAACTCATGCGAACTTTCGAGAGGTCAGGGTATACGGGGTACCTCAGCAAAGATGCCAAGGATAACGAAGCTGAAGGCGATTTCTATCGCGGAGGCTTGGCTCCAAGTGCGGCTGCTGATTACGCGATGCTGGGGAAGAAAGATGAGGCATTCGCCGCTCTCGAAAAGGCATTTGCCCATCGGATCGGAGTTGTCGATATAAACGTTGACCCGAGACTGGACAAAATGCGCTCCGATCCGCGCTTTGCCGACCTTCTACGCCGAGTCGGGTTCTAGCAAGTGCGCTCCCGACATCCCATCCTGAAGACAAGCAAAGTCCCCAAGCCCATCATGCCTTTACCCTTATTTGGCTTGGAATCCAGAGCGGGCTTGCGCGTATTTCCTGCTCGTCCTTAGAGGGGCTATGTCGCCGGCAAGTCAAAAGGAGTGAGACGGCGATGGGTGGGACAAAATGTGTGATGAGCCCGAAAACGAAATATGCTGATTGTGATCCTCAGATCGTCGCATTCCTTGATTCCGACGCCGAAATAGATGCCCTGCGAGCCATGAGGGCAACGGAGGCGGCTAACCACCAGAGCGCCTGAACTCCTCCAAAAGCCGTTACGAACACTGGCAAAGTCAGCCGGAGCATAAAAGCGACTCCGAGAACCGCAAAAACCGCGGCCAACATGAGTGCTAAATACCCAAACAGTCGTGGGAGAATGGCGGACTGGAGAAGCACAATGCCCAGTGGGAAAAACAGACTCGGAGCAGCCACCATGAAATACAAATGCTGAACCGCGGAAATGAGCACAAGACTGATGAGCGGCATTTCCGTAGGGTGAGCATGCAAAGCGCTGATGTAGAAGGTAACCTCGACTAGACTCACTGTCATCAGTATGGTTGCTCCGAAGAAAGTCATCCATCCTGCCAGTCGTTGTGTCGCTCCGGCCAGATGAACGAGAGAGAAAGCAAAGAGCACGATCAGAAGTGGTCCGACCGCCTGCAGCCATGCACCCCAGAGAATCTTCGTGTAGTTGTCTTGGCCGAACTTCATCAGCTCCGGGACAGTCGGATTCGGAGGCGGCCCAGCGTTGATGGCGAACGACACCCCGAGGAGAACGACCCCAACAGCGCCGGCAATCCCGCCAAGGATGCAAAGGGACCGTTTGGAACTCAAATCTCTGCTCACAAGGTACCTCCTACAAGTAGTTGATTGTGATCTTGAGGCTCATCGTGCCTCCTGGGAAGCGAAAGGCCGCGGCATCGAATTTGGGTGGGCCTAGATGTCCCTTTGCATCGTTCGAAGCTCCGACACCTTCGCGGGGGATCCCGAGAAAGTTGGCATCCAGCTTGCTGTTGGAGTTCTCATCATGGAACACCGAGACGGCATAGGTGCCCGGCGCGATTCCCGGAAACTGACAGACGGCCTTCTTCTCCAAGATCGGCGCAAGGACATGTGCTACCGATTTCTGACCTTCTTTTGGGAATCCGTCCGCTGACGAATAGAGGGCACAAGAAACTTGCCCTTTGTTGTTACGCAGCCCCACAACTTCAACGTGGATGACGTTTCCTTGAGGAGTCTGCGCCTGTGGCAGACAATGTTCTGCTGCCACCAGGGAGAAAGCGAGAACTGAAAACGCCGTTAGATCGCATCGCATTGTCGCTTACCTACCTGCTTATCAGTCTTATCCAGCAAATGACAACCTCGTAGAGGTCCGTCTCTGGCGCCAAGCCTCTCCTCCGCGGTTCGACACCACGGTTCCCGCGCGGGGCTGTCCAAGCTTGTTGCCCGTGTAGACGGACGACCTCATAGTTGTGGAAGGGATGCCAAACGCATGGGTACGTCTCTCTTTCTCTAATCGTTCTATTGTCGATGAACGGTGGCGTTCACTCTTGCGACTACATAACTGAGTGAGTGCTCACTATCAGAGCACTGATGCAGTACACTTGTCAAGTGATTGCTCCATGGTTCGTAAGCCTCCGTGTCACAAACCACGAACCCCCACGCCAAGGAGGCTGTACCGAGTGCCCACAAAACGGTCCAAGAGAATGAATCGCCGTTCCGAAATACTTAAGGCGGCTGAGGAACTTATGGTCAGACAAGGCCTTGTGGGCGTCACGACACGTAAGATCTCCGAAGCCGTGGGTTGTTCAGAGGGTGCTCTCTACGTGCACTTCAAAGGGCGCCTGGAACTGCTGCTGGCCGTGCTGGAAGAGAGCTTACCGACTATGCTCGGGCCGCTGCAATCGCTCAAAGAATCAGTCGGGCTGGGTTCCCCACACGAGAATCTGATGCGAGCTCTTGACGGCATCTTCAAGTTTCACCGGCGCGTCGTTCCTGCGACTGCGGGGCTATTTGCCGAACCGGAGCTCCTGATTGCGTATCGCAACTCTCTTAACCGTCAAGGCAAAGGCCCGCACCTGTCGCTGAGGGGAATCGCAGAATATATCCGTTCCGAGCAAGAGTTAAGGCGCATCGATTCTCACGTAGACGCAAACCTTGCAGCCAGTCTGATCATGTCCTCATCTTTCTTTCGAGCTTTCGTGGAGCAGTTCTTCGGCAAGCCAATGCAACCGGCGTGGAACGAATTCGCAAAGCAATTGATTGCGACGGTCGCACCAGAACGCTCTGCGAAGGAGCGAAAATGACCAAGGTTCACTTCGCAATTCGATAGAACGCCGGAAGTCTCGACTCCCTACTGGCTCCCGCCGATGAAGCTTCTGCCCTCAGGGATTGCCCTCCCGGCTATGCCTCTTTGGTATCGTTCGTATTTCGCCTTCTCCAAACTCGGGTATAATGCCCGCGACCTTTCATGCCACTGGCCGCGGGAACAAAACTGGGTCCGTACGAAATTCAGTCCGCACTGGGCGCGGGCGGGATGGGCGAGGTGTATCGCGCGCACGATGCGCGCTTGGATCGCACCGTCGCCATCAAGGTCTTGCCAGCTTCCTTTTCCGCTGAGCCGGATCGGCTGCAGCGCTTTGCGCAGGAAGCCAAGGCGGCGGCGGGGCTGAACCATCCCAATATCCTTTCCATCTTTGACATTGGCGATCAGCAGGGCGCCCCGTACGTGGTCTCGGAGTTGCTGGAAGGCGAGACGCTGCGCGAGGTGCTGCGCAATGGCCCGCTGCCACTGCGCAAGGCGATCGACTATTCGGTTCAGATTGCCCGAGGACTTGCGGCTGCCCACAGCAAGGGTATCGTGCATCGTGACCTAAAGCCCGAGAACCTGTTCATCACGCATGACGGACGTGTGAAAATTCTGGACTTCGGGCTCGCCAAGCTCATGCACCCGGACGGGGCGGGCCTCAGCGGCGATGCACCCACCGTGCAGGCCTTGACGAACTCGGGCGTGGTCCTGGGCACCGTTGGCTACATGTCGCCAGAACAGGTGCGCGGCAAAGTCGCCGATCCGCGCTCCGACATCTTTGCGTTCGGTTCGATCCTGTTCGAAATGATCGCGGGCAAGAAGGCGTTTCACGGGGAGACGCCGGCCGACACCATGAGCGCGATCCTGAAGGAAGAGCCGCCCGAGCTTGCCGAGACCGGTCGCAACATTCCGCCCGGCCTCGAGCGCATTGTGCGGCACTGCCTCGAGAAGAATCCGACGCAACGCTTTCAGTCGGCTACCGACCTGGCTTTCGACCTTGAGGCGTTGTCCGATGTCTCGGCGACCAGCAAGTCTGGATCGCAGGTTGCGGTCCCGGACGGGCCAGTCGACGCTGCCGCGGCGACCCCAGCACGACTGAGCCTGCCCGTGCTGGCTGGCGGCTTGGCCCTCCTCGCTGCGGCACTCGCTATGGCCTGGTGGGGGGGCCGCCGGACCGCGATCGCCAAGCCGCCCGAATACCAGCAAATCACCTTCCGCACCGGCTCCATTGGCAAGGCGCGCTTCACGCCCGATGGCAGCATCGTGTATTCGGCAAGCTGGGACGGCGGCGAGCGGCAGCTCTATATCGCGCGCACCGATGACAATGGGGCCCGAATCCTTGGTTTCAAAGACGCGGAGCTGCTCTCCATCTCCAAGAACAGCGAGCTCGCTATTCGCCTCAATTCGATTAACTTCGGCGGTTATGCTCGCATGGGTACTCTGGCTCGCGTTCCGCTGAGCGGTGGAACGCCGCGCCAGGTCGTCGATCGCGTACAGGATGCCGACTGGGCTGCCGACGGCGAATCCATGGCCCTGATTCGCTGGGATCCGCAGAAGACGCATTGGCGCCTCGAGTATCCCGCTGGCAAGGTGCTGCTCGATGGGTCGAACTGGTTGAGCGATCCAAAAATTTCACCCGATGGGAAGTGGGTGGCGTTCTCCGACCACCAGAACTCCGAGGGCGACGATCGCGGAACGGTGGCCGTGGTTGGGCCCGATGGAAAGGAGAAGATTCTCTCAAGCGGCTGGAGCTCGGTCGAGGGCGTCTTATGGTCGCCGGCTGGGGATGAGGTCTGGTTCACAGCTTCGCTCGCAGGTAGCTCCGACAATCTTTATGGCGTCACGCTCGAAGGAAAGCAGCGCAATATCGCGAACGTGCCCGGCGGCATGTGGCTGCAAGACATGCGCAATGGAAGGGCGCTGGTAGTCAGCAACCAGCAGCGGCAGGCCATCCGCGGAACCGCTCCGGGCAGCACGGAAGAGCGGGAACTCGGCTGGCTCGGCTGGTCCCTGCTTCGAGACATCAGCGCCGACGGCACCAAGATCGTATTCGATGAGGAGGCCGACGGTGGCGGTCCCAACTACACCGCCTTCATGCGCGACACCGACGGCTCACCCCCCGTGCGCATCAGTGACGGTGTCGCCCTCGCCATCTCCCCCGACAGCCAGTGGGTCATCACGCGCTCCGCGCAAGGCGGTCCCTTACGCCTCGTGCCCACTGGGCCTGGCGACGCCCGCCAGCTTACGCACGATAACGTCGGCTATACGGGTGTTCGTTACTTTTCCGATGGAAAGCGTTTGTTAGCGACCGGCATCGAGCCGGGCCATGGCGCGCGCGATTACCTGATCGATGTCGCGACGGGTGATTCCAAGCCCCTCACTGCCGAGGGATTGGTGGGCATCGATCTCTCGCCGGACGAGCGGCGCATCGTCGTGTACCAGCCCGATAACAAATTGGGAATCTGGGAGATCGGGGGCACCGCCGTTCGGCCAATTCCAAACAGTCCTGCCAACTTCTATACCACCGGATGGACGCCCGATGGCACCGCAGTGTATGTCATTCCCAACCAGCAGGAAAGTCGCGTGGCCAAGGTCTCTCGCCTGAATGTCACCACCGGGCAGATGGACTACTGGAAGGCATTCGGAACGGACATGCCGGCGGGCGTAGCCGGGGTGGGGGGGGCCAATTTTTCCCGCGACGGCCGAGCCTATGCTTACGAGTACGGGCAAGTCCTCTCCCAGGCCTACGTTGTTCGCGGCCTCAAGTGAGCCTCGAGGCCAACATGAATTCGCGCTCGCAATGACACCAAGGCGGCACTGCACGTGCACGGTGGTGCCCCTGCAATCTGCGTATCCCGCCAAGTGCTACCTGTGCCGAGCATTACACCGCCGCATTCGCGAGCGCTGAACCCTGGGACTCGAAGCAGGGGAGCAGGAACCTGATTCGACATCTCGTCCCTCACTTCCATCTGGTTAGTTCGGGCTACACTGGGATGTGAGAAAACTTATTGTTGTCGCCATCGCGCTTGTTGTGCTGCTGCTCGTGTTCTTCGTCGCACGATCGGCGACCCCCGTTGTGGACCTACCGTCTGCGGTCACCTCGCTGGGCCAAGCCACTCCCATCACCGTTCACGTACGCGATCCCCGTGGCATTCGCAGGCTGCAAGCATTCGTCGAGCAAAATGGTGCTCGATACCAAGTCTTCGAGATGGCGCAGCCATCGAAGTCGACCGATGCTGTGTGGAATTTCACGGCTGGCGTAAAAACCACCCCACAATTGCAAGAGGGCAAGGCGAAGTTGATTGTCGAAGCGACCTCGAACGACCTACTTGGAAAGACCGGCCGCGCTGAACGCGGAGTGACAGTCGTTACGCAACCGCCCTCCATCCGTGTCGATTCTGAGCAGCACTACCTGTATGTGGGAATGGCAGACCTCGCCACGTTTAATGTCTCGGGGAGCTGGACAGAAGCGGGAGTGCGCGTCGGCAATGAGAAGTTTCGCGCGTGGCCGATGCCGGGCGGCAAGCCGGGTCTGTTTTCACTCTATGCGTTCGCCTGGAACATGCCTCCAGATACTACGCCGCTGGTCTATGCCACGAACGGTGCAGGAAACGATGTGACCCGCCCTCTGGTAGTCGTGTTTCCGAAGAAAGAGCAGCCGAAATACACGGTGCACGATCTCCAGGTGAGCGACGTTTTCCTGCAGAAGGTGACCAACGAGCTCGACCCGAACGACACGGGTGACCCGGTGGCACGCTTCGTAAAAATCAACAGCGAGATGCGTCAGGCCAACAACAAGATGCTCTCCGACCTGCGGTTCAAGACCGCCGACAGGTTTCTGTGGTCGAAACCTTTCATCAGGCAGCTGCACTCCCAAGCTGAGGCGAACTTTGCCGATGTGCGCAATTACGTCTATCACGGCCAGAAAATCGATCAGCAGGTTCATCTGGGATACGACCTAGCGGTTACGCAGCACGTCGGTGTGGAAGCTTCGAATGACGGCAAGGTCGTATATGCGGCTCCTCTGGGGATTTACGGCAACTGTATCGTCCTTGACCACGGCTACGGGCTACAGACGATCTATGGCCATCTCAGCCGAATTGATGTCCATGAAGGCGACGCGGTGAAGCAAGGCCAGGTGATGGGCCTGAGTGGCCAAACCGGCATGGCCGGGGGCGACCACATTCATTTCGCGATGCAGCTCGACGGCGTTCAGATCGATCCGAAGGAATGGTGGGATCCACATTGGATTAAGGACCACATCACGAGGCGGGTGGACCTTCCCGGGTTCAACCCGTAAGGCAAAACTCCACCTAAGGCCGGTTGGGAAAGAGATTGCGCGATGAATTCTTGAACGAAAAGGACAAGGTCCCGTACCCGCGAACGACGCTCCAACAATAAGGTCAGCAGCAGTTCGAGCTCGTGTAAGGCGGAGTCGTACCATTCGGACGGAATCTGGGTCCCTCTACATCAGGTGGAATTCAGCGCGTGTCAGGGCTAACTGCCCAAACGCAAAGGCCACACCGAAGACGGAAAGAAGTTTTGACAACTCCATGTAACGCGCGTTCACGTGACCCGGTAATTCATTCGAACCCCTGCAAGTCCGCGCGCGGGTTCTATACTCATTGGGTGGAATAGTCGAAGAAGGGGGTCCCATGAAGCTCAAGAGCCTGCTACTCGCCACGATGTTCACCTTGGCCTCTGCAGCATGGGCGCAAGAGCCCGCACCGGCGAGCGGTTCCGCCGGCCAAAGCCAGACCCGCGCGGAGCACCAGCAGAAGATGATGGAGACGCACAAGCAGCAGGTCGAGGCCATGAGAGCCGACGTGGAGAAGATGAAGTCTTCTCTCGCGCAGATGAAAAGCAACGTGACCGCGATCAGCGACCCTGCCGAGAAAGCGCGCTGGCAGGCGAACGTGGACATGTGGGAAACGCTGGTTGGCCACATGGACGGGATGTTGAAGCATATGGAATCCATGGGTCCCGGCATGATGGGGCCCGGCGGCATGGGTGGCCCTCCCGCTCCCTCGCCGACGAAACCTCAATAAGTCCCCCATCGCCTCGAGTTCAGGAGGAGCGCTGGCGAGCGTGTGGCCAACGAGAGAAGGGAACGACGACCGTGTCCGCGAAATCGCCGCTGTCACCATCTCGTCTGGCGATGCGGACTGCAGGTGTTCGGCCTTCCAGCGCATGGCGGCGGTGATGCGGGTGCGGCCGCATCATCACGGCGTGCCCTCTTCAACGCGAAGTGACATAAAATGACGAGGCGGTCATCCCAGGCACATTTTCGAAAGTTCTGCAATGGAGTAATGAGCGTGAGCTTGGCTTGAAGTCGGAGCAAACAGGAACAAACCCGCACTAGCCGTCGCGGTGGGGCTTCCGTGTGCTGGCGATACTCTCTCGATGCACCCGCAGACCGGGCAGGCGATGAGGTCGGTTTCGTAATATACCATGCAGCAAGAACAGGGCAGCCCGAGGAGGGACGTTTGGTAGGGGCGCCGACTGTGGGTGACACGGAATTAATTCCAGTTTGGGGCAGAGTTAGCGGCAGCACAGGTTCTGGCTAGGCCGACTTCTTTGTCCTTGCTTGTTTACAGAACTCGATTACCTTCCCGCGTTCTTGCCCGGAAACCCACGCCACTTTTCTGTGGAAACGGTTGGGGATGTAAAACTCGATTACCTTTGCCACGACTACCTTCCGTCTCAAAATGTGTGCTTCGTCGCCCGGGCTTGCAACCGGCCTGCCGCATTACACGGGAGCAGGTTCACTCCCATGTGCTCTGCGTTACTTCCTGTCACCGCAGTCAATGACCATGGCCTGGCAAGCCGGCTTTCCGAGTCATATGGAGCAATTGATTCGGGGGCATACGACTTGGTTCAGCACACTTGTAATCTAGTTGTCAAAGAGTTGCCTCTGACCTGTGCGGTCTTTCTGTTGACCTTCAAGCTTGTTCCACTCCATCTCGGTGGAGGCATAGTCGCAATTGGCAAAGTGCTGCGTCCCGTAGTGTCCGGTCTCCTTTATCCTGTCTGCTCGGCTAGACTATTCAGGCGTTCATTCCACTTTGCAAGTTTGAAAGTGAAACGTGGGAGTCAAGCCGGAACGTCTGCTTGCAGACATCCGAACTCGCAAATCATTCTCTGCCCGAGGCTGTCTTGCCCTCGCGTTCTCAGTATTCGTCCTGTTGGGAACAGCTGGCCTTCGGGGGCAAACAGTCGCTGCGGAAGCGTCTATTTCTACCGACCGGCCTTCCGTCACAAATTCGAGCGTCGTCGTTTCGAAAGGTAACTTCCAAGTGGAAAACGGCCTACTCATCACCAACACCCAAGGCCAGTACATTTTTGACTTCCCCGAAACGGCCTTGCGATTCGGTCTATTTGATAAGACAGAATTCCGCCTCTCCGCCCCCAATTACTTCCACTCTCTCTCGACGGAAGCTGCTGCGACCTCTGGCTTTGGTGACATCACAATCGGAGTCAAACAACAGCTCGGTCCGACCAGCAGGAACTTCAACCTGTCATTTATCCTTTTCCTGAGCCTTCCCAGCGGAGCCAACGCTGTCTCCAGTCACGGCTACGACCCCGGCCTCCAGTTGCCTTGGTCTCACCAGCTCTCCAAGAATTGGACAGCGGGCGGTCAAGTCGCCTTCTACTGGCCCAGCCAAGAGGGCAAGCACAACTTTACTGGCGAAGCTACATTCCTACTCGACCGTCAATTGACCAAACCATGGGATGCCTTTGTCGAATATGCGGGTGATTTCCCCCAGAATGGTGGATCACGACAGTTGCTGCACTTTGGAACCACCTATAAACTGGCTCCCCGACATCAGATCGACTTTCACGTAGCGGCCGGGCTCTCCAAGGCAGCCCCCGAAATGTTTGTGGGACTCGGCTATTCATTTCTGCTTCGCGTGGCGAAGTGACTCAAATTCATCAAGATCGGTTCGAGAACTGCGGTGTAGAACATGGGAAGCTCGCGCAAAGTCTGATGGGCATACTTCACGAGACTCGCAGCACTCACAGAGTTGGTTCTACTCATCACAGGCCAGCAGCTAAGCGTTCAGTATGGCTGCCCTTGACAGCGTTCTCAACAGCTTGCCTTCTGCAGTTCAAGATGGTATCCGAGACTGGCATGAAGGCGGATGGACCCCGATGGGCTTAGGAACGCCAGCGGATGTGGGGAACGCGGTGGCGTTGCTCTGCTCCGAGGAAGCCAACTGGATCACGGGGCAGCTAATCGACGTGGATGGGGGCGCTTCGCTAATGGACGCACACCTTCCGCTGGAGATTCAGCAAGCGGTGCCAAAAGTCGGGAAAGCAGCATAGCTGAACCTCTATGATTCGCTCGGCGAATGTGATGAAATGCCTTGCGTCTGCCAAATCGTATGGCAGCAGGTTTTCGTCAGCAATTCTCGTGTTAACCTGTCCCGCCGATGAACCGACTGGCCCAACGAATAGATTCTCACGCGCTTTCCGCCCTATTCTTTGCCCTATTGGGAACCTTGGTCGCAATTACGTCGGCCTTGGGAAAGCCGAAGCGACTCGCCACCACAACGGATTTTCCTCCACCACTTGGTGCCAGGCTAATTGTCTGGGCTTCGCTGGCAGTCTGGATGATGCTTCTTTTCGCGCCGCTTGATCTGCGCATGTACTGGTTAGCGGCTCTCTTCGCGCTCGGCCCGGCCTACACGGTTTGGCGTTGGCCTGAGACGATCTCAATCGATGAGTTGCACATCTCCCAATACGCATGGTGTCACCCCAGGGTGTCGATGCGGTGGGAAGAAATCGCATCGATTTCCAAGTCCCGCGACGTGTTAGTGTTGAGAGGTCGAAGTGGTAACAAGATCAAAATATCTAGATTACAGGTAGGGGCCGATGAGTTATTCGGAGAAATAAAGCGGCATATCGGGATTGACATTCGACTCCTCTCACGATCCGTGTTGGTGCAAAATCGCGATCAAGCTGGTGAGAACGCTGTTTACGTCAACCGACTTTCGCAATAAGAGGCACAAAGTTTGGCGGCAGGCTTTCCTCGGTCGGGAATTGATTGTGCTCTAAGGCAACACTGTCGTTGACGAAAACGTGCGCCGTGAAAGGCGCCTGTACTGCAACTTCGCATACTCCGCCTTGGCCTGTTTGAGGATGGGGGTGCCGGCAGTCGGGGTCTTTCTAAGGCGTCACGACCCTGGTGCCCGCACAGCGCTACTTTGCCTGCGGCACTTGCACGAGATGCTCGGCTAGCGCTAACCATTGCCCGTGGCGACGGACGTAGGTCACCGTGTATCGGTAGACCACCATGTATGCCGCGCCGTTGTCTGTCCCGCGCACAGTGTCGGTGCCAACGACAACTGCCGTGTCTTGGTCGATGATCACGGTCTCGTCGGTCAGTGTTTGAGACCCTGTAGGATCGACTTCGCCGCTGACTATTTCCTTGATAAAAGCCTCTTTACCGTATGGCTTCTTTGCACCAAAGCTGGCAACGAATTTGTCGTCAAGAATACGCCGAAGCGTCGTCTCGTCGTGCTTGATCTCGGCAGCCACCCATTCCTTTCCGAGGTCGAGCACCTGCTGCTTTGCTTCGGGAGGTGGCAGAGTGTTGGAGTTCTTTGGTTCTGTGGCTGAGGACGATGCTGCGATACAACAGACGAGCATCAAGGATAGAATCTTCAGGGCCCGTCCTCGACTCATGGTGCCCTCCGATCTTGCCGTTACCGACAACATGATAGCCCGTCGGGGCAAACCACCCATGCAGGCAATCCTCCTGCCGTCCGGTGACCATCGAGGCATCGCTGTTCGCATCGGCGCGAGGAGATCACCGTCCATGGCGATGAACGCCTGCCCATGCCGGTCGTCGATCTCGTGGATCGTGCAGATGTTTGGATGATTGAGAGTCGATGCAGCTTTTGCTTTGCGCTGGAACCGCACAATGCCTGCGGGTCTTTGGCCACGTCCTCCAGCAAGAACTTCAGGGCCACAAAAGCGTCTGGTCCTGGGCTTTGTAGCCTACACCCATCCCTCCGCCACCCAGTTTCTCGATGATGCGGTAGTGGAGACAGTTTGGCCGATCATGGCGAAGCAGGTTCTTTCATACTTATTTGATCCCCTGCACCATGTAGAGATCCGAAAAAGTGCGCAGGTAACTGTAGAGACAAACGCGGGCATCGCGGGTCATGAGGATCAAGCTGATGCCGTGGACGCCGGCGAGATCGGCGGGAGCCACGGTCTTCCACGGTCTGCGTTTACCAGTGAAAACATCAATGAGTTCAATTGTCGCTGGAAGTGGGCCGAATCGATAGGTGAAGAGCGAACGCCCATCCTCCCCCCACTGAATAGGTATATCGGTTACATCGGTATTCGGTATTTCCCTAGGTTCACTCCCTGACAACGGAAGCAAGCAAGGTCTCAAGTCGAGGCACTGGGCCACGAAATATTTGCCATCGGCGGAGACTGGCACATCATATGCCCCGTAGCCTTCAGGAGATATGGCCTTGGCGGGACCGCCCGCTAGGTCCTGCAAATACAATCGCGTGTTGTGGTTCGGCTCCACCCCGAGGGAGATGAAGCTCTTGCCGTCGGGCAGCCAGACCAACTCCAAGTGATCGATCGAGTCGTGGGTGACATCACGCTTTTCTCCCGCGCCCGTGGGATACAGAAAGACCTGGGCCGGGCTATGTGCCGAGAGGCACAACACCCATTTCCCGTCGGGGGAGAGGGCCCCCGAATTGCCGGGTCCCAGTAATATGGGTGTGGATCCATCGGTCTTACGGAGAAATTGCGCATAATCTAGTCCCCCTCCAGCGCCTGCTTCGTGGAAGAGAAAGATTTTGCCGTCTTGAGAGATGTCGTTCGGGACGGTCCAGTCGAACCAGGAAAAATTCTGTTCCTTGGATTCGCCCGCCAGGATACCGCTTAATTCCCGGCGTTGGTTCTCTTGGACCAGCAAAATTCGGCCGTCGCGGTAGACATCCTTCAAAACCAGATTCCCGGGTGATTCGAGGAGAGGCCTCCTTTTGCCGTCGAGGCTGATTGCGTACAGGGAACGCCGGCTGCCTGGTTCATTCGCGCTGAACCAAATTTCATCGCCCCTCGGGCTCCAAGCTAGGTCCATGAGTTCGTACCAGTTTTTTTCCAGGACTCTCCGGTGGCCGTGCGTATCAGTAACCACCAGCGAGCCAAAGTCGTCGTTTTGCTGCGGGTGTTCGACGAAGGCAATCCAGTCCCCGCGCGGGGAGATCCGGGGATGGCTCAACCAGCCGGTGACCTCATATACCGACGTGCCCACCGGATATTCCAGGCGACTTCGTGGTCCAAGGTCGCGCACGATGGCCAACTGAGTTCCGTCGGGCGAAAAGTCGGCGTACTGGACCCTCTCAGCCACCTCGCGCGGCGCACCCCCCGACAATGGCACGATGGCTAGTGTTCCCGTGTCCACGAAGGTCCCTGTGGGGGTGATTTTGGTCAGCACCGCAAGATCACCAGCCCAGGAAACAGCGGCTACCTGATCGCCCTTCAAGTCCAGGGAACGCGCTCCCGGACGGTCGGCACGGGTAGAGTAGACGTCCGAAGGTTGGTCGTTCCAGGCGGCACTGTAGAGAATGGTTTGTCCATCGGGCGAAAAGCGAGCCTGTGAGATCGATCCGCGCTGAAACGTGAGCTGTCGGAAGGATGGTTTTCGGGTTGTGTGTTGTCCGGCGAAAAAGCCGGCAGCAGCACCCACCGCCATTAGTGCGATAACAGCCAGCAACGGCCACAGTCCAGGTCTGTTCCTGGCGGATGGAGTCGCAACCAGGGCTGTACCGCTCCCCGAGGAATGTGACAACTGTTCGAGATGAAAGGACAGGTCTTGGGCAGACTGGAAGCGCCGCTGAGGATTTTTCTCCAAGCAGTGGCGAACAATACTTTCGAGGGCCGGCGGGACCTGACGGCCAGTTTCGGTCGCCTCTGGCGGATCCTCCTTCAGGATGGTGCTCATTGTGTCCGCCGGGGTCGCGCCCTGAAAAGCGCGCCTTCCCGAGAGCATCTCATACAATATCGCCCCAAAAGCGAACAGATCGGAACGTCCATCGGTGGCCTGCCCACGCACCTGCTCGGGCGACATGTAGCCCACCGTACCCAGCACCACGCCGGGCACAGTCTGCACCGTCATGGTCATCCCCGAGGCCTCTTCCTTTTCGGTGGGCGACAATTTGGCCAGGCCGAAATCGAGGATCTTCACCCGGTCGTCGTTGGTGACGAAGATGTTTTCCGGCTTCAGATCGCGATGGACGATGCCTTTCTCGTGCGCCGCTGCCAGGCCCTTGGCGATTTGCAGTCCGTAATCGGTGGCCTTTCGTACTCCGAGTCGGTCGTGCCTCAGAAGCTCACGCAGTGTCTGGCCTTCGAGAAATTCTGAGACGAAGTACTGGATACCATCTTGCGAACCCACGTCATAGATAGTGAGCAGGTTGGGGTGGTTCAGTGAGCTGAGGATGTGGGCTTCATGCTCGAACCGCTTCAGGCGGTCGCCGTCGCTCGCCAGCGCAGGAGGCAGGACTTTGACTGCAACCCTGCGCTCCAGCCTCGTGTCCCGAGCGCCGTACACTTCTCCCATGCCACCCGCGCCCAGGGGTGACTGAATCTCGTAAGGGCCGAGTTTTTGGCCAGGAGCAAGCCCCACAGTTGGCCAGGATTATACAACCTCAGTTGTTGCGAACAGGGGATTAACCTCTTGACCAACTATGACCAGGAAGACGGGCGCCTTCCCCTTATCCGTGGGTCCGTCACGGCTCTTAAAAGGGGTTTACGGGGTGGAATGGAGAAAAATTCCAAATTTCAACCCCTCTGTTCCGGCTAAGGCCGAAGCGTGGCCAACATCGTCAAGGGCCCCGGGGCGGCGGAGGCGGTGGGAGCTTAGGGGGAAATTATCCTGCCCGTTGGCGGAATGGAAAAGGCCGCCGGACGTGGCGGCAGTGTGTCAGCACCGTTGGGAACAACACGACTAGCGCGGAGACCGTTTGGCTACGCTGCCCTTCGCTCGTGACGGCACGGGGCGACGCGATCCCGGCACTTTGCCGATTCGAGGGTCTCCGGCGAGGACGAGTTCACAAGCGCGCAGCGCCGCTTCCTCGAAATCCGGGGCATCAGCCGGAAGCACCTGCCAGCCGGTTACCGGCTTGCCCAACACCTGAATGGATCGCAGGTTTGGGAACTCGCGGTGCAGGCTCTCGTGATGCTCTTCGGTGGTTGCAAGCCACAGCCCGTTGTCTGCCGTCTTCTCACGTTTATCCCGTAGGATCAGGACGATTTTGTCCTTCACATAGACCGCGAGACAGCCGAACATCGGGCGAGTATACGGCGAGAGCGAAGCAATCGCGTCGAGCACGAATTCATGCGGAACGGGCTTGCGTTGCTTGAAAGGGAGAATGGCATCGCCCGCCGGAAGAATGGGTGTAGCGTGATGAGGCTTCGGCATCGGACTTATGATAACGCTCACAGGTAGCCGACTGGAAATGAGAGTGCGGGTGGAGTGCTACTCGGGACGGAAGGCTGATGAACGGTCGGTGCGGTTCCGGCTCGATGGACGCTCTGTCAAGTTCATGGAGTGGTCGTGAGAAAAGCCGCGAAGTTCCGGGGGTCTGGGCCTACGGAAAACGCGAGATTACGCGGCCCTGCTTTTACAGCAGTGCCGGTGATTTCGGCTCCGGCACGGAGCCAGTCGTCGAGGTCGTGGCCATCCTCTGCGGCCGCAGACCTCGTAAGGTTCATAGGCACGGCGAGGGATCTCTGTTTCGAGATTCACCGAAATTCGGCAAATTACGGCCAACATCCACACTGATTACACCAACTACGGTGTCGCAGGACTCGCCGAATACACGAACCAAGGTAAGATTCCCCAGGATGGCAAGCCCACCGTTATGACCAAACGTGATATTCAGCTTCTCTACGAATACGACCGCTGGGCGAACAGCAGGGTTCTGCAGGCGGTCTCCACGCTCAGCGCCGAGCAGTTCACGCGCGATCTGGGCGGCAGTTTTCCCTCCGTGCGAGACACGCTCGTTCACATCCTCGGCGGCACGTGGATTTGGCTTGCGTATTGGAAGGAGCCGCCCCACAATGCCGCCTTGCTGACAGACTTGAGAAAGCGACGCGACGCTCTGTTCCGTCCAGATGCATTTCCCGACCTCGCTCTGTTGCGACTAAAGTGGGCGGAAGTCGAGAAGGAACAGGCTGAATTCGTGGGTCGTTTGACCGATGAAGCCTTGGGGAAAATGATTCCCTTTCGCACGACGCAGCTCAGCTTGATGCACCTGATGCAACATCTCGCGAATCATTCCACCTATCATCGCGGCCAAATCTCGCTGATGATGCGGCAGTTAGGCGCCGAGCCGCTGGCCACGGACTTGCATGTGTTTCTCTTGGAGTGCTCGTAGTGAACTGGGCCCCGGCGCTCGGGTGTCCCAGATCAATGAGCTCCTACAACGGGTTCGCGGATAGGCGACCACAGAAAGGATCAGGCAGTGGGATTTAGCATGTGTCCCATCGCGGTGGTTCACGCATCCGCGGAGCGGCTCTGGGATTTGCTCGCCGAACCCGCAAATTACGCCCAATGGTGGGAGGCTCAGACGCGTGCCGTTACGCCCGCGGGTTCCGCCCAGCCGGGACAGCGTATTGACGCACAGACCACCGCGCTCGGTAGACAATGGAACGTGAGTATCACCGTCAAGCACATAGACCACGCGCGGCGCGTGATTGACTTGACGACCCGATTGCCGTTCGGCATTACGGTTCACAATCACATCACTTGTGTTCCGCTCGACGCGACCACCTGCCGCGTGAGCTTCGGGTGAGAGTTTTCCTTCTCGCCTGGATGGTGGGGCTGGATACTGAAGCATTGGGGCGCGAATCAATTACACGCCGGGGTTGCCGACGCGTTGGCGCGACTCCAACACGCTGCCGAACGGTGTGGATAGTGTGGCCTGTAATGGGGCCCAAAGCCAATCCGGACTAAGGGACGGCTCCGGCCATAGAACTAACCATGGGCTCTGACTTACCTAAGGAATGGCCAATGAAAAGAAAAGCGCAGACCATCGACCTGCAAGTCAATCCTTGCGAAGAAACCATCCGCCTTGGGCCGCTCGCTGTACGCTTCTTGATCACCGCAGAGAACTCGAGTGGCACCGTCGCGGCCTTTGAACTATTTGTCCCGGGCGCGCAGCGCCTGACTGCTCCGGCCCATAGCCACGACCACTACGAGGAGACGATCTACGGCATTGACGGAGTGTTGACTTGGACTGTCGACGGAAGAAAAATCGACGTCGAGCCAGCAGAGGCACTATGCATTCCGCGTGGCGCCATTCACCGCTTCGATAACAATGGAATCCATGACGTGAAAGCGCTATGCGTGATCACGCCAGCCGCGATCGGTCCGCAGTATTTCCGCGAGGCTGCCGAGGTAATCAACGCGGCGGCCGGTGGCCCGCCGGACCGAGCAAAGTTGGCGGAAATCATGCGTCGCCACGGCCTAACACCGGCTCCGCCTCCAACTCAGGCGTAGAGCCTAGATGCCGCGTCAGACAGCGACGAAGGTTTCGATCAGCCGGGCCATCTCCTCCGGAATCTCAAAGGCAGCGAAGTGGCCGTGGGCATGCCGGCGGTGCGGATGAAACCACGGGTGCGAGGCAGCGAACTCTTCTTGCAGGGTCCAAGCCGGCACCTGAGGTTAGCTGGCAGAGATGCAGCACCGGAAGTGCGGGCGACAGCGCCGCCATCGTCCGCAGAGGATTTCCCGCTTTCGCGTAGTCCTTCGCGATTTCGCGGCCCGACCGCTGCCACATTTCCCCGCTGGCCGATCCCATGATGCCGCGAACGAAAATGAGTCGCCTCAGGGTTGTCTACGCCCTCAAGCCACAGGGAAAACAGGCGGTCGCGCATTTGCTGCCACTGGTTTGGATCTTGAAGGCCCTTGACCACAGCCATGAATGCGGGCGGCGGATCAGTCACAATCCAGTTGCATAGGACAATCTTGGGAATTCGGTGAGCCAAACGCTGGCGCAGTTCGATCGCAATCCATCCTGAATGCACCAGCGCGACCGGAACCACCTGTTCGGCCTTGCTCGAGGCAATCACCGCAAGCGCATCTTCGACCAACCGTTCGCTGCCGAAATCGTCCGAAGCGGGGCCCGAATTGCCATGGCCGCGCCAATCAAGCGCAAGCGTCCGCCGATGCGCGGCGCACAGTTCGGGCAAACGGCCGTAGGCCTCGCGCGTAGCGCACCAGCCCGGAATAAACAACAGAGCAGGTTCGCCCTGACCGCGATCGTCGTAGTAGATGGCTGCTGCAGCCTTCGCGTGGGGCACGTTGAGCATTTCCTTGGTCGGTGCTCTCTCAGCGAGGAGAACCGGGTCACATGGAATCCGACAGAACAGTGTAAATGCAATTCCAGCCGATATTCGGTGGGTTGCACGGAGTCAGGCAGTGCTGGCCGTGAGCAGTCGTGTCCATCATGTGGGCAACGATGACGAGGAGTGCTCGCGACCTGTCGTGATTGCCGACGAGCAGAATCGCCTATTCACTTGGCATCCGGTGAGATTGTTCTTGTTCTAGGCTGGTGTAGAGGCCCGTTGGAGGTAGGTTGAGGTTCAACGGCGGGTGCTGGGAGACCACCGGCCAAGCTCGCGTGAATGTTGGCATCCGCCGGGGAATTTCGCGGATGTTAAGATCTCTGCATTGTGACGCCGGTCCCCACCACTATGCGTGCCGTGCAGCTTCGCGCGTATGACGCTAGGCCGGAAAGTATCTCGGTTGTTGAGGCGCCCATCCCTCGCCCCGGCCCGGGACAGGTACTAGTCCGCGTCGCCGCTTCACCCATCAATCCGTCGGACCAGATGTTCATTCGGGGTCTTTACGGTTTCAAGAAACCTCTTCCCGCGATACCCGGCTTTGAAGGTAGTGGCACGGTCCTCGAAGCTGGGAGCGGGATGATGGGGCGCTTCCTCAAAGGACGGCGCGTGGCTTGTGCTACCGCCGCGCCGGACATCGCCGGAGGCATGTGGGCCGAATACCTGGTGACCTCGGCGCAATTATGCGTGCCCCTGAGCAGGCAGGTGGACATGGAGCAGGGCGCGACGATGCTCGTCAACCCCCTAACGGCATGGGCCCTGATGGAAGAAGCTCGGCTGGGCCGGCATCGTGCGGTCGTTCAGACGGCCGCCGCAAGCGCGCTGGGACGCATGCTGGTGCGCCTTGGTCAAAGGTTTTCTATTCCCGTCATTAATGTCGTGCGTCGTGTTGAGCAGGCGGAGCTCCTGCGCAAAATGGGCGCTGAATACGTTTTCAACACGGGTGATGCAGATTTCGATGCCAGTCTTGATGACCTCTGCCACAGGCTCGGGGCCACTATAGGCTTCGACGCAGTGGCGGGAGAAATGTCCGCACGCGTGCTACGCGCGCAGCCCCGCGGGAGCCGCCTGCTTGTTTATGGCGCCCTGTCGCTGGAGGCCAGCCAGCTGGATCCCGCATCGCTGATCTTCGAAGGGAAACGTGTGGAAGGCTTCTGGCTGACCGCATGGCTGCGCCGAAAAAGCATGCTGAGCCAACTCCAGGTCTCCCGGCAGGTCCAGCGATTGCTTGCGGGGGATCTGAAGACCCAGATTCAGGCAAGACTTCCCCTGGAAGAGGCTGCGCGCGGCCTGGAGCAGTACGCAGCCAACATGACGGGTGGAAAGATTCTGCTTATGCCCTCAAGGGCAGCGGGGGAATGACCCCCGCCGTACCAGTTCAGCACGCTGCCAGATGTGGTGAATCATTACGACAGGTGCCTTGGCTTAGTCTGTCGGCTGCGCTGCTCCCGGATCCGACAATCATTGCCGCGTAGGGGCGGCCAACGAGCCGATAAATCTTCATTTATATCGAGCCGTACCGTAATCTGCAGGAGGCCTGCAAAAGGTCTTCATGTATTGGTCCCCCGCTGCGGTAGGAAAGAGGCCCTCGAAGACCATGTCGTCGGTGAGGCAAGCGCGGCTGTTGTTTTTCACCGCAGCCGCATAGAATTTTCTGAGCACTTCACCTGCATTTTCCATCCCTCATCCCCTCCTCTGAGATAGCATCCATTCTGGTAAGGAAACAGATTTCGTCTCATCCCTTACTGACTGCAGCTGAGGATTTGAAAAGGACCTGCAATTGCGCCCACTGTTCCGGCGTGGGCTTGCCGGAAATTAACTCATAATCTGTAAAAACGACTTCTCCACCGACCAACTCAGGCGAATACATCGA
>Ga0187780_10000289_pt1 | contig 38332 bp, 39 predicted proteins | sample 1015_Q2_SP10_20__FD_132429 | JGI IMG/M metagenome (GOLD analysis project Ga0187780, IMG submission 132429) | Tropical peat soil microbial communities from peatlands in Department of Meta, Colombia - 1015_Q2_SP10_20_MG | ecosystem: Environmental > Terrestrial > Soil > Wetlands > Peat | place...
GCCGGAGCAGCGCCCGTGCTGGCGCGTCACGTACGGACCCGGATCGAGTCGATGCTCGACGAATCCTTCGGCCGCCTGGCAGCGGTGCTCGGCCGCTGGCGCGCGCGAATACGTGCCGCGTGGCCTGACAGCGGAGCGCGCCGGCGACTGTACGATCAGCTGCTGACCGGCGCCTTCGCCAGCTTGATTCGCTGCGGGCGCATGCCAGAAGCGGAGTCGTTGCTGGCGCGCGCACTGGAGAGCTCGCCGCCGTCTGGCGGGCGGGTGCTGCTGGTCGGCGCCGGACCCGGGGATCCGGGGCTCCTGACGCTGAACGCGCTGCGCGCACTGCAGGCAGCGGATGTCGTACTGCACGACCGGCTGGTGTCGGCGGCCGTGCTGGCGCTGAGCCGCCGCGATGCGCTGCTGATCGAAGTCGGCAAGTCCGGTTGCGGCCGCAGTACCGCACAGGGGGATATTCACCGGCTCATGGTCGAGCACGCCCGCGCCGGGCGTACTGTCGTGCGGCTCAAAGGCGGTGATCCGTTCATATTCGGCCGCGGCGGCGAAGAGCTCGAGCACCTGCGCGCTGCGGGCGTGGTGTATGAGGTTATTCCCGGCATCACGGCGGCGAGCGCCTGCGCCGCATATGCCGGCATTCCGCTCACCCATCGCGAGCATTCGAAGTCCGTGCGACTGGTGACTGCCCACGGTCGCGAGTTCACCGACGCCATCGACTGGCGTGCACTGGCGGCCTCCCAGGAGACGCTGGCGGTTTACATGGGAGTTGCCACCGTCAGCGAGCTGCAACGCGAGCTGCTGTGCTATGGACGCGATGCGGCGACGCCGGTGGCATTCGTCGAGAACGGCACACTGCCGACGCAACGGGTCATCGTCGGCACGCTGGGCGAGGCGGCGCGCCTTGCCGCGGAGCATCAGCTGACAGCCCCCGCGCTCCTGATCGTGGGCAGCGTCGCCGCGCTCGCCGCGCGACTGCACTGGTATGGGGCGCCGCCTTTGGTTTCGGATCCGACAGCCAAGCACCGCCTCCCGGCCGGGCTCGCCGCCTAGCGCTCGACGCGGGTCAGTCCACGGGCAGGCGCGTTCTGCGGCCGCGCCACCAGAGCTCCTCCACCCGTCGCACACCGCCCTGTCGGCGGCATTGAACGACCACGTCGACCACGTGACATAGCAGCTCGTGGATCTCGCTGCGCCGCATTTCGCGCCCTGCTGTGCTTTCCTTGACGAGAAGAGCGAGCTGCTCGAATGCCGCTTCACAGCTGCCCGCGTGAATGCTCGTGATCGAGCCCGGATGGCCGCTGTTCACGCTGCGCAGGTATTCGTAAGCCTCGGCGCCGCGAAGCTCGGCGAGCAATATCCGCTCGGGTCGCAGCCGAAGGCAGCATTCCAGCAGGTGCTTGGGCGTGAGGCGCGACAGGCCCTGCTCGTCCTTGGAATAGAACAGACGCACGGCGTTGCGATGCCCATCGAGAGTGAGTTCCGGGGCATCTTCAATCGTCACCAGGCGCTCGCTCGGATCGATTTCGGCGATCAGTGCCCGCGTCAGTGTGGTTTTGCCGGAGCCGGTCGCGCCGGAGATGAGCATCGTCTGGCGTGCACGGACGGCGAGCCGGAGAAATTGCAGCCAGTCGTGGGCGTCGTAGGCCGCCCCGAGCGCACGATCTGCCTCCCCTGCCGCTCCGGCCTGTCGGCATGCGCGCAGCAGTCCGCCGTCCGCCAAGTCCCCAAGATCGCGGCGTCCTGCGCCGGGTTTGCGAATCGCGAGCGCGATCACGCCCGCGCCGGTGGCGGGAGGGGCCACGAGCTGCACACGCTCTCCGTCCGGCAGCGCGGTCGACAGCAGTGGGTGCTCGGCGGACAGGCGCTGCTGACTCGCCCCGGCGAGCAGGCGGCCGAGGTGCGCTGCCCATCGGTACGTCGCCCACGGCGCAGCGACCGCGTGCCAGCCGCTGTCGCTCGCTTCAATCCACAGCTCTCCGGGCCGGTTCACGCACAGCTCAGTGACGGTCGCGCCAGCGAGATGCGGCCGCAGCGGTGCTACGTAGTGGTCGAGCGCCGATCGCTCCGCAGCCGCTGGACGAAGCGGCGCGGCATCAGGGGTCGGTGCGGAGCCGGTAGACATCGCTGAAATCGAGGTCGCGCGCTACGAGCACCTGCAGGCGGGCACCCGGCGCGACGGTGATCGTTGGTGGAATCGCGAGCGTGTTGCGCAGAATCTCGGTGAGAATGGCCTCGGTCGCCTGCGGGCTGTAGATGACCGTCGTGCCACCGCTGCGCGTCATCGCCGCCTGCACGGCGGTATCGATGACCGAGATCAGGATCGCGGCGCCGAAGCGTGCAAAGAAGTGGGTGTCGACCGCGCCCGGCACACCGGATCGCCCGAGCGCGTCGGTCGCGGGGGATGCGAGCGGCACCGTGACCCCGGTGGGAGTGCGTGCCTCCGTCCACAGAACGAACACGCGCGACTGCCCCGGGCGCACGTCGCTGCGCGCTTCGCCCAGCAGGGCGGTGCCGCGATCGAGCACCACCAGCTGCCCGTCGGCTCCGTAGACGTCGACGCTGGTGCGGCAGGTGACCAGGCCGGGCAACTGCGAGTCAATCGCGGTCTCGAGGGTGCAGGGTACCGTCGCACCTTTGGGTAACAACAGCGTCTGTGAGCCGGTACGGGTCGCACTCGCGGCTGGCGCACTGGTGGTCGAGAGCAGCCGGGCAAGCGTTGGCCCTGCGGTCGCATCGCCGTGATCGTTGCCGGCCGTTGCTGGCGGCGTCGCGGCGGGACCCGTTGAGTTGGCCAAGTGATACAGCACAGGCGATGACTCGGCCGTATCCGCGGCCGGCACGGCGCGCGGCGCGGGCGGGCCCACGGCGAGAACATCCGGAACGAGCGGAGTCACCGGCGGAGCAAGTGGCGCCGCAGGCAAGGGCGCCTCGATCCGGGCCGGCGGTACTGGCGCGGCGTTCGGTGCTGCCGGCGTCGCCGGTGGCGGCGGTGCCGCAGGAGCCATCGCCGCCGCAAGGGCCGCCGCCGGCAGCGGCGGCAGGATCAGTTCCGCCGGCTGGGAGTTCGGTCGGACCGGGCGCGCACGCGGAGTTTTACCCAGGTGCGTGTAGTACCAGGCAAGGAAAGCGCACGCGAGAACCAGCACCAGCGCCACCGCCAGCGTCTGCTGAAAGCGCACCGACATGCGGCGTGCGCGCCGGACTTCGGGCTGCGGCCGCAGAGGAACGGTCGCCTGGTCAGCAGCGTCCGCCGGTACTGCGGCCGGCTTCATGGTGCCGGACGCAGTTCGCGGGCGACGTGCGTGCCGGCCGCGCCGCGTTCGCTGTGGGCAGAACTGCCGGCAAATCCGCGGTTATCGATGCAGCCAACGAGCCTGCCCAACCGCAGCACCCAATGTCGCGCGATCCGGTGCAGCACCAGCCAGTCGCCCTCGACGTGGGCGTTGACCAGGCTCTCGGTGTCGTCGTCCTCGCGCACGAACGCCGCCGGCAGTTCACTGCGGGCGGCGAATTGGAGGTGCGTATGAATGGTATCGTCGTAGGCGGCCAGCGGCCGCAATGCCGGGGCTCCGCAGTACCAATAGTCGGAATTGCGCGGTGCCGGCGTATCCGGCACCGGCGGTGAAGGGTTTGGCGCGGCATAAGTGAAGCGCACCGCGTACACGACACTCTGCAGCGCCGGCTCGCCGGCATTGCGCGCCGCGTGGTAGTCAAAGCGGTACACGCGCCGGTCGGTGAGCAATGTGAGGTTCATGCCGGTCACCGCGTGATGCGGCTTGATCAGCACGTGGTTGGCGCGCACACCGACATCGATCGCCGAGGTATCCCCGGCGGCGAGCTCGAGCAGGTGCTCGCCAGGCTCAAGCTCGATCTCGAGCGCGTACCCCACCTGACCCTGCAGGCGCACCACCTCCTCGGCCTGATACGGGACGCTGCGCACGCGAGGATCCGCGGAACCCGGCACGGGCGTGGTCTCCGCCCATGATGCGGAAACAACCAGAACCAGCATCGCAGCCGCCGCCCTCACGGCACGGCATCCGGCGGCGGCAGCTCGGGCTCGCGCTGATATTCGGAGATCCGGAGTCCCAGCGGGTTGAGGAGCCGTTGCCGGTCGTCGCGCGAAGGCGTTCCGTATGCGTACGCGACAGTCGCGATCCAGTGCGACAGTCTTTCGTTGCCTGCGCCGGCCAGGCGCGTGCCGGTCAGGAACCGGATCTGCGCGAGATCCTGGGAGCCATCCGTCCTGCGCAGGAAGCTGACTGACTGCACCTGCACCCGAACCGTAGTGCCGTCCCGATAGCGATTGAGCGGCGACTCGGGCCGGTTCGGATCCCACGCGGCAAGCCACGCCTGGTTGAGTGCTGCCGTCTGCATCGCGCCGACCGCTGCATAGTCCGCCTCGGCGAGCGCGGCGACGTAGCGCTCGCGGCAGACCACGTACATCTGCAGCAGGTGGCGCGTGACAAGCTCGCCCGGCGCCGCGGTTCCGCGCAGCGCGGGCACGACGTCCACCACGCCCGAACTGCTGTCGACGCGAATCACGTACGGCTCCACTGACTTGAGCGGCGCGACGCACGCAAGCGCGATCACGGCAGCGGCACAGACAAACCCCGAGAACAGCGCCGCCCATGACGCGTGGCGCGCGCGTCGCTCCGCAGTGGCGAGGCGGTCGTCCTCCCAGCTGCGCGCCGCCGCAAAATACTGTTCAGCGGCCAGGTCCCGCGCCATGAGCGCTCTCCGTGTGCGGATCGTTAATGGGAACGGCGTGACCCTTGCAGTCCTTGCCGTGCGACGTTGCGCACGCTGCGATGACGAACAGCAGCCCGATCGCGGCGATCCGGATCAGTACGCGCGTACCCATCATTCGTCTTCTCGGTCCCAGCTCGCCCGCACCAGTCGCCGATCAAGCGTTTCGACCAGCGCTCCAGGCGCGTTCGCAGGGCCGAGGCGTGGCGTCCCGCGGTCTGCGACCGCCGCAGCCAGGCCGAGGCCCGCCACGAGGCGTAACGGACGCAGACCCGCCGCGATCGCCACGCCCACAGCGCCCATGGTGGAGAGCGCCATGCCACGTGACAGACCGGCCGCAATCGGCGGTACCTGCCGCAGCAGCAGGAACACGATGCAGGTCGCGAGCAGAAGATTGAGCACGTCGAGAGTCGCAAGCGCCGCGCCCAGCGCCGCGGTCTGTTGCGCGTAGGCGGCGATAAGCTGCAGCAGCAGGCCGGCGACCAGCGTCAGCAGCACCGCGATCAGGCCATAGTTAATGAGTTGCGCGATCCAGCCTTCGAACAGGTGGCGGGTGCGTTCGAATAGGAGCGCCAGCAGGAACAGCGGACCCAGCGCCAGCAAGATCGCTGCGGCAATCTGGGCCAGGGCGAGCAGGAACACACAGTAGACGCAGACCAGTCCGATGATGACCCAGACCGCAGCACCGGCGACGTAGTAGCCCGGGTCGCCGTTAAAGACACCGCCGCGGTTCCAGAGCGTGTCGCCCACCGCGCCGCCCTGCTCCCAAATCGTGTCGACCGTTGCCACCGGATCCGGGGCTCCGACCATGGCAGCCGCCAGTTGCGACGGACCGTCGAGGAACGTCACCACCAGCACGTCGTGGTAGAGCCAGAGGTCGAGGGCCGCGCCCAGTACGATGGCGAGCGTGACCACGCGGCGAACGCCCTCGAGCAATGGCTCGGCAATCGCCCCGCGCAGCTGCAGATAGCCCCAGACCATGACGTACACGGTGGCAATCGAGATGGCGACCGGGGCCAGCGCGCCGGCGACCCGGGCTACCTGCACGCTGACGTAGTCGTGCAGCTGAGCGGCGAGCCACGCCATGAAGTTGTGGAAGAACACGGCGCGCTCAGGGGGCGGCGGGCGCGAAGCGGCCGGCGAAGCTGCCGTGTGCGGCGATCGCCGCCTCGCGCTGGCGCCACTGTGCGCGGATCGCTTCGGACTCTGCCCACGCGTTCAGAGCAGAGAGCTTGACCTGCTCATTGGCGACCATCGCCTGCTCGGCGGCGATCCGCGCCTGCAGCTCGCCAACCGCCTTCGGATCCGTGGCGACGCCGATGGCGGTGATCAGTGACTGCAAGGCGGCGAAACGCTCGCTCGAATGAACGATCGCGCTCTCGAGCAGCGCGGTGCGCTCGGCGATGGTGGTGCGCGTATCGGCGATGCCGGCGCGCTCGACTGCGGAGAGCTGCGCAAGTTGCGCTGGTGTCAGCATCGAGGTCTGGACTAGCGCGCTGCGAAAATCGTTCTCCAGCTCGACCGACTCCCCCGCCCCGCCGGAGGCGATGCCGGCGAGTGCGGCGACACTCGAGGGCAGGTAATTGCGTTCGGCGATCGTCTGCGGCATCAGGCCTTCCAGGCCACGGCGCCCGGTCGCGATGCTCAGTTGCGAGCGCAGCGCTGCGATCTGGTCGGACATGGCCAGGAGCTGCTGTCGCCAATAGACGATTTCCTGAAACAGCTGCGCCAGCGCGGCCACGTCGATCACGGGAACGGTGGCCTGCGAGGGCTGCACGATCAGCGCGGCGAGGCAGGCGGCCGCAGCGAGCCGGCGGTTCATGTGTTTCTTCATACGTCCTCCTTCTCATTGGCGAGAGCGGCCAGCCACGCCTCAGGGTCGGCGCCCACGCGGTCGATGAGCGCGCGTACCTGGCGCACGGTTGCGGTGCGACCGGAGATCACCTTGAGCGCAAGATCCATGCCCTTCAGGTCCAGCTCGCAGACGACGCTGGCGGCCGCCTGCTTCAGCAGAAACCGCCGCGAGCCCGGGGCGAGCTGGTGGCGCACCAGGGCGAATTCGCGCTCGGACAGCCCCAGACCGTCGACGTAGTCGCGACGATCGGCGTCCGGATTCGGAAAGAACACTTTGGTCGGGGTCTGTTCGACCAGCGTGCGAGCGATCGGGCTCTGCAGCACGTCGGCGGCTGACTGTGTAGCGAACGCGGCCACCGCGTTCATCTTGCGCCAGGTCTTGAGACCATCCTGCGCGAACGATGTGAATGCGGAATCCGCGAGCAGCGTCGCGAATTCGTCCATCCAGACAACCAGCCGGCGGCCGTCGAGCAAGCGACGCAGGAGGTGGAACAGGTACATGGTCACAGGACCGCGCAAAGCGGCGACCCGCAGAAAATCGGTGACATCGAATCCGAGTACATCGCGCTCACCGAGAAGCGGCACGATCCGGTCTTCGCGGTGGTCAAACACCCAGCCGTATTCACCGCCCGCGTCCGCGCTCCAGCGGGCCAGCCGGGCGTGCGGTCCGAGTGCATCGGTGGGATCAAGGAATTCGAGCACGCGTGACAGCCGCCGATCGGAGCGCGGCAGCGCCATGGTTCCCGCCAACGCCTGAACAAGATCCGCCTGCTCGCGTGCCGTGAGCTCGCCGCTGAGCGGAGCAGCCAGTCGCGCCAGCCAACCGCGCAGGAACTCCAGGTTCGCGGGATCTGGCTCCAGTTGCAGCGGATTGAGGCCCGTGGCGCGGCCGGTTTCCAGGCTCCGATACTCGCCGCCGAGCGCGCGCACCAGAAGCTCCAGCCCGTGGTCCTTGTCCAGCAGGACCTGCGTTGCGCCCTGGCGCGTCAGCAACGCGACGCAGAAGCCGAGAAACACCGTCTTGCCAGAGCCGGTCGGGCCGCACAGAAAGCTGTGTCCGGTGTCCTTGCGAGTGCCTCCTTCGGGATCGCGGGGATCGCTGGCGTGCAGGGAAAGGTGGTACGGGCCGCCACTTGAGGTGCACAGCACGGCGAGCGCGTCACCCCAGTGGTTGCCGGTCGCGCGACCGCTGGGAAAATTGTGGAACGGGGCCAGCGCCGCGAAGTTGCGACTCGAAATCGGCGCGCGCCGCGGCCGGTCACGGAAATTGCCCGGCAGCTGGGCCCAGAAGGCGGCCTCGAGCGCGAGATCTTCGCGCGCCGCGACGATTCCGGCATCCCCGAGCCGGACTCGAGCATCCGCGACCGAGGATTCCAGTGCCCGCCACTGCTCGGCCGCACTCCCCACCTCGGCCGCGGCGATTTCTGTCTGGACCTGCAGCGACAGATGATGGTCACCGAGCACAAATTCATTGCTCGAGAGCTGGTCAAGCGCGAGCCTCAGTGCCTGCGCCTGGCTCACGGCGAGATCGCCCGCGCTCACCATCCGGTTGTACTGTCGCGCCAGCAGCGACTGGGCCGTGGCCTTCGGAAGAAAGGTGTAGCTCTGAGTGAGGACCAGCGAATAGTCGGTGCGCAACAGTGAATTAAGGAGGCCGGGTGTCGTCGGCGTCGGGTACTCCTTGATGGCAAGAATGGCCGCCAAGCGCCGACCAGCTGGCATGCGGTACTCGATCGCCTCGGCGCCAAAGTAAATGCGGCTGGTCGCGAGATGCTCCGAGAGCGGCCCGCGCGGCAGGGTCACCGCCTGAGGCTCGCCGTTGATCAGGGTGCCGACATACTCGAGCAGAGCCGAGCGGGTGATTTTCTCGCTCGGATAGGTCTCGAGACGTTCCGGGTCGTAGCGCCGCAGACCGGTCCGCAGCTGATCGGCAAGCTGTTCGCAGGTGTCGAGCGCATCGCGCTGGAGCGCGAGCTGCTGCTCGGCGCTGACGCGTCCGCCGATGCGCGCACCGTGCTTTAAGACTTCGGCCCCCTGCGGCCGGTACACCAGGGCCAAATACAGCTCGTTGACTCGCAGCCGCTCCTGATTGAGCCGTTGCTGATAGGCGCGCTGTAGTGCGGCCGCGAACCCGTCCAGCCCGGCCATGGCGATCTGCGGCGTGACGCGTCGCCGGATGATATGGGTCCAAACAGAAAGCTGTGGGCTCGCGATCGTTCGCCACAGCAGATTCAGCCGCTCATGCCAGTCATTGATCGCGGCGTCATCCGCGGTCTCGAAGCTCGCGCCCCCGATGCGGAAGGCCTGAACGTAGTGTCCGCCCCGTGTATGTATGACGGCGGGCGTCAGGTGTGCCGTGTATGGCACGCCATCCACCAGCAGCAACTCGCGGTCGAGCGCACGGCGACGCTGGCGGATCAGGGCGGCGAGCGTCACAGCCGCACCGCAGGAATCCGGCGACGGTCACGGCGCGTGGTGCTGAGCGGACCGAGGCTAGCGACTCCCCAGTAGCGAGCATTACCGAGCCCGTGGCGCAGCGCCGACTGCGCCCATACCGACCAGAGTTCAAGAAAGCGCGGCTCTGACAGACACGCCATCCAGAACAGGCCGTGCAGAGGAATCGCGAGGCACAGGCACAGGAGGTTCCTGGTCAGCAAGAAGGCCTCGACGGTCACGACCCCGTTGATCAGGAGCGCCGAGTAAGTCACTCCCCAGGCCATTGCCGGACGCGTGATACCGACGAACAGCGGATCGGCGATCACGCCCGTGTTGCCGGCCACGTCAGACCCCGAACAGTGCGCGCACCCAGGCGACCACCTGCGGCGCGCCGAACACGAGCACGATGCCGCCGATGCCACCCACCATCCACGCCCAGCTGATTCGGTTGAACCAGGCGGCAACGCCCAGGATCATCACGGCGATCACGGCAATCGGTGCCAGGATGGTCAGCAGGTTGTTCTGCAGCGCGACTGCGCCCGCCGAGAACGGGCCCGCCTGGGCCGCCGCAAGACCCGGAATCGCAAGAGCAAATGCCATGCTCAGCGCGGTCGTCGGCGTGGCCATTCGCTTCGGCATTGCTCTCTTCCTCCGCTCGCGCCAGAAAGCGCTCGCCTGCCGCTTCTCCGGGGGGACGCAAGCCTGCAGGCAACACGACAGGGGAGCGAGATCCGTTACTTCGCTGAAGATGGAGAAACGCGGCCGCCGCCCGTGTGCGCTGCGACACGCTTCGGGTGGCGCCTGGCGCTTCAGTCGTGTGCAGGCGCTCGCGACGGGACTACACTGTAAGAAGAGGGAGCGGCGCGCCGGCTCCAAGCCGACAGCGGTTTGGGCGCGGCGCGAGCACAACATTCCAGAGACGGGGAACGAACATGCGCGACATCCATCGGCCTGCGTTGGCATTGGCTGCAGCACTTGGCGTCGCGTCGGCGGGCCTGGCGCTTCCTGCACACGCCGACGTCACGATTCAGCAGAATGCGTCCTTTGACTTCATGATCGTCAAGGCGCACAGCACGAGTACCGAATACACGACGGCTGACAAGCAGCGTCGCGACTCGAACCTGCACTGCGAGGGCCTCTTGTCGATAGCCTGTGGCAACGCCCAGAGTGGCGAAATCGTCCGCTTGGACAAGGATTTGTCCTGGTCGCTCGATCCGGCCAAGAAGACTTATCGCGAGACGCGCTTCATGACCGAGGCCGAACGGCAGGCAATGCAGGCGCGCGCCCAGGCCATGCTCGACAAGATGAAGCAGTGCCCGATGCCCGCTCAGAAGAGCCAGGGGCCGGACGTGTCGAAGTGTCAGATGTCGCAGCCCAAGGTCGACGTCAAGCAGACCGATGAGCACGCCACGATCGCAGGCTACGATGCGCGCAAATCAAACGTATCGATCACCGAGTCGTGCAAAAGTCCGGACAACGGTGATGTCTGCGACATGGTCTTCAGTTTCGACTCGTGGCTGACTCAGGATCAGATCGCGGGCCTGGACGACCACCGCAACTTCCAGTCCGCTTACCTGAAGAAACTCGGCCTCGCGGAAAATAAGGCGATGATGGGTCAGTTACGGCAGTTCCTCGCGCCGTACGAAAGCACGCTCAAGGACCTAGAAGCAAAATCCGCGGATTTAAAGGGCTATCCGCTCAAGACAACGTTCCGGATGATGTTCGGTGGCGAACACTGCTCGGCCGCCAAGAACCAGCAGTCAGCCGGTGGCAGCGGCGGATCGGTGCTGGGCGATGCCAGCCAGGCGGCGGGGCAGGCAGCTGCCAATACCGGGGCAGGCGAGGCGAGCAACGCGGCCAGTCAGGCCATCGCGCAGAAAGCCGGCTCAAGCGCCGGCGGCAACGTACTCGGATCGGCCGCCAACGCGTTCAGCAACAAGCTGATCGGCGGCCTGTTCCAGAAGAAAGCCGCGCCCGCTGCGCCCGCCGCACCGGCAGCGGGGGGCGCTGGATCCGCGCCGGCAGCGCCGGGAATGGTGCAAGCCGCGCAGATAACCGTTGAGACGACATCGATCACAAGCGGAGCGGTGCCCGCTTCGCAGTTCGACATTCCTCCGGGCTGGCAGCTGGTCGTGCCGAAACCGAATGCCGCGAAGGAGCAGGAATTCAGCTGTCCTAACGCCGGCAGCTAGCGCGGCGGCCGCCAGGTCGCGGGCAACGGCAGGCGCGGCGGAAGATTCGCGAACTGCGCGTAGTGCGCCGGCGGCACGGCGTCGCCTTCTCCAGGAATCCGTACGTAGTCCGGATCCCAGGGCATGACCGCCCAGCCGCGTCCGTCTTCTTCGCAGACCTTGGGTACCAGCGGCACGTCGTGCCGTTGCCGGCTCAAGCGTTCGAGCTCCGCGGGTCCGCCGTTGGCACACAATGCGTTCTCGATATCGATCAGAGTGATCGCGGTCGGGCCGAGCAACTGCGGCGGGACTGCGCGCGCGACGCGTGCCAGCGTCACCAGCGGCCGCCAGCGCGCCACGGCAGTCTCCCGCGGGTCACGGGCGGCGCGCGTTCCTTCGGGAACGATCGCCAGAAAGAAGTGCGTGTCGAAGCGCAGTGCGGAGATCGATGGCGTTACCCAGTGGCTCCAGTGAATCAGTGCGCGCGCGGGTATGACCAGGTCGCGTGCCTCAAGGGCCGCGTAGAACTGCTCGCCATCAGCGAGCATCGCCGGTCGCGAATTCCGCAGTGCCGCGAGCTCAGCGCGACTGCAGGAACCGCCTTCGGATCGCTGCGCCAGCAGTATTCCTGACTCCTCGAAGGTTTCGCGACAGGCAGCGCACCAGTAGGCTCGCGCGCGAGCCGCATCCACCGGGCGCCCGGAGTAATCGCGCACCGAGTGAAATGGCGCCTCGTCGGCGGATACCCGCAGTCGCGCGGTTGCGCGCTCGCTCGAGTCCGCCGAGTCGAGCTTGCCTCCCGGAAACACCCAGGCACCTGCGAACGCCGCCATCTGCTGCGGCCGTCGCAGCATGAACACCTGCGTGCCCTGCGGCGCCGGGCGCAGGATCACTACTGTTGAAGCAGGTCGCGGCGCAGGAGACACGGACATTGGCGATCGCTGCGAGCGTGGACGAGATCAGGATGCTCGCACGGGTCAGACCGTTGCGCGACAATGGCGGTCTGCCCTGCATCGAGCTGTTGCCCAATGGCGCCCTCCCCCATTTCATCGCAGCCGGCGGTCTGGTACTTCGATTTCATATCGCCGTTCGCGTATTTGCAGTGGCTGGATCTGCGGCGATCGCCGCTTTCGGTTCCCTGGCAGCCGACTCCCGTGCTGCTCGTCGCGCTTCTGCAGCACTGGGGCCAAAAGGGCCCGGCGGAGATCGCCTCCAAGCGGCGATTCACTTATCGCTTTGCCCATTGGCAAGCAGCGCGCGCGGGTATCGTTTTGCGCTTCCCGCCTGCGCATCCGTTCAATCCCCTGCCTGTGCTCCGACTTGCGGTCGCCCTCGACAGTCGTGCGGAGGTCATTGACCGGATTTTCGCCCACATCTGGAGGGACGGCCGGGCGGCCGATACGCCGGCCGATCTCGCGGAGCTAGGACGCGAATTTGGAGTGGACGTCGAGCGAACACTCGCCGACGGTGCAGTCAAGGAGCAGCTGCGCGCCAACACCGAACGCGCGATCGCCGCGGGCGCGTTTGGCGTGCCGACCATGCAGGTCGGGACGGAGCTCTTCTGGGGCGCGGACAGCGGTGAGTTGCTGCGCGAATATCTGCGCTCGCCGGAGTGCTTTACGAGCGACGAGATCCGTCGGCTCGATACCCTCCCGGTGGGCGTCCGACGCGCGTAGCGACTGCAGCGTTTGGGACCAGTCGCTCAAGGCCGCATGTGCGGGGGGGGGGGTCCTCCAGGTACTTGATCCTCCGGATCACCACTGTAGGAAACTACAGGCGCTACAGGATCTAGAGGCGTACGCCGGATTGTCATTTAGAATCATATGGTTACTCCATAACCGCCCGCGTGATGTCACGGGCACCCGCGAGTGATGTTGGTGCGGCGGCCTCAGTCCGCCACGGCAAAGCGGGAGAGTTGCAACGCCCTGCCCTCTTTCGCGCAACGCTAGCTATGTAGAAACAAAGAGTTAGAGAAGGCGTGAGAGATGTAACGCCCTCCCGCGATTAGATCCTCCACTGCCCGCTAACCAGCTGTTCTCAAGGCAAAAGTCGAAGATTCGACGCCAGCAATATCCGGCTAACCGGGAGAGTTGCGACGGCTAGCGGATTGGGCGCGCGCGCGGAGCGACGTGAGGACGCGATGGCAACAACAGCAGTCCCTGGTCCGAGACCTTGACGTTGGCGTCCGGGTACACGACGCGCACTCGTGCCAGCGAGTCGCCAAAAAAGCGGCGGAAGGCGCGCAGTGCTCGGTAGCTGTGACCGAACTGCTGGGACAGCTGCTCCCACGTGACGGTGCTGGGTTTGCCCAACTGGTAAAGCCGGTGCACCAGCCAGGCGTAAACGTCGAGATCCATCGGACTCTTGCGCAGTGCCTTGATCGCGGATGCCGACAGCGGCGCGCTGCGCTCCAGGATCGACTGGAACAGCACCTGGGAGATCAGTAGCGAACTGCCCTCCCCCGCGGCACGATCCTCGTCCCACCACAGTCGCGCCTCTTCGGCGAACAGTGCCTGGCGAATGTGGATCCCGGTCCGACCCGAGTCGTCGCGAAGATGCTCATCGATGGTCAGTGTTGCGTGAATCAGTCGCAGAAGCTGACTGGCGTACACGCGCAGGCTGCCACGATCGCCGCGAGTGATGGGGACGTCGAGGCGGCGAAGAAAATCGTGCAGCGATCGGCCGAGGTAAATCTCCGGTGCGCGCGTGCGGATTGCCTCGGAGGTGCAGTAGATCGTCAGCAACCGCGCGGGCACTCCATACGGCAATCCAGTCGCCGGCCGCGTGGTACCGACGGTGAGCTCGAGCCAGCCGTTGCGTCGACTGAAGCTGACCGCGTCGCCGGGATCGGCATGCGGGAACGAGCACTGGATCAGGGGCACGTAGTGGAAGGCGATTCCACTGGTGTCATCAACGGCCGCGGCCGCCGCCTTGGTGGCGGCGAGACCTGCAGGGGGGCCGATCTCTCGCGAGAGCCTGGGACTGCGCCATCCCGGCGGAGTGACTGCCGGTGGCAGTCCGAGGAGGAATGCGCCCTGCGGAAGATCCGGGAAGCGGCGCTTCAGAGCCTCGGCAGAAAACCCGGCGAGCAGGAGCTGGCCGAGCGCACGCTCGCGGGAGTAGCCGAGGTCGATGTACCGTGCAATGCGGCTGTCGAGTTCGGCGTCCGAGTCGGAGCAGACAGCTTCACTCATCAAATAGTCTTATAGCGCCATGGCGCTGCGCACGGATTTGAGATAAATTTCTTCCAGAATCCGTGTATGCCGGTTTGCCCGGGAGGTCAGTGTGCCAGCGGTCCGGGCGGTTGACAAGCTAGAGGACATTCTCGCGAACAGCGAGAACTTCCTGCAACGGATGCACGAGCTGGGCGAAGAGCCGCACCAGCAGAAATCACTACGGCGCCTGTTCAGTCCCTCCGAAGCCGCCGACATGGTCGGTCGCGACCGGACGACTCTGGCGCGGGCCGAGCAGGATCTCGGTCTCGCGCAGGCGCCACGCAATCCCAAGAACAACCGGCGCATGGGGTACACGCTCGAGCAGGTGCAGGCGTTCCGGGCGCACTTCGGGACGCTGCCCTGGCGCGATGACGCGAGTGATCGTCCGTTCGTCATTGCCTGCCAGAACTTCAAAGGAGGCGTGGGCAAGTCGACGACCTGCGTGAACTTCGCGCACTTCCTCGCGCTGCGGGGCTATCGGGTTCTGGTGATCGACACCGACAGCCAGGCGACCACGACCGCGATGTTCGGTTACGTACCGGACGCTGAGATCGACCAGGGCGAGACCGTGCTGTCGTATCTCGGTGGCCATCAGCGCACGCTGGATTACGCGATACGGCGCACCTATTTCCCGAACATTGACCTGATCCCTGCGTGTCTTGCCCTCTATGAGGCCGAGGTCGCGATCGTGGTGCACATCGCCGAGCAGGACACCCCGGAGGAACGGCGTGCGTTCTTTTCGGAACTCAGCACTGGCATCCAGACGGTCGCCGATCGTTACGACGTGATCCTGGTCGATTCGCCGCCGGCACTCGGCATGATTTCCATCAACGTGCTGATCGCGGCAGACGCCCTGATCGTGCCGTCGGCGGCACGCATGTTCGATTTCAGCTCCACCGTGCAGTTCTTCCGGATGGTCCGTAATTACGTCGGTCAGATCGCGCCCGAGAAAAGCTATCGATGGATCTCGGTGCTGACCACGCTCTTCGACCAGCGCTACGAGAGCCAGAAGCAGTTCTTCGAGGTGATGCGGACCTGCTTCGGAGATTCCGTCTTTCAGCGCGTGTTCTTCCACTCGGCCGAAGTGATTAATTCGGCGGCCCAGTTCCTCGGGCCGTACGAGCAGCCGAAGCCGGCCCGACGGGTGCTGGAGATGATGGACGGAGTATTCGGGGAGATCGAACTCGCCATGCTTCGGGAATGGCCATCCAAGCGCGCGTTGCTCAACCAGAAGGGGATTACCTGATGACCAAGCAGAGGCTATTTGGGGGCACCCGTCTGTCGGACATCGCGAGCTCGGTAAAGGAGCGCGGCGAGGCGTCGCCCTTTGACCGGTCACCGGCGCGGCCGGTGCTGCCGGCCGCGGAAATCGCCCTGACCAGTCGCAAGCTGCCGGCGCTTGAGCGCGAGAGCATCTTTGCCGTGGATCCCCGGCGGTGCCGTCCCTGGAAGTACCACAACCGGACTGAGGCCTGGTACACGCGGGAAAGATGCCAGGACCTGATCGATTCCATCGCCCGGGACGGGCAGCAGGAGCCGGCACTGGCACGGCGCGTGGACGGCGATCCGGCGGTGGATTACGAGCTCATCTACGGCATGCGCCGGAGATTTGCGTGCGAATTTAATAACGCCAAGTTGCGGATCCGGGTCATCGAGGCCGACGATGCCCGCGCCGCGGTGCTGATGCACATCGAGAATGCCGACCGTCAGGACATTACGCCGATGGAGCGAGCCGTATCGTTCCTGGCTCAGGTGGAAGCCAAGCTTTTTCCAACCCAGGACGCCATGGCAGAGGCTTTCGGAGTCAGCAAAGGGCAGGTGGCCAAGATGATCAAAGCGGCCCAGCTGCTGAAGCAGGCCGCGATCGCCCAACTGTTTCCCGAGAAATCGACGGTCCCAGTCGAGCAGGCCTACAAGCTCCAGTCGCTCATGGAACGGGCCGGCGCCAAGGAGATCGTCCTGCAGGCGGCACACAATCTGGCGAGGCGAGGGGAGGGGAAAGACGCACCGGCGGTCCTACGGCACCTGCTCTCAAGCCTCGATCGCTCGCGCCATTTCGAGCCCTTGCGGCGGGAGTACAACGTCGGAGCAGCGGGGCGGGTGATCGTTACGCGCAACCTGCGGGGCAAGGTGACGCTGGCTTTCCCTAAGGGATTGCGCGCCTCGGATCATGAGGCCGCGCGCACCGCGCTCGATCAGATCCTGAGAGATCTAGGCTAGGGTAGTTTCGTGACGAAACACATATAACACGTTGATTATGATAGATTATATGGTAATCACATGACGGGAGGCTCGCTCTTCGGGTCACACGCGAATGCCCGTTCCCGCCGCGAGCGTGCCGCAAAGTTCCACGTAGAACATAAGGTTAGATCCCGTTGAGTGCCCGTGGGATTCCGGCGGCGCACGCAGATCGGGTCGGGGTGCAGCGGCTACCGGTCGACCGGATCCGGCGCAGCCCGTTTCAGCCACGGCGCGATTTCCCGGCCGCGGAGCTCGACAGCCTGGCGGAGAGCCTGAAGCGCCACGGCATGCTGCAACCGGTGGTGGTCCGGCCCGTGGCCGATGGTGCGTTTGAGCTCGTCGCGGGCGAACGGCGGTGGCGGGCGGCCCAGCGCGCGGGCTGGCAGGACATTCCGGCGGCGGTCCGCCATCTGGATGACTCGCAGGCTGCAGAGCTTGCCCTGGTCGAAAATCTCCAGCGGCAGAATCTGGGCCCGATCGAGCTCGCGCACGCCATCGCGCGACTGATCGCACAATTTGGGCTCACGCACGAAGAGGTGGCCGCGACACTGGGCGCTGAGCGCTCCACAGTGACCAACAGCCTGCGCCTATTGGAGCTCGATCCGCAGGTACAGACACTGGTCGGAAATGCCGAGGGGCAGCTGCGCGCGGGACACGCCAAGGTGCTGGCCGGTCTGGCCGCGTCCGCGCAGCGGCAGTGGGCGCGGCGCGTGCTTGCGGACGGGCTGAGCGTGCGCCAACTCGAGTCGGCGCTCGCGCGCGCCGCGGCACGCGCGGCGCTGCCCGAGGACCGCCGCGACGCGGACGTCGAGCGACTGGAGCGAATGTTGAGCGAGCACCTGGGAGCTCCGGTTCGCGTCGATCATGCGCGCTCCGGCTCGGGGCAGGTCCTCATTAGATACGGGTCCCTTGACGAGCTGCAGGGACTACTCGAACGAATGGGCCACCGCGACGCCTGATGCGCGCACCCTGACACGCCGTCAAACTTTTCCTCCTGCGCCAAGAACTCACGCAGGAACAAGTGGTCTTAGAGAATCAACTTTGTCTGCGGCCGGCGCGCGGCGGCGCGGCAAGTGACAATTTGCATATTTTGACGCAGAGCGCGCATTGAGCGTGCAAGGCGAGCCGTTACACTAAGCTTCGCGAGATCCGAGGAGACCCAATGATGAAGCAGAGCAAGCGCCGCGTCCGCCGTAAGCTTTGGACGCGAGGGGAAATCACCATTCTGAAGCGCCTGGCGGGCAGGATGTCCGCAGCGAAAATAGCGCGGCGGCTGCGTCGGTCGCCCGCGGCGGTGACGTTCAAGGCCCACATTCAGGGAATCAGCCTGCGCGTGCAGTGATTCCGTCGCCGCCGACGGCGCCGGTGCGCGCTGCGGCGGCTCGAGCCAATGTCTACGGGCGAGGGCGACGCGGGCGAGCGCGCGGTGCAAGTGCGGCGAGCGCCTTTTCCACCCGTCGTAGGGCTTTGCTGAGCTGACTGGCCGTCGTCGGCAGGGATTCCGCCGGAACCTTGCTCGCTGACCGCCGACCGCTTGTGCGGCGGCTCTTTGCTCGTGATCGATGCGAGGTCATGACGCTGCTGGCTGATCGTTGCATGCGCGCAGGCGCGCTGCCCGTTCATAACAGCGGTCTCGTGGTGCCGGTCTGCGATACGACAATGTCTCGCGCGTACGCAGAGAATCGCCGGTACGCTGGGAAGCGCCTCCCAGACTCGCGCGAGGCCTAGGGACTCCGGTCCCACGGCGCGCAGCGTCGGTCAGCGCGATCCGCGTCGTGAGCGGTGCGCGTTGAGCGCGACTTGCAGTCGCGCCTGGGCACGGCGCACGGCGCGGTCGGCGTTGCTGGTGCGCGAGCGGTTCGGACGCCGCAATAGACTGCGCACGTCCTCGAGACAGGGCAGCAGCACTTCGCGCTCAGCGTCGGTCAGCTTGCGCGTGAGGCGTGACTGGTACAGATCGCCAAGCAGCGCGTTCAGATCCTCGAGCAGCCGCGAGAATTCCGTCTGCCACGCGAAATTCGGAACCTGATTCGGAGCCGCAGCCAGCCCCTCGGCCAGGCCCGCGAGCCGCTCGTGGAGCCGCTCGAGCGTGCGTGCGACGCGCTGCTTCTGCGACGGGCCTGACTGATCCATGCGCTGGTCCGGACCCAGGGTCCGCTGGGCGCTGGCGCTGTGCTGCCAGCAACCGCCACGATAGGTCGCGCTCCGCTCCTGCTCAAGCGCATTTCCTTAGACTGGGACGCTGCTCTCGGCTTATTTCAATACCGTGATTGTCAGTTTCTTTGACGCGACCGGAGGTTCATGCGGCACGTGTTTCGCATCGCCGAGCAGCAACTGCAGCGTGTGCTCGCCGGGTGCGAGAGTCAGCTCCGTTTCCGTCTGGCCTTTACCATAATGAATGACTTTGCCTTCCACGGCCGGAATCGGTTGGCTCATGTCTGCTGGCAGCGGCGTGTCGACGAAGAGATGGTGGTGACCGGTGTTGTCCATCACGACACCCGCTGGCGCGATGCCCATGCCCTTCAATCCAAAGCGCACGACCAGCGGCGAGTGCACCTTGGCGTGGTCCGCAAGGCCGATGAAATAAACCTCCGCACCCGGCGGGGAAGGCGTGCGGTCGGCGCTCCACGCCGTGCCCGCCAACGCGATTAACGCCAACGCAGTGGTGGAAGATCGCAGGCTCAGACGCGTCATATCGACCTCCTGATATCGGTTGTCGGACTTCCCCGCTCAGCTCGGCGATGTTGCAGTGGCTGGAACGGGATTGCCGCGACGAATGGACACGAGAACGATCGCGCCGATGCCCGCCCACCAGATCACGTAGTTGACCACGGCGCCCAACACCGGCACCCGGCGCGCGAAGGCCAACAGGATCAGGATGCCGGCGAATGTCAGCAGCCGCCAGAGCATCCTTCCGGACTCCGCAACGCGCGCGCGGCTCAGCGCCGCATCGGCAACGAACAGGACACCGGCAACGTAGCCGGCGACGATCAGCACGAGGTAACCCAGCATCGCGAGCAGCGCGAGCGGGATGCCGATAATCGTAATCGCGAGCATTAGCGCTGCAGCGGGCACCACCAGGGCCGCCAGGATGCCGATCCCGATCGTGATCCAGGGCTCGCTCGCGATCTGCACGCGCACGCGCTCCGCGAGTGCCGGGAACAGGCTCGCGTAGAGCGCGCCGATCAACCAGAGAGTCACGAACAGCGGCCAGTGCAGACGGCCACTCTCACCGTACAGGTCCGGCCGTCTCAGCCAGCCGAAGCGGTGCGGCTCACTTGGCACGTACTCGATACCGCCAGCGATCTGGACGTCGGCCGGCACGGTCACCGGCCGTCCTGTGCGGTACCTGAGGTGGCCGTCGATGCGCGCGCCGGGCTCGATCTGGAAATCACGGCTGCGTACATCGACGTCGCCCATCGCATGGCCGCGCAGAGTGACGCTCGCGCCCGCGGCCTTCAGTCGCCCGTGGTAGGTGCCGTCGAGAACCAAACTGCTGCCGGCGATGGACGTGTCGCCGCCGATGTCGGCAGCCGACCCAAGACTGACTTCGCCGGCGGCCACTCGCAGGTCGCCGCCGACCGTTGCATCCAGCTCGACCCGCCCGCCAGCCGAGAACAGACTGCCGCCAACCGCGTTGCCGACTTTAACCGTGCCGCCGGCCAGGAACGCATCGCCTGTGACCGGTGCGGCGAGCGAAAGTACTCCCCCGGCTGCGAAGTAATCGCTGCTGACGTGCGCACCGACGCTGTCATCGCTGGCCGCACGGGCGAGAGCCGCGAACAGCAGCATGACCGCCAACAACGGCAAGCGACCGGCCATCCGACCCCTGCGCGATGACTATCCGACGAAGACGCCCACTATCGCACACGCCAACGCTGCGGCCCATCGCTGCAGCCGCGTGCGGCCTGCGCGAGACGCAGCGGCCGACTGGTAAGCTGCGCTTGCATCAGCACCGGGGACGGGCGGCAATGACTCCGGAAGAATTTCGTCGCGTGGGTCACGAGCTGATTGACTGGATCGCTGCCTACCGCGCCCATGCGCCGGACCGGCCGGTCTCGCGCGACTGCGCACCGGGCAGCATACGGGCACTGCTGCCGGCCGCGCCGCCGGAACATGCGGAGCCGATGACGGCGGTCCTCAGGGATCTCGAGCGCATCGTCGTTCCCGGACTGACCGACTGGCAGCACCCGCGGTTCTTCGGCTACTTCCCGGGCAACTCGCTGCTGAGCGGTGTCCTCGGCGACCTGGCGAGCACCGGGCTCGGCGTTTTGGGACTAACCTGGCAGTCGAGTCCCGCGCTGACCGAGCTCGAGGAGGTCGTGACCGACTGGGTGCGGCAGATGGTGGATCTGCCGCGGGAGTTTCGTGGCGTCATCCAGGATACCGCCTCCACCAGCACCCTGATCGCGCTGATCTGCGCACGGGAACGGGCGAGCGAGTACGCGCTGGGTCGCGGCGGACTGCAGGGCGAGCCGCGGGCGCTGCGCGTTTACGTCTCGGAGCACTGCCACAGCTCGGTCGACAAGGCCGCGCTCCTGGCCGATTTCGGACGAAACAATCTGCGCCGCGTGCCCTGCGACGGCGAGTACGCGCTTCGGCCGGAAGCGCTTGAGTCGCTGATCAAGGCCGATCTTGCGGCCGGCCACCGGCCGGCCGCGGTGGTGGCGACGGTCGGTACGACGACGACCACGGCCATGGACCCGGTTGCCGCTATCGCCACGATTGCGCGCCGTCATGGCCTGTGGCTGCACGTGGACGCGGCGATGGCGGGCGGGGCGATGATCCTGCCCGAATGCCGGGCGCTCTGGGCGGGCGTCGAGCACGCCGATTCGCTGGTGCTCAATGCCCACAAGTGGCTCGGCGTGCCATTCGACTGCTCGCTGTATTTCGTCCGCGACAGCGAGCACCTGGTGCGCGTCATGTCCACCAATCCCAGCTACCTGCAGTCCTCAGTGGACGGGCGCGTCACGCAATACCGCGACTGGGGCATACCGCTGGGGAGACGCTTCCGGGCCCTGAAGCTCTGGTTCGTGCTGCGCGAGCAAGGGGTGGAAGGGCTCGCCAAGCGTATCCGCCGCGATCTGGCCAACGCGCAGGCGCTCGCGAAAACGATCCGCGCGGCGGAGCATTGGCGCGTGCTTGCACCGGTGCGGCTGCAGACGCTGTGCATCCGGCACGAACCGCCGAGCATGGGTGCAGCGGCGCTTGATAAGCACACCCTGGCATGGGTCAGCCGGCTCAACAGCTCGGGCGCCGCGTTTCTCACGCCCGCGCAGCTCGACGGCCGCTGGATGGCGCGGGTGTCGATTGGATCGCTGAGCACCGAAGCGGCGGATATCGCCGATGCCTGGCGCGCGATTCTCGCTGCCGCGGCGGCGGGCTAAAACTGGATGTGCACGCCGCCGGAAAGGATCGACACCGTGCCGTGGCCCGCGCCAATCGTGGAAGACGAGCCCACCCCCGGATAAAAGTGATCGCCGACGATCAGCGACCACACTTCCGACATGCGCCATTCGAGGTCGACGCCGGCGGCCGCGCCAAACTTGCGCACGTGCACAGGATTGGACTGACCCAGAGGCAGGTTGTTACCCAGCTTGGTGCCGAAGCTTGAGTCACAAGCGGTCACCGCAGCACCCCCGGTCAGGTCGATGCGAACCCACGTCGCCAGTGGAATGCGTGCGACAAAAGCGGCCTCGACGATCGAAATCGTGGTAGTCGATGTCACCTCGTCGTTCGCCAAATACGGTGCGTTCGAAGTGAACCGATCGGCGTAGCTGATGCCCGCCTCAGCACCCAGATAGTCCGAGAACTGATACCCGCCCATGATGCGCCAGGCGATCGAGTGCGCAGTCGTGGTTGGAACGCTGGTCGTGCTGTCGGCATACCCCGTGGCGATGTTGCCGAAGGGCGCGCTGGCTTGCCCGACCGCGATCGTGAGCTGGCCGTGACCTTGCGACTCGATCTGGGCGAAGGTTGGGATTGGGACAGAGAGCAGTACGAGCGCGCTGCACAGGCCGGCCCGCGACGTGCGACGAAACCACGTGGGCATGAATTCTCTCGCCGGCGGTGGATCCGCCGCGCGCGATCATGCCATTGAGGCCGAGACCGCGACGAGTCGCGGCCCCGGATCGACGGTCAGGTGCGGTCGTGCATCTGCAGCGCGATGAGCGCCATCGCGCCGAGACCCGAGAGGACGATGAGTTCCATGATGGCTCCGGGACAGTTATTTCGATTCTCTATGTGGCGATGCAACAACGGTTTTCAAGGGCGGTCCCGCCCGGAACATTGCGTTGCGTCATGCGCCGCAGAAGAGTGTGAAATATGGCACGTAAACATATAGTTACGCGATGACGCCGGTCACAGTTGGAGCACGCGGATTACCCTCACCAGCGCTGGGGGAACCGGGGCTGTGGCCGGTGCGTGGCGACTTATTTCTTTCGCACTTCGAAGCTCAGTCGAGCCCAGGACCGATCGGCGCCGTTCGCCGCGGCCTATCGCGCCGGCGAGAAGGTACGTGATGACCTGCGACGGGAGACCTACAACTACAGCTATCGCCAGGACGTCGTGCACAAAGAGATCCTGCTGCCCAGCACGTTGGCGGGCGCGACCCCCGAGTGGGCCCGGAACCGAGAGCGACTCTGGAACACCGCGGAGGCAGCAGAGAAGCAACGGAATTCGGTGGTGGCGCGCGAATACCTCGTGCAGCTCCCGCACGAACTGAGTGCCGAAGGTCGCCGAACCCTCGCCCAGAGTCTCGCCCGGGAAATCGCAGAACGTCATCGGGTCGCCGTCGATTTGGCGGTTCACCTTCCGCGAGCCCGCGGTGACTCGCGCAACCACCACGCGCACCTGCTCGTCACCACCCGGGAGGCGACCGCGACCGGGTTGGGCCGTAAGTCGGACTTCGAAGTCAACAAAGAAGAGCGTTTCAAACGTGGCCTTGGAGACGGCCGTACCGAATTGCTGGAACTTCGAAAGCGTTGGGAAACGCTTGCCAACGAGGCGCTCAAAGCCGAGGCCGTCGCGGTCCGTATCGATGCCCGCACACTGGTGGCGCAGGGCATCGAGCGACGACCGCAAGCCCACCTGCCCAACGCCATTTATGAGCTCGAGCGCATTGGAATTCGTACCGCGTACGGCGACAAAATTAGGAAGTCCGACGAGGTGGTAATGCCGCAGGGCCTGCGCGGCGACGAGGCAGCGCACGACTCGATCCGCGCACGCCAGCAGCGCGCCGCCGAGAATTGGCTGCGTTATCGGGAGCAGGAGAAATCACGGAGCAAAGGCAAGGAATTGCAGCGGGACGGCGCCGCGCGCGGACACTCGGATGAGACGCGTGCAAAAGAACGCCAACCCGCGGACCGTGATCTGGCGGAGTAAACCGCGAGCGAGGAGGGCGCATGGCAACAGCGATCCTGGCGACGGGCACCTCGGGGCTATTAATCGCGGCTGGAGCGGTTTGGGTCGCGACGGTGGCGGGACTCTACAGCGCGCACGCGCCGCGACGGCAGTATTTGCTGTCTCCCGTGCTCGCGGCGGTCGTGGGCAGTGCGGTCATGCTGCTGCTCGCGCTGACGGCCGCCGTCATTGGTCGCCACGGCGGCGAGCCGGGAAACTGGGTTCGTATTCTCGCGCCGAGTCTGCTGCTGCCGATTGCCGGGTTTCTCAGCGGACGCTACAGCGCCGGCGGGCCCGACGAGAATCTCGTGCGGCGCGGCGCGCGGGTTCTGGAGGGTGCCGCGGCTGACGCCGTAAGGCGCGCATTCGCACGGCGCACGCCGGGAGACGGTCTCAGCTTCGCGGGTGTGGCGGTGCCCGAAGCCGACGAAGTGAAGCATTTCAAGCTCATCGGTACTACCGGCACCGGCAAAACAACGGCGATCCGCGAATTGCTGGATAACGCACTCGAGCGCGGCGATCGCGCGATCGTCGCCGATCCCGGCGGTGGCTATCTCGAGCGCTGGTACCGGCCGGAGCGCGGCGACGTGATTCTGAATCCGTTCGAGGCGCGTGCCCGACCGTGGGATGTGTTCGACGAGCTCAGGCACCCGTACCACATCGAGCAACTGGCGCGGGCGCTGATTCCCGACCCGGATGGCGCGGCGCGAGAATGGGCCAACTATGCCCGGACCTTCTTCGCTGCGGTCACGCGCCAGCTGTACGCCGCACACGTGGACGAATTTCCAGAGCTTTATCGGCTGCTGTTAGTCGCAGAGCCCGAGGAACTGCGCGCGCTGCTCGAGGGCACGCCGGCCCAGCCGATGCTCGCACCCGGAAACGAGCGGATGTTTGGATCGGTGCGCGCCGTGACCGGCGCGGCACTTGGCGCATTCGAATACCTGCATGACCAGCCCGGCGATCCGATCTCGGTGCGCAGCTGGATCCGCGACGGGCGCGGCGTGTTGTTCCTTCCCTATCAGGCCGATCAGATCGCCGCGCTGCGGGCGCTGGTGTCGGCCTGGATGCGGCTCGCCATCTTTCACACGCTGAGCCTGAATCCTGTCGCCGCCGATCGGGCTCGGCGGCTCTGGTTCGTCATTGACGAGCTAGACGCCTTGGGCGCCATCGACGGACTCAAGGATGCGCTGACGCGGCTCAGGAAATACGGTGGGCGGTGCGTGCTCGGATTTCAATCGATCGCCCAGGTGTCCTCGACCTACGGATCCGGGGAAGCGCAGACGATCGTCGAGAACTGCGGCAACACGCTGGTCTTGCGCTGTTCCGCCTCGGAAGGGGGCGGCACGGCGCGATTTGCGTCGCAGTTGATCGGCGAGCGGGAAATCATGCTCGAGCAGATCGCCCGCACGCGCAATGGCGGCGGTGCACTTCGCGCGCGCAGCTCGATCAGCCGCACCACGCAGCGCGTGCGCGAACCCGCACTGCTGGCGGCCGAGATAGAGCAGCTGCCTGATTTGGCCGGCTATCTCAAGCTCGTGTCCCATCCGGCTTGGCTGCGCGTTGCGCTGCCGGCTCCCGGTTAACCGCGCTGGGCCGGGCGCTGCGCGCGCCGCCACGCAAGCAGCTGATTGTTGGCCGGCATCGCATGATCGGCTGCGAGAACCAGTCCTTGCCGCTGCGCTAGCGCATCAACCGCCTCAAAGTCGCGGATGCCGCTGTCGGGATCGCGGCGCTTGAGGTCCTGGTCGAATGCCCGATTGCTGGCGCTCGTGTAGTCGCCCGCGTATCGGAACGGTCCATAGACGACGAGCATGCCGCCGGGCTTGAGAACCCGGCCTATGCCCTCGAAACACGCCTCCACCGCCAGCCAACTCATGATGTGCAGGGTATTTGCCGAGAAAATCGCACCGACGCTTGAAACGAGCCACGGAACCACGGTGACGTCGAGCGCGATCGGCGTCGCCAGATTCGGCGAACCCGCAGAAGCAATGCGCGCCGCAAGAGCGGGGAGGTGCTCAGCACGGTCGCTCGGCTGCCACCGCAGCCGCGGCAGATTGGCCGCGAAGTAGACGGCGTGCTGGCCGGTGCCACTGCCGATCTCGAGCACATCGACCACGTTCGCGAAGTGCCGGCGCAGGTGCTCGAGAATCGGACCTTTGTTGCGTTCAGACGCTGCGGAGAACGGCAAGTTGTCCGGCGCGTCACAAACCATCGTGGCAGTATAGTTCTCGTCGCAACGGAGCGACGCTCGCCCGGTTTTGACCTAATCGGTCGCCGGCGTTGTCAGAATGCAGCGTCGGCTGCCTGTCAGGTTCGCATGCCAGACTGAGCCCATGAACGTCATTCGCTGGAACTCGCAGGAGACGATGAAGTGCCCGCCCGGGTCGACCGGGTATCACCGGCGCTACGGGCTGGTGCGCGTGCTGCGCGCGGACGGCTGGTACAGGCTGGTTGAAGTGCGCGGGCAGGGCGTCGTTTACAGCGCGACCGGGGCGGCAGTTTCGTTTCCGGAGCGCGTCGTGATGCGCCTCGACGTGCGCGAGCTGGTCGGCGGTCCGCCGCGCGCGGCGGCCGTTCAGGCGCCCAGGTAGCGCAGCACGCGTTCGCGATAGCCGGCGGTACAGACCAGGCGCCGGCCGGCCTTGAGCGTCACCAGCAGTTTTCCGCGGAAATTCCGCTCGAAGCTCTGGATCTGACCCGCGCGCACGATCACCGAGCGATTCAGCCGTAGAAATTGCTGCGGATCCAGGCTCGATTCCACGTCGTTGATGGCATAGCGCGCGCGCACGCGGTGGCCGTCGAACTCGAACCAGACGTAGTTCTTGTCCGCCTCGATAGTGGTCACGCGCGCGATGTCGATGACCACGAATCGCTCGCCGTCGCGCGCCACGAAGCGCGGACGAGCGGGCGCAGCCGCGGACCCGGCATCGCGCGCGGGCAGGCGCTCGATCAGGGACTGCAGCGTGCGTGCCAGCGCCTCGACGTCCACCGCAGGCCGGGGAACCCCGAGGCGTTCGACGGTGCGCTTGAGCCGGGCAGGATCGAGCGGCTTGAGCAAATAATCGACCGCGTCGTTGTCGAACGCGCGCAGCGCGTACTGGCCGAATGCGCTGACGAACACGATCCGCGGCGGAGGCACGGGCAGTTTGCCCAGCAGGTCAAAGCCGTTGCCGCGGCCCAGGCGGATGTCGAGAAACACGAGCGCCGGGCGCAGCCGATCGATGACCTCGAGCGCCTCCGGCACCGAGCCCGCCTCGCCCACGACGCGAACCTGGGGATGCTCGCCCAGTAGATCGCGCAGCAGCGAGCGCGCGGGCGCCTCGTCGTCGACCAGAACAGCGTCGAATGTTTCCACGGTTACGCTCCCGCGGCCAGCGGAGCCGCCGGCAAGTCCAGCACCAGGCGCACGCGATCAGCCGACGGGCGCTCCCAGTGCAGATCGAAGTGCGCCCCATAGTGAGTCGTCAACCGGTTCCAGGTGTTGCGCAGGCCGATGCCCGGCGATTCCGCCGGAGCCGGCATGCGCGCCTCGGGCGCCACGGTGTTCTCGATGGCAATGCGCACGCCGTCGTCTCCGGCTCGCGTCGCCGCAAGATGCACCTCGACCTGGGCCGCGCCGGACTCGACGCCGTGCAGCGCCGCGTTCTCCACCAGCGGTTGCAGCAGCAGGCTGGGTACCAGCACGCCGGCACAGTCCTGCGGAGTGTCGATCGCGACCCGCAGCCGGTCCGGGAAGCGCAGTGCATAGAGGGACAGATAGCGGCCGGCGAGCGCGAATTCCTCCTCGACGGTGGAGATCTCGCGCTCTTCTTCCAACGTTTCGCGCAGCAGGTCGCCGAGTGAGGCCAGCATGGCGATGGCCGTGTTGGGTGCGCTGCGGATCGCCGCCGCGACCGCGTTCAAGGTGTTGAACAGCGAATGCGGATCGAGCTGGCGGCGCAGCGCCATACGCCGCGCGCGCTCGGCCTCAAGCGCAAAGGCGGCGCGTGCCGCCGCCTCGGTCTGATAGCGCTTCCAGGCCAGCACGCCGGCGATCAGGCCCAGCGCGATCGAATACTGGAACATGATGTCGAGACCGGTCGACAGCGCGATCAGCGGGGCGAGCACCACCGGGCGCACGCCCACTTCCAGGATCTCGAACAGGTTCATGTCGCCGCGGTAGTAGAGCGATGTATCCGCCACGTCGAGCGCGAACCGGGCGAAGATCGCGAGGCCCAGCACCAGCGCCAGCTGCAGCACCAGCGCCCGCGCCAGCCGCGCGCGCGGCAGGCCGATCTTGAAGGCCGACCAGTGCACGAATATCAAGGCGGGCACCATGATGAGGTACTGGAGCGCGTAGGCCGCCGGAGTTGCCAGGAACGGCACCTGCTTGACCGCCAGAAGCGTGCCGCGCACCAGCATTTTGTTGGCCACGGTATAGAGCCAGAACAGTGTCGCGACGATGGCGCACAACTGACCATCGGAGCGCGCCATCAGCCACGCTACGAACGGATTTGATTCGCGGACAGGACTCATGCGCGCTTCGTCGCGACCAGTCCGGACAGCCGGACACAGGCGCCTCAGCCAACTGTCCGACACCGTAGCCGTCGAGGCGGCGCCCGCGCAAGCGCGGCGTAACCTGCGGACCGAGCCGCGAAAACTGCCCCGGCGAGGTCTGCCCCGCCGGGGCAATTGCGTGGCCACAGTCAATCCGTTTACGCGTCAGCCGGCACTCGGCTTGGCATAGGCCGCGACCGCATAGGCATGCGCATCGTCCACATGCTTGAGCGCCGCGTGTACCGTGCGCGCGTAGCAGCTGTCCTCGCGGCGTGCGGCATCCAGACCGCGCGTTCCGTTCTCAGTGCAGACACGCTTGGCGGCGGCCTGAATCTTCGCCTGGAGCTTCTCGACTTCTGACGGGTTGACTAGGGCATTGGGTGCGTAGTGCACGGTGATGCTAGGGCCGGCAGCGTCGGCTGGGGAGCCGGCGTTGGCGGCAAACGGTGCGACCACGGCGCACAGGGCAAGTAGGGGCAGGGCTTTCATGATCCAACTCCTCAACGACGGGTGGTAGCGCAACACTTCCCGAAGACGGGGGATCTGCCAGGAAGCGGGGGCGAGATTCCACCCGCCGTGAGCGCCGGTCCACGAACTGGGCTCGATCGCAGAGCGCCGGTGGCGAGTTCCATAAATCCCGGGACGAAGCGTGCTGTGCGCAGGCCGGCCTGCGCGGCGCCGCGAGCCCTAATTTGAATTATTGGGGCGCCTAGCTGACCAGGCGGGCGAGCAGAAATGCCGCGATGGAGGCAAGCGATCCGATCGCTGCCGTCTGCAGAGCGGAACGCCAGGGGTGGCCATCGGTGAGGGCGCCTTTTGCCGCGCCGAATCCGATCAGCGCGCACAGCGTGAGCGCTGCCGACCACGGCAAAGCGGCGTCGATGCGCCCCAGCACCATGTAGGGAGCGAGCGGAATCAGACCTCCGGCGACATAGGAGGCGCCGATGGTCAGCGCGCTGCGCGGTGCGCCGCCCGGATCCGGCTCCTGCAGCCCCAGTTCAAAGCGCATCATGAAATCGACCCAGCGCGCGCGGTCGCGCGACAAGGCTTCGGCGGTCGATCTTGCCTGCTCGGCATCGAGCCCGTAGCGCTCGAGAATGGCCGCCACCTCGCGCCGCTCTTCGTCCGGGATGTGGTGGGTCTCGTGCAGTTCCCGGTTGCGCTCGCTTTTGAAGTGCTCGATGTCGCCGCGTGCGGCGAGGTAACCGCCGAGCCCCATGGCGATGGCGCCGGCCGCAATCTCGGCCAGACCCGCGGTCACCACGATGCGGGTGCTGGCGACCGCGCCCGCGACGCCCGCGGCCAGCGCGAACGGCACGGTCAGGCCATCCGCCATGCCGAGCACGACGTCGCGGACCGTCACCGAGGCCGTCGAATGCGCTTCCTGATGGTGCATCACGTCTGACATAGGCTGCTCTCCATCGCTGCCCGGCATCCTCGCATCGCCCTGACTCCGCGTCACGCGCCTCGGGTTCCGGTATGTTAGTTGCGCCTCGCCGCGGAGCAGCAGTGCGTCCCAGACAACGCTACTTCGTGTATCAGATGACTGTCGACAACGGCGGCGCACCCTGCTGTCACGCGCAGGTGCTGACGCTGGCGCTGGCCAAACCCGGCATCCGCGCGCTGGCCGCGCCGGGTGACACGCTGGTCGGTATCGCGAGCTCGCGCATCGACACGGCGCGCGGGCTCATCTACGCCGCGCGCGTCGATGAGCGCATCGACGCGTCGAAGTACTACGGCGATCAGAGTATCTACGGCGATCGGCCCGACTGCGTGTATCGGATAGCGGCGAACGGTAGCTGCAGCATCCGCGCCGGCGCTCACTATCACAGCAACGGGCTCGAGGCCGCGAAGGATCTGGGGTCACCGCCGCAGTACCATGGTGGCACCGTGCTGCTGAGCCGCGCATTCCGCTATTTCGGCGCGAGTCGGCGAGCGCTCGAGCGCGAGGAGTATCCGCAGCTGCGCGCGATGCTCGACGCCCCCGCGCGCGGCGCACGCCTTCACGCCGCGGGACCGCTGGTCGGCGAGCTCACCGCTCTGATTGAGTACCTGTTCGCGGCCTTTCCCGATGCCGTGCAGGGTCGGCCCACGCATCGCGGGTCGACGCAGTGCGATCGCGACGACGATTACGAGCTGGTCAGCGCCTGAGCTCTTTGTATGGTGCCGGCAAGCAGGGACGGGTCGGAACCGGGAGCGGCGGGGGAACCGCGGTGGTTGGTTAACCCGCCCGTCGCGCTGCCTGCCTGCACCTGCACCGTACGCCACCGTGCACTGGTCCGGAACCATCCATTTGGACTCGGGTTATAGCGAAAGGACATGGGGGCTAGGGAATCGGCAGCGCCGTTGTGAACTTCTTGCGCTTGAGTACGATGCTCGAGTTCACCGCGCGCACGCCGGGAATGGGAAGCAGGTGCGCGCTCAGGAATTCGTCATAGGCCGCAATGGACGGTGCCACGATCTTGACCAGGTAATCGTTCTGCCCCGTCATCGAGTAGCATTCGAGCACCTCCGGCCGGTCGGCAATGAACGCATCGAATGCACGCACATTGGCGGGGTGATGATTGTCGAGCGACACCAGCGCGTACGCGGTAATGGACAGTCCGACACTGCCGGGATCGAGCAGCGCCGTGTACCCTGCGACGACTCCGGATTCTTCCAGGCGCCGGACTCTCCGCCAGCATGGTGCTGCGGACAGGCCCACCGCTTCGGCGAGCTCTTGGTTGGACACCCTGCCGTTGCGTTGCAGCATGTCCAGGATCCGGCGGTCGGCGCGATCGAAATCCACGATACGGCCAAAAGTGAAAGATTCTTTCTTAATTTAACGCTGATTGAGCAATACTTGAAATAAAATTTCGTCGATCACGCACTAGGCTGCTGGCTGGTTTCCCAGGCGGGAGCGTATGCCCAAACCGAAGTTGGTGACCGTTTCCGGGCGTCAGCGGCCGACGCCGCATGCGGAGCCGGACTGGGCCCGGGTCGTGGCGATCGTGCAGCGCTCGCGCGCACTCGACGAGATCGAATTTGGCCGCCTGCTGCCGGAGCGGCAGGTCAACTACCAGTTCCGTGCGAGTGGCCACGAACTCGGGCAGGCCCTGCTTTCGCTCGAACTGAATCATCCGCGCGATGGGATCGGCAGTTATTACCGGTCGCGGCCGCTGATGCTGGGTCTCGGTCTCGACATCGAGACCGCGCTCGCCGGTCCGCTGACGCGGCGCGATTCGCTGAGCGGCGGGCGCGATGTGGGCGTGATCTTCAACCGGCCAGGCAGGAACGCACCGACGGTCTTGCCGGGCGCCGGCGGGGTAGGCACGCAGTACACGCCGGCCGTTGGTTGGGCGCAGGCACTGCGCTACCGGCGCGACGTTCTTGGCGAACGCGACTGCGAACGCGCCATTGCGGTCGCACACGGTGGCGATGCCTCAACGGCGACCAATGGTTTTTGGGCCGGGCTGGTGGCGGCGACCACGCAGCGGCTGCCCGTCCTCTTCTACATCGAGGACAATGGGTACGGCATCTCGGTGCGTTCGCACCTGCAGTCACCGGGTGGAGACATCGCCGCGAACCTGGCCGCATTCGGCAACCTCGCGGTGATGTCCGGTGATGGTACCGATCCGGCGCAGGCGCTGGAGCTCACGCGCCGGGCGGTCCAGCACGTTCGCGACGGTCATGGACCGGCTCTGCTCCGATTGACGGTTCCGCGGTTGAGCGGGCACTCCGGGCAGGACACGCAGTCGTATAAGAGTCCGGCCGTGCTCGAGGCCGAGCGCGCGCGCGATCCGATACCACGCCTGCGACAGTATCTGGTTCCCGATCGCCTCTCATCTTCGGCGTGGGAGACAATGGCGCTCGAGGCGAGCGCCGCTGTCGCGGAGGCCGTCGATCGCGTGCTGGCGTGGCCGAAGCCGGATCCCGCCACCGCGACCCGGTACGTGTTCACCGAATACCGTGCGGACGGCAGCCCGGAGATTCAGGCGCAGGGTGGCCTGTGGGCGGAACGGCATTCGTACCCGGCGGGCCGCGCGGCACCGAAGAGCGAGCCGACCCGGATCAACATGGTGACCGCCATCCGGCGCACGCTCGAGGCGGAACTCGCCAGCAATCCCAAGATGGTCCTGTTTGGTGAGGACGTCGGCGCGAAAGGCGGGGTCCACGGAGCGACCCTGGGACTGCAGGAGCGATTTGGCGCCGGACGGGTGTTCGACACGGGCCTGTCCGAAGAATCCATCATCGGCCGGGCCGTCGGCATGGCGGTGGCGGGGCTGCTTCCCGTCCCGGAGATCCAGTTCCGCAAATACGCGGAACCGGCGACCGAGCAGCTGAATGACTGCGGCACGATCCGCTGGCGCACCTGCAACCGCTTTGCCGCACCGATCATCGTCCGCATGCCGGGCGGTTTCTTCAAATGCGGCGATCCCTGGCACAGCCAGACCAACGAGGTGCAGTGGGTACACACGGTAGGCTGGCGCTTCGCGATTCCATCCAACGCTGAAGATGCTGTGGGGCTCCTTCGAACCGCGCTGCGCGGCAACGATCCGGTCGTGTTCTTCGAACATCGCGCATTGCTGGACAGCGCGGCGGCGCGCCGGCCGTACCCGGGCGACGAATACATGTTGCCGTTCGGCCAGGCGCGGTGGGTGACCCGGGGAGACCGAGCCACCATCGTTACCTGGGGCGGCATGGTCGAGCGATGCGAACGGGCCTGCACCGACACCGGCATCGCCGCGGATCTGATCGACCTGCGGACACTGTGTCCATGGGATCGAAAGGCGGTGTTCGAATCGGTGCGCCGGACGCGCCGTTGTCTTATCGTCCACGAGGACTGGCTGACCGCGGGCTTTGGCGCCGAAATTGCCGCGGAGCTTGCCAAGGAATGCTTCTTCGACCTGGACGCTCCCATCGAGAGGATTGCCATGCCCAGCACGCCGAGTCCGCACAGCCCGGAGCTGCTGGCAGCCGTGTTGCCGGATGCCGCGCGCATTGCCGCGGCGCTCACCGAGCTGGTCTCGGCCTGAGCGATGGAAGGGGAGATCGAGGTCGTAGCACCGGTGCTCGAGGACGGCACCGCGGCCGTCGTGCTGCGCTGGTTGAAGCAGGTCGGCGATCGCGTCGAGCAGCACGAACCGCTGCTCGAGCTCGAAACCGACAAGGTCACCGTCGAGGTACCTGCACCGGCCAGCGGTGAAATCACAGCGATTCTGTGCAAGGAGCAGAGTTCGGTCACCCCGGGGCGCGCGCTCGCGCAGCTGCGGATCGGGCCCGCGCGTGCGGCGCAGCGGACGGGGCCAACGGCGCTCAATGTCACGGCATCAGCGCCCGTGGCTGCGAGTGGGCCGCTGCTGTCTCCCGCGGTGCGTCGTTTGCTCGCTGAACACCGGCTGCGCGTGGAAGACGTGCAGGGCACGGGGCGTGGCGGCCGTGTGACCGCCGCCGATGTCACGCGCCGCGCCGCTCGCGTGGAGCGCTCCGGCGGATCCGAGCCAGGCATGGATGCGATTTCGCCGGCGGCGGCTGCACTCAAGCCCGGCGAGCGCAGCCGGCATGTGCCGCACTCGCAGATGCGTCGCCGTATCGCAGCCCACATGGTGCAGAGCATGGCCACTGCACCGCATGTCACGAGCGTCTTTGAGGCTGACCTGACGCGCGTTCTTGCCCATCGAGCGAAGGCGGCCCCGGCACTTGCTGCCGCGGGAGTCCGCCTGACGCTGACCGCGTACTTTGTTCGCGCGGCAGTCGCCGCGCTGGCGGCGGTGCCGGAGGCGAACGCGACATTTCACGAGGACTCCCTCGAGATATACGCCGATGCCAACATCGGGGTCGCCACCGCTCTCGGCAACGAGGGCCTGATCGTGCCCGTGGTGCACGCGGCCCAGGCCCTCGATCTCACCGAAACCGCCCGCAAGCTCACGGCACTGGTCGAATCCGCCCGCGCCGGCACGCTGGCGCCCACGGACGTCCGCGGCGGCACGTTCACGATCTCCAATCACGGCGTGAGCGGTAGCCTGTTGGCGGCACCGATCGTGATCAACCAGCCGCAGGTCGCGATCCTGGGAATCGGCAGGGTCGAGCGCCGGGTGATGGTGCGCACTGAGGAGGCCGGCGATTCCCTGGTGGTACGTCCCATGTGCTACCTGACACTCACCGTCGATCACCGCGCGCTCGACGGATTCCAGGCCAACCACTTCCTGTCGGTGTGCGTCGCGACGCTCGAATCCTGGGCCTGAGCGCAGCCGTTTGAAAGGCGCGGGCGCGCGATCTTGCGCCCGGTAAGATCAGGCTCGTGGCACAAAGCGACGCTCGTTCCAAGTCGCGCCCGGCGCTCGACGCGCTGCCGGCGGCAACGCGCGCGCTCACCGCCATCGCGCTCGCACTCGGCACCTTCATGCAGGTGCTCGACACGACGATTGCGAACGTGTCGATTCCGATCATCGCCGGCGACCTGGCGGTCAGCGCCAATCAGGGCACCTGGGTCATAACCTCGTTCGCCGTATCCAACGGTATCAGCGTGCCGCTCACCGGCTGGCTGATGCAGCGTTTCGGGGTGGTCCGCACGTTCCTGCTGTCGGTAGCGCTGTTTACGGTCGCATCGTTTCTGTGCGGTATCGCCTGGAGCCTGCCGACCCTGATCATGTTTCGTGCCGTGCAGGGCGCAGTGTCGGGGCCGATGATTCCGGGATCACAGGCCTTGCTGCTGGCGATCTTCCCGCCGGCGCGCCGTGGAGTCGCGCTCGCCATCTGGTCGATGACGACCTTGATCGCACCTATCGTCGGCCCGGTGCTGGGCGGCTACCTGTCGGACAACTATTCTTGGCCGTGGATCTTCTTCATCAATGTTCCGATCGGCATCGTGACCTGCGTGATCTGCTGGCGCGCGCTAGGCCAGCGCGACACGCCGACGCGGATTCTGCCGATCGACTATTGGGGCATCGCGCTGCTGGTGATCTGGGTGGGCGCCCTGCAGATCCTGCTCGACAAGGGCAAGGATCTCGATTGGTTCGACTCGCCCGTGATCATTGCACTTGCCTGTGTCGCCGCGGTCGGATTTGCCGCGTTCCTGATCTGGGAACTCACCGAACGATTTCCGATCGTCGACCTGACGCTGTTCCGCAACCGCAATTTCGCGCTGGGCGCCAGCGCCATGGCGCTCGGCTACGCCGTGTTCTTCGCCAACATCGTGCTGTTGCCGCTGCTGCTGCAAACACAGCTCAGCTACACCGCGACCTGGGCCGGCATCGTCAGCGCGCCGGCCGGGCTGGTCGCGTTCATAGTGTCGCCGCTCGTCGGCAGGTGGCTTAACCGCTTCGACGCGCGCTGGTTTGTAAGTTTCGCTTTTCTCGCTTTCGCCGCGTCGTACTACATGCGTTCGGTATTGAATGCCGACGCGGCGCTGAGGGATTTCGTCGCGCCGCTGGTGGTCCAGGGCTTCGCGATGTCGACTTTCTTCGTCGCGGTGCTCGCGATCCAGCTGTATGGTTTGTCTCCGGCGCGGTTTCCGGCGGCATCGGGGCTCTCCAACTTCCTGCGCATCATTGCTGGAAGCTTCGCGGCATCGGTGGTGACCACGCTGTGGGACCGGCGCGCAGCTCTGCATCAAAGCCGTCTCGTGGAAGCGGCGACGCCGACCAGTCCGGCGTTCAGCGGCGCCCTCGATCGTCTGCACGGGCTCGGCCTTAGCGATGCTGCGGCGCTGCGCGCCTTTGGTGGTGCCGTAAGCCGGCAGGCGTATGTCATGTCGGCGCTCGACATCTTCTGGATCTCGGGCTGGCTGTCGCTGGCGGTACTCGTGCTAGTGTGGTTCAGCCACTCAACCGTCGGCGCCAGTCGCCCGGCTGTGGCCGCCGAGTAGCGGCGGCTGCGCTGTGGCGCGGCCTCGCGTAAAATTTTGGGATTGAACCCGAGGGACGCCGTGTACCTTCCGAAGCTGTTTGCCGAGAACCGCGTTTCTGTGCTCCACGAGTTCGTGGAGCGCTATTCTTTCGCAACCCTAGTCGTCGACACCGCGGACGGCCCGGAGGCGAATCACCTGCCGATGCTGCTCGATCCGGGGCGCGGTGCGCACGGCACGCTCATCGGCCACGTTGCGCGCGCCAATCCGATCTGGCGAGCCGCGAACACGGCGGCTCCGGCGCTTGCGATCTTCCATGGGCCACATCGGTACATCAGTCCGACGTGGTACGCGAGCCGTGCGACCAGCGGCGAGGTCGTGCCGACGTGGAACTATGGCGTCGTGCATGCGCGCGGCACGATCAGCTTCTTCGAGGACCGCGCGAAGCTGCGCACGCTGGTGGAGCGGCTGACGGCGTCTCAGGAACGTGGACGTCCGAACGCCTGGCAGGTCAGCGAGGCGCCCGAAAAGTTCATGGCGACCATGCTGGATGCCATCGTCGGCTTTGAGATTGCGGTCACAGGGATGACCGGCAAGTTCAAAGCGAGTCAGAACCGCACGCCCGCCGATCGCGCCGGCGTCGAGTCGGGCCTGGCGCAGGAAGGGCTCACCGCCGAGGAGATCGCCGAGTTGGTTCGGGTGCCGGGCAGTTCCTGATAAACGAGGACCGTCGCATGGACCTTTATCACGTCTGGTGCGACCTGAAACCCGGAATCCGCGATACGGAATTTGCGGAGCGCCTGGCGAGCTATCTGGGGCACCTGAAAACAGAGGGCGCCATTGCCGGCTGGCGACTCACGCGGCGCAAGCTCGGCCTCGGGCCGGCCGAACTTGGTGACTTTCACATCATCATCGAAGTACTCAATCTGGCACAGCTGGATCAGGCATTCGAGCGCGCGGCAGGCCGCCGCGAGCCGGTCGAGCGCCTGCACTTTGGGGTGAACGCGTTGGTGAGCAACGCCCGCTTTGCGCTCTACCGGGATTTTCCCGACCCGGTGCGACACACGGGAGAAGAGCTGTTCTGACCGGGGCGACCCCGGGTCCTCGGCATCAGCGCAGGGTGGCGGCGCTACAGGCCAGGTCGCGGCGCATGCGGATCGCGTCCTCTATTCCCTCGTAGTAGCCGCGGATGAAGCCGCTTTGCCGGTAGCCGAGAGACTCGTAGAAGCGCGTCGCCGGCGAGTTACCGGCCCGGACCTCGAGACTGATGACGAACGTGCCGGCCACTCGCGCCGCCGCCTCGAGCCACTCCAGCATGCGCCGGCCGACGCCCTTGCGCCGGTAGGCGGGGTCAACCGCGAGAAGGTTCAGGTGCGCGGAAGTGTCGCCGTACTGCATGATCGCGAAGCCGGCAAGTCCCCGGGACCATGTCGCCGTCAGGACCATGCTGTCGCGGTGACGAATGGAACGCATGACGCGATCGACGGTCCAGGCCGGGGACAACCCGGCCTCGACGTAGCGGCGCGACATCGCCGCGATGCCCGCGGCATCACGCAATCGAGCAGGCTGCAGAACCAGGTCGGTCATGAGGGGCCAAAGCGTAACCGCTTGCCGCGAACGGCGCCATCGCGGGGACGACTCTCCGCCGCGCAGGCGCGCCCGGGCGGGTCCCGCGTCCGCATTTAAACCATTCGCACGGCCCGCGCCTCCAATCCGGCACGATGATGATCCAGGGGCTTAGGGCGGCAACAGCAGTGCTTGAGCTCGCGGAACGCGACAACGGAGAGCCGAACGCTGTGGTCGCCGCAGCGATTGCCGGCGATCTGCGTGCGTTCGAGCGGCTGTATCGCCAGTTTGCCCCGACCGTCTACGGTTTGTGCCTGCGCCTGACGGGCGAGCGCACGGCC
>Ga0187780_10000291_pt1 | contig 38258 bp, 28 predicted proteins | sample 1015_Q2_SP10_20__FD_132429 | JGI IMG/M metagenome (GOLD analysis project Ga0187780, IMG submission 132429) | Tropical peat soil microbial communities from peatlands in Department of Meta, Colombia - 1015_Q2_SP10_20_MG | ecosystem: Environmental > Terrestrial > Soil > Wetlands > Peat | place...
CCCCCCCAAGGGGGGTTCGGGGGGATGGGTCCCCCCCAAGGGGGGTTCGGGGGGATGGGTCCCCCCGAACGGGGGGGTCTGGGGGGGTCGTCCCCCCGAGACAATAGAGCAGCCGGATTCGGGCCGGGGTGCGGGCCGAGCCGATGTGCAGGGTCATCTCCTGGGGCAGGCGGAGCCGCCGCGGGAGCGACAGCCTGACATCCGCCAGCCTGGTCATCGTCCACCGGTCCGCGTCCACCAGGGCCATGCCCCGGGCCGGGACATCCGCCGGAATGCCGCGCAGGTTCAGCGCCACCCTGGCCACCCCGCGAACCGACGTGACGGGCTCGTTCAGGGACTCGATGCCCCGGATCCTGGCCGGGCGCATGGACGGGGTGAGCAAGAGCTCCTGACCGGTCGAGACCGTCCCGGCGGGCAGCGTACCGGTGACCACCGTGCCGCTGCCCCTGATGCTGAACGACCTGTCTACCCACAGCCGGACCGGCGCGGCGGCGTCCGGAACGGGCAGCGAGGCCACCAGCCGCGCCAGCGCCGCCCGCAGTTCGGCCAGCCCGGCGCCGGTCACGGCGCTCACCGCCACCGACTCGACGGGGCCCAGGCTGCTCGCGGCGATCTTCTCCGCCGCCTGCCGGGTCGCGGGGCCGGGATCGGCCAGGTCGGAGCGGGTTACGGCGAGCAGGCCGTGCCGGATGCCGACCGCATCGATAGCAGCCAGGTGCTCGGCTGACTGCGGCATCCAGCCACCGTCCGCGGCGACCACGAACAGCACGGCGGGGACCGGGCCGACGCCGGCCAGCATGTTCGGCACGAACCGCTCGTGCCCCGGCACGTCCACGAAGGCCAGGCGTTCCCCGCCTGGCAGCTTCATCCAGGCGAACCCGAGATCGATCGTCAGCCCCCGGCGCCGCTCCTCGGCCCACCGGTCCGGTTCCATCCCCGTCAGCGCCCGCACCAGCGCCGACTTGCCATGATCCACATGTCCGGCGGTAGCAATGACCTGCATGAGGCCGCCTATACCTGAGGGTCGACCGGGGTTGGGGAGACGGCGCGAGGAGCAATGAAGGGCTCGTCCCCGCCAGGGAGGTTTCCGGGGGGATGGGTTCCCCCCAAGGGGGGTTCGGGGGGATGGGTCCCCCCCAAGGGGGGTTCGGGGGGATGGGTCCCCTCGAACGGGGGGGTCTGGGGGGGTCGTCCCCCCGAGACAAGCACCGCGTCGACCAGGCGGCGGTCGTCTTCCGGTGAGACCGAACGCAGGTCGAGCAGCAGCCGCCCTCCCTCAAGGCGGCCTACCACGGCGGGGAACTCGCCGTGTGAGGTCGCCTCGCCGCAGCGCAGCTGCCTGGCCAGGGACTCGGGCAGGCTCACCGCCGCGCTGGGCAGCAGCACTCCAGGTGCCCCCCCGCCGCCGACCGCGGCCTGCGTCCTCTCCACCTGGGCGTCGAGACCTGCCTCGCGCAGGAGCACCACGGCCCGTTCGGCCCGACCGAAAAGGGTAGCGGGGTCGGCGGCCAGCGCGCTCGCCACCGGAGGTACCGGTCCGGCGAGGGTGGCTTCCAGGGCGGCGAGGGTAAGCTTGTCCACCCGGAGCGCGCGGGCGAGCGGGTGGCGGGTGAGCCGGCGCACCAGGTCGCCCCGGCCGAGCAGCAGGCCGGCCTGCGGGCCGCCGAGCAGCTTGTCACCGCTCGCGGTGACCAGGGCAGCGCCGTCGCGCAGCGCGGTGGCGGCGCTGGGTTCTGACGGCAGCAGCGGGTGCGGGGCAAGCAGGCCGGAGCCGATGTCGAACACGACGGGGACGCCGTGCCCCTCCCCCAGCTCCGCGAGTTCGGGGACGCCGACGGCGGCGGTAAAGCCCTCGATGCGGTAGTTGGACGGGTGCACCTTGAGGATGAACGCGGTCCGCGGCCCGGTCGCGTCGGCGTAATCCGCGGCCGTGGTCCGGTTGGTGGTGCCCACCTCGCGCAGCGTGGCGCCGGTCGAAGCCAGCAGGTCGGGCAGCCGGAACCGGTCGCCGATTTCGATGAGCTCGCCCCGGCTGACCACGATCTCGGCGGCGCCGGGGCTGGCGAGCGCGGTGGCCGCGAGCACCAGGGCGGCGGCGTTGTTGTTCACCACGGCCACCGCCTCGGCGGCGGGGACGGCGCCGGCCAGGGCGTCGAGCGCGCCTGCGCCGCGGCGGGCGCGGGCGCCGGCCGCGAGGTCGAACTCCACGTCGCAATTGCCGGCCGCCGCCGCGATCGCGTCGACCGCCGCGGCGGACAGCGGTGCCCGGCCCAGGTTCGTGTGCACCAGCACCCCGGTCGCGTTGATCACCGGGGTCAGCGCCGCGGCGCGGGCGGGCAATTCGGCCACCGCCGCATCGGCGACCTCGCCTGAGCTGATCTGACCGTCCCGGGCCCGCTGCTGCGCGCGGCCGACGGCCGCCTTGACCAGCGCCCGGCCCAGCCTTCGCTCCGCCGCGACCAGCCTCGGGTCGGCCAGCAGCAGGTCGGTGCGCGGCACGAGCCGCCTGGTGTCCACCTCGCGAACCATACTCCTCGCCCCGGAATACCACGCCCGGCCCCGGGTAGGGGCTGGCGGTCAGGATAGACAACTACACATATCGTTACTCATTTCGGGAACTGACGGGTAAGCCAAGCCGCCGGCGCAAGCCGCCGGACAGTACCGCCCGGCGCCCGAGCCACTATCATCGGCTGGCACGAGACCATTCGCGCCGCCGAGGATTACGGTGCCAGCGGGGTGCCGGGTTCGCCCCGCGGGAGTACCGACGAAGGGACACGTGGTGCGGGCTGAGCCAGCGGCGGCAGCCGAGTCGGCGGCGGCCACCGGGGATGCGCGAGATCGCGCCTGGTGGCTGCTCCCGGCCGGCGCGCTGCTGCTCGTGGCCGTGCTGGCCGTCTACCTTGCCGATCTGGTCACCCACCTGCCCGAGATGGCGGCCATGCGGGATCTGGTCGTGTACCGGGACGGCGGCCTGATCGTCCGGCACGTCTCGGGCGTCTACGACGGTCACCGGCCCTCGCCGCTGTACGACTGGACCGGCCAGAACGGCGTCCAGTTCACCTATCCCCCGTTCGCCGCCGTGGTCTTCGCGGTCGCGTCCGTGCTGCCGTGGACTCTGCTGCGCTGGGTGATGACCCTGGCCAGCCTCGCCGCCCTCGGCCTGTCCCTGTGGCTGGTCTTCGGCGCGCTGGGGTACCGGCATCGCCGGGCGGTCCGGCTCGGCGCGACGCTCGGCGCATCGGCCCTGGCGCTGCTCACCGAGCCGGTCCAGCAGACGCTCAGCCTCGGCCAGGTCAACCTGCTGCTGATGCTGCTCATCGTCGCGGACCTGCTGACGGCCGATGCGCCGAGCGGGCGGACGCGCGGGTGGCACGGGGTCGGCATCGGGATCGCGGCCGGCGTGAAGCTGACCCCGCTGATCTTCATCCCCTACCTGCTGCTGATCCGCAGGTTCCGGCAGGCTGCCACGGCCGCGGCGGTGTTCGTGGCCACCGTGGTGCTCGGCTACGTGATCCTGCCCAGGGATTCGGGTACCTACTGGGCCGACGGGCTGTTCGGCAAGGCCAACCGGATCGTGTTCCTCGGCACCAGGGGCAACCAGTCGCTGCGCGGCGTGCTCACCCGGCTGGCCGGCAGCGTGACGGCCGGGACCATCCCCTGGATCGCGACGGCCGTGCTGGTCCTGATAATCGGGCTGATCGCCGCCGCCGTCCTGTACCGGGCCGGGCAGCCGGTCCCGGCGATGCTGGCCTGCGCGCTGACTGGCCTGCTGGTCTCGCCGCTGAGCTGGGATCACCACTGGGTCTGGGTGGCCCCCGGCCTCGCGCTGCTGGCCGATCTCGGGGCTCGCGCGCGGGGGGTGGTCAGGGCCGCGTGGTGGGCGGCGACGGCCGGGCTGGTGCTGGTGTTCGGCGCCTGGCCGCAGTTCTGGGATCTCGCGCAGGCCGGGCTGACCCCGGCCGGGCTGTTCTGGTACGGGCCTGCGACCTACTTCGCGAAGGGCGACGAGCCGTGGTACCACGAATTCCACTGGCACGGCCTGCAGCTGCTCGCGGGTAACAGCTTCGTGCTCGCGGGCCTGGTCGGGCTGGCCGCCCTGTGCGTGACCGCCGCCCGGGCGCGGCAGCACGGGACGCCCCCGTGAGCGATCCGGTCAGCGACGGAATCTCGCGGATGCGCCAGCGCCTGGCCGCGCGGGTCATCGCCGCCAACGGGATCGGCAGCGAGCGCGTCGCCGCCGCCTTGCACGCGGTGCCGCGGCACCTGTTCCTGCCGGAACTGCGGCCGGAGCTGGCCTACACCGACGACGCCATCGTGACCAAGCGGGACGCCTCCGGGCAGCCGGTCAGCTCCTCGTCCCAGCCCGCCATCATGGCCATCATGCTGGACCAGCTGGACCTGGCCCCCGGTCACCGGGTGCTCGAGATCGGCGCGGGGACCGGCTACAACGCCGCCCTGATCAGCCACATCGTGACACCTTCGGGCCAGGTGACCAGCGTCGACATCGACGGTGAGCTGGTCGAGGCGGCCCGCGTGCACCTGACGAGCGCCGGGTGCCCAGACGTCACCGTGGCCTGCGCCGACGGCGCGGGGGGCTACCCCGAGCACGCTCCTTACGACCGGGTCATCGCCACCGTCGGCGTCAGCGACCTCGCCCCGGCATGGCTGGAGCAATCCGTCCCCGGCGCCCGGATCGTGGTGCCATTCGACGTACGCGGGACCCAGCTGTCGGTCGCGTTCGGGCCCGCTGATCCCGGGACCACCCGGGGGCCCTGGCCGAGCCGGTCCCTCGCGCCGTGCGGGTTCATGCGGATGCGCGGCTCGCTGGCCGGGCCCGAACGAGTCCTGATGCTCGCACCCGGGCTGTCCGTCATGCTCCCGAACGGGGCCCGGCCGCCCGGCGGGCAGGACGTCGACGTCGCGGCGCTGGCCGCGATGCTAGCCGGGCCGCCCGTACCGTACCCGACCACCGTCCGGGCCGGGTCCGCGCAGGTGATCTGGGGGCTGGGCCTGTGGCTCGCGGCCCACGAGCCCCGGTCGTGCCGGCTCAACGACGAACTGCCGCAGAGCCGGGCCGGGACCGCGGGCCACGGCGGTCCGGCCGCCGGAGCGAGCCGGCTCACCCAGGCGCCGCTGCGCGCTCCGGGATGGCACGCCACCATGGGGATCCTGGACTCCGGCGGCATCGCGGTGCTCACCGTCATCTCCGCCCCCTCGGGGTACCGGCAGCTCCGCGGCGTGGCGGCGCCGCCCCGCACGCCCCAGGCGGCCGGGGAGACGCCGGGACTGCTCACCCTGGGCACCGCCGGCTTCGGCCCGCGCGCCGCAGATCTCGCCGCCGACCTCGCCAGGCACGTCCAGGCCTGGGGCGAGGCCGGGCGGCCCGGCCTCGCGGGCCTGCACGTCGACGCCTATCCCAGGTCCTCCCCCGGGGAGCCGCCGCCGGTCCCCGGCGCGCTGGTCCTGGAGCGGCCCAGCACGAGGTTCGTCGTCTACCACACGTAGCCTTGGAGCGTGACCGACGACACCGGCGACCACCTGGAAACCGAGCAGAAGTACGATGCCGACGCCGATTTCGTCCTGCCCGACCTCAGCGGCCTGCAAGGACGCGTGAAGGCGAAAGACCGCAGACGGTATTACCTCAGCGCCACCTACTACGACACCGAGGAATTCGACCTCATCAGGAACCGGGTTACGTTGCGGCGGCGAGTCGGTGGCCCGGATGAGGGCTGGCACCTCAAGCTGCCGGTGCGGAAGGACACCCGGCAGGAGCTGCACGCGCCGCTCGGCGAGGGCTCCGCCGGGCCCGAAGGATCCGTGCCGGCGCGGCTGGCCGCGCAGGTTGAGGACATCACCGCCGGCCGGCCCCTGCGTCCTATCGCCATTCTTGATACCGAACGGACCGTGGTGACACTAACCAGTCCGGCGGGCGATCCCCTGGCCGAGGTCGCCGACGACCTCGTGACGGGCACACGGCTCGACGAAACGGGGGGCGAGCCGCTGACGTGGCGCGAGATCGAGGTCGAGGCCATCGCGGACGGCGCTGGAGTCCCGGCCCTGCTCGAAGCGGCGGGCCGGGCGCTGCGGGAGGCGGGCGCCAGGCGGTCATCGTCCGCCTCGAAGCTCGCGCGGCTGCTCGGCACCGGCTGAGCCGCGATTCGGTCAAATCTCAGAGGGTATTCAGAGCGGATCCTGACCTGCCGATCACATCATTCGCGTGAGGTGAGAACTGAACGGGAGATTCCCGACCCTCGCGGGCATACCCTTGGGAGGGTTATCCAGAAAGCGACTAGCGAGCATGGGCCATCGGCCCGTGCGAGCGCCCGGGAGCGTTATCCAGGACCGGATGCGAGTACGGGCCTTCAGGCCCGTGCGAGCGGCCGGTGCGAGGCTACGGCGAGGACCGCCGCAGGAACCTGGATAACGCGAGGATCCCGGGAGCACCGCTGCAGGCCGAAGCGGCCTAACCGCCGCGGGTATCTGAATAACCCGAGCTTTGAATAAGGCACGGCACAGATCTGATCATGACGACCGAGCTTTTGAGGACGATGGAGAACGACAGCCCGGCCTCCGGCGCTCCCGGGACCCCGGGGTCACGGGCGCAGGCGGCCGGGACGCCTGCTAGCAGCGCGGACGCTGGGCTCCAGCGGGCGGACGGGACACCGGTACGCGTGCTCGTTGTGGACGACGAGCCGAGCCTGGCCGAACTGCTGGCCAGCGTGCTGCGGTACGAGGGCTGGACGGTGCGCACCGCGGGCAACGGCGCCGACGCGGTCCGGACCGCGCGCGAGTTCCGCCCCGACGCGGTGGTGCTCGACATCATGCTGCCCGACTTCAACGGGATCGAGGTCATGCGCCGGCTCCGGGCCGAGCTGCCGCACGTGTGCGTGCTGTTCCTGACCGCCAGGGACGCGGTGGAGGACCGGGTGGCAGGCATCACCGCCGGCGGCGACGACTACGTGACCAAGCCGTTCAGCCTGGAGGAGGTCCTGGCCCGGCTGCGCGGCCTGCTGCGCCGGGCCAACCTGACCCGCTCGCACACCGAGGGCCTGCTCACCGTCGGCGACCTGACCATGGACGAGGACGCTCGCGAGGTCCGCCGGGGCGGCGAGCTCATCGACCTGACCGCCACCGAGTTCGAGCTGCTCAGGTTCCTCATGCGCAACCCCAGGCGGGTGCTGTCCAAGGCGCAGATCCTGGACCGGGTGTGGAACTACGACTTCGGCGGACAGGCGCACGTCGTCGAGCTGTACATCAGCTACCTGCGCAAGAAGATCGACGCCGGCCGGCCGCCGCTCATCCACACCGTCCGCGGCGTCGGCTACGTGCTGAAGCCAGCAGGCTGATGCCGGCTCCGGACGCGCAGCGGCCACGCCGGCTGGCGCGGTGGTCTAGCTTGCTGTCCTTCCGCACCATCAGCGGCAAGCTCATCATCGGGCTCGTCGTCCTGTTCGCGCTGGCCGGCGCCGCGGTCAGCGTGGTCACCGCGCAGTCGCTCAGCAATTCCCTGATGTCGTCGCTGAACGGGCAGCTGCAGTCCGCGACCCAGACCTGGCACAGCTGCGCGAACCAGGTTGACCAGGACGGCTACGGCCAGCCGCCGCCCGGCAACTACCCGACCGATAGCGCGGTGGAAACCGACCAGCCCGGTCCCGGCGACTACGGGACCTGCAGCGAAAGCGGGCAGGCACCCGGGACGTTCGAAGCGGTGCTGTCCTCCAGCGGACAGGTCATCTACGACAAGTGCGTGTTCCAGTCGTACAACCTCACCGGGGCGGACAAGGTCACGCTGCTGGACCTGCCGGCGCCCGCCAGCCAGTACCCGTCGGGCCCGCCGGGCTCCGGGCCGCCCCCGAGCACCTATACCCGGACCCTGCTCGGCACCAAGTTCCTGTTCACCAAGGTGGCTGGTCCCGGCGGCACCGAGCTGGTCACCGGGCTGCCGCTGACCACGGTCGACAACACGCTCAGCCACGTCGAGAACACCGAGCACCTGGTGTTCGCGGCGGCGCTGCTGCTGGCCGTCGTCCTGGGCGCCGCCCTGGTGCAGTTCTCTCTCCGGCCGCTGCGCAGGGTCGCCGCCACCGCGACCAAGGTGACCGAGCTGCCGCTGGATTCTGGCGAGGTGACCCTGCCGGCCGGCGTCCCCGACACCGATCCGCGTACCGAGGTCGGCCAGGTGGGCGCCGCATTCAACCGGATGCTCTTCCACGTCGAGCGGGCGCTGGGCCGCCGCGCGGCCAGCGAGGCCCGGCTGCGCAGGTTCGCGGCCGACGCCAGCCACGAGCTGCGCACCCCGCTGTCCGCGATCCGCGGCTACGCCGAGCTCGCTATGCGGCACCCGGGCCCGGTGCCGGAAGACGTGACGCACGCACTCACCCGGGTGCAGTCGGAGTCCGCCCGGATGGGCGTCCTCGTCGATGACCTCCTACTGCTGGCGCGGCTGGACGCCGGGCGCCCGCTTGAGAGCGAGCCCGTCGACCTGTCCCGGCTGGCCATCGACGTGACCAGCGATGCTCGGGTGGCCCGCCGGGATCACCACTGGCGGCTGGACCTGCCCAGCGACCCGGTCCTGGTCCGCGGTGACGAGCACCGCTTGCACCAGGTACTCGCCAACCTCATGAGTAACGCGGGCAAGCATACCCCGCCGGGCTCGACCGTCAGCGTGGCGCTGACCGTGGACGGCGGCGGCGCGGCGGGATCGCGGACCGCCGAGGCCATGCCGGGAACCCCGCAGACCGGGGTGGTGCAGCGCGGCGTGCCGCCGGCCGGACCGCGGGTCGAGCTGAGCATCACCGACGACGGTCCCGGTATCCCGCCCGAACTGCTGCCGGAACTGTTCGAGCGGTTCACCCGGGCCGACACCTCCCGGGCGCGCGACGCCGGCGCCGCGGGCAAGAGCACCGGCCTCGGCCTGGCCATCGTCGACGCCGTCGTCGCCGCGCACGGCGGCAGCATCACGGTGACCAGCCGGCCGGGCCGCACCCGGTTCGCCATCTTCTTGCCCCTGCTGCCCGAGCCCGCCGAACAGCCGCAGTGCATTATTCAGAACCTCGGGTTATTCAGATTCCCGCGATGGTTCCTGCCGCCTCGGCCTGCAGCGGTGCTCCCGTGGTGCTCGCGTTATCCAGGTTCCCGCTGCGGTCCTCGCCGTAGCCTCGCACCGGCCGTTCGCACGGGCCCGAAGGGCCCGTACTCGCTAGCCAGTCCTGGATAACGCTCCCGGGCGCTCGCATGGGCTAACCGGCCCATGCTCGCTAGTCGCTTTCTGAATAACCCTCGCGGGCCTCCTCGGTGTAGGCACCGGAGCCGGTTACCCGGTCGGTCCGCCCGCCGCAGCCGGCTGACGGTGTGCTAGTCCTAAGTCATGGATGGCGACCGGCAGCGGATCCTGGCGGCGATGCCGTTGCACGCGATCACCTCGACCTACGGCGAGGCCGGGCTACGGGACCGGTTCGCGGCGGAGATCGCGTCCTGGCCGCAAGCGGACCGGCAGAAGCTGGAGCGGGCGCTGGACCTGGCGGCCCGGCTGCATGCCTCCGACCGCAGGGACCGCGAGCCGTACGTCAACCACCTGCTCCGGGTAGCGATCCGGATCATGTCTCATTACGCGGTGCACGACGCCGACGTGATCTGCGCCGCGCTGCTGCACGATGCCGTGGAGGATCACCCTGCGGAGCTGGCCGGCCAGGCCGCAAGCGGCGACGTCCGGGCCGATCGGCAGGCCGCGCTGGCCGTGCTGGCCGACCAGTTCGGCCCGCGGGTGGCGGACCTGGTCGGCGCGGTCACGAACCCGGAGTACCAGCCGGACCGCGACGCGGGCGAGCAGTACCGGGAGCACGTCGCGGCGAGCCTGCGGGACTGCCCGTGGGCGCGGGTCATCAAGGCCTCCGACTTCACCGACAACGGCGTCGGCCTGATCCACACCACCGGTCCCCGGCTGCGCCAGCTCGCGGGCAAGTACGCGCCGCTGGTCCCGGTCCTGCGGGCACTCATTTCCCGGCCCGACACGCCGCTCGACGCCGCGACCAAGGAGCACATCCTCGCCCAGTTCGACCGGGCCGCCGACCGGTTCGCCGCCGTCCGCGGAGGCGATGAGTAGGTGCCGGAGCTTCCCGAGGTCGAAAACGCCCGCCGGCTGATCGCCGATCACGCCCTGGGCCGGCGCATCGTCGCGGTCGACGACGCCGACACGTTCGTGTGTCGGCCGCACTCCCCTGGCGAACTGCGTGACGCGCTGACCGGGCGCATGCTCACCGCGGCGTACCGGCGCGGCAAGGCGATGTGGTGCGAGACCTCGGGGCCGCCAGGTTCGGGCCGCTCGGCGCCGACCGGCCCGGATCTCGGCATCCACCTGGGCATGAGCGGCCGCATCGTGATCGCCTCGAAGGACGGCCATACGGACGAGGGCGGCGACCCGCCGGGCCGGGACGCACAGCCGCGCAAGGCCGAGTGGAACCGCTTCACGCTGGAATTCGACGATGGCGGCAGCCTGGCCCTGTTCGACAAGCGCCGGCTCGGCCGCATTCAGCTGAATCCCGACATCAACGCGCTCGGGCCGGACGCCGGGCAGGTCACGCCGGCCGAATTCCGCAGCCTGATCACGAAGGGGACGATCGCCGTCAAGGCCCGCCTGCTCGATCAGTCCAAGATCGCCGGAGTGGGGAACCTGCTGGCCGACCAGGTGCTCTGGCAGGCCAAGGTACCGCCCGCCACGCCGGTTAGCCGCCTGCAGCGCAAGGACGCCGACCGGCTCTACCGCGCGCTGCGGTCCACCCTGGAATCCGCCATCGCCAAGGGCGGCGCGCACACCGGCGATGTCATCGCGGCCCGGCACCCCGGCGGGACCTGCCCGCGCTGCGGCGCGGAGATGACGCACGGTACCGTCGGCGGCCGCTCTACCTGGTGGTGCTCGCGCGAGCAGGCTCCCTGGCCCGCAGCGGACGGGTGAGGACGGGCGGGGCGCCGCGATCGTGCCGGACGGCGGCCGGGCTCGCGCTGTTACCCGATGCTGCTGCTCAGCGGTCAGATCGCCATGAAGGATGGGTATGACCACACGTGGCGTCAGGTCTAGGCTGAACTCTCAGGAGGCCGCATCGACATGCTGCGTGTGTCCCTCTTGGGGGAGCAGGCCATCACCGACGAGGGGACTGGCATCCGGGCACGTTCGTCGCGCGCGGTTGTCCTGGTCGCCTTGCTGGTTGTCCATGCCGGGTCGCCTCAGGCCCGTCAGCGGATCGCCGGCCTGCTGTGGCCTGATTCGACGGACGCGCAGGCGCTGACCAATCTGCGCCGCGAGTTGCATCACCTGCGGCAGATCCTGGGGGAGGAACCTTCGCTCGAGGTGACGTCCAGGGACCTGTGCTGGCGCGATACGACGACGTGCCGTGTCGACGCGCGCGTCTTCGACATTGAGCGCGCGGCCGCCCTGGAAGCGGCCGCGGCCGATGACCGGGACGAGATTCTCGAGCACGCTACCAGGGCCATCGCCCAGTATCGGGGGGAGCTTCTGCCCGGGGTGTATGAGGACTGGGTGCTGGAGGCCAGGTCTGAGCTCGAAGGCCAGTGCGTGGATCTGTGCCACCTGGTGTGCCAGGCGCGCACGCGAATGGGTGACCTGACCGGGGCGGCGGACGCCGCACGCCGCCTGATCCGGCTGCGGCCGCTGGAGGAGAGCGGCTATCGCACGCTGATGCAGTTGCAGGCCGACCTGGGTGACCGGGCGGGTGCCGTGAGCACCTACCATCACTGCGCCTCGGTCCTGGAGCGTGAGCTCGGCATTCTCCCGGATCCGGCGACACGGCGGGAGTTCCAGCGCCTGATCGCCCACGACCGGGCCGCAGGGCCGCCGGTCTCGGGACCCGCAGCCGGCCGGTCCGGGTTCGCGACGGCACAGCTGGTCGGCCGGTCCGGCGAAGTTGACCTGCTGCAGCAGCTGTGGCGGGCCGCTGTCGCAGGCCGGGCGGGCCTCGTCCTGGTCCGCGGCGGCGCCGGTGTCGGGAAAACCCGCCTGGTCGCGGAGGCAGCCGGGCAGGTGCGGCTGCACGGCGCCGTGGTAGCAGGCAGCCGGTGCTTCGGGGCGGCGGGACGGCTGGCGCTGGCGCCGGTCGCCGACTGGCTGCGGAATCCGGCGGTCCAGTCGGCGACGGCCACTCTGGAGGAGGTCTGGCGCACGGAAGTCGACCGGCTCGTGCCGTCCGTGGGTGGCGCACAGCGCGGGACCAGTTCGAGGGCCATGGCCGACGCCTGGCAGCGCCACCGGTTCTTCGAAGGGCTCGCGCGGGCGCTGCTTGCCGTCGGCCGTCCGCTCATGCTGGTCCTGGACAACGTGCAGTGGTGCGACCAGGAGACGCTGGCATTCCTGACGTTCTGCCTGGGACTGGCGCCCGGCGCCCAGCTCCTGGTGGCCGGGACGGTGCGCGACGATGACCCGGATGAAGACCCCATGGTCGCGGACTGGATCGACAGGATGCGGGCCACGGGGCTGCTCACCGAGATGCCTCTCAGCCCGTTCGAAGCCGACGACACGGTACGCCTCGCCGAGGCGATCTCCGGGCAACCCCTGCCCGCGGCCGACGCGAACCTGCTCCAGGCGACCACGGGCGGCTTTCCCCTGTACGTCATCGAGGCGGTACGCGGCACGGTCGATACGGGGGGCGCTCCCGTGCCAGCCAGTGACCTCACGGAGGTGCTGCGCAACCGGCTCTCGCAGGCCAGTGCCGCGGCCCGGGAGGTGGCCGGACTTGCGGCGGCGGTCGGAACGGACTTCACCCTGGATCTGCTCACCGAGGCGAGCGACCTGGCGGCCGATATCGTGGTGGGGGCGGTCGACGAACTGTGGCGCCGCAGGATCGTGCGCGAACTCGGCGACGGTTATGACTTCTCCCACGACCTGCTCCGCGAAACGGCATATGCGCAGGTCAGCCGACCGAAGAAGTGGTTGTTGCACCGGCGCATCGCCCAGAGCCTGGAACTGCTGCACGCCGATGATACTGACCTGGTCGCGGCCCAGCTCGCCAGGCAATACGCCCGCGGCGGGCGGCCCGAGCGGGCAGTGAGCTACTACCGGCGGGCGGCCGATATTGCAGCGGGACGGTTCGCGCACGCCGAGGCCATCCGGCTGCAGAGGGAAGCCCTGTCGATCATTCGCGCCCTGCCCGCCGGCACGAACCGCGACAGCCAGGAGCTAGCGGTACTCGAAGCCATGGCCGCGCCGCTCAACGCCAGGCACGGCTACGCATCCCCGGAGCTGCAGCAAACGCTCGAGCGCACGATTGCCCTCGCGGAATCACTGGGCCGCAAGAACTCCACGATCATCGGCCTGGCCTCGCTGTTTGGGTCTCGGTTCGTCCAGGGCCGCACGGCCGACGCCTACCAGGTAGGCACCCGCGCCCTGACCCTCGTCGAGGACTCCGGACTGAGCGGCCAGGCACATTTCGCCGTGGGCGGCCCTGCGGTGAGCCTCGGCATGCCCGCAGAGGGACTGCATCACCTCGAGCTTGCCGCCAACATGGCGGGTGATGCCGTCTGGCTGAGCATCGGTACCAGGGCCGACGTGCACAGCACGGCCTGGGCGGCACACGCGCACTGGCTCTTGGGCCATGACGGTGAGGCCCTGGTCGCCTGCCAGCAGGCCATCAAGCTGGCCAGGTCCATCGACCACCCGTACTGCCTGGCCGTCGCGCTAGCGTACGGCTGCATCACCCACCAGATGCGCCACGACGTCTCCGCCGTGTGCGACGGCGTCGCCGAGCTACGGGAGCTCTGTGACCGATACGGCTTCGCCTACTACCGCGAGTGGGCAGTGATCCTGGACGGCTGGTCGCGGGCGGACGAGGCGGGCATCGGCCTCGCCCGCAAGGGCGTCAGCAATCTCAGGGCCCAAGGCGCGTTCGCCCGCATGCCGTACTGGCTCTCGCTGCTGGCCGACCTGCAGGCCAGGAACAACCGGCTGGAGGCGGCCCGCGCGACCCTCGACGCCGCCCTGGTCGCCGCGCAGGCACATGACGATGTGTGGTGGCTCCCGGAGGTGATGCGGATGCGCGCCGCCTATGACGGGGATCAGGCCGCTGTCTCGCGCCTGCGCTCCGCGGCCCAGATGGCAGCCACACAGGGCGCCGTCGCGCTGCTGCGGCGCTGTGAGCGTGACGTCGCCGGGCACGGCGTTCGCCTCCCGGACCCAGGCGTTCTTCCCGCGACCTGACGCGAACGCCGGCCGCGAACGCTCGGCGAACGGTCGGGTTCTTAGCCTTGGCCTGTCCTGAACGCCGAGGCAACGCCCGAGGGGGAAGTCACATGACCGTCACGTCAGCCCGCACCACGACACCATACGAAGAGCTGGCCGCCGCGCTGCGCGGTGACCTGATCACGCCCGCGGATCCCGGCTACGACGAGGCGCGAGCTGTCTACAACGCCATGATCGACAGGCACCCGGCGGCCATCGCGCGCTGCCGCGACACCGCTGACGTCGTCGCCTGTGTCCGGTTCGCCCGCGCGCACGGCGTCGAGGTCGCCGTCCGGGGCGGCGGCCACAATGCGGCCGGCCTCGGAGTGTGGGACCATGCCCTGGTCATCGACCTGTCGCTGCTGCGCAGCACCACGGTCAGCCCGCAGGAGCACACCGTCCGCGTCGACGGCGGGTGCACCTGGGGGGATGTGGACCACGCGACCGTGGCGTTCGGCATGGCCACCCCCTCCGGCTTCCTGGCCTCAACCGGGGTGGCCGGCCTGACGCTCGGCGGCGGGATCGGATACCTGACCCGCCGCTTCGGCCTCACCGTCGACAACCTCCTGGCCGCCGACATCGTCCTCGCCGATGGCACGTTCGTGACGGCCAGCGAGAACTCCCACGGTGACCTCTTCTGGGCGTTGCGCGGCGGCGGCGGGAACTTCGGCGTGGTGACCTCGTTCACCTTCCGCTGCCACGACATCGGCGACCACGGCACGATCATCGGCGGTCCCGTCCTGTACGACATCGCCGACACGCCTGAGGTGATGCGCTGGTACCGCGAGCTGGTGCCGTCGCTGCCAGAGGAGCTCAGCGGCTGGATCGGGCTGCTCACCATCCCGCCCGCGCCGCCGTTCCCCGAGGAACTGTGGGGCCGCAAGGCGTGCGGCATCGTCTGGTGCTACACCGGCCCGCACGACCGAGCCGACGAGGTGCTCGAGCCGGTCAAGACCCACGGCTCGCCGCTGCTGGTCGGGTTGCACGCCATGCCGTTCAACGTGCTGCAGAGCGCCTTCGACGGCCTGTATCCGGCTGGGCTGCAGTGGTACTGGAAGGCGGATTTCTTCAACCAGATCTCCGATGAGGCCATCGACGTGCACGTGAAATACGGCGAGCAGCTGCCCACCGGCCACTCGACCATGCACATGTACCCGATCGACGGCGCCGCCAGCCGGGTACCCACGGACGCGACGGCCTTCGCCTACCGGGACGGCGGCTGGGCCGGCGTCATCGTGGGTGTCGACCCGGACCCGGCCAACGTGAATCTCATCTCGCAGTGGGCCCGGGACTACTGGCAGGCGCTGCACCCGACCTCGGCCGGCGGCGCCTACGTCAACTTCCTGATGGACGAGGGCCAGGACCGGGTCAAGGCCGCCTATCGCGGTAACTACGACCGGCTCGCCCAGGTCAAGGAACGCTACGATCCGGACAACGTTTTCCACGTCAACCAGAACATCCTGCCTGCCAGCCCCGGTAATCCTTAAGTCCCGGCGCGGCGGTGCGGTGCACTCGTGCCGCACCGCCGGCGGTGGCGCGGCCGGTGGCATGCCGGGTGGCCCGCGGAGTTCGATAATCCATCGATGGGCCCGGATGAGCATCGTCGCGGATGAGCCCGCCCGTGAGCTGGACCGACGATAGCGCAGTCCTGATGGCTGGGCCGGCGGGGGCAGCGGCGCCGTGGGCGATCCGTCGTGGGACCCTATTACGGTGCTGGACGACGACGTGGTCACCGACGCGGCGCAGCGCCTGCTGGCGGCGGAACGCTCACGCGAGCCGATCCGCCAGCTATCCCTCCAGTACCCGGACATGACGATCGAGGACGCCTACCGCGTCCAGCGCGCGCTGGTCGCGGTCAAGATCGCCGAGGGCCGCACGATCAAGGCCCGCAAGATCGGCCTCACCTCACGCGCCATGCAGCAGGCGTCCTCGATCAGCGAACCCGATTACGGCGTCATCTTCGACGACATGTTCTTCGACGACGGCGGGGTCGTGCCGGCCGGGAGGTTTATCCGCCCCCGCGTCGAGGCCGAGCTCGCGTTCGTCCTCGACCAGCCGCTGAAGGGGCCCGGAGTGACCGCGCTCGACGTCCTGGACGCGACCCGGTGGGTCACGCCGGCACTGGAGATCCTCGACGCGCGAGTGCAGATGAGCGATCCGCAGACCGGCCACCTGCGCACCATCGTGGACACGATCTCGGATAACGCCGCCGACGCGGGGATCGTGGTCGGCGGGCGCGCGATTCGCCCCGATGCCTGCGATCTGCGCAGGATCGCCGCGCTGCTCTACCTGAACGAGGCGATCGAGGAGACGGGCGTGGCGGCGGGAGTGCTCGGGCATCCCGCCAACGGCGTGGCCTGGCTGGCGAACAGGCTCGCGCGGTATGACGAGTTCCTGGCGTCCGGCCAGGTGATCCTGTCCGGGTCGTTCACGCGGCCGGTCCCGGTCCGGGTCGGCGACGTGATCCACGCGGACTTCGGCGATCTCGGGGCGGTCACGTGCCGGTTCGGTTGAGCAACGCCCAGGCTGGCGTCGGCCGGGAGCTCCCGCTCACCGGAATCACGGTGGTCTCGGTGGAGCAGGCGGTCGCCGCGCCGTTCGCGACCCGCCAGCTCGCCGACCTCGGCGCCCGGGTCATCAAGGTCGAGCGGCCGGGCGCGGGCGACTTCGCCCGAAGCTACGACGCGACCGTCAACGGTCTGGCCAGCTATTTCGTCTGGCTCAACCGCGGTAAGCAATCGCTGAGCCTGGATCTCAAGAACCCCGCGTGCCTTTCCATCCTGACCAGCCTCATCGACCGCGCGGACGTGTTCGTGCAGAACCTGGCCCCGGGCGCGGCGACCCGCATGGGCCTGTCGGCAGCGACCCTGCGCGGTCATGCTGAGCGGCTCATCGTCTGCGACATCTCCGGTTACGCGCCCGACGGGCCGCTGGGCGGCCGCCGGGCCTACGATCTCCTGATCCAGTGCGAGACCGGCCTGGTGTCGGTCACCGGCAGCCAGGACTCCCCGGCGAAGGCCGGCATCTCGGTCGCCGACATCGCGGGCGGCATGTACGCGTTCAGCTCGGTCCTGGCGGCGCTGTACGCGCGAGAGCGGACGGGACAGGGCGCCGCGCTGCAGGTGTCGCTCTTCGAGTCGCTAGCCGAGTGGATGGCGCAGCCCATGTACTACGCGATGTACACGGGCATTCCTCCGGCGCGGACCGGTACCAGCCACGCGACGATCGCGCCTTACGGGACCTTCCGGACCGGCGCAGGCGGCACGGTGCAGCTGGCCGTGCAGAACGATCGTGAGTGGCGCAGGCTCTGCCAGCAGGTGCTGAGACGTCCCGAGCTCGCTGATGACCCCCGGTTCCGGACCAACGCAGCCCGCGTCGCCGCGCGGACCGAGCTGCACACCGAAATCGAGACGGCACTGAGCCCGTACCCGCCGGACCGGGTAATCGCACTGCTGGATGCCGCGCGCATCGCGAACGCCCGGCTCAACACGGTCGGCGACCTGCTGGCTCACCCGCAGCTGGAGCATCGCTGGGCCGAGGTGGCATCCCCTGCCGGTCCGGTGCGCGCCCTGCGCTCGCCGGTCAGCACCGGCGGCGCGGCACCCGCGCTGGGCCCGATTCCGGCGGTCGGCGAACACACCGACGCCATCCTGGCTGAGCTCGGGCTCACCGACGCGGAGGTCGCCGCGCTGCGCGACGCCGGGGTGGTTTGACCGTCAGGCGCACGGCCGGGCGTGAACCGCACAGGCCTGCCACTCGTGATCTTGTGTAGAGACCGCACGAAGACCTCGTGATGAGCATTCCCGGGAGGAGATCGTGACCATCGGCATCCCCGAGAACAGCACGACAGGCGTCACCGACACCGCCCCTGCTCGCTACCTCGGGTGGAGACGGTCCCGCCAGTAGACGGTCCCGCTCCCGTCCGGCGGGACGGCCGGCCGGCCCGGTGCTCCCTGATTAGCCGTACTCCCTGATTAGGTGGGGTACCGGGTCGGTTCGGTGATGTATCGCCTCCTGCCCCGGACTCGACCTGCCGTACCTGGGGCGAGATGACCCGGACAGCCTCCACGCGACTTGCGCACATTCCGCAAGCCACGTGCGCGGACGGCTTTGCTCATAGCGCGCACATAACGTCACTTCAGCCGCCGCCGAACATGATCGCCGATTCTCGTGATCATGAGTGTTCTGCAGGTGGACATTGTGGTCCCAGTGCGCAATGAGGAGCATGATCTCGCGCCGAGCATCCGGCGCCTCGTCGGCTATCTGCGGGACGGCTTCCCGTTCACCGCCCGGGTCACGATCGCGGACAACGGGAGCACCGATAGCACGCCGGTGATCGCCGGCGGGCTGGCCCGCGAGCTGCCCGAGGTGCGGGCGGTGCGCATGGAGCAGCCAGGGCGGGGGCGGGCCCTGCACGTTATCTGGTCGGAGAGCGAAGCCGAGGTCCTCGCGTACATGGATGTCGACTTGTCAACTGACCTGAACGCGCTGCTGCCGCTGGTAGCGCCGTTGTTGTCCGGACATAGCGACCTGGCCATCGGCACCCGGCTGGCCCGGGGATCGCGGGTGATCCGCGGGCCCCGGCGCGAGCTCATCTCCCGCTGTTACAACATGCTGCTGCACGCCTGCATGGGGGCGCGGTTCTCGGATGCGCAGTGCGGCTTCAAGGCGATCAGGCGGGAGCAGGCGCGGGTGCTGCTGCCCCTCATCCAGGACACCGGCTGGTTCTTCGACACCGAGTTGCTCGTGCTGGCCGAGCGGGCCGGGCTGCGCATCCACGAGGTCCCGGTGGACTGGATCGACGACCTCGACTCGCGGGTCGACATCGTCGCCACCGCGCGGGCCGACCTGCGCGGCATGGTGCGGCTCGGCATCGGTTTCGCGCGCGGCTCCATCAACGTCCCCCAGCTGCGCGCGCCCTCGCTCGCGGGCCCGGCGGCCGAGGCCGGGCCCGCCGCTTCCGGCGGGCTGCCGCTGCAGATCGCGAGCTTCGCGATCGTGGGCATCGCCTCGACGATCGCGTACGTCCTGCTCTACCTGCTGCTCCGCACAGTCATGTCGGCCCAGCCCGCTAACGTGCTCAGCCTGCTGGTGACCGCCGTGGCCAATACCGCGGCCAACCGGCGGCTGACGTTCGGGATCAGCGGCCGGCTGAACGCGGCCAGGCACCAGGTCAAGGGGCTGATCGCGTTCGGCGTCGGGCTGGCGCTCACATCCGGCGCGCTCGCCGTCTTGCACTCGGGCTCGCCCCGGCCCAGCCGTGGCCTGGAGGTCTCGGTCCTCATCGCCGCCAACCTGGTAGCCACGGTCGTCAGGTTCGTGCTGTACCGGACCTGGGTCTTCGGCCGGCCACCGCACCCGCACGACAAGCCAGTACCCCAAGGGAGAGAACCAGTTGAGCGCGACAACCTCCATGGCGAGGCATTCGACCCAGACCCGCCCGCTGAGTACGCGGAACCGGGCCCGGCGCCTGCTGCGCGGGCCTGACGCAGATCCCCGGTGGGCGCGCCCCGCGCTGTTCGGGCTGCTCGGGCTCACAGCGGTGCTCTACCTGTGGAACGTCACCAGGAACGGCTGGGCGAACGACTTCTACGCGGCCGCGGTGCAGGCAGGTACCAAGAGCTGGAAGGCGTTCTTCTTCGGCTCGTTTGATTCTTCCAACTTCATCACCGTGGACAAGACGCCGACTTCCTTGTGGGTCATGGAGCTGTCCGGCCGGATCTTCGGGTTCAGCCAGTGGTCCATGCTGGCTCCCCAGGCGCTGGAGGGCGTGGGCTCGGTCGCGTTGCTGTACGCCGCGGTGCGGCGCTGGTTCGGGCCCGGGGCAGGACTGGTCGCCGGGCTGGTGCTCGCGCTCACGCCGGTCGCGGCCCTGATGTTCAGGTACAACAATCCTGACGCGCTGCTGGTGCTGCTGATGACCGCGGCGGCGTACGCGCTGGTGCGCGCGATCGAGAACGGGCGGACCAGGTGGCTGGTGTTCTGCGGGGCGCTGCTGGGATTCGCGTTCCTGGCCAAGATGCTGCAGGCGTTCCTGGTCCTGCCGGGATTCGCCGCCGCCTACCTGTGGGCCGGGCCGCCCCGCCTGGGCAGGCGCCTGCGGCAGTTGGTGCTCATGGGAGCCGCGATCATCGCCGGAGCCGGCTGGTGGGTGCTGGCCGCAGAGCTGACGCCCGCAGCCGACCGGCCTTACTTCGGCGGCTCGACCGACAACAACATCCTGCAGCTTGCCATCGGGTACAACGGCCTGGGCCGGCTGGACGGCAACGAAACCGGGTCCGTCGGCGGCGGGGGCCGCGGGCAGGGCAGCGGGTTCGGCGGCACGACCGGGCTGCTGCGGCTGTTCCACTCAGAGTTCGGCGGGCAGATCACCTGGCTGCTGCCCGCGGCGCTGATCGCGCTAGCCGCGCTGCTGTGGGTATCACGGCGGGCGGCGCGGACCGACAAGACCAGGGCGGCGGCCCTGCTCTGGGGCGGCTGGGTGGTCGTCACCGGCCTGGTGTTCAGCTACATGAACGGCATCATCCATCCGTATTACATGGTCGCCCTCGCGCCCGGCATCGCCGCCCTGGTCGGCATCGGCGCGATGGCCTGGTGGGAGACCAGGCTCGGTGTGGCCGGGCGGGCGGTGGCAGGCGCGGCCGTCGTGGCCACCGCCGCGTGGGCGTATGTCCTGCTGGACCGCACGCCGGACTGGCTGCCCTGGCTGCGCTGGGTGGTGGTTCTCGCCGGAGTGGCCGGGGCCGGCCTGCTGATCGCGGGCCCGTACCTGGCGGGCCTGGCCCGCTCACGCCGCGGGCGTCTGGCGCTGGTGACCGTGCCGCTCGGACTGGCCCTGGTGGCCGGGCTGGCCGGGCCGGCCGCGTACGCGCTGGACACGGTCAGCACCGCCTACACCGGCGCGATCCCGAGTGCCGGACCGCAGACGGCCGGGTTCGGCGGCGGTCCCGGCGGCGGGCTGGCCGGCGGCCCTGGCGGGCAGGCGGGCCAGTTCAGGCCGGGTACGGGTACGGGAACGGCCGGGTCGGGGACAGCCGGGGTGGCCCGCGGCGGCGCCGGGACCGGGGCGCCAGGCGGGACCGGTTCGGCGGGTGCGCAGCCCGGCGGGACCGGTTCGGCGGGTGCGCAGCCCGGCGGGACCGGTTCGGCAGGTGCGCAGCCCGGCGGGACCGGTTCGGCAGGTGCGCAGCCCGGCGGGAGTGGCTCTGGTACGCAGCCCGGCGGCGCTTCCGGGACCGGCACTCTGCCCGGCCGGGCAGGCGCCTCAGGCGGGCCGGGCGGCTCCGGCGGCGGGGTCGGCGGCCTGAGCGGCAGCACCGCCGTGAGCAGCGCGTTGGCGAAGCTGCTCGAACAGGACGCGTCGCATTACAAGTGGGTGGCCGCCACGGAAGGATCGGAGGCGGCAGCGCCGCTCGAGCTCGCGACCGGCGACGCGGTGATGGCCATCGGCGGGTTCAACGGGTCTGACCCGTGGCCCACGCTGGCCGTGTTCGAGGAGCTGGTAGCCAAGCATGAGGTGCACTACTACGTGGGTCAGGGCAGCGAGAGCTTCGGCGGCGGCCGAGGATCCTCCGCCATCGCGTCCTGGGTGGCGGCCCACTTCAAGAAGGAGACCGTCGGCGGCGAGACCGTCTATGACCTCACCCAGCCCCTCAGCGGCACCGCATAGGTGATGGGCCTGCCTGGCGTAAAGCATGCGCATGACGGCGGCGTTTCACGGTGATGCGGAAGGCCGGATCACCGCCGACCTGCTCGAGGATGGCCCGGTCCATCGCCTCGGCCGGCTCAGCCCTGAGCGGACCGGGCGATGGTGGCCAGCCAGGCCTGCACGGTCGTGGTGCCGAAGGTACCGGGGTTGACTGCGAAGGCATCTGCCTGGATGCTGACGACCTGCCAGCGGTCGCTGAAAGCGGCGCGCAGTTCGTCCTGGCTGACCCGGCGCGGGCCGGCGTCGCCGGGCTGCCGGTCGCTGAAGCACATCAGGTAACAGTGCCCGCCCGAGCGCAGTACCGACGCCAGGCTGGCGACGTACCTGGCGCGGCTGTCGTCGTCGAAGACGTGGAACAGCCCGCTGTCGATGACCGTGTCGAACATGAGGCCGAGGTCCCCCAGGCGCAGCGCATCGGCGACCTCGAAGCGCGCCTTGATGCCGCGGCTGGCCGCCTTGCCGCGGGCCCGCTCGATGGCACGCGGTGAGACGTCAACGCCCACGGCATCGGCGCCGTGCGAGGCGGCCAGCAGTGTGTGCTCGCCGGTGCCGCAGCCCGCGTCCAGCACCCGGTCGGCCAGCAGGCCGCGTTCGGCCAGCCGGACGAAGGCCGGCTGGGGCCTGCCGATGTCCCAGGGGGCGGGCATGCTTCGCGTATAGGAGTCGTCCCAGCTCGGCGTCGTCATGAGGCCATTATCGCGTCTGGACTTCGCAGTTCCGGGAACGTGCACTAGCGAATACCATCGACATTTCCGAGGAGGTGAAGCGGCGTTTCCTCCTCGGCGTGAAGGTCGGGGTCTCGCACTGCCGCGAGGCGCACGGCCCCGCGCAACCGGCACAATGACTGCATGGCATCACACGTCGCGCTGCTGCGCGGTATTAACGTCGGAGGCCGGAACAAGATCGCGATGACCGAGCTGCGCGAGGTGGTCACCTCGCTGGGCCATACCGGGGTGACGACCTACATCCAGAGCGGCAACGTCCTGTTCACCACGCCGGACTCCGACTCCGCGCGGCTCGCGTCGGCTCTGCAGTCCGCGATCACCGGCGCGTTCGGCATCGCGGCCTCTGTCGTGGTCCTGTCCAGGGACGAGCTGGCCCAGGTGCTGGCCGGCAATCCGTATCCGGGCGAGGCCAACCCGAAGCTCGTGCACGTGCTGTTCCTGAACGCCGAACCGCCCCGGGACCTGCTGGACCGCATCATGGCCGCGGAAAGCGCGGCCGCGGCCAAGGGCAGCCGCGACACCCTGACGGCGACGGGCCGGGCTCTGTTCCTGCACACGCCGGACGGCTACGGGACCAGCGAGCTGGCCCAGGTGGTATTCCGCATCATGGGCATACCCGGCAAGACCGGCATCGCGGCTACCGCCAGGAACTGGGCCACGGCCACCAAGCTGCTTTCTCTTTGCCAGGAGAACTGATGCGGGCGGTCTTGGTGACCGGAGCGTCCCGGGGCATCGGCCGGGCGGTAGCGCAGGCGTTCGCGGCGCAAGGCGACCGGGTGGCGGTGCATCACCGTGATTCGGACCGGCTGGCGCAAGACGTCCTGGCCGGGCTGCCGGGCCGCGGCCATACGATCGTCCGCGCCGACCTGGCTGACGCCGAGGCCGTCCGGGTGATGGTCGAGGCAGCCGTCGCCGACCTGGGCGGCCTGGACGTCCTGGTGAACAACGCCGGGATCTACCTATGGCATCCGATCACCGAGGTGTCCTACGAGCAGTGGCAGGAGGCCTGGCGCGAGACCCTCGCGGTCAACCTCACCGGAGCGGCCAACGTGACCTGGTGCGCCGTGCAGCATATGAAGAAGACCGGCGGCCGGATCGTCAACGTGACGTCGCGCGGCGCGTTTCGCGGCGAGCCCAGGCATCCCGCGTACGGGGCCAGCAAGGCGGGCCTGAACGCATTCGGGCAGTCGATGGCACGCGCGCTGGCGCCGTTCGGGATCGCGGTGGCGACTGTGGCACCCGGGTACGTCGAGACCGAGATGGCCGCGGATGACCTGAATTCCGCGCGCGGTGGTGAGATCCGCGCGCAAAGCCCGTTCAACCGGGTCGCGACGCCGGAGGAGATCGCGGCCGCGGTCGTCTACCTCGCCTCCGACCAGGCCGAGTGGGCCAGCGGAGCCATACTCGATCTCAACGGAGCCTCGTACCTGCGTTGATCAGGCCGTAGCTCATTCACCGCCCGGATCATCCGGTGAATGACTCGAGCAGGTGGCTGAAGGCCCAGGTGCCCTGCGTGATGCCGGAACACGAGTTGCTGTCGATCGTGCCCGGGCAGCCGCCGTTGTCCCGCTCGATCGCCCAGATGGACAGCAGGCCGAGCCCATGGGACCGGGCGAAATCCAGGATCCGCTGGGCGTCGGAGAAGTAGGTGACCTCGGTCTTGCTCGAATTGTCGTCGATGCCGGGCAGGAACGTGATTCCCTCGGTCGCCCACAGTTCCTGCTGTGAGTCCTTCGGGTACAGCGAGGCCAGCTGGCCATGCACGCTCTCGGCCGCGCTGAGCGCTTCGGCGCCCATGTTCAGCGGGCCGCTTCCGGTGTAATAGTCGAACGTCATGATGTTGACCACGTCGACGTGCGCGCCTTCGGAGGCCGCGTTCTGCAAGACCGCCAGGACGTTGGGCTGAAGACCCGAAGGCTGCACCGGCAGCGTGTACTCGATCTGCAGCGCGTGGCCGTTGCTGGCCGCCCAGGCCTCGGTCATCGCGATCGCCTTGTTCCGCCGGTCGATACCCGCGGTGTCGTTCAGGGCGTTGAGCTCCACGTCCATGTCGAGCCTGGTGACGTGGTAGGTGCTGATCAGCGACTCGTAGTCGGCCGCGATCGTGCTGACGTCAGGGCACGAGTCGGCGATCTCGGTGCCGTCGTTACCCGCGTTCTGGCCGCCGAGGGTGAGGGCCACGTTCCCGCCCGCCTGCTTGAGCTGGCCTATCTCCGATCCGTAAGACGAGCCATCGGCGGGCTCTGAGCTGTTGCCGTCCCAGGTCAGTGTGCAGGAGCCAGGCGATGCCGCCTGGAGGAAGCCGAGGTTGAAATACTTCGCACCCGACTGCGCAGCGATCGCGGGAATGCTGCCGTTGGTCCAGGTTTCGAAGTAGGGCGAGTAAACCCGCTCGGGCCACTGCTCGAATCCGCCTACCCCCTGGGACACGGCGGTGGCGGAGTCTGATGGCCGCGCGGTCGGCGTGCTCGTAGTCGGCGTGCTGCTGCTGCAGGCGGACAGGGATGCGACGACGGCTGCGGCGGCGAGGATCACCGCTCCGCCCGCGAGCGGCAGGCGGCTTGCCGTCGCCAGCCGGCTGAGCAGCGCCGGCGGACTCGCCGACGGCAGGCGGCGGCTCGCCGGCGGCAGACGACGGGTCACGGTAGGCCTCCTTTGCGGAGAGCCATCAAGGGAACCGACACCTCTCCCCTTTGTCGGTCAAGACCCGAGTCCGGCGCGTTCGCACGGCCCCGGTTAGCCAAGACGCTTGCCTCAGCCAGCCGGCAGAGCCTGCTTCCACCAACCGCGGGGGCTTAGCACGGCGGTCGCGGGGCTTACAACAGCAGCCTACGACAGCGCGGTAACAGTTATGTCAACGCGCGCACGCCGTCACCCGACGGGGCGGTGGGCAGCACGGTCATGACCTGGCCCCAGGCCAGCTCGGTGCCTGCCGCCAGGCAGCCGTCGACGACGGCGTCGGTGCCGAGGGCACTGACCTTGATGGCCGGCATGACCGGCGCGATCCGCTCGAGTTCCCGGCCGACCGACTCGGCGAAGCCAGGGGCCCGGCCGATCCCGCCGCCGAGGACAATCAGATCAGGGTCGACGACGGTGATGACGGCGCAGATCGTCTGGGCGACCAGCCGCGCCTCCTCAGCCACCACTGCCACGGCCCGCTCGTCGCCGTTGGCCGCGGCTGCGAAGACGCGCCGGGCGGAGACCGACCCGCGCATGCCGCCGCGCCGCGCGGCCCGCACGATACCCGAGGCCGATGCCGCTGCCTCAAGCATCCCGCGCTTGCGCGCCTCGTGCTCGTCGGCGCCCGCACCTCCCGACAATGGCAGGAAGGCGATCTCCCCGGCGACGCCATGCGCGCCGCGCAACAACTGACCGCCGAGGACAAGTCCCATGCCGATGCCCGTGCCGATGTGGACGAAGGCGAAGTTGTCGACGTCCCGGCCCTGGCCGAGAGCGCGCTCGGCCAGGGCAGCGGCATCGACATCATTCTCCATCACCAGTGATGGTCCGAACGCCTCTCGCAGCCCGGCTACCGCTGCCGGGCGATCCCAGCCGCGTAGGCCGCCGGTGAGCTTCATGGAGTTCCGTCGCGGGTCGTAGACACCCGGGCTGCCGATCACGGTCTGGGTGATAGCCGACCTGGGTACGCTCGCGTTCCCGCACAGCATGTCGGCGAGCCCGACAAGCTCGGCCACCCGGGCGCGGACGCTGGTGGCGTGGGCCCGCAAGGATTCCCTGACCCTGATCTCGCCGGTCAGATCGGCGATCGCGCCGCGGATGTATTCGAGTCCGATATCCAAGCCCAGCACCAAGCCGGCGTCGGGCCGGATCTCGTATAGCCGGGCCGAACGACCGGGGACGCCGGTTCGCTGCCCGGCCGTGCGGACCAGGCCAGCCCGCTCGACATTGCCAAGGGCCAGCGACACCGTTGGCTTGGACAGACCGGAGACCCGGGCCAGCTCGGCCCGGGAGCAAGGACCGAGCTGGCGGATGTGCTCCAGCAGCAGCTGCTCGTTCATCGCCCTGATCAGCGAGGGCCGCGCGGCGAACAGGGCCGTTCCCGTACCCTCGGGTGGCGGAAGAGCCGATGCCGATTCCCGGGCCGGACGCTCGGCGGGCACGATCCCGTGCGTATCTTCCGACAGGGCTGTCACGGTCACCTCCTTAACCACTGTGAGTGACGGCTCGCCGCTAGGCCGCACATCACATCTGCAACTGCCATTCGTCCTAGGGGGCAAGGCCTTCCGTCCCTTGATCCCTTGTCCCCGCAGGATAGTTAGGATACTGTCCTAACAAATTTAGCGGAAGGGCAACCCCCGGTATAGTCCGCAGGCGTGCTCCCCGCACGTAACCATGCCTCCCCACACGAAACGGCAGTAAGGACCAAACCATGAGACGCCTCACCAGATACGGGGTCATCCTGGGGGCCGGACTGCTCGCGGTCGGCTGTAGCGCCGGCGCCGGCTCAAGCCCAGGCACAAGCTCCGCGAGCGGCAAGGCATCGACGAACAGCGTGCTCACTATCTCCAATGAGAACGGCGCGCTTTGGACTTGCGGCTTCAATCCGCTCAATACCACGTACGCCCTCCTGGCAGTCGGCTTCATCTACGAGCCGCTGGTCTACGTGAACCCGCTGCAGAACGGCAAGACCACCCCCATGCTCGCTACCTCGTGGAGCTGGGGAAATGGTAACAAGACGCTCACGTTCCAGATCCGCCAGGGCGTCAAGTGGAGCGACGGTACGCCGATGACCGCGGCCGACGTGGCTTACACCTTCAACCTGATCAAGAAGTACCCGGCCCTCGACCTGACCGGTGCCTGGTCGGTTCTGTCCAGCGTCACCGCGACCGGCAATACGGTCACGATGAATTTCAGCACCGTCGCCGTGCCGTATTTCTACTACATCGCGGATCAGACGCCGATAGTGCCCCAGCACATCTGGTCGACCCTCTCGAACCCGAGCACCAACCCCATCACCAACCCCGTCGGCACGGGTCCGTACCTGATGAGCAAGTGCAGCCCGTCGAACATCACCTATACCGCCAACCCGCACTACTGGCAGCCTGGCTTGCCGAAGATCAGCAAGATCCAGTACCCGGCCTACACGAGCAACACCACGGCCAACAATGACCTGGCTAACGGGAGCGCGCAGTGGGGCGCCCAGTACATCCCGGCCATCAACACCTTCTACACGTCCAAGAGCCCGGACTACCACTACTGGTTCCCGCCCACGGTGAACGTCTCGCTGGTCCCGAACCTGACCAACCCGCTGCTGAACAACGTCAAGGTCCGCCAGGCCATGTCGTACGCCATCAACAGGAACAAGGTCTCCACCATCGGCGAGTCCGGTTACGAGCCGCCCGCGAACCAGACCGGCATCGTCACGCCGACCTTCTCCAGTTCGCTGGACAACTCGGCCGTCACGAGCTGGGGCAATGGCTATGACCCGGCCAAGGCGACGGCCCTGCTGCAATCGGCTGGCTTCCACATGGGCTCCGACGGCATCATGGCGAACGCGGCCGGGCAGAAGCTGGCCTTCACGGTCCTCAACATTGGCGACTACTCCGACTGGGTCGCCTCGGTACAGGTGATCCAGCAGGAACTCAAGGCAGTCGGCATCCAGATCACGCCCGACAACCTGTCCAACACCGACTTCGAGGCTGACCTGTTCTACGGCAAGTACCAGCTCGCCTACTACGACCAGCAGACATTCGGTCCGAGCGCGTACTACGAGCTGAACAACTGGCTCAACTCCGCGAACACGGCGCCGGTCGGCAAGTCGGCGGCCAGCAATTACGAGCGCTGGTCCAGCCCGTCCACAGACGCCCTGCTCAACCAGTACGCGACCACCACCGACTCGGCCACGCAGCAGTCGATCCTGAACCAGATCCAGAACGTCATGGTGACCGAGGTGCCCATCATCCCGGTCACCGAAGCGGTCGACTGGTACCAGTACGACACCGGGTCATTCTCCGGCTGGCCCACGTCTGGCAACCCGTACGCCCAGCCGTCCGCGTACGAATTCCCGGACAATGAGCAGGTGCTGCTGCATCTGTCGCCGAAGTGAGCTAACGCCGCGTGCCAGGGGGCCAGCCCCTGGCACGCGGCCCAGGATAGGAGCGGACAATGACCACCAGGAGCCGGTCATGACCTCGAGGAGGCGCGCGTGAGATATGCGCTGCGCCGCCTCGGTTTCTTCGTCCTCACGCTGTGGGCGGCGCTTACCCTTAACTTCCTGCTGCCGCGGCTGATGCCGGGGAACCCCGCGCTGGCCATGATGTCGAAGTTTCACGGCGAGCTCAACCCGAAGGCGCTGGTCGCCCTGGAGACCCTCTTCGGCCTCAACTCGCACCAGGGCCTGCTCTCGCAGTACTTCGGCTACCTGCACCAGGTGGTGACGGGCAACTTCGGCACCTCGCTGAGCCAGTACCCGGCCTCGGTCACCTCCGTCATCGGCAGCGCGATCTGGTGGACGGTCGGCCTCGTCGGCATCACCACCGTCCTGGCCTTCATCCTCGGCACCGGCCTCGGCATCGTCTCGGCCTGGCGGCGCGGCGGGAAGCTGGACAGCGTCGTGCCGCCGGTGTTCGTGATCACCTCCGCGATCCCGTACTTCTGGGTGGCGATGGTACTGGTGCTGGTCTTCGGCATCACCCTGCACTGGTTTCCGAGCCAGGGAGGCTACTACGTCACCACCGACACCCCCGGCTTCAACCTCACCTTCTTCCAGGATGTAATCAACCACGCCTTCCTGCCCGCGATGGCCCTGCTGATCACCACGATCGGCACCTGGATCCTGACCATGCGGAACACGATGATCACCACGCTGGCCGAGGATTACGTGCGGATGGCGCGGGCCAAGGGACTGCCGGGCAGGCGCATCATGCTCAACTACGCGGCGCGCAACGCGATCCTGCCGAACCTGGTCGGCTTCGCGATGTCCCTCGGCTTCGTGGTCAGCGGCGCGATCCTGGTCGAGTACGTGTTCAACTATCCCGGCGTGGGCTACATGCTGCTGCAGGCCGTGTCCGGCGAGGACTACCCGCTGATGCAGGGCCTGTTCCTGCTGATCACCGTCGCGGTGCTGCTCGCGATCCTGGCCGCGGACATCCTGACCGCGCTGCTTGACCCGCGGACAAGGACGGCGCGTTAGCCATGGCCATGCCAGTTTCCGGTGTCCCCACCGAAGCCCCCGCGGCGCAGGTGCCCGCCGGCCATGCGCTCGCCCGCGTCGGCCGCGCCGTCCGGTCCAACCGCAAGGCGACCGCGGGAACCATCCTGCTCGTGATCTTCATCCTGATCGCGCTCTTCCCCGGCCTCATCGCCCACGACAGCCCGACCGCAGACGCCTATCCCCCGCACCTGGGCCCGTCGACCGCTCACCTGTTCGGCACCAACGCGTACGGGCAGGACCTGTTCGCGCAGGTGGTGTGGGGAACCAGGAACGTGCTGATCATCGCGTTCGTGGTCGGACTGGCCACCACCGGGATAGCGGTCCTGATCGGCGTCGCCGCGGCCTACCTCGGCGGGGCGTGGGACGGCACGCTCGGCGTGCTCACCGACGTGCTCCTGGTCATCCCGCTGTTCCCGCTGCTGATCATCATCGCGGCCTATGCGCACGGCGAGGGCACGATCGTGCTGATCATGGCGATCACCCTCACCAGCTGGTCCTACACCGCGCGCCAGCTCCGATCGCAGGCGCTCACGCTGCGCAACAGGGACTTCCTGGTCGCGGCGAAGGTGCGCGGCGAACGCAATCTCTACGTCATCGTGATGGAAGTCATCCCCACCATGACCTCGCTGATCGTGGCGAGCTTCCTGACTAACGCCCTGTACGCGGTGCTGCTCGCGTCCAGCCTGCAGTTCATCGGCCTCGGTGACCCGAACACGGTGAGCTGGGGCACCACGCTGTACTGGGCCGAGAACAACGCCGCGCTGCAGACCGGTGAGCCCTTGTGGGCGATCGCGCCAGGTGCCTGCATCGCCGCGCTCGGCGCGGCCTTCGCCCTGCTCAACTACGCCTTCGACGAGATCGGCAACCCAGCGCTCAGGCCCGTGCGAAGGAGCAAGCGTGTCCGAAGCACATGAGATACTCGGGGTCAGCGGCCTGTCCGTCGACTACGTGATGCCCCAGGGCGACATCCGGGCCGTCGATGACGTTTCGTTCACGGTCGACCGGGGCGAGTTCCTCGGCATCGTCGGCGAGTCGGGCTGCGGGAAGTCCACGCTGCTGTTCGGCGTCGCCCAGCTGCTCGCACCCCCGGCCCGTATCGCCGCCGGCAGCGTCAGGTTCAAGGGGACCAACCTGGTCGGCCTGACGGACAGGCAGCTCTCCGCGATCCGGTGGCGGGACATGTCAGTGGTCATGCAGAGCGCCATGAACGCACTGAACCCGGTTACCTCGATCGGCGCACAGTTCAAAGACGCGCTGCAGGCCCACGGCAAGCCGTCCCGCCAGGAGATCGCCGCCCGGTCCGCCGAAGTGCTGCGGATGGTCGGCATCGACCCGGTGCACCTGAAGAGCTACCCGCACCAGCTATCCGGCGGCATGCGGCAGCGCTCGATGATCGCGATGGCGATGCTGTTCACCCCCGACCTGATCATCATGGACGAGCCGACCTCCGCGCTGGACGTCGTAGCGCAGCGTGCGCTGATGGTGCAGATCAAGGAGCTGCAGCACACGTACGGGTTCGCGGTCATCTTCGTCACCCACGACATGTCGCTGATCAGCCACTTCTCCGACCGCCTGATGGTGATGTACGCCGGCCAGGTGGACGAACTCGGCGGCACGCGCGAGATCTTCGACCGGCCCCGGCATCCGTACACAAAGGGACTGCTGGAGGCCTTCCCCTCGATCCGCGGCCCGCGGACCGCGCTGAAGGGGATCCCGGGCAACCCGCCCGATCTGGCCCGGCTGCCGACCGGCTGCCGGTTCCACCCGCGATGTCCGCTTGCGGTCGAGAGGTGCACGCAGGTCGCGCCGGATCTGTATGAGGTGGACGCGGCCCTCGTCCGCTGCCTGCGCCTGGCGGACGGGAGCATGTCCCAGCCGACCGACGAGCACAGGAGCCTGACCCAATGAGCCCGACCGAGTTGCTCAGGGCCGACCACCTCACCAGGCACTTCAAGATCGGCAACGCGTTGTCCCGGCGCACGCTGCACGCCGTGGACGACGTGAGCTTCGCCGTCGGCGAGCGGGAGATCGTGGCGCTGGTAGGCGAGAGCGGCAGCGGCAAGTCCACCATCGCGCGGCTCCTCGCGCGGGTCTATGAACCGACGGCAGGCACGATCACATTCGAGGGCAAACCCATCAAGGCGATCCGATCGCGGCGCGACAGGCTCCGCTACAGCGGCCTGGTCCCGATGGTCTTTCAGGACCCGTTCGCCTCGATCAACCCGGTGTTCCGGGTGCAGCACGGCGTGCTGCGCAGCCTCAAGCTGCACCGTCCCGAATTGTCCGGCAAGCAGCGCCTGGACGAGGCGGCGAGAGTGTTCGGGGTCGTCGGGCTCGGTACCGACATGCTGCAGCGGTTCCCGTACGAGCTCAGCGGAGGGCAGCGGCAGCGGGTCGGGTTCGCCCTGGCGCTGGCGATGCGGCCGAAGCTGATTCTGGCGGATGAGCCGGTATCGATGCTCGACGTCTCGATCAGGATCGGCCTGCTCAACCTGATGGCGAAACTGCGCGACGAGGAGGGCGTGTCGATCCTGTACATAACGCATGACCTCGCCAGCGCACGGTACGTGGCGGACCGGCTGATCGTGATGTACGCGGGCCAGATCGCCGAGTCCGGACCGATCGAGGACGTGCTGACGCGCCCGAAGCATCCCTATACCCAGCTGCTGCTGTCCGCGGTCCCGGACCCGAAGGCCCCGCTGTCTGAAGTGACGGACCGCGGCGAGCCGCCCAAGGTCATCGACCCCACGCCCGGCTGCCGGTTCCGCTGGCGGTGCCCGCTCGCCATCGACGCATGTTCGTCGGTCACGCCCGTCCTGGCCGAGCTGGGTGCCCCGGCGGAGAGGCTAGCGGGATCCGGGGAGGCTTCGGGGGTCGCCCCCGCGGATCGGCAAGCCCATACGGTGGCCTGCCATGTCGCCCAGTCGGGCGCGGACGTGAGGGCCTTCGCATCATGAAACTCGCGGTGATCGGCGGCGGGTCCACCTACACCCCGGAGCTGGCGGACGGCATCGGCCGACTGCTCCCGGACGTCGGCGAGCTGGTCCTGGTCGACCCCGACCCAGGCCGTCTCGCGGTCGTAGGGCCGGTCTCGGCCCGGATCATGGCCGCCCACGGTCATCCTGCCCGGGTGCGCTGGACCGGCAGCCTGGACGACGGTGCCGACGGCGCGGACGCCATCTTGATCCAGCTGCGGGTCGGCGGCCAGGCCGCGCGCCAGCGCGACGAGACGTGGCCGCTCGACTGCGGCTGCGTGGGACAGGAAACCACCGGGGCTGGGGGCTTTGCCAAAGCGCTGCGCACCGTGCCCATAGTTCTTGATCTGGCCGAACGGGCATCGCGGCGGGCTGCGCCCTCCGCCTTCATCATCGACTTCACCAACCCGGTGGGCATCGTCACGCGGGCGCTGCTTTCGGCCGGCTACCGCGCCGTGGGCCTCTGCAACGTGGCGATCGGGTTCCAGCGCCATTTCGCCTCGATGCTCGGCGTGCCGCCGGCCCAGGTGTCGCTCGGGCACGTCGGCCTGAACCACCTGACCTGGGAACGGACCGTGCTGGTAGACGAGAAGGACGTGCTGCCGGATCTGCTCGCGACCCGGGCCGAGGAGATAGCACCGCATACCGGGCTGACCGCCGATTTCGTCCGCCACCTGGGCATGGTGCCCTCGTACTACCTGCGCTACTACTACGCGCACGACGCGGTGGTGGCCGAGCAGCGCGGCGCGACCACCCGCGCCGAGGAGGTGGCCCGGCTGGAGACCGAGCTGCTCGAGCTGTACGCGGACCCGGCGCTCGACCGCAAGCCGGCCCAGCTGTCGCAGCGCGGGGGCGCGTGGTATTCCGAGGCCGCGGTAGACCTGCTCGCCTCGCTGACCGGCGACCGGCGCGACGTCCAGGTGGCCAACACGGCCAACGGCGCGACGTTGCCGTTCCTGCCCGCCGACGCGGTGATCGAGGTGCCGGCCACGATCGGCCGCGGCGGCGCGGTGCCGGTACCGGTCGGCCCGGTGGAGCCCTTGCTGCGCGGGCTGATCGCGCACGTGTACGCGTACGAGGAACTCGCGCTCGACACCGCGATCCGCGGCGGGCGGCAACGGGTGTACGACGCTCTGCTCGCGCATCCGCTGGTGGGGCAGGCGGACCGGGCCCAGTGCCTGACCGACCGGCTGATCGCGGAGAACGCGCATTACCTTCCCTGGGCCACAGGAGACCGCAGATGAGACGCGCATGGCCGATGATCCTGACCGCAGCCGGTATCACGCTGGCCACGGTCATCCCGGTTGCCGCCTGGGCGCCTCAGGCCTCCGCGGCGGCGACGGCGCCCCCGCAGGTCCGCGTCGACCAGGTGGGGTACCCGTCTGACGCGGCGAAGGTTGCCTACGCGATGCTGGCCAAGCCGGTGAGCAAGGTGCGCTTCGAGGTCACCACCCCGTACGGCGTCGAATACCGGGGCACGTCAACCGATGACGTGGGCTCATGGAACTCGGCCTACCGGGCGGTGTACCAGCTCAACTTCTCCGGTGTCAGCGTGCCCGGCATCTACCAGGTCAAGCTGCTGTCCCCCGCGGCGGCCAGTTCCCCCTCGTTCACCATCGGCACCGGACCGCAGCTGTACCGGCAGCTCGTGGACAACGCCGTGCAGTACTACACCTCCGAACGCGACGGGCCGGACGTCGACCCCGCCGTCCTTGACCGCCAGCCCGCCAACCTGACCGACGAGAAGGCCTACGCCTACGCGGACCCCAAGTACGACAGCAACGACAACCTGCTCGGCACGCTGGCGAAGATCGGCGGGCCGGTCGACGTGTCCGGCGGCTGGTTCGACGCCGGCGGCGGCTACGAGAAGTTCGCGTACACGGCCAGCTACACCGACGCGCTGCTGCTGATCGCGGCGCGGGACTTCCCGGGCGAGTACCCCGCGCTCCAGCCGGAGGCCGAGTTCGGCCTGCAGTGGATCACCAAGCTGTGGAATCCCGGCCGGAAAGTGATGTACGTCCAGGTCGGCATAGGCAACGGCAACGCGAGCAACACGATCCAGGGCGACTACAACTTCTGGTTCCTGCCCCAGCAGGAGGACCGCCTGAACGTGAGCCCCGGCGGGAACCCCGGCCCGAGCGCGTACTACGTCAAGTACCGGCCGGTGTTCGAGGCGGCCCCGCCCGGTAAGCCGATCAGCCCCGACCTGGCGGGCCGGTTCGCCGCCGACTTCGCCCTCGGCGCGCAGCTCGCGGCGGCCGGGGGTTACACCGATCCGGCGCAGGCCGGGCACCTGCTGAACCTGGCCCGGGGCGTCTACGCGATGGCGAAGACCACCAACGTCGGGCAGATCGTGACGACGTTCCCCTACGACTACTACCCGGGCACCGAGTGGAAGAGCGACATGCTCTGGGGAGCCGCCGAGATCGCCCTGGCCGACGAGGCCGCTGGCGCTCCGGCAGCCCAGCTGCAGCAGGACCTGGCCACCGCGGCCCGCTGGGCCAGGGCCTACATCGCGCAGGGCCACCCGGCCGACGGTGACACGTTCAACCTCTACGACAACGGCGCGGTCGCCGAGGCCGAGCTGCTGCAGGCGATGCGGGAGGCCGGGTCCTGGGGTCTGCGCCCGGCGATCGCGCCGAGCGCGCTGCTGGACGACCTCGCCGCGCAGCTGCGCACCGGTGAGGACTGGGCCAAGGGCGACCCGTTCGCGCTCGGCACCCAGCTCGGCGCCTCCGACGCGTCGCCGCACGCGTTCGGCCTGTTCATCACCAACGCGCTGTACCAGGAGTACGGCGGCTCCAGTCGATACCAGTCGTTCGCCCAGCAGCAGATGAACTTCGCGCTCGGCGCGAACGCCTGGGGCAGTTCCTTCGTGGTCGGCGCGGGAACGGTGTTCCCGCATTGCATGCAAAGTGAGATCGCCAACCTGGCGGGCTCCCTGACCGGCAGCGGCGACATCCAGCTCGGCGCCACCACCGACGGCCCGAGCAGCACGGGCAATTTCGTCGGGCTGGGCACCGTCCCGGGGATGCGGGCGTGCAGCGCGGGCAACTTCGCGCCGTTCAACACCACGACGGCCGGCTATGAGGACAACGTGGTCTCCTGGCCCTCGGTAGAACCGGCCGACGACTACACGGCCGCTTCCCTGTTCGCGTTCGCCCTGGGCGGGTCCGGCCTTGGCTGACAATCCGCTGCTGCCGCGGCAGCAGCCGCGCGCGCTCAAGCCCGCCGTGCTCGCCATCGACGGCGGTAACAGCAAGACGGACGTGGCCCTGGTGGCCAGCGATGGCGCGCTGCTCGCGGCCGCCCGCGGTCCGGGCATCAATGCTCACGAGGTCGGCGTCGACCAGACGATGCTGATCCTGGAGGCGGTGGTCAAGCAGGCCGCGGCCCAACTGGACGGACGTCACCGGGTAGGTTCTGGCTGGGTGGCGCTGCACACGGTGGCCTGCCTGGCCAACGCCGACCTGCCGGAGGAGGAAGCCGAGCACGCCGCGGCGGTGCAGGCGCAAGGCTGGAGCCCGACCGCGACGGTCGTCAACGACACCTTTGCCATCCTGCGTTCGGGCCTCGCCGACCGGGCCGAGCCGTACTGGGGCGTGGCGGTGGTCTGCGGCGCGGGCATCAACTGTGTCGGCGTCGCGCCCGACGGCCGCGTGACCAGGTACCTGGCCCTGGGCACGATCTCGGGTGACTGGGGCGGCGGCGCGGGCCTGGGCCTGGAGGTCCTCTGGCACGCCATGCGCGCCGAAGACGGCCGCGGCCCGGACACGGCGCTGACCGGGTACCTGACCAGCTATTTCGGCGTGGAGCGGGTCGAGGAGATAACGCTCGGCATCCACAAGGGCAAGATCGGCGAGGATGACCTGATCGGCCTGGCGCCCATGCTGCTGCAGGCGTCGAGCGACGGCGATCCGGTCGCGCGGACGGTGGTGAACCGCCTCGCCGACGAGATCGCGGTGATGGCCATCACCGCGATGCGCCGCCTCGACCTCACCGGCCTGGCCACCCCGGTCATCCTGGGTGGCGGCATCATCACCGCGAGGAACCCGCTGCTAATGGACGGCATCGCCAGGCAGCTTGCCGAGGCCGCCCCGCACGCCAAGGTCCGGGTGATCGACGTGCCGCCGGTCGTCGGCGCGGCGCTGCTCGGCCTGGACCACGTGCGGGCCCCGGCCGCCGCCGAGGCCCGCCTTCGCGCCGCCTACCAGGACTCGCAGCGCTGATCCGGCCTGAGTCCCCTGCCCGCCCTTGCAACCGCACGTGCAGCACTGTGACCGGCACGCGCTATATTCACATCGTTGGCCGCACCCGGAAGGCTTACCGATGTCCGACGATACCGAACCGGCGACGAGCGGGACTGGCAGCCATGCCGCCGCCGGCGGCCGGCGCGTCGTCGACACCAGCGTGGCCCACAGCGCCCGGGTGCATGACTACTGGCTGGGCGGCAAGGACAATTTCGCCGCCGACCGAGCGGCCGGCGACGCGGTGGCGGCGGCCTATCCCGATATCCTCATGTCGGTGCGCGCCAACCGGGCGTTCCTGGCCCGGGTCGTGCGGTACCTGGCCGGCGAGGCCGGGATCCGGCAGTTCCTCGACATCGGCACCGGCATCCCGGCCGCCGACAACACCCACGAGGTGGGACAGTCCGTGGCGCCCAGCTGCCGCGTGGTGTACGTGGACTACGACCCGGTCGTGCTGCTACATGCCCAGGCCCTGCTCACGAGCTCCCCGCAGGGTGCCGTCGACTACATCGACGCGGACTTGCGCGACCCGCAGACGATCCTCGAGCAGGCGGCGCGAACCCTGGATTTCTCCCGCCCGGTAGCGGTCATCCTGATCGCCATCATGCACCTGATCGGTGACCAGGACGACCCGTATCGGATCGTCAGACAGCTGATGGCGGCGGTCCCAGCCGGAAGCTATCTGGCCTTGTCGCAGGTGGCCTCTGATATCGACGCTGAGCAGATAGCAGAATCGGGTAGGCGGTACAACCCGCTCGCGCGTGAGAACCTGCGCTTTCGCAGCCACGCCGAGATCTTGCGTTTTTTCGATGGCCTGGAGCTGGTCGAGCCGGGCCTGGTTCCGGTCCCGTGTTGGCGCCCCGCCTCCGAGCTCGAGGCCAGGGCACGGTCGGCCGTACGGGGAGGCGTGGGCCGAAAGGCATAGGGCGTCAGCCCGGCCTCCGGCCGGAGGACACCAGAGTCCTTGCGCTCCGGACAGCGCTCTGTGCGCCGCCGCCTTGACAGGAGTCAGACCCGAGTTGCCGGCGCTAGGACCGCTAGTCGTCTACGGCGGCCAGCGTCGCTGACACAGCTCAGAACACGACGACTTCGGCCCCGACCGGCAGGTGGTCGTAGTAGTACCGGGCGCTGCCGATGTCCAGGTGGATGCAGCCATGCGACGGCAAACTGAGGCTGCCGCCGTGGAAGGCGATCCCGCCGGGGGC
>Ga0187780_10000292_pt1 | contig 38027 bp, 32 predicted proteins | sample 1015_Q2_SP10_20__FD_132429 | JGI IMG/M metagenome (GOLD analysis project Ga0187780, IMG submission 132429) | Tropical peat soil microbial communities from peatlands in Department of Meta, Colombia - 1015_Q2_SP10_20_MG | ecosystem: Environmental > Terrestrial > Soil > Wetlands > Peat | place...
AACTCTTCACTGCCGCGCTGGCGGGGCGCGTGGTGCGGCCGGAATTGTCGCGGGGTTTGCGCGTGCGCATTCTCGGCCGGCTCGAAGCGCGCCTGACCGAGAGCGACCGCGTCGTGCTCGCTGGCATGGTCGAAGGTTCGTGGCCGCCCGAAAGCAACACCGACGCCTGGCTGAGCCGGCCGATGCGACTTGCACTCGGTCTCGACCTGCCGGAACGGCGCGTCGGCCTTGCCGCGCACGACTTCGCGCAGCTCACCGGCGCGCGCGAGGTGGTGTTGAGCAAAGCCGCCAAGATCGAGGGCGCGCCAACGGTCACTTCGCGATTCATTCAGCGGATTGCCGCGGTCGCGGGCGCGCGCTGGCAAGAGGCCGTCACGCGCGGCGAGCGTTATTTGGCGTGGGCGCGCGAGCTTGATCGGCCCGAGACTGTCGCGCCGGCACCCCAGCCCGCGCCGCGGCCGCCCCGCGCCGCGCGACCCAAAAGCCTTTCCGTCACCGAGATCGAGGATTGGCTGCGCGACCCTTATACGATTTACGCCAAGCACGTGCTTCGCCTGCGCCCGCTCGACGCGGTCGATACCGAGCCCGGCGCCGCCGAGCGCGGCAGCATCATTCACGCCGCAATCGGCGAATTCACGGAGCGCTTTGCCACGGAGCTGCCGGCCGATCCGATAGACGCGCTCCTCGCGCTCGGCCGGCCCCGTTTTGCCGCGCTCGATGATTTTCCGGAGGCGCGCGCCTTTTGGTGGCCGCGCTTTTTGCGCATCGCGCATTGGTTCGCGCGCTGGGAAGCGCAGCGCCGAGCCGCCGTCGCCTTGCTTGATGCCGAAATTCGCGGCGAGATCGATATTCCGCTCGGCGAGAGCACGTTCAAGCTGCGCGGCGTTGCCGATCGCATCGAGCGGCGCCACGACGGCCGATATGCGATTTTGGATTACAAAACCGGCAGCGCGCGCACCGAGAAGCAAGTGCGCACCGGGCTCGCGCCGCAGCTGACGCTGGAAGCCGCGATGCTGCGCAACGGCGGCTTTGCCGACATTGCGGCCGGCGGCTCGGTTGCCGAACTCGTCTATGTGCTGCTGAAAGGCGGAGAGCCCGCCGGCGAAACCAAAACCATCGCGTTCAAGGATGGCGCCACGCCGGACGACCAGGCCGATCGCGCGCTTGAAAAGTTGCGCGGTCTCGCGCGGCGGTTCGAGGACGAAACCACGCCGTACCGCTCGCTCGTCCATCCGATGTGGACGACGCGTTACGGCGACTACGATCATCTCGCTCGCGTCAAGGAATGGTCGAGCTCCGGCGGCGTCATCGACGACATCGCAGGTGGCGAATGAGAAACCCGGAAATCATTCCGCTCCAGGTCCGCGCCGTGCAGCGCGCGGTCGCCGATCCCGAGGTTTCCGCCTGGGTCGCCGCCAATGCCGGATCGGGCAAGACCCATGTTCTGGCGCAGCGCGTGATAAACCTCCTGCTCAGAGGCGTGGAGCCGGAAAAAATTCTTTGCATCACCTTCACCAAGGCTGCCGCCGCCAATATGGCAAAGCGCGTCTTCGACACGCTGGCGGAATGGACGGCGCTCGACGATGCGGCGCTCGACAATGCGATCCGCTGCCGGTCGGACATCGAACCCGATGCGGCGCGGCGCGCGTTGGCGCGGCGGCTGTTCGCCCGCGCCCTGGAAACCCCCGGCGGCCTCAAAATACAGACAATTCATGCGTTCTGTACGCAGCTCCTGCATCAATTTCCATTCGAGGCGAATGTCGCCGCGCGCTTTGCCGTCCTCGACGAGACCGAGCAAACGCAGCTTCTGGAGCAATTGACCTTCGGCGTGCTGCTCGAAGGCGCACGGGCGCCCGACGGCCATATCGGCCGCGCTTTGGCCCTCGCGCTGACCGCGGCAGCCGATCAGACGTTTCGCGAGGCGATCCGGACCGCGATCGGGGCGCGCGACGAAGTCGCGCGCTGGCTCATCGGCACCGGCAGCGTCGCCGCCGCGATCGCCGCCTTGTCGCGCGAGCTCGGCCTTGATCCATCGGAAACCCGCGACACCATCAAAGACAAGTTTTTTTCCGGCTCGCTCATCGCGGAGCGAGAGTGGCCCGCAGTGGCGGCGGCATTGGCGAAAGGCGGCAAAACCGACGCCGAACAAGCCCGCCGGTTCAGTTTGCTCTCGTCCCTGCCGCTCCCCGACCGCGTCGATGCGTATCTCGAGATCTTCTGCACCGCGGAGGGAACGCCGCGAAAATCGATCTTTTCCCAGGCGATCAAAGAGCCAAGCCTGACCGAACGGCTGGCCGCGGAACAGACGCGCGTCTGCGCGCTCCTGCAGCGGTTGCGCGCCGCGATCTGCCGCGATCGCTCGGCCGCCCTCATCACCATCGTTCACGACGTGCTGTATCGCTATCAAGGCGAAAAGGACCGCCGTGGCCTCGTCGACTACGACGGCTTGATCGATCAGACGCTTGCGCTTCTCAGCAATGTCGATGCCGCCTGGGTTCATTACAAGCTCGACTTCGGCATCGATCATCTTTTGATCGACGAAGCGCAGGACACCAGCAGCAAACAATGGCAGATCGTCCGGCAGCTCGTGGCCGAATTCACCGCCGGCGCCGGCGCTCGCCCCGGCACGCGGACGATTTTCGCGGTCGGCGACGAAAAGCAATCGATCTATTCGTTCCAGAATGCGGCCCCGAAGGAATTCGCCGAAATGCGGCGCTACTTCGAGCGCGCGCACCAAGGCGGCCGGCGCACCTTCGTGTTTCGCGAATTCAAGCATTCGTTTCGTTCGGGAGAGAATATCCTCGCCGCCGTCGATGCCGTCTTCAAGGACAAGGCTATTGCCGCAAGTGTCTCGTCCGACACCGGCGGATTTCCGCCACACCTGTCGCTGCCCGACGCGGCCCCCGGCTTTGTCGAAATCTGGGAACCGATCGAACCGGAGAAGGGCGCGGAAATCGAGGGTTGGGACGCACCCTTCGACCGGGTCGCCGAGACCAGCCCGCGGGTAAGACTGGCCCGCCGTATCGCCCGCACCGTGCGGCGGCTGATCGATCGCCGGGAACGCGTCGGTAATGAGCGCCGCGCCGTGCGCTATGGCGACTTTCTTATCCTGGTTCGCCAGCGCGGCGAATTGTTCGAGGCGATCATTCGCGCGTTGAAAAATGAGAATGTCGCGGTCGCGGGCGCCGACCGGCTGATCCTGACCGAGCATATCGCGGTCATGGATTTGATGGTGCTCGGGGATGCACTCCTTCTTTCGGAAGACGACCTTGCGCTTGCGACGGTGCTGCGCAGTCCGTTGTTCGGATTCAACGAGGGCGATTTGTTTGCCGTCGCCTTTAATCGCGGCGCGCTGTCGCTGCACGCCGCCCTTGTTGGCAAAGCCGGCGAAAGCCCGCAGTTTGCGCAAGCCGCCGCTCGGCTTGACGAGCTCTCCCGCCTCGCCAAGCGCGAAACGCCGTTTGCCTTCTACGCGCGCCTCCTCGGCGCCGGCGGCGGCAGGCGCCGTTTCCTGGAGCGCTTAGGTCCGGAGGCGAACGACGCGCTCGACGAGTTTCTCAATCTCGCGCTCGAATATGAGCGCCACGAGACGCCGTCGCTGCAAGGCTTTTTGGCGTGGCTGCGCCAGGCGCGCGTCGAGGTGAAACGCGACATGGAAATCGCACGCGACGAGGTGCGCGTCATGACGGTTCACGGCGCCAAGGGACTTGAAGCACCGATCGTCATTCTCGCCGACACGATGACGCCGCCGGCCGGACCGCGACAACCGCGGCTTTTGACGCTGCCCGGCGGGACCGTGATCTGGGCAGGACGCAAGGCCGACGATGCGCCGCGCGTCGCCGCGGCGCGACAGGCCGCGCTCGACGAAGCACGCGACGAATATCGCCGCCTCCTCTATGTCGCCATGACACGCGCCGAGGACCGGCTGATCGTCTGCGGCGCCGACGGCGAAAGAAAGCGCCCGGACGGCTGCTGGTACGATCTCATTCGGCGGGCGCTCGATCCCGATCTCGTCGAAGAGACTGACGGCGAGGAGAAAGTGCTGCGGTATCGCAAGACGACTGCACCTGCCGCGCTGGGCTCAGGGGAGGAGGATCCGGTAAAATCCGAACCGCCGGAATTTCCCTCCTGGCTGCGGCAAGTTGCGCCGCCACAGGCGCCGGCTGCCGCGCCGCTGTCGCCGTCGCTCGCTTTCGAGACGGAAATCGGCCGCGCCACGTCTGGCGCGCCTCGCGACCGGCGCAAAGCGCTGGAACGGGGCCGCATTGTGCACCGGCTGATGCAGTCCTTACCCGACGTCCCGTTAGAACGGCGCCAGCAAGTGCTGGAGCGCTATCTCGCCAGGGCCGCGAAGGATTTTTCCATCGATGAGCAAACCGAGATCGCGCGGCAGGTCTTCGCCGTTCTCGGCGATGAGAATTTCGCCGGCGTCTTCGCCTCGGGCAGCCGCGGGGAAGTGCCGATCGTTGGGCGCATTGCCGACCCGGACGGCGAGCCCGTTGCGGTCGCCGGACAGGCGGACCGGCTCGTCGTCGCGGCGGATGCCGTTATCGTGGTCGATTATAAGACCGACCGCATCGTGCCGGTCGGCCTCGAAGCCGTCCCGGCGGCCTATATCACGCAGCTTGCGCTCTATCGCGCGGTTCTCATGCCTCTTTATCCGGAGAAAAGCGTCCGCGCGGCGCTCCTTTTCAGCAATGCGCCTCTTCTCATTGAAATTCCCGCATCCGCCATGGCGGCGGCCCTGACAGCCGAGCTCGACAGGGCCTCAAAGAAGCGCCGTCACGCTCCGGTGAGCGCGGCTTGACGCCCGCGACGCACGTTCCTAGGTTCAAAACCCCTAAGCGCCGATTCTGCGCCCGACGCCCGAATAGAGAGGTTTTTCATGGTCGATAAGGTAACCGATGCCACGTTCGATCAGGACGTGCTCAAGGCGAGCGGTCCCGTAGTCGTTGACTTCTGGGCGGAATGGTGCGGCCCGTGCCGGATGATCGCCCCTGCGCTCGAGGAGATTTCCCATTCGCTCAACGGTAAAGTGAAGATCGTCAAGCTCAACGTCGACGAGAACCCGGGAACCGCCGCGAAATACGGCATCATGTCGATACCCACGCTGATGCTGTTCAAGAACGGCCAGCTGGCGTCGCGCCAAGTCGGGGCTCAGCCGAAGCAAAAGCTGGAACAGTGGATCACCGCCTCGGTGTAGTCTTTTCTTGTCGGCCATCCTGCTGGCGCCGCGCCGGACGCGCCGGCGCATTTCAGTTTCATCAATGCCGGAAATGCCGCGTCCCGGTGAAAACCATGGCGACACCGTGGGCGTCGGCTGCCGCGATCACCTCGTCGTCACGCATCGAGCCGCCGGGCTGAATCACGGCGGTCGCGCCGGCCTCTATCGCGACGAGAAGCCCATCGGCGAACGGAAAAAACGCGTCGGAAGCGACCACCGATCCTTTGGTTGCGGGTTCCTTGGCTCCGGCCTCTTGCGCAGCATCCTGCGCTTTGCGCGCTGCGATGCGCGCGGCATCGACCCGGCTCATCTGACCGGCGCCGATGCCGACCGTCGCCAAGTCTTTGGCATAGACGATCGTGTTCGATTTCACGTGCTTGGCGACCCGGAACGCGAACCTTAGGTCGCGTAGCTCGGCAGCGCCCGGCGCGCGCTTCGTCACCGGGCGCAGTTCCATATCGTCGACCACCGCGTTATCGCGGCTTTGCACCAGCAGGCCGCCGGCGACTGTCTTCGCCGTTAGTCCGTCGGCGCGCGGATCGGGCAAGCCGCCGGCGAGGAGAAGCCGCAGATTTTTCTTCGCCCCAACGAGCGCGATGGCTTCTTCGGTCGCATCGGGCGCGATGATCACTTCGGTGAAGATCTCGGTAATGGCCCGCGCGGCTTGTGCATCGAGCGTGCGATTGAGCGCGACAATGCCGCCGAATGCCGAGGTCCGGTCGCAAGCGAACGCCTTGCGATAGGCCTCCGTTAGGTTGCCGGCCTCGGCAACGCCACACGGATTGGCATGTTTGATGATCGCGCAGGCCGCCGTGCGGGCCGGATCGAATTCGGCGACGCATTCGTAGGCTGCGTCGGTGTCGTTGATATTGTTGTAGGAGAGCTGCTTGCCCTGCACCTGCCGCGCGGTGGCGACGCCAAACCGCAGATCGGGCGTGCGATAGAACGCGGCCGTTTGATGCGGGTTCTCGCCGTAGCGCAGCGGTTCAATGAGCCGGCCGCCGAAAGCGCGATAGGCCGGCGCGACGTCCTTGATTTCGCGCGCGAACCAGTTGGAAATCGCCGCGTCATAGGCGGCGGCGCGAGCATAGGCCTTAGCGGCGAGCCGGCGGCGCAACGTAAGCGTGGTGCTGCCAGCGTGTTTCGTGAGTTCCTCGATCAGCGGGGCGTAGTCGTCCGCATCGACCAACACGGCGACGGCGTCATGGTTTTTGGCGGCTGCGCGGATCATCGCCGGGCCGCCAATGTCGATGTTCTCGATGCAGGCGGCAAAATCGCCGCCGCCGCCAACGGTCGCCTCGAACGGATAAAGATTCACGACCAGAATATCGATCGCGCGGATGCGATGCGCACGCATGGCCTCGGCATGGCCGGGATTGTCGCGCACCGCCAATAATCCGCCATGCACCGCCGGATGCAGCGTCTTGACACGGCCGTCCATCATTTCGGGAAAGCCGGTCAGCTCGCTGATGTCGAGCACCTTCAATCCGGCATCGCTCAATATCTTGCGGGTGCCGCCGGTCGAAACCAATTCGATGCCGAAGCCCGCAAGCGCGCGCGCCAATTCCACGACACCCGTCTTATCGGAAACGGAAATCAGGGCCCGGGAGGCGCGGCGCAGATTGTCGGTCATCGCTCTTCTCTATTCTCTCCACGCGCTGCGCGAGAAGGATTTTTACAAAGGCAGCCTTCTCACAACGGCAGCTTCGGCGCCTCGTCATGCGGTCGCCGCGCCGCGGCGGCCCCCACTTGGGCTTGCTGCAAGCTCCATTGCACGCGCGAAGCGGTGCGGGCGTGGCCATAGATGACGATCTGCAGCGTCCGGCGCGGCCCTTCGCTACCGGCAAGATACACGCTTTCCTCCAGTTCCACGCGGTCGTGATGGGCGCTGAACACCCACGCTTCCTTACTCGGGCTCATCAGTATGACGCCGCGACCGTCGGTCAAGCGGGTCACTCTTACCGAAGGATGCAGATGAAATCGAATCGCGAATTCGTCGCGCGTGCTGCGCAGCTGGGGGTCGCCTTGCGCATCCAGGAAGATATCCTCGCCGTAGAGCCGCATCCCGTCGGGCGCGAGCATCAGGACGCGTTCATGGATTATGCCGAAGCGGCTGGCATAACCGTCGTGCGAGGCGCGCAGCAGGATCATATCGGGATTGTCGTCCCGGCTTACCGTCACATTGGCCGGTCCGCCCACGATCGGCGAGCCGCCGAGCATGCGGCGCAGGGCGGCCAATTCGACAAAACGCGCGGACGACATATTGTTGAAAGTGACGGTCGAGTGGGCGGGGGTGGCGCGCGCGAGCTGCCGCCAGGCATCGCGGCTTGCGGTGGGTACGCCGCAATTGACGATAATCAAGTTCTGTTTCGGCGAGGAGAATTCGAACGACAAGCAACCGGCATGCGCGTCCAGGCTCATTTCAATCGGCGGCGGGCGTCCGGTATCGACGATGGCCACGCCGCCGCCGGCTTCGAGCCGCTGGTAGCCCGAATAGGGCGCATTCGAGAAAGGCGCCCCGCGCGCCTCGTCATAGGCAAGCAGCGTCAAAAGAAGGTCGGCGGGCGTCGCGCCCATTCCGTTGAAATGCGCGAAGGTGCCTTCCGAATGACGGAAGAAGCGCAGCATCGGCATCATCCGATCGATGGCATTGAGGACGGCCTGCGGCGGCGCGATGTTTCGCGATGCAAAGGCCTGCCGTAGCGGCAATAGTTCGAGCAGAATTTCGATGATCGCACCGGGATCGCGGCTGATATGTCCGCCGTCGGGAAGGATTTGCTGCTCGATTTCACGTTTCAGGCGATCCGTTGTGGACTTGATATGCCGCGCCTCGCCGGCAATGCACAGCGAAGCATAACTGAGCGCGACGACGGCTTGCAGCCGCGCGACGCCGCGCCGCGCATCGCCCGCGGTGTGACGAAGATAACGGACCTGGCGCACCAGGCTGCGCAGATAGCGCCGATAGAAGCGCAAGTCGGCGTCCTGCAGGACCAAGGTCGATTGACTGAGCCAGGAGATAATGCGGCGCGACAGCACGTCCGGACGCCAGGCAACCGGATGCCATGAGCCTTGCAGCGTGATCCATTCGTCGACCAGTGCGCGCGCATTGGCGCGGGTGATGGCCGATTCGGCCGCGCGCAAGTGCCGAAGCCAGCCGAAGCTCAGCAACTCCGACGCCCATTCGTCGGATGGCGGTTCCATTTCGAAGATCGAGCGGCGGTCGCAAAGCACCACTTTTCCGGCAAAGGCAAAGCGTCCGGAATAAATCTCGTTCGCCCTGGTCGCATCGGCGGTGCGCAAATCCTGCGGCGCGATGAGAAGACGGTCGGCTTTGAGCGGTGCAACCGGCCAGCGCAAGAGCGGATGGCCATTGGCGCGGCCGGCAACACGCCGCAATGCGCCGCGAAGCAGGAGCCAAGACAGCTTCGCGTGGTTCGCGACTGCAACGCGCGACATCGGCTCCGTTCGCCTCTTTCTTGCGCAACTTCCCCGCGCGACCATAACGAAACGGCGCCATCGCGGCCAATCGCGGAACAAGCTGCTGGTTTCGTTAAGCTTTTATCAGCCGAACGGCATAGAAACCATCGACCCCGGCGAAGCGCGAATCGCTGTCGGGAAAGTGGCAGGGCAATGTGCGCAGATCCCCCGACTTGCTGATCAACTCGTCGCGGCCGAAAACTTCGGCGGCTGTAACGGCGGCGCGGCGCATGCGCGGCTCGCGCGCGAGCAGGTCGGCGACCGCATTCTCATTCTCTTCGGGCTCGAGCGAACAGGTGCAATAGATGAGCGTGCCGCCCGGCTTGGTCAGCTCGACGGCGCGACCGAGCAAGCGGTGCTGCAGTCGCGATAATTTGACGATGTCGTCGCTGGTTTTAAGCCAGGGCACGTCGGGATGTCGCCGGATGGTGCCGGTCGAGGAGCATGGCGCGTCGAGAAGGACGGCATCGAACGGCTCCGCCGACCATTGCTCGATGTCGGCGCAAACGGTCTCGGCCTCGAGACTCAAACGCGTAAGATTGTCCCGCAGCCGTTGCAGCCGCGCCGGCGCGCGATCGACCGCCGTCACTTTTGCGCCCGCCAGTATAAGCTCTGCGGTCTTGCCGCCAGGCGCGGCGCAAAGATCGGCGACGCGGCAGTCGCGAATGTCGCCAAAGAGCCGCGCCGGCAGCGCCGCCGCGGCGTCCTGGACCCACCAGGCGCCCTCGGCAAAGCCGGGCAGCGCATCGACGGCGCCCGGCGCCACGACGCGCACCGACCCGGTCGCAAGCACGCGTCCGTCGAGTTTCGCCGCCCAGAATTCCGGATCGCTTTTCACCGTCACATCGAGCGCCGCTTCATGGCCGTTCGCCGCGGCGATCGCACGCGCGGTCGCCGCGCCATAAGCCGCCGTCCAGCGCGCCATCAGCCAATCCGGCGTGTCGAGCGCCACCGCATCGAGCGTCGCCAGGCGCGCGGCGCCTTCCCGCGTCACGCGCCGCAAAACGGCGTTGACCATGCCGGCAAAAGGCGCAGCCCGCGGGTCGGCCTGCGCGAGGCGCACCGCAAGATCGACTGCGGCATGGTCCGGCACATTGAGAAAGAGGATTTGCGCCGCGCCGAGAAGCAGCGCACTTTCAACGCGCGGCGCTTGCGGCGGCAGGCCGCGGTCGAGAAACATCGCGAGCAGACGCCGCAGCGTGCCGAGCCGACGTAGCACCACGCCGAGCAGCGCGCGTAAAAGCGCGCGATCGCGCTCCGCGAGTGCGGTCGCCGCTTTCGCGGATTCGAGAATTTCGTCCAGCGGGCGGCGCCGGCGCAAAACGCCTTGGAGACTATCTGCGGCGACAAGGCGCACCGCGAGGCCGGGCACATCGCCGGGTCGCGCCAGCCGCGCCGCGGGCTTGCGCGCTCCCTTCATCGTCAAAATCCCTCCTTGCGAATGGGGCAGGCCTACGCCAAGTCAATGGTTATGCCAACCGATCCCCAAAAGCCGCCCGCGCCCGAGGCGAGCGAAGAAGAAGCCGGCGAACGTCCGCTGCCGGACGCCGCCCGGCGCGCGCTCGCCGAAGCTGCGGCGCGCCGCGCCGAACGCGACGCAGCAAAGGCTCCATCGCCGAAAGAGATTTCCGGCCGCGAGGGTCTCGATCCAACGCGCTATGGCGACTGGGAAGTCAACGGGCTTGCGTCGGATTTCTGAGGATCAGATATATAGGGATCAGGAAATACCTGATCCCTGAACTCCTGACCCCCGTTTCTCACCTTGTAACCACCACGCGCGTGCCGATGCTGACGCGGCTGTAGAGGTCCATAATGTCTTCGTTGTACATGCGGATACAGCCGTGCGACACGAATCCGCCGATCGTACCCGGCGCATTGGTGCCGTGGATGGCGTATTCGCCACCGCCGGACAGCGTCATGGCCGCCGCGCCCATCGGGTTATGCGACGAGCCCCCCGGAACGACGCCCGGGAACGACCGATAATCGCGTCTGATCGATTCCGGAGCCGACCAAGCCGGCCTGATATATTTGCCGTCGATAAAGGCGGTGCCGGACCACTGCATGCCGGCGCGGCCAACGCCGACCGGGTAGCGGATCGCTTCGCCCGGGCCGACGAAATAATAAAGACGGCGTTCGTTGGTGCGAATGACGATCGTTCCCGGCATATAGCTGTCCTTTACCGACACGATGTCGCCATGAGCCTGCGCCGGCTCGGCAGCAAAAGCGAATGTTGCGACGACGGCCGCAATGGCCGCCGAAAGCATGATCTTGACCCGCATTGTCATATTCCTTGTTGCTAATCGCCCATTCTGCCAATCGCCCCGCTCGATTCCCGCCGCCGACGACAGCGCCGTATTCTAGCCGAAACTGCCATTTTCCCAGCAGCGCAACGGCGGCAGGGTTAACGTTCTCGCGATTTTTTCCAAAAGGTGTGCCCTTCGCGCACCACTGCGCGAGTTCCGTTGCATGGCGGGAATCACATGCGCGACCGCGCCGGGACAGGAGCAAAGCAGTAACTCAACCGCGTTCGCCGGGAAGTGGCGAGTCAGGCGCTTCTCTTATTCTGGCGGTTGTGGACGAGATCGTCGACCACGGCCGGATCCGCAAGCGTCGAGGTGTCGCCGAGATTGCCGAATTCGTCCTCGGCGATCTTGCGCAGGATGCGGCGCATGATCTTGCCCGAGCGCGTCTTCGGCAATTGCGGTGCGAACTGGATCAAATCGGGCGAGGCAATCGGGCTGATTTCCTTGCGCACCCAGCCAACCAGTTCCTTACGCAACTCCTCGCTCGGATGCTCGCCGGCCATCAGCGTGACATAGGCATAAATGCCCTGGCCCTTGATATTGTGCGGGTAGCCGACGACGGCGGCTTCCGAGACTTTCGGATGGGCGACGAGCGCGGATTCGACCTCGGCCGTGCCGAGGCGATGACCGGCGACGTTGATGACGTCGTCGACGCGGCCGGTGATCCAGTAATAGCCGTCTTCGTCGCGCCGGCAGCCGTCGCCCGTGAAATATTTGCCGGGATAGGTGCTGAAATAAGTGTCAACGAAACGCTGATGATCGCCGTAAACGGTGCGCATCTGTCCCGGCCAGGAATCCGCGATGCACAGATTGCCGGTCGCCGCTCCTTCCAGCACTTTGCCTTCGGCATCGACGATCTGCGGCACGACGCCGAAAAATGGCAGTGTCGCCGACCCGGGTTTTAGCCTCGTCGCGCCTGGCAGCGGCGTGATCAAAATGCCGCCGGTTTCGGTCTGCCACCAGGTATCGACGATCGGACAGCGGTTGTCGCCGACCACGCGGTAGTACCATTCCCAGGCTTCTGGATTGATCGGTTCGCCGACCGTGCCGAGCAGGCCCAGCGATGCGCGTGAGGTCTTTTTCACCGGCGCATCGCCGGCCTGCATCAGCGCGCGGATCGCGGTCGGCGCGGTATAAAAAATGTTGACCTTATGTTTATCGATCACCTCCCAGAAGCGGGAGGTCGAGGGATAATTGGGCACGCCTTCGAACATCAGCGTGGTAGCGCCGTTGGCGAGCGGACCATAGACGATATAGCTGTGCCCGGTGACCCAGCCGACGTCGGCGGTGCACCAATAGATGTCGCCGTCGTGATAGTCGAAGACGTATTGGTGCGTCATCGCCGTATAGACGAGATAGCCAGCCGTGGTGTGCAGCACGCCTTTCGGCCGCCCGGTCGATCCGGATGTATAGAGAATGAAGAGCGGATCCTCCGCGTTCATCTCCTCGCACGGGCATTCCGCGGTCACCACGTCCTTGGCCTCGTGGTACCAAACGTCGCGCACCGGATCCATCTCGACCGGCGCGCCGGTATGCTTGACGACGATGACGTAATCGACGCCGCCGGCTTTGGCGATCGCGACATCGGTATTCGCTTTGAGCGGGATCTTGCGGCCGCCACGGACTCCTTCGTCCGTGGTGATGACGACGTTCGATCTACAGTCCTCGATGCGGCCGGCGAGCGAATCCGGCGAGAAGCCGCCGAACACGACGGAGTGAATCGCGCCGATACGGGCACAAGCGAGCATCGCATAGGCCGCTTCCGGAATCATCGGCATGTAGATGGTGACGCGATCGCCTTTCTTGACGTTGCGGTTGCGCAGGATGTTAGCGAAACGGCAGACCTCGTCGTGAAGCTCTTTATAAGTGATGTGTTTGGACTGCTTCGGATCGTCGCCTTCCCAAAGGATCGCCGTCTGGTTGCCGCGGCCATGCAGGTGGCGGTCGATACAATTGTAGGCGACGTTGGTGGTTCCGTCCTCGAACCATTTGATCGATACATTCGGCTTCTCGAAAGACGTGTTTTTGACCTTGGTGAAACGCTTCGTCCAATGGATGCGCTTTGCCTGTTCGGCCCAAAATCCATCCGGATCGGCGAGCGAGCGCTGGTACATTTTTTTGTATTCGGCTTCGTTGATGTAAGCGCGCTTGGTCCAATCGGCAGGCACATCATAAATCTTGTCGGACATATCGCTCTCCTACGCTTGCACGCAGCGCTGCGGCCAATAGGCGTTCTCCCGCTTCATTATGCGACGGCGCATCGATGCCGGACAAGGCGTCGGGCCGGCGCCTCATCGACACCCCGGGCCCGGAACGCCAAACAGTCGCACCGGACTAGACGCCGAAAAACCCGATCACTGCGCCCATCACCAGCAGAACGATCAGCCAGTTGCCGGCATCGATCAGCAAGAGCCGCCGATCCCGGCCGGAAAAAGCGTAATTCACCGTCATCGTGGTGAGAACGAAGCCGAACCACAGGAAGGCCCCGGAGATGACGCCGTTGCGAAGCGTCACTTGGCCGGCGCCGAGATGGCCGAGCACGCCGCCGAGCATCCAGGCGATGATAATGTCAACGACAAAAGCGTAAAGATAAGGCGCAACCGCGCGTTCTGGCGGTTCGCCGAGCGCCGCCGCATAATGTTTGCCAAGGCTCATATACCAGACGGCGCTGGCGAACCAGGCGAGCACCGCTGCAATCACGATGGCGAGATAATTGATTCCGGCAAAAGTCACGATGCACCCTCCCCCAATAGCTTTGGAGCCCATGTTACCCGAAGTCGCGACGCGATGGAGCGCCTATAGTCCACCCATCTTGGCGACGAGTTTCCATTCGCTCTCAGTCACGGGCTGGACCGAAAGGCGGGCATATTTCACGAGCGCCATGGCCTTGAGTTTCGGCTCCGCCTTAATCGCCGCGAGAGTAACGGGTTTGGGCAGAGGCTCGACCGCGCCGGTCGTTACGGCAACCCACGGCTCACCCTTCTTGGCGGTCGGATCGGGGTAGGCTTCGCGCAGGATTTCGCCAATACCGACAATCTTCTTCTCATCGCCGGTGTGGTAGAAGAAGAACTTCTCCCCCTTCTTCATCTCCTTGAGATGCCGCCGCGCGGTGAAATTGCGCACTCCGCTCCACGATTCGCCTTTGGCCCCGCGCTTCACCTGGTCGTCCCAGGAGAATTCTTCCGGCTCGGTCTTCAATAGCCAATACGCCATTTGAGGTTTCTCCCGCGGTGTCGTTAATTCACGCCTCTGATCTGAAGGGTCTCGTCATCAGCGACTCGATCGCCGCATCCACGCTCGTTTGCCCGGCAAGGAGCGCGGCGACCGCCGCGCAAATCGGCATATCGACCGACCGGTCACGTGCCATTTCGAGGAGCACGGGCGCCGTGAACACGCCCTCGGCAAGGCCGGCATGGATGGCGTCCGGTTTCTCGCCACGGCCGAGCTTGACGCCAAAGGTGAAATTGCGGGATTGCGGGCTCGAACAGGTGAGAAAAACGTCGCCGAGGCCGGAAAGGCCCATCATGGTCTCCGGCTTCGCGCCATAGGCTCGGCCGAAGCGAACGAGTTCGGCAAAGCCGCGCGTGGTCAGCGCTGCGAGCGCGCTTGCGCCGAGCCCGCGGCCGCTGACGACGCCGGCGGCGATGGCGAGCACGTTTTTCGCGGCGCCGCCGATCTCGACCCCGCGCACATCGTTCGAATGATAGGGGCGAAACGCCGCGGAGCCGACGGCATGCGCGAGCGCGACGGCAAGCTTATCGTCGGCCGCGGCGAGCGTGACGGCCGTCGGCATCCGGCGCGCCACATCGGCGGCAAAGCTCGGTCCGGATAAAATCGCCGGCGCCGCCATGCCGGCGCATTCGGCGATCACTTCGGTCATGAATTTTTTGGTGCGCCGCTCGATACCCTTGGCGCAGACGATCACCGGCGTCCGCTCCGCAAGCAACGGCGCCAATGCCGTTGCGACCGCGCGCACCGCCTGCGCCGGCACCACAAGCAGGATCGCCGCCGCGCGCGCGGCTTCCGCAAGCTCACCCGCAATCGCGATGCGCTCGTCGATGCGCATGCCGGGCAAAAACAGGCTTTCGCGATTCTTCTTCAGCTGTTCGGCATTGGCGCGATCGTGCTCCCACAGCGTGACGTTTCGCCCGGCGCGCACGCAGGTTAAGGCGAGCGCTGTGCCCCAAGCGCCCGCGCCGATGACCGCGATGTGATTGAACGCCATATTCTGCCGGGGCGATTGTGCTGCCAATTAGAGAGCCTCGCCGCGCAGCAGTTTGGGCACCTCGCCGACGAGACCCGCCGCCTCGCGAATGAATAGGCGCTTGAGACCGGGAAGACGGTCGACCAAGCCCAACCCGACGTCGCGGACAAACCGCAGCAGATCGGAGCGATTGGAGAACAGCCGGTTGAGGCCGTCGGTCGCAACCCCCATGGCCATCGTATCGAAGCGGCGCCAGCGCTGATACCGTTCGAGCACATCCGCCGCGCCCGGATCGAGCCCGAGCCGCGCGGCGTCGACAATAACCTCGGCGAGCGCCGCCACGTCCTTCAATCCCATATTGAGCCCTTGTCCCGCGATCGGATGAATCAAATGCGCGGCGTCGCCGACAAGCGCGATGCGTTCGGCGATGAACGAGCGGGTGACGAAAAAGCCGAGCGGATGGGCCCGCCGCTTGCCGACCGCTTTGATCTCGCCGAGATGCAATTTAAAGCGCCGTTCAAGCTCGGCGTGGAACGCGTCCTCGGGCAGCGCGATGATCCGTTCGGCTTCGAGCGTCGTTTCGGTCCACACGATCGAGGAATGGCGTCCCTTGAACGGCAGGATCGCAAACGGGCCGGCCGGCAGAAAGTGCTCCTCGGCGCGCCCGTGATGATCGCGCTCGTGCTCGACATTGATCACGATCGCCGACTGGCCGTAGTTCCAGCCGTGGGTGGCGATGCCGGCGCGGGTTCGAATCGACGATCGCGCGCCGTCCGCGGCGACCAGAAGGCGCGCGTTCATCGCCGTGCCGTCGCCAAGCTGCGCGTGGATGCCGTCGGACGCTGCATCGAAATCCGTAACCGCGGCGGCCCGCAGATCGGCACCCGTGTCTTGCGCTCTCTCTGCCAGCACGGCGACGAGCCGGCGATTGTCGACCATATGGGCGAACGGCTCGCCGGGTTCGATTTCGCCTTCGAAAGTAAGAAAGGTTGGCCGCACCGCGTCGCCGAGACGGCTATCGGTAACCACCATGTCGAGGATGGGCTGCGCCTCGCCGGCGACGCGATCCCAAACGCCGATCGTTTCGAACAGCCGCCGTGCCGCCGCGACGATCGCCGAGGCCCGCTCGTCATCGGCATGGCTCTTTCCCAGGCTCGGGTCCGCCACGGTCACCGCGAATGCCGGGCCGAGCGCCTGGCGCAGCGCTACGGCAAGCGTGAGTCCGGCGAATCCGCCCCCGGCGATCAGGACATCGGTATCGTACTTGGCGTCGCGACGCGGCATGGTGCAGAATCCGTATGACAACCGCACGCGGCTGCCATTATCAATTCCATTCTAGCAGATTTGCTCCTCACTGTGGCCACGGCCGGGCCGGACCGCCCGCCGAACGATCCGGAGGATAATATGGTTTCCGCCGTTCAGGAGCTGGTCGAAATTCTTAATCTCGAACCGCTCGAACTGAATTTGTTTCGCGGGCGCTCGCCGCAATCGCGCTGGCAACGGGTCTTCGGCGGGCAAGTCATCGGCCAGGCGCTGGTGGCCGCCTGCCGCACCGTGGACGACGTGACGGCCCGGCCGCCGCATTCGCTGCATGCTTATTTTCTCATCGGCGGCGATCCAAAAGTGCCGATCATCTACGAGGTGGACCGCATCCGCGACGGCCGCAGCTTCACCACCCGCCGCGTGGTCGCGATTCAGCACGGCAACGCCATCTTTTCCATGTCGGTGTCATTCCACGTCGACGAGCCGGGACTGTCGCATCAATTTGCAATGCCCGATGTGCCGAAACCCGACGCCTTGCCGAGCGAAGCGGAATTCAAGGAGCGGGTCTGGCCGCTGATGCCGGAGGCGGTACGGCGCTATTACGAGCGCGAGCGGCCGATCGAATTGCGGCCGGTCGAGTACACCCGCTATATCGGCGAGAAGCCGCAAGACGGCCGCTTCCACGTCTGGGTCCGCGCCACCGGCCGGCTGCCCGACGAGCCTGCCATCCATCAATGCGTTCTCGCTTATGCCTCCGACATGACGTTACTCGACGCCGCGCTCATTGCGCATGGTCGCACCGTTTTCAGCGACGACATCATGGCGGCAAGCCTCGATCACGCTTTGTGGTTTCATCGTCCGTTCCGCGCCGACGAATGGCTGCTATACGCCCAGGACAGCCCCAATCTCGCAGGTTCCCGCGGCTTCGCCCGCGGGCTCATCTTTTCGAGCGACGGCAGATTGGTCGCGTCGGTCGCTCAGGAGGGGCTGTTGCGCCAGCGGCGCGGTGGCGGCGCGTGATCGAAAACCGGCCGCGGGCGGGGTGAACGGACCGGCAAAACCTGCTAAGTCCCTGCAGCCGAGTAAAGGCCAGAACGACAGCCCCATGCAGGCCATGCGAGCACAGTGAGGACGTCCATGTACGCCAATCTTGAACTTTTCATCGACGGAAAATGGCTCGGCGGCAACGGCCGTCGCGGCGAAGACGTGATCAATCCGGCAACCGAAAAGCCGCTCGCCCATTTGCCGCATGCCAGCCAAGCCGATCTCGATGCCGCGCTCGAGGCCGCCAAGAAAGGCTTCGCTATTTGGCGCGCGACCTCCGCCTACGATCGCGCCAAGATCATGCGCAAAGCCGCCGACCTGATGCGCGAACGCTACGACGCGATCTCGAAAATTCTGGTCCAGGAGCAGGGCAAGGTCTATCCCGAGGCGCGTGCCGAAGTGATCACCTCCGCCGACATCATCGAGTGGTACGCCGAGGAAGGCCGCCGCGCCTATGGCCGCATCGTGCCGGGCCGCGGCAAGGGCATTCGCCAGATCGTGGTACAGGAACCGGTCGGCATCGTCGCCGCGTTCACGCCGTGGAATTTTCCGACGCTGACGCCGGCGCGCAAGATCGGCGGCGCGCTCGCCGCCGGCTGTTCTCTGATCCTCAAGGCGTCGGAGGAGACGCCCGGCGCGTGCGTCGAGATGGTGCGCTGCTTCGCCGATGCGGGGCTGCCCGCCGGCGTGCTTAACCTCGTCTTCGGCGTTCCGGCCGAAATCTCCGAGCATCTCATCGCCAAGGACGATGTGCGGAAGATTTCGTTCACCGGCTCGATTCCGGTGGGCAAGCATCTCGCCGCGCTCGCCGCCAAGGGCATGAAGCGCGCCACCATGGAGCTCGGCGGCCATTCTCCCGTGGTGGTCTTCGCCGACGCCGATCCGGAAAAATCCGCCGAAACAATCGCGGCGTTCAAATACCGCAACGCCGGCCAGGTCTGCATTTCGCCGACGCGGTTCTACGTGCAGGAGCCGGTCTATGGCCGTTTCCTCGCGCGGTTCACCGAATATGCCAAGTCGATCAAGGTCGGCGACGGTCTCGAAAAGGGCATCACCATGGGGCCGATGGCGAATGCGCGCCGGATCGACACGATGGAAGCGTTCGTCAACGACGCCAAGGACCACGGCGGCAAGATCGTCGCCGGCGGCAGTCGCCGCGGCAATCAGGGTTATTTCTTCGAGCCGACGGTCATCACCGACGTTCCGGACGACTGCAAGATCATGACGCAAGAACCGTTCGGCCCGGTGGCGCCGGTCGTTGCGTTCAAGACCTTCGACGAGGTCGTCGAACGCGCCAATTCGCTGCCTTACGGGCTTGCGTCCTATGCGTTCACGAATTCGGCGCAGACCGCGATCAATATCGCCGACGCGCTGCAATCCGGCATGGTTGGCGTCAACTCGATCGCTATCTCCACACCGGAGACGCCGTTCGGCGGCATCAAGGAATCCGGCTACGACAGCGAAGGCGGCATCGAAGGGCTCGCCGCTTATCTGAACACGAAGTTCATTTCGCAGGCGTAGCCGCTTCGCATATGAGACTGACGGCAGCGCGCGAGCAGCGCGCCGCCCAACGGGCGGCGCGTGCTGATCGAACGTTAGTAGCACGGCCGATATGGGTAATACCCACACGCCGGACGACCGTAGCCGTAGTAGTTATAGAGTCCGTAACCGGCGGCGCCCGCCGCTGCGGCGCCATAGTAGGCACGCCGATTGACCCGGCGATTGACGCCGGCGACGCTCATCGGCGTCAGCGGGTGCCCAAGCCGGGCACTCGCCGTATCAACGGACAGCGACGGCGCTTTGGCCGGCGACCAGTGAACCGACACTGGAGCTGCGCAAAACAGCGCAGCGGCAGCGGCGATACCAAGCGCAGTCAATGTCTTCATGCTGCTACTCCTTCATACCCAGCCCGGGCTATCAAAATAGAGTAGCGGCGCGGCGCGCCATTGATGCAAATCAATGGCCGCCACAATCCGATCGTGAACACCCAAGGAATAAGAAAGGGCGAAGAGACGCGGGAACGACGAATTAAGGCAGAGCTCGATATGCCCGCCTTAATTTGCTTGTCCCGATCTAATTGCCTGTTCCGTTCCGCGGCATCGCAACGCGCGTCAATTCTGGGCGGTTCCTCGCTGTCGTCTTTCAACGACATCTTCTCCTTCACCTCAATGATTTTCGCCTTCCCATGCTTTTTCTACTCATCGTTCGGCATGATGGTATGCGGGTGCTTCAAATTGAGCGTGGCGCGGTAGCGAGCGATTTGCAAATTTCTCACTTGCATTCGACGCACAAAAATCAATTGAAGACGAAAATTTCTCACCTTCTAAAAAGATTTTTAGATGAAATCTAATTCGAATTCCTTCATTTCATCCGACTGCCATGTCAGCGTTCTAGTGTTCTGATTCCCTCTCAATTTTCCGCAAGCACAGCTCGTCTGAAATGAATCGAAGAAGATTCCTCAAGAGTGCTGGCAGTGGGCTTTCGGGAGTTGTCGCCGGTAGCTTGATGCCCGGGCCCGCTTTCGCGCAGCAAAGGGCTTCGATTAGAACGATCACCCGCTTTTCCACGCCAGCCAAAATCCGGGAGTTGCACGGCTCAGGGCAGTCACAGTTCGATGACTTGTGGCATACGCACCTGGAGGCATTCACCCGACAGGCGATTTGCGGCGATCCCTGGAGCAAGGCCGGGATGTCGCACGAATTTTACTACTACAATCCAACCTCTACGCTGATCGCTGGAGCGGTCCAGCTCGCGATGATCTCCTGGATCGCTTTCCCGAACCGACTGAATCAGTATTTCGGAACGGCAACCGCGTTGCCTTCCAATCCATACAAGCTGCCTCAGAACTATTTGTGGGAGCTGGCAGATCAAGGTTTCTACGACGACGAGGCTGGGCAACGACATACTTTCCCCGCGATTCCGGAAAACGCTTGTCCCCAAGCCGACTGGAAAGGTCCTCTGCATCGTTTCGGGCCCTACGGCCCGCGCGGCTGGCAAGACGAATATTGCGAGTGGAGCGTAACCAGAAACGCACAGGGCAAGCTCGCCCGTGTGGATTTCGTCTGTGAGAATCCCGAATATTGGCATGTCCTGTGGCGGGTGAATCCGGAACGGGTCGCTCAACTTTATCGGAACGTATTGAACTTTGGACTTCCGCCCGGAAGCCCTATGCAGTGCGAGTCGCAAAGGAAGATCTCGAATTACGGGATCCCGCGACCGGCGAACCAATTATTGATCCTTCGACCGGCGCTCCCGCTTACAACCCGCTGAATAAGTGGAATCGAGGCACGCTTTCGGTCCGCATCGGAACAAACGCAACGGGCGGAGCGATTCACCTCACCGGTACGCCAAATACCTTGCAAACCGAACTGGTGAGCGCGGCAGCAGTCGCCACCATTTTGAGAGACGTGGGCAACGAGGACGCACAGCGTTTGGGATGTTGCAGCCAGAATACTCAGCCCTACAGGAATAGTGACTTTCACATTGGACAAATCGTCAATCAGATCGTCGGTTCAGGTGAAGGGCACAGAGTCACGGTGGCCGACCCAGTGGGTCTTTATATTCAGGAGCCGGACTTTAGCGTCTACGAACTGCCTGACGATCACAGGCGGCGATTGCCACGGCTGCTGCGACAAAAAAGATAGCGTCTGATTATTCATTCCTGTTCGGCATGGCCGACAGTTCGTCCCGCCGGGATCCAGATTTGAGGAAGGGCAACTAGAAGTTCCCAGGCTTAAAGGTCTCCCTGCGCCCCTTCGGAGCTTCGGGGGACACCTTTCGCCCCCTTGGGACGGTGGCGGAGAGGGAGGGATTCGAACCCCCGATACGGTTGCCCGTATGCCGCATTTCGAGTGCGGTGCTTTCAACCACTCAGCCACCTCTCCAAGGCAAGGCGCGAAAGGCTTAAGCGGTGTGCGGCGTATTTAGCGGCGCGGGCGCAAGGAAACAAGAAGGCAGGCGGCTTACCCGCAGGAAACGCGTTGGAAACGGGCCGAAAACGCCGAGCCCCCAGCCGCTTGCGGCGGCTGGAAGCACCGGCCTAGCCAAGATCCTTGTAACGCCGTGCTCAGAGCTCGCGGCCGATCTTGCGATCGAGCGAATAGGGCCCACCGCCGCGCAGCGCGATGGCAAAGCACAACAAGCCCCACAGCAAGACATATTCGTAGCCGCGACGCATCCAGGGGAATCCATTGCTCCAATAAGTGATGGTGATGAACAGCATCTCGATGGCAGCGGCCGCGGCAAAGAACCGGGTGAACAGCCCAAGAATGAGTGCAATGCCGGCGAAGGTCTCGATGCACCCCGACGCCCAAAACCAAAAGATCGGCGGCGTGAAGCCGAGATCGGTGAAGGCTTTCGCGGCGGCGTCAGTGAATCCGTTCAAGAATTTCGGATAGCCGTGCATGAGCAGATTCCAGCCAACCGCAACACGGACGACCAGCCAGGACAGCGGAACGACGGTATCGTAGAACGGCTGCAGGAACGGCAAGAGAAGTTTCGGTTCGGTTTGCGCTTGTGCTTGCGCCATGATTTCCTCCCGGACAGTTTTCTTTGGATCGATACGAGTGCAAATCGATCTGACTGCAAAAAAACAACAAGTGCGGATCGCTTGCAAGCCTATTTGGCTGGTACCACAAGCGAGTAACGCTCATCCGCCGCAAGACATTGCGCCTCGGGCAGACCGAGCTCCTTGCGCACCGTGTTGGTGCCGAGCACCAGCGAAACCATCTTGTAAAAGGCATGGCGGCGGCTCATGCCCTCGCGCCCCATGCCGCAATCCGACGAGATCACGAGCCGCTCCGGCGGAATGAACCGCAGTGCGGCGCGGATCTGCGCCGCCACCTCGTCGGGGCTTTCGACTTGCAGCGTGTGATGGTCGATGACGCCGATGGCGATTTTCTTCCCGGTGATGGTCTTGCCGATCGCTTCGAGGTCCATGCCGCCGGAGCTTGACGATTCGAAGGTGATGACGTCGGCGTCCACCGTGTTGTAGGTCTCGAGCGCCGGCTTATAGCTTTGCACCTGCGCGAACATCCGCTGCTGCGAGGGATTGCCCCAGCAGGAATGCGCCCAGACTTCCGTCTTTGCGCGCAGTCCCTTGACGGTGCGGTTGAAGACTTCGACCATCAGCTGCGGCGTGATCACCTTGTCCTGAATCTTGCGCACCGCGATCAGATGGATCTGCGGCTCCTCGATCTGGATAACCGGACAGCCAGCGTCGGCAAGCTCGTGATATTCCTCGTTGAACGCGTCCGCGATGGCGAACATCCGCTCGGGCACGCTCTTATAGTGACGGTCCTGCAGCGCAAAGGCGACGATCTCGGCCGAAACCGCGCCGAACTTGACCGGGCGCGTGGTGAAGCGCTGCGCCGCTTTCCACATCGCCGTATATTGCAGATTGCCGCGCCCAACCGGCCCGGTGATGACCGGCATCACGCGCGATTCGAGATAGTCGTGCAGAATGTGACCGCGCGGGAACCAGATGCCGCCGCGGCCGGACGGCGTCGCCATCGGATGCGCGATGTCGAGGCCGCTCATGTGGTTCGGCGGATAGGCCGTCCAGCTTTGCCCGCCGACATCGTCGTCGAAGCGGAATCCCCGTCGGTGAGGATGTCGAGACCGGCCAGCTCCTGATCGCGCAAATAACAGGTCAGCGCGTCTTCGTATTGTTCGCGGAACCGGCGGCTCACCATGGCTTCGAGAAAATGGCGCGTGCCGAGATTCTCGGTGTACCAGCTCGGCCGCGGCAGCGAGCCGGTGATCGTCGTCGGCAGTTTGATATCCTTGGTGGCTCGATACATCGTTTACCTCCCCCGGTCTCAGTTGCCGGTGAAGACCGGCTTGCGCTTTTCCATAAAGGCGGTGCGGCCTTCAGTGTAATCGCGGCTGGCGAAGCACTGTTCCACGAGCTCGATCGAGCGCGCGAGATTGCGCTTGGATTCATCCTTGAGGATCTCGCCGACCGTGAATTTCACCGCTTTGATGGTGAGCGGCGCGTTGGCGCAGATCATGTCGGTCAAGCCTTTGACGTAGGTTTCGAGTTCCGCCGCGGCGACGACGCGATTCACGAGACCCATCGCCTGCGCTTCCTTCGCGTCGAATTGGCGCGCGGTATAGAAAATCTCCTTGGCGAAGGCCGGGCCGACGATATCGACGAGCCGCTTCAATCCGGTAGAGCCGTAGCCCAGGCCGAGCTTTGCCGCCGGCACCGCGAAGCGCGAATTATCCGAGCAAATGCGCAAGTCGCAGCAAGTCGCGAGCCCGAGCCCGCCGCCGATGCAATAGCCGCTGATCATGGCGATCGTCGGCTTGGGAAATTCGGCGATGCTGGAATAGGCCGCGTCCGATTTCACGTTATAGGCGCGCACGGCTTCTAGCGTGGCGCGCTCGCTTTCGAATTTGGAAATGTCGGCGCCGGACACGAAGGCTTTGCCGCCGGCGCCGGTCAGCACCACGACCCGAATTTCGTTGTCGGCGGCAAAGCCGTCGAGAATTTTCTTGGTCGTCTCCCACATTTCCAGCGACACCGCATTGTGCCGCTCAGGATTATTGAAAATCACCGTACCGACGCCGCCTTCCTTGCGCGCCAGCATTTTGTCGGTTTGCGTCATTCCCCACTCCTTAATCTCCACCTGCGGCACCGGATCATGCCCAGAGCGCGATCGTGTAAGCTGAACAGATCGCCGCCAGTGCTTTTGCTAGGGCATGATCTCTTCGGAAAACCGGTTCCCACTTTTCCGGATCATGCCCGTAATTTTGCTCGGGCATGATCTTTTCGGAAAACCGGTTCCCACTTTTCCGGATCATGCCCTAAACCGCCTTAGCCTTATGCAAGGCCGCGATGTCGCGCTTGTTGAAGCCGAATTCCTTGAGGATCGCATCGGTGTGCTCGCCGAGTTCCGGCGGCCGCGCGACAAGCCGCGACGGCGTACGCGACAACAGCATCGGCTGTCCGATGAGCTTCATTTTGCTTTTGTCCTTTCTGGTCACGCTCTGCGCAATGCCGAGATGCTGCACCTGCGGATCGGCGAACATCCGATCGATCGAATAGATCGGCCCGCAGGGTACGCCGGCGAGATTGAAGCGCTCGACCCATTCGGCGCTGGTCGCCGCGCCGAGATAATTGTCGATTTCCGCGCTGAGCGCATCGCGGTTCTTCGAGCGCGCCCCGGCCGTCTTATATTCCGGCTTCTCCATCAAAGCGGTCGCGCCCGCGGTCTCGCAGAATCGCTGCCAGATTTTCTGGCCGGTGGTCGCGATATTGATATAGCCGTCTTTGGTCTTGAACACCCCGGTCGGGATGCTGGTCGGATGATTGTTGCCGGCCTGTTTGGCGACTTCGCCGCTGACGAGATAGCGCGCGCCTTGAAAATCCAGCATGAAAATCTGCGCCTGCAGGAGCGACGTCTCGATGTGCTGGCCCTTCTTGGATTTTTCGCGTTCGAGCAAAGCGACCAGAATGCCGAGCGCGGCGAACAATCCGGCGGTGAGATCGGCAACCGGAATGCCGACCCGCACCGGACCTTGGCCGGGCAGGCCGGTGATCGACATCAGCCCGCCCATGCCTTGGGCGATCTGGTCGAAGCCAGGCCGGTTGGCGTAAGGCCCGGTCTGGCCGAAGCCGGAAATGCTGGCGTAGACGATGCGCGGATTGATGCGCGCGAGAGTCTTGTAGTCGATGCCGAGGCGCTTTTTAACGTCGGGGCGAAAATTCTCCACCACGACGTCAGCTTTCTTGACCATGCGCTTGAACGCCGCCAAGCCTTCGCGCGACTTCAGATTGAGCGTCATACTGCGCTTGTTGCGATGCAAGTTCTGAAAGTCGGGCCCCTCGCGCGGGCCGCCCATCGGTTCTTCGACGCCGGGCGGCGATTCGATCTTGATGACATTGGCGCCCCAATCGGCGAGCTGCCGAACGCAGGTCGGCCCGGACCGCACGCGCGTGAGATCGAGCACCGTGAAGCGCGCGAGAGCTTTCGAAGCGCGGGGAAAAGGCATTGCTGGTCTCTCCGATAAGCAAATTCCGTCAAGCGAGGCGGGTGCGGGCCCCAAGGTTCATACGGGCACGGTTAATGCGGGCGATCCTTTTGGGCTCCCAGTGCTGCGCGCCGGCTGCTCGGGATGATGGAAAATAGGGTCGTGAGGGCAGAACTTCCCCGATCCTGGCGAAGTTGTCTACCGGCTGATGCAAGGACTTTGGCGCTGGGGTCTTGGCGCAGAGGTTTCGGCACAAGGCCGGGCGTTCGCCGCCGGGGGATCGGATAAGATAACGCAGCCAACGGCCATTTTTCCGGCGCTTTGGAGAGACGATCATGAACGAAGATGTGCTCAATGTCAGTCTGCGCAAATTCCTCAAGAAGGTCGGCATCACTTCACAGCGCGAGATCGAGCAAGCGATCCGCGCCGCGGTCGCAAAAGGCCGGCTCAAAGGAAACGAGACGCTGCCGGCCAAAATGGCTCTCACCGTCGAAGGCGCCGGCCTCGCAGTCGAAATCGAGGGCGCCATCGAACTCGAATGAAAGTTGCCGCTCGCCGCCGACATTCAAAACCGGGAAACACCATGATTGCAGTCTGCCGCTCGTTCGTTGCCGTCATTTTGCTCGCCGTTGCCACGGCTGCGCTCGCGCAGGATCGCGGCCGCGGCGGCGATCACGAAAGTACCCACGGAGAGAACGCGCGTCAGGACAACGCGCGCGAGGAAGACGCGCAGCGCGGCCCGGATCAGCGGCGGCACAACGGCCCCAGCGTACTGGCGCTTTTGCCGGGCGATGCCGTCACTGAACACAGTATCGACCTGCCGGCCGGCAGGCTCGCTTATACGGCAACCGCCGGCACATTCGCGCTGTTCGACCAATCGGGCGAACGCTCGGCGGAAATTTTCTATACCGCTTTCGTTGCGAAATCCGACAACCCGGCATCGCGGCCAGTGACTTTCGTTTTTAACGGCGGGCCGGGCGCCGCATCGGCTTTTCTAAACCTCGGACTTGTCGGCCCGCGCATTGCCGAATTCGGCGACAACGGCCACGACGGCGCGAAGGTACGCTTGATCGACAATCCCGATACCTGGCTCACCTTCACCGACCTGGTTCTGATCGACCCGGTCGGCACGGGCTGGAGCCGCACGGCCAAGCCGGATGACGCGCACGACTTCTGGTCCGTGCACGCCGATGCACAATCCATGGCGAAAGTCATCGCGCTCTATGTCGCCAAAAACGGCCGCGCCGATTCGCCGAAATTCATCCTCGGCGAGAGCTATGGCGGCTTCCGCTCCGCGAAAGTCGCTCGGATCTTGATCAACGAGCAAGGCATCATGCCCGCCGGTATCCTGATGCTCTCGCCCACGCTCGAAACGTCCTTCCAGTTCGGCGGCGACGACCTTGCGCTCGGCGCCGCTCTGCAACTGCCGTCGCTGGCCGCCGCCGAGCTCGAGCGCAAGGGCGCGTTCAGCAAGGAGGCGCTGGCGCAAGCCGAGCACTTTGCTCTCACCGACTACCTCACCACGCTCGCCGGCCCGCCGCCGCAAGGCGAGGCGGCTAGGAACTTTTATGCGCGGGTCGCAAAGATCACCGGATTGCCGCTCGATGCCATCACGCGATCGAGCGGTTTCATCCACGACGCCTATGTGAAGAATTTCGACGCGGGCGAGCACAAAATCGTCAGCCATTATGATGCGACGTTTGCGTCCGACGACCCCTATCCGGCAACGCCGTCACCACAAGGTCCCGATCCCATTCTCGACGGGCTCGTACGCGCCTATGGCGGCGCATTTGTCGGCTATGCGCGCGACGAACTCGGCTTCAAGACCGAGATGACCTACACGCTTTTGGCCTCGGATATCGCGGGCAAATGGAATTGGGAGCAAGGTCGCGGACAGGCGAGCGTAACCGACGACTTGCGCGTTCTGTTGGCGCTGACGCCGTCGTTTCGGCTTTTGATCGCCCATGGCTACAGCGACATGGTCACGCCTTATGCGGTCTCACGTTATGTGCTCGATCATCTGCCATCGTTCGAAGGGCGCACCGGGCTGAAACTCTATCGCGGCGGCCACATGTTCTATCTCGATCCGGAATCGCGCAAAGCCTTCACCGCCGACGCGCGCGCGATGTATTCGGCGGCGCTGTGATCTTTGCCGGGACCGCCCCGGCCCAGGCCCGCCAAGCGGCGTTACCCCCGCGAATTCCCGGTATGGCGAATTTTTCTTAATCTTCGGGGACGCGGCGCTTTGTCTCACTCGTGCAAAGCGGCCACGCCAAGCGCCACCGCATATATCGCGCGATATTCAATGGCTAAAATGATTAACGCCCGGGGGTTGCCCGTTCGATCGCGGGCCGCGCATTGCATTTCGCGCCGCAATGAGACATTCGTTTGATTGAACACGGTGGCCATTTGGACCTAAATGGCCGCTATCAGAAGACTAACCACGACGCTTCCAGGGAGGGAATAGGATGTCCAAGGATACTATAGGTGTTCCGGTCAAACGACGGACGGTCCTTCAGGCCGGTCTCGCGATCGGCGCGGCGCAAATCTCAAGCCCCTTCATCGTTAAATCCCTTGCCGACGAGCCGGTGAAAATCGGCCTCGACAATCCCTTGACCGGCACTTACGCGGCGCTCGGAAAGAACGAGCAGATCGGCGCGCAACTCGCGCTGTCGCAGATCAACGCCAAAGGCGGCATCCTCGGCCGCCAAGTGCAGCTCCTGGTCGAGGACTCCACCAGCGGCGACGCCGGCACTGCCGTGGAGAAAGCGCGCAAATTGATCGATCGCGACCAAGTCAATTTCCTGGTCGGCAACATCAACTCGGCGCTGGCGGCTGCGATGGCGAACGTATCTTTCGAGAAAGGCGTCTTCCACGTGATCCCCGGCGGCCACACCGACCCGATCACCGGCACCAATTGCCATTGGAACGTATTCCGCGTCTGCAACACGACGCAGATGGAGGCCAACGCGGTCGCCGGCTCGCTGATCAAGAACGCCGGCAAGAAGTGGTACTACATCACCCCCGACTACGCCTTCGGCCATACGCTGCAGGCGGGCCTGGAAAAGGCCGCAGCCGCGCTCGGCGGCAGCAAGGTCGGTGGCGACTTGACGCCGCTTGGCACCACCGACTTCTCCTCTTATTTGATCAAGGCGCAAGCAGCAAACTCGGACGTCATCATTTTCCTTGTGGCGGGAGACGATGCCGTCAACGCGCTCAAACAAGCGGTGCAGTTCGGACTTGAGAAGAAGACTCACATCGCTGGCGCGCAACAGGAGCTCGAAGTATTGCTCGGCTTGCCGCCGGAGGCGCGAATCGGAACTTGGGTTTTTGAATGGTACTGGAAACAACCGAACGTTCCGCATGTGGATCAGTTCGTCGCCGACATTCGCAAGGCGAGCGGCGGTCACGTGCCGACCGCGCGGACCTGGTTCGGCTATGCCGGGATTTGGACCTGCGCGCTCGCGGCGGAGCAGGCGAAGTCACTGGACGCAGTCAAGATGGCGAAGGCGATGCAGGGCTTCAAACTGCCGCCCGAAGTCTCGTTGATGCCGGATGGCGCATTCTATCGCGCCGCTCAGAACCAGCTCATCCCGGATCTCTATGTCGGCAACGCGCAATCATCGGGCAGCGACGGCCCCGAAGATTTGTTCAAGGTCAGCGAAGTCGTCAAAGGCGCCGATATCGCCGGGACCGTGGAGGACACCGGCTGCAAGATGACGTGGCCGGCTTGAATGCCAAAGAAAGACCGGGCGCCGCGTTGCGGCGCCCGGAATCGCGATGGGGTCGTGGGGGCAAGTACGTGGGGGCAAGTACCAAGCATGTTTCCGAATGCGCGCGCCGGCGCTTTTGTTGTGCCGCGTTGTGAGCGGCCAGTCATGACGTTGCAACGCGCATGACGCAGCTCATTCTCTTCAATGTCTTCAACGGCCTCATCGTCGGCGCCTTCTACGCGCTGATGGCGCTCGGCCTCTCGCTGATCCTTAATTTGTCCGGCGTCATCAATTTTGCTCACGGCGGGTTTTTGGCGCTGGGCGGCTACATCGCCTTCACGCTGATGCCGTTCATCGGTTTCTGGGGCGCCCTTATCGTCGCTCCGATTGCGACCGCGGCGCTCGGGATCCTCGTCGAGCGCGTTCTTATCCGCAGATTGTATGGACGCGACCCCCTCTACAGCCTGCTTCTGACGTTCGGACTGGCCTTCATGTTCGAGGACGGCACCCGTTTCCTCTGGGGCGCGCAGAGTCTGCCGTTCCAGGTGCCCAAGGCGCTGGTGACGCCTTTGAGCAGCGATTATTTCTTTCTGACGGGGTATCGGCTGTTCATGGTGTTCGTCGTCGTCATCGCCGTGGTCGGACTATTCCTGATCCTGACTTACACCAAGCTCGGTGTTCGCATCCGCGCCGGCACGCTCGATCTCGAAACGGTCTCGGTACTCGGCGTCAATGTCCGCGTCTTGCGCAGCATGAATTTCGGGCTTGGGGTCTATCTAGCCGGACTTGCGGGCGTGCTCGCGGTCGGACAACTCGGCCTGCAGCCGACCATCGGCTCGTCGCTGATCATGCCGAGCTTCGTCGCCATCATCGTCGGCGGCCTTGGCAGCTTGGCCGGCACGCTGCTTGGCGGGCTATTGATCGGCGTGGCATCGGGCATCACGACGGTGTTCTTCCCTTCCGCCACTGAAGCGGTGATCTACGTCATGATGGCGGCTGTGCTACTCGTTCGTCCGCGCGGCCTTCTCGGCGAGGAAGGCAGGTTCTAGTGGGCGCTCTCGACATAAACAAAAATGCGGCGAACCTCGTTGTCTGGCTGCTGCTCTTGGCCATGCCGTTCTGGCTGCCCGCGATCGGCGGCTACATCGAACTCGGCGAGCGGGTCGTCATCCTTGGGTTGGCGGCGATGTCGCTCAATTTCCTCTTGGGCTATACCGGCGTCCTGTCCTTCGGCCACGCGGCCTATTTCGGGCTTGGCGCCTATGGCGCAGGCATGACCATCCGGTACCTGGTGCCGAGCACCGGGCTCGGCATCCTCGTCGGCACCTTGGCGGGCACCATCGCCGCCGCGATCATCGGCCCGCTGATCGTTCGGCTGCGCGGCGTTTACTTCGCCATGGTCACCATCGCCTTCGGCCAAGTCTTCTATTTCATCGCCTTCCGCTGGAATTCGGTCACCGGCGGCGACGACGGACTCACCGGCTGGACGCGGGTGCCGCTCAATTTGGGCTTCACCACCGTCGATATTCTGCATAATCCGCGCGCATTTTATTATCTGATCCTGGTGATCTTCGCAGCCGCCGTCGGGATCATGGCATGGCTCCTGCGTTCGCCGTTCGGGCGGACCTTGATCGCCATCCGCGAGAACGAACGCCGGGCGCGCTTTCTCGGCGTACCCGTCGATCAGCATATCTGGATGTCCTGGATCATCTCCTGCTGTTTCGTCAGCGTCGCCGGCGCGCTTTACGCGCTGCTTAACAACTTCGTCGACCCGCGGGCGCTGTATTGGACTCAATCGGGAGATTTCGTCATCATGGCGGTTCTGGGCGGCATGCGTTCGTTCTGGGGGCCGCTGATCGGAGCGGCGATCTTCGTCGTGCTCCAGGATTATGTGTCGAGCCAAACCGAAAATTGGATGTCCTTTGTCGGATTGTTCTTCGTGCTGGTCGTGCTGTTCTTCCCTCGCGGGATTCTTGGAGCGATAAGGCGCAAGGTGGCGTCATGAGTCTGCTGCAAGTTAAGAACGTCTCGAAACATTTCGGCAACCTGATCGCCGTGAACGATATTTCGATGACGGTCGAGCCGGGTGAATTGCGCGCGATCATCGGGCCGAACGGCGCCGGCAAGACGACATTCTTCAACCTGATCACCGGCTTCTTCAGGCCGTCGGCCGGCCGCATCGTTTTCGACGGCCGCGACGTCACCGATCTGTTGCCGGCGCGCCGCGTCTGGTGCGGTATAGCAAGGACGTTTCAGGTCACCGAGGTCTTTCCCGAATTGACGGTGCACGAGAATCTGCGCATTCCGGCGGAAGTCGCATCGGGCTTTCGGCTGCGCGCATGGCTGTCGCAAACCGACGACGAGAAAATCCGCGCCCGCGTGAGCGAATTGATCGACATGGGCGGACTCGCGTCGAAGGCCGACCGCCAGGTCGGCGAGCTATCCCACGGCGACCAGCGCGCGACCGAAATCATGATGGCGCTCGCGCTCAAGCCGCGCTTGCTGCTGCTTGACGAGCCGACGGCCGGCATGGGCGATCAAGAGACCTACGAGATCACTCAACTCATTCGCCGCCTGCACAAGGACAGCAAACTGACGATCGTCTTAATCGAGCACGACATGCGCGTCGTGTTTCATCTCGCCGATCGCATCATGGTGCTCGATCAAGGCAAGTTCCTCGCCGAAGGTACGCCGCAGGAAATCGCCGCCAACAAAGCGGTCCAAACCGCCTATCTCGGCCAGGCGGCGTGAGGAAGGCCGAATGACCGCAGCATTGATCGCCGAAGGGCTTCACACCTATTACGGCAAAAGCCACATCCTGCACGGGGTCAGCCTGGAGGCCGCCCAGGGACAGGTGACGGCGCTGCTTGGCCGCAACGGCGCGGGCAAGACCACGACGTTACGCAGCCTCATGGGGCTGACGCCGCCGCGTGACGGCCGAATCATCATGTTCGGAACCGAAACCACCGGCTGGCCGTCGTTTCGGGTCGCCGCGCTCGGCGTCGGTTACGTCCCGGAAGGCCGCCGTATATTTCCGAACCTCACGGTCGACGAAAATTTGCTGGTGCCGCTGGAGCGATCCGGCCGATGGACTTCCGATTCGGTGTACCGGCTGTTTCCCCGCTTGCAGGAGCGCAGGGCAAGCCGCGGCCGTCAACTCTCCGGCGGCGAGCAGGAAATGCTGTCGATCGCGCGAGCGCTCTTGCTCAATCCGAAACTCCTCATTTTGGACGAGCCTTCGCAAGGGCTCGCCCCCCTGATCGTACGCGAAGTTTTCCGCATCGTGGCGCAGATGCGCTCGGAGGGCATTACGGTTCTCCTCGTCGAGCAGAACGTGCGCATGAGCCTAGAAGTCGCCGATCACGCTTATGTGCTCGATGACGGTCACGTCGTCTATTCGGGCCCGGCGCGTGAACTCGCAGCCGACGAGGCGCGCGTGCAGTCGCTCGCCGGCGCCAGCGCCGAAGAATGGACTCCGAGGGCTTACTGATAGGCTACTGAAAGCAAAAAGATTTTTCTGACCGAGCCTGCAGCTTTTGTACTTCTGTTTTGTACTCGTGTCGATGGCCGCACTACCCTGCTCATACCTCGGCATACTACCAACTACCGTTCCGGCGAGTAAGGTTCTACTGAACCCTCAGAGACACTTCGGTGTCGAGGGAAGAGCTTTTTTGCGCGCGATTAAGTGTCCGCGCGATGAGCAGAAAAAGCAGAGAACTGATGAATAGCGTATTGCGTCCGTTTCTCGCCCCGACACTTGCCGTCGCGCTCTTAGGCTTCGCTTGCATCGCATCGGATGCGGGGGGTCGGGTCGGCGGATCGGCCTACGACGGGACTTGGAGTGTGGCGATCTACACGCAGCGGGGAAACTGCGGTTCTGTGCGTGGAGCTGTACGGATCGTCGGTGGTCGGGTGATTTCCGAGGACCAAAGCTACCAATCGAACGGCGCGGTCAGCGCTAATGGCGTAATCCGCGTGACCGTTGCCAGCGGGGGACTGTCCGCATCGGGCTCCGGCAGACTATCGCACAATTCCGGCGCGGGGCGATGGGCGTCGTCTCGGGGAGAATGCTCTGGTAGTTGGTCAGCCTTGCGCCGCGCGGCCTATTATTGAGAGGGTTCCGAAAAACGGTTTTGACGCCAATGAAGAAACTCGCATTGGCCTCCGCACTGCTCTTGGCGGCATCGCCAGCTGCAGCGCAGGTCGCTCCGTCGCTGAGCGGACAACAGTTGGGCGGTCACAGCGTCCAGCCCACAGCGAGCCAGGCCCCAACGACCGGCGTTTTCTGCATTGAGGAAATGACCGCGACATTCTGCAACGTCCCCAGCGGTCCGAGCGAAGGTGGCTACGGGTCAAGGGGCGTGTCTACGCTAAGCAGTGGGGCTGGATCGAGCGGCGTATCCGCATCGAGCAGCGGCGCTGGCGGCATCATCAGTTCCTCCATCCCGCCATGCGGGAGCGAGCCGCCGTTTAACGAACTGTGCAACTGACTGAAGGGTGCACCGTCGCATTCGGAGACTTTCAGGACGTCTATGCGGTGACTGACTTATTTCTGCGAAGGAATGCGATCCTGAGGAGCCGAGAGGCTCACAATGACTCTGAGAGAGTCACTGAGCGGTTTTGAAGCGGCTCGGCTAGTGGGGTAGCAGCGCCCTTCGTTGGACTCACCAGCGGGTTCCTGTGGACTCCTACGGGGCCTAGCGGCACAGCGGTGATCGTCTGGCCACCATTAATCGCCGAAGAGCTATTCAGGTCGACGACGGACATCCCTACAGCGACCCGGGGGGCACACCCCCAAACGTGAGTACTGCGGAGGCCGATATGGTCGACGCTATGCTCGCGACGGTGAAACTTTTGGAACGCGATGTCGCTCGAGCGGAGAAACCACGGAGCGCGGTCAGACCTGTTGATCCAGAGAACGCCAGCGAGCGTTGTGGTCGTCCAGATCGTATCAGAACTCGACGCGCTATAGGCCGCGGGATTGTAGTTGGTCTCTGTGCCGTTGAGGAACTTAGTCACATCGCCCGACAGATACCCAATAAACAGATTATCCTGTCCGGTATTGAAGGTGTTGCCGACTACAAAGCGCGGATTGCTCTCAGAGAGCGGCTGCTGGACTGCGCGCCAGACAGGACCGCGAGAGACTTTACGATTTTGGAAGCGGACATTGCAGCCTAGCGACCAAGCCTCAGTCGGAATGTCGTACGGGTCTTGATCAGTAATGATCCCGTACTTCGCGACGTCGCGAATAGGGAAGATAGCCATTTCTGAATGTCCAGGGAGGGCGCGGCGTAGGCGCGGTCAGGAGAGGCAGCGAGTAACTCAGCGCAGAAGAGGAAGAGGGCGAAGCCCGAGCCCGCGCAGCGGGAGCGCGCTAGGTGTACCTAGGAATTCTTAAGAGCTCTTAGGTGTACCTATTGAAGAGCTTCGCTCTTCTTCTTCTTCTTTTAATAGGTCGTTCTTTTGTACCTATGTATACACTGATGCGGGGCCTATTTTTCGAATTTAGGCCCCACATCAACGCTTTACTAGGTTCCAACGCGTGGCTGTAAGGTCAGTTTCTTGGCTGGCGCTTTGAGGGATTTCTCTATCGCCCGCTTCGTCAGTGGCTGCCCCTGATATACTCCGTGCTCGACATCAGACTCGAAAGCGATCTGCTTCGCAAGCTGCTGTGCTGCGAGGATGCTTCGGCGGTTGGTTAGGTTCACTTCTGTGGTCCTTTCCGACGTAGAAGTTTGATTAGGCTCAGTTTGAACTCCCCGCAGGACCGCTCCCGCGCCACACGAGCGAAGGTCGCTCTTTGGCCGTCTTGGGTCACCGGCGGGTAACCTGCTGCTGCTGGTAGTTCTCGTCAGAAACTTATTGTTTGCATTGTCTCCATTAGCTTTCTCTCCCTCGACACGGGTGGCAGACATGGAGTCGCAAGTGGCAGCGCGCAATGGCGCGACGAAAACATTCCGGTTTTGAGGACCGGTGGAGTCCAAGTGAATTCAACGACTTATTGAGAGTGTTGGGGGCGGAGGCCCGTTTTTTTCGCACTGTTGCAGAAAGCACACGTTTCCGCGCCTAGGCCATTTACCCCATGCCGTGTTGTTGCCGTCACGTTTTCTGCTGGCAAGCACTTCACCGCGCGATAGTCAGGTCGGGACCGCGCTTCACTTTCCTCCACACGAGACCGCGCTTGTCCCGCCCGGTCTAAGGGCCTCACCGGAAGCCCCGCGCGCCCCCGTGCAGTGCCGCATGGGCTCTCATTTCTCTAATGATGCGAATGGGCCCCCTTTGGCCCCTCCACGCCCTGGGTGACCTTCGAACTCAAAGGGCGCGTGGGGCTTCAAAGGAAACCATTCGAGCCCTCGGGCGGATACCTTGGTAAGCAAGGTCGGACGTGCGGCACCGCGCGAGCGCACGTGAACTCATCCTAAGCCCATCTGTCCCCCTGGGAGGTATAGGGACGCGTGGTAAATTAAGTGCCTAACCGCCCTCAGTATTGATGAGAACCCCAATATGTTAGCCCACTCAAGAGTGTCTTATCGCAGCGTGTGTATCCTGGGATATATCGCGCGGAGGCCAGTGGTGAGCCCATTTAGCCGTAGCTGATGATCTGATACTGCGCGACTCTCGGACAGGGAAAATTGTCATCGCAAAATTCTGGATTTAGCGCGTCAGGAGCGTGAACCAACAAATACCCGAAGCTGCGCTCACCTGGGACGAGGTGACCGGCTAAAGCGGCAGCACAACGGCCCAGGGCCCAGATGTTTAGATGGCCGATCATTTTCGCGTGGGCGATCTATCTGCCGCTGTGTTTTGTGGCATGGCGTGAAGCGGCGAGCGCCGTGGAAACCGTGGGTGCCATTGAGGCAGCGTGGAGAACGAAACGAAGGACCGCCGGTTGAGTAGCTGCGTACTCGCTACGGCGTGTGCTCATCCGTGTGCAGCTGCCGCGCCAAGCGCCTCCGCTGATGTCTGAGATCGGGGCATAAGCGGACTAATTGCGAATGTGGCTTCAAGTCAGTTCGTGACCCCGTTTCGGACATTGGGCCAGGCTTGGGCGACGTCCCGTGCCGTCTGCCTGCACTTTATGTCACACTCAGCAGCCCTCAGAATGTGCTACCGTTAAATTAATCTTAGTGTGGTCTTTTGCCGGGGCGGCAAAATGAGGCGGCGCGAGTTCACACGGCCAATAGGCGCTGCTTTCGTGGCCCTGCGTGGCGCACGTGCAGCAGCCGGCAACGCCGGTGATCGGTTTCCTCGATCAAAGACGACGCGAATTCATCACGCTCCCGTGTGTGCTTGTGACGGCGTGGCCTTTCGCCACGAGCTGTTCTGCGAGATGGCCAAAGCCGAGATACCCAACAAGCTGCTGCGCTCCTATACCGGGACATGCTTCGTTTTCAGTTCCTGACCAAACAAAAGGACTTCGGTGCTTTCATGCGAATCTTGGCTCTAAAGGCGATACCCGCTTCGGCGATTGTCATCACCCTGAATTTGATTTGGATCACGGCCGTCCGCGCCGATCCAGGGGTCTTCGATGACCGGATCGTTTTTGGCCAATCCGCTGCCCTGAAGGGGCCCGCAGCCGCTCTTGGCCTCGGAATGCGGGACCGGGATATTGGCGGCGTTCCATGAGGCGAATACCGCTGGTGGGGTCCATGGCCGCAAACTCGATCTGATCTCGTACAATGATGACTACGAGCCAGAAATGGCGATTGCCAAAACGCACCAGCTCATCGACGAAGACAAGGTGTTTGCCCTGATTGGCGAAGTGGGGACACCAACGTCGAAGGCTGTCCAGCCAATTACGACGGAGCAGGGCATTCCCTTCATTGGGCCGTTCACGGGTGCCGACTTCCTGCGCGATCCGTCCTTGACGAACGTAATCAATATCCGCGCCTCTTATGGGCAGGAAACGGAGGCTTGGATCGAGCACCTGACGACTGATCTGGGCCTGTCACTGATAGCTATTTTGTACCAAGACGACTCATTCGGCCGCGCCGGCCTTGAGGGAGTCAAAAGGGCTCTGGAGAAGCGCGGCTTGGGTCTTGTCGCGGAAGGCACCTACATGCGGGGTACGACTGCCGTGAAACGAGCCCTGCTGGAAATTCGGCGAGGTCATCCGCAAGCGGTGGTCATGGTCGGCACCTACAAGCCTTGCGCGGAATTTATCAGGCTCGCGCGAATGATCAAATTGGATGCCGTATTCGTGAACATCTCTTTCGTGGGCAGCGAGCCGCTGGCAGAGGAGCTTCGTAGCGACGCTGCGGGCGTCGTGGTAACGCAAGTCGTTCCCCTCCCCAATGAAGTGAAAATTCCCCTTGTGGCCCGCTATCAGAGGGCCCTCAAGTCAGTTAATCCAAGCGCGAAGCCGGATTTTGTTTCGCTCGAAGGCTATATCGTCGGTCGATTGGTGGTTGAAGCATTGAATCACTTGGGCGGCAGCGTGACGCGCGCCGGATTTCTCACAACAATCAGTGACGTTGGCGTCTTCGACCTGGATGGTATTACCCTGTCCTACGGACCGGGTAAGAACCAAGGAACGGATAATGTGTATCTCACCCTGATTCAATCGGACGGGAGCTTTAAGGCGGTGGATAGGTTGAATAGCGCCGACACCAAATGGCAGGAGCCTGGGGCTGGCGCCGCCACGCCCAAGTCAGTTTACGAGTCGACAAAATGACAGTTGAAGCAGCCCAAACGCTCTCGATCGAAACCAACACGACGCGGTCTCACCAGAAGCAGACCGGGACCGACGCCAATACGCAACGAGGTTCCCGATTTGGCATCAAGGCGAAGCTCTTTCTTGCTTTTTTGTTTCTCGCCAGCTT
>Ga0187780_10000293_pt1 | contig 38016 bp, 30 predicted proteins | sample 1015_Q2_SP10_20__FD_132429 | JGI IMG/M metagenome (GOLD analysis project Ga0187780, IMG submission 132429) | Tropical peat soil microbial communities from peatlands in Department of Meta, Colombia - 1015_Q2_SP10_20_MG | ecosystem: Environmental > Terrestrial > Soil > Wetlands > Peat | place...
CGCGAGTGCGCGTTCGCGATGGGCAATCAGAGTTCATTCTCGTTGACGAAGGCGCGACCAAGGGCAAGGCCGTGGTGTTCACGCAACGCGACGTTCGCGCGGTCCAGCTCGCAAAGGGCGCGATTCGCGCGGGAATTCAGGTGCTGCTCGAGGACGCCGGACTGCGCGAGGACGAAATCGATCAGGTAATCATCGCCGGGGCTTTTGGCAACTACATCGATCTTGCGAGCGCCCTGGCAATCGGCATGTTGCCGGATTTGCCGCTGGACCGCTTCGCGCAGGTGGGCAACGCCGCGGGAATCGGAGCAAAGCTCGCGCTCGTGTCGTACCCGCACCGCGCCACCGCTCAGGCCCTCGCAGCGAGCAGCCAGTATTTCGAGCTTGCGGGAACGGAACGCTTCAACAAAGCGTTCATGCGCGCAATGCGCTTTCCCGACCGCAGAAAGAATTAGGAGGAGGCGACTATGGGGATTCCAGGTGTCAGCGTTATCGGCGACCGAATCAATCCTGGCTTCAAGGCTACGAAAGCGCTCGTCGAAGCTGAAGACATCAAGGGCTTGCAGGCTTTGGCCGTGCAGCAGGTGCAGGCGGGGGCATGGTGCCTTGACGTGACGGTCGGGCCACGAGGCTACAAAGATTTCAAGTTCCTGACGGAAGTGATCAATGCATTGCAGGCAGCGGTGGATGTGCCTCTTTGCTTCGATTATCCCAGCGCGGAGGTGCAGGCGGTTTGCCTGAAAGCCTACGATCCGGCCAAGGCCAGAGGGCGGAAGCCGCTGGTGAACTCACTCGCTGAGACTCGCCTGGAAATGCTTGAACTCGTCAAGATTCGACCATTCCAGGTCATCCTGATGGCTTCGGAGCGACTTGAAGACGGAGCGCCAAAGTCGAACAAGTTGACAATCGAAGTGGTCGGCGTGGCTCGCCGCCTGAAGGACAAGCTGACGAGGGATTGCGGGTTCTCGCCGCAGGACCTTTTCGTAGACGTCACCATTCATAGTCTCGTGTCCGACCTGGAGGGGCTCACGAAAATGGCGCTGGACGCCATCCGGACCATCCGACAGGATCCAGACTTGCAGGGTATTCACATCATCGGTGGAATTACGAACATCGGGAACATGCTGCCGCCTTTGAAGTTCGACGGCATCGCTCTGCGGCAGCTTGTAGAGAACGCATTCTTGACTCTCGCAGTGCCTCTCGGGTTCGACACCATCATGGGGACGCCATGGAATGACTTTCGAACCCTTCCGGACGACCATGTCGTGCTTCAGACTCTCAAGGATTTTACGGAGCTGAAGGGACTAAATGCCATGCGCCGGCTTCGCCAGCTCTGGGCCCAAGGCCAGGAATCGAAATCTGCGGCACAGAAGTGAATTCATAGACGCCCGATTAGCGCATTTGCCGGACACACTCACTCATCGAGAGTGGGAAGCGTAGCGCTGTGCCGCGATCCACAAACCATTGACTTGCGTCTATTCGGTTGAGCCCAAACCGGAAATTTGTCCGGAACGCGCACGACCTTACAATGCCGTTCATGGAGCTCTCGTCGCGGGTCTTCATCAGCGATGATGAGCTTTCCCTTCAAGCTTGACCACCGACGGCGACTTCTGGCAGATCAGCTCAGAAAGCGCTGTTCCATCGGGTTTAAGCAGTTCGGAGACACGCAGCTTGTCCACTTGCGCAACGATGATTTGACCGACTTCGGTATGCACGTCTGAGAAGATCCCGATGGTCTTCATTCCCTGCGTCTGGAACAGGTTATCTTGGGTTGGGGTCAGGTAGTGGACCGCGCTAGCTTTGTAGCGATGGATCAGGAAAAGCTGGACGAGCGTCATGACCCGCTTTTGACGTAGCCGCGCCACTGTCTGCTGATCGCGGACCAGAAGGAAATTCCGGCCACGACGATCCTGGGCATTGGCGAAGATGATGCTCGCGAGCTTCTCCTTGCTGACGGCGTCGACTACATTCAGTTCCAACAGTTCCGAGCCAGCCGTGTGGGGACGCAGCTCGACTCGAATCCTCGCCGGATACTTCCAGTGCTTCGTCCACTTCGATAGCCACTCCTCAAGCACCCTAGTAGGAACCTCCGTTTGAACGAGGTGCTGGTAGTGGGTCGAGCCCTTGCCCATCGCCTTCGTTGCCGCCGTGCGGCCCGACGAAGCCATCAGTGCGCCGTCAAGTCGCAGCCCTCCGACTAGAGTCTGCGGTGTCCTATAGGGGGATTCCAGTAGTCTGAACTTGCGCTGCAAGCGCGCGAGCGCCAGCATCCCGTCTTCTTTCAGCGCGGTCGCAAACTCTTCCGCAGCCATGCCGTCGATCTGATGGCCACCATAGGTAATGAAGTTGAATACAAACCCGAGCTTTCCGAGTTCCTCCGGGAACCTTCTCATCTCTTCTTCACTCATGCCAGTGGTGTCCCAGTTGAACGAGGGGGACAAATTGTACGCCAGCATTTTGTCGGGATGTTTCGCGTGGATCGCTTCTGCGAAGGTCCGGGCATCGTCCAAATCCGCTGTCTTGGTTTCCATCCACAGGATGTCTGCGAAAGGAGCCGCGGCAAGCGACTTGGCGATGGCATAGTCAATGCCACCCTGAACCTGATAAAAGCCCTCCGGCGTCTTGGGCAACTCACAATCCCAGGTAACCTCAATGCCCATTGACCTTGCCCGTTCGTGCGCCTCGTACAAAGAAGCGCGTTTCGCAAACTCAAGCCACTTATCCACGGTCGTTTCGAAAGGCTCGCCTTCGTCCGTCCGAGACTTGATGACGTCGGCGACAGCCTCTCCATAGGTCTTCAGTCCAGCTTCTACTTGCCAGATCTCCATGTAGCGTGTGTCCATCTTGTCGAGTGCTTCGTCGAGTTCGATTCCTGAGGCATGCACAAGACCCGGGCCAACTTTCGCGATTAGCGAAGCGAGCCCTACTCGATCCAGCCAAGCAAACGCTGCCTGATACTCGGTTTCCGACACATTGAAAAGAAGGTGTCCCCGTAGCTCGACTCCCAGTTCAAATAGCTTCCTCAGAATGGCGAGATAGCCCGTCCGATAGCTGGGCAGTTCGGTATTGGCTGCGCCCAGTATGAAGGGCTGGTCTCGCTCATCGCTCCGATTGTCGAGAAATGTCGCCGCTTCTGCATCCGTTCGGGCCACAATGATGCCCGGCACCCGCATGATATCCAGCTGCAGGCGTGCTGCGTTTAGACGCCTGATCTGTTCGTCCTCCGCGACCAGAACCTTTCCGCTTTGGTGACCGCACTTCTTCGCTCCGGGTTTCTGGTCCTCGATGTGGTAACCTGCAACACCGGCTTCCACGAAACGACGGATCAAGTTGCGTACGTGCGCCTCCCCACCATGCCCCGTGTCGGCGTCCGCAATGATATACGGCCGATAGTCAACCGTCGGAGTCGCCCTGCGCTGCTCTTTGGTCATGCGCGCGCGTGCGAAGTGTTGGTTCTTGTCCGCCGCGAGAAGCGCTCTGACCAGCCCGGCTGCCTCGTCGGGTACCTGGCTGAGCGGGTAGCTTGCGAGGTCAGGTCCCGGATCTTCGGACGACGAACCCTTGGCTGAAGTCGCCCAGCCGCCAAGGTAGATGGCTTCGATCCCCATCCGCTTGAGCGTCACGGCCTGTCCTGGGGAGTAGGGGCCGAAGGTGGTGATCTGTTTGCGCTGCTTGAACAGCTCGCGCAGACGCGTGTATAGCTCCTCGGCAGCTTGTCTTGCGACGGTGTAGTCGCTGGAAATCGTGCCTTGCTGCTCTGCCACTTCACGCGCCGAGTATAGGCGGACGATACCGGCGAACCGGGGACTCGCAATCCACCGCGAGGTAGCCTCTACTCGCTGGTCAAGTGTGCTCATTCCCTGGCCTCCAAGAGCGATACGCGTTCCGAAAGATAGATTAGAAGGAGCATCGAATCGGTGACTTCTGTCACACCTTCATGCTTCCTCTCGACACCCGCGCAGCCTCCGCCTACCGAAATAGAACGTTTCGCAAGGAGATCGGGCTGTTTCTTGGCGTGATAGCGGTCACAATCATTTGTGACAGCTATCACTATTTGCATTTTCAAGCCTATTTTAATGCTTCAGTCGTAAACGAACGACCGAAGGCAGCACCTCATGACCACGCAGAGAATACCTGAAGAGTGCCGAAAGACAGCCCACATCCGCTTCACGCTAAACCGTGAAGAAGTTCATGTGTCCTTTGCTCCTTACAAGACATTGCTGGAGGTGCTTCGCGAAGATCTAAACCTCATGGGGACGAAGCACGGATGCGAGCTAGGCGGGTGTGGCGCGTGCACAGTCCTTCTGGACGGCGAACCTGTACTGTCTTGCCTTGTTCTGACGCTTGAGTGTGACGGAAAGGATGTAGTCACGATCGTATCGTCTATCCAGACGACGGCATCGTCTACACCGCCGTTATCCACGCGCACCAGAAACACATCGCGCGTTTCCCCGCAAACATCGACGTCCTGCGCGACATGAATCTTCTTAGGAGAAGGCGCCGTTCCCTCCAATCGAACCGTGTCCTCGATTAGACTTCCCGGCAGTTCCTGCACCCGATACTGCGAGACACTTTGTTCGATCGATCTTCTACATCCGAAAAGCACGGTGAACAGGGCGATCACCGCCCAGACACACCTGCCCATCGAGAGGCCCTTACCGCGTTCCGACCTTGATTTCGCGGAACCCATCCGCGCCGCTCCTTATCGGGTCACTCGCGCAGTCTCCGGGGCGACCGCTGCGTCTTTAGCCCGCACGGTTGAATCGCGCGGCGACACGTCCTCGCGCGCGTATTTGAGTATCCAAGCCATGGAAAGAGAAAACAGCGCGAGAAAGATGAACGTAATGAAGCCGATGGCGTAGCCGCTCTGACCAAGATTGCGAACCGCAAATCCCATGACGGGCGGAATCACGAAACCGCCAAACGCTCCGAATCCGCCGACCCATCCCGCTGCGCCGCCCACTGCTTTTGGTACGGCCTGAGGGACGATTTTGAAGACGGCCGCGTTACAGATGCCCATGCCGAAAGCCATTAGGACCTCGCCAGGAACCGAAAGCTCAAACTGGCGTGAACTTGTCATCACAAGCGCCCCGACGAGAGTGATCAACAGCGCCAGGATCGCCGTGTTCTCTCCTCCCTCCTGCAATTGATCGGACAGTACGCCGCCCGCAACGCGAATCAACGACGCGACGATCGAAAACACTGCGGTCAGCATCAAGGCGTGCTCAACGCTCACACCGAAAAAGCGAGTCCAATAGATGGGTAGCCAGGCGGTCAATGCCATGAAACCACCGAAGGTTGTGAAGTAGATCCAAACGAGCGCCCAGGTCCGCCACACTCGAGCGGAGATTCGCAGACTGTCCTTCAGATTTCCGGTCGGGAACAGATCCTGTCCAAGCTCGTGTGCGCGAGCTCTGGCATCTGCAGGCACCAGGCCCTTCTTCAGCAACTGAAAATAAGGACTATTCTTGCCGAGGAGCGCGTAGAGAATTGTTCCGGCGACAAGGATGCACAGCCAGAGAAGGTAGGAGACTGCGAGGCCGAATCGGGTCAAAGCAAAGGGCACAAGCATCAGGAATATTCCCGGAGCCACGTTGCCTATTCCGGCGAAGACAGCGAGGGCGCGCCCCTGTTCTCGTTGCGGGAACCAATAGGAAACCTGGCTGATACCTACAGAGAACGTTGCGATTCCGCAGCCGCTTAGCGTGCCGAGGGTCATCAGGAGCGGGTAACTCTTGTACGTGAGGTGTGTGGGATAGAGAAAACGAGCGACCAATGCCAGGCCGACCATGCCGACTACGGCAAGACTCAGCAGCCAGAGAAACGGCTTTCGTCCTCCGGTCGTGTCCACCCACGCGGAGAACGGAATCCGCAAAAGCGAACCCGAAAGAGACGGTACGGCCACGAGAAATCCAAGAGCCAGGGGGCCGAGTCCCATAACTTGCTGGAATCGGTTCGCGGACGGTCCGAAAAGTGCGACTGCGGCAAAACCAACGAAGAACCCCAGCGTCGCGCTCCAGAGTGCCTTCCTGGGTGAGCCTACTATGGAGTCCATTTTTTGCTCCTCCGTACTGCCTCCCACCACGATCCCACCGCTTCAGAAGCGAAGATTCGTCTCGACGTACGCAAATTGGCCGTTGGGATCTTTGGGATAAATGCTTGCGATCACCGCCTTACCCCAGGCGTGCGCGTAATAGAGTCCGAGAGAGAAGTTCCGCGTTACTTGATAGTCCGCGCTGAGATCCCAAACGTTCGCGAAACTCCGATTGCCGCCGCTGGGCCGTCCCGTGTAACCGAACGATTGCGGCTGGAAGGCGCCACCGCCGAGATACCAGAGATCGTTTCGGCTGGCGAGGCGCAACGCGTGCAACTCGCTGCGCATTGGAAGTTTCGAGTGGGGTCGGAGATTGAGCGAGCCGTAGAAGTCCTCGTTGTTCTCCATGTTATAGAACGGCATGCGCGCATAGATCCGCGGAGTTGGAAGCACTTGGAAGAATGTCCCGTGGACTGAGTTGTTGGAGCTGCCGTTGCCGTCGCCGCTTCCGTACGAATAGCCAGCACTCAGCCATAGCTTCAGTGTTTTCACCCGCGGCTGCCAGCCGAATTCCCCGACGAAAGCGCCCGCGCGCTGCGTGAGCCGCCCCCACGAGCCGGTCTGAACTGCGCCCCAGACAAGGAAGTCGAACTTGCCGGACGCGTCTGTGTTGAAGACGTGGAGGTAATCTCCGCCGTAGGTCGCGATTTGAATCTCGCCGTGGTCTGCCCTGCGGTCGTCTGGCGAACGGTTGTCCGTCTTGAGCACGCCCGTGCGGTGATCGATGTAGCCCAAGCCAAATAACCGCAGCTCGCCCGCGCTGTGTTCGGTCGATGTCGGCAAGGTCAGGGCGCCGTAGTAGACATCTACGTCTAGCTCGCCCATGCCGTCGATCTGATAGACGCCCCTCGTTGTTCGGGCGCCGAACAGAGTCAGGTTTTTCTTGTCGAAGTTGTAGCTGAACTGTGCGCCATCGTAGCTTCGCTGGACGGCCGAAAAAGCGAAGTTGCCAATCAGCCGCTGAGAGATCCTCGTTTGCACGAGCGAGGCGAGCGTAGCGTCCTGCGGCTTGACTTCGGAACCATCGAAGTACTCGAAACGCCCCAGTTTCAGTTTGCCCTCGCCCAAACGATTGATCTGGAAGTAAGCCTGTTTTACGAATGCGTTGACGTTGTTGCGACCGTTTCCGTTCGCGGCATAATAAGTGCCGCCCGGCCCAAGCTGCCCCTGCACTGCCGGCGCGGCGACGCTGGCATGCCTGGGCAGGAAAAGTATGGCGTCCTGGGCGGCCTCTACCTGCCAGTCAAAGCGTTCCGTTTGTTGCCCGATCGCAACTCGCAGCAGCGAATGAGGAAAAGCGTAGGAGTTCTCTCCCGAGTTGCCCTCGAACCAGTCCCACCCCTCCACGCGCACGCGCCAATTCCCGGAGATGTCCAGCGGACCGAGCTTGTAACCGCTCGCCTGCGCCGGGTCGGATTGCGACTGAGATTGTGACTGCCCTTGCACCGCCGAAGACCAACCTAATGCAGAGCACAACAGAACCGTTGCGGCGGCCACACTGATCCCACCGCGGCCCCGACCTTCGCTCCAAAGCCTTCTCGATAAGCGCCGCAGACCGCTCACGAGATCTCCTCTGGAGCGCGATACCAGCGCACCACTTGGTTCTTCCGCCAGAAGTACGGGTTCGGCGCGACGAGAATGTGCACGAGTCGAGTGAATGGCGCCACCCCGATCAAGGTGTATGCCATCACGATATGAAATTTCACGACCAATGGCATCGCGGTGACGAAGCCGAGATCTGGGTTGAGCTTGACGAGCGACCAGAGATACGGTGCAACCGCCGCAGCGAACCAGGAAGAACCCCAAGGATGGAAGACCGCGACATACACCCCGCTCGCCACCTGCACAAGCAGCAGCGTGAAGACGATCCAGTCCATCGGGGTTGTAACCGCGCGGACCTTCGAGAAAGTCAGTCTTCGATGAATCGCGCCACAAAGGCCGACCAGCGTCAGCAGTCCGAACACCAGCGCGGACGCTTCCAGAACGTAAAGACGCAGTGGCCGGCTGTTCCACGCCAGAATCTCGCGCGGAATCAGGAATGCAACAATATGCCCGAGCAGAACGGCGACAATGCCGTAGTGGAACGGCACGAGTCCCCAGAAATGTTGCTTATTTTCTAGAAACTGTGACGAGAAACTCGAATACGTGAAAGGAGCCTTGCGGTAGCGCATGATGGTTCCAAGGAAGAAGACGAACATCGCGAGATACGGAAGCACCATGAAGAATAGGCCGTTTGCGAAAGGCAGCATGGATGTCATCACCATCCTTTCGAATCCAAAATGCGAAATGCAGGTTCTGCCAAGACCACTGCGGGTTCCGGCCTTGGGTAACGGTGCTCCAGCAACCGGGTAGCAGCGCTGAGGACGTTTTCGAATGGGTTCGATTTCCCCTTGATTCCCGCGGCCATCTTGTCAAGCGCAGGGAACAGGCATGCCGCCGCAAAATCGGCAGCTTCGTCCGGTTCCATCCGGCCGAGCGCTTCAAGCGCATGCGAAAGATGATCCGGTAGCTCGGTGGACTCCTTCACGCCCAGCCGCCGCAACTCTCCTCGCATCCTCACCAGGAATTCTCCGCGTTCGTAGTTCTCCCCGAACAGATGCCAGCCGATTTCGAGCGAACAAACCGGATCGAGATCAAAAGTCGTTGTGTAAAGCACCTGCAAATCCTCAAGAGAGAGACTGCGTGTCTGTTCGACGAAGTGTTGGAGCAGCAAGTCGATTTCCGGACTGTCGTTTGCCAGGACTTTGCAGGAGCGGACCACTTCGCGCGCGTAGTCTTCGGTCGGATAGCGCAAAAGCGCTGCCAATGACTCGAATTCGTTCGCGTCCGCCATCACATTCCTCTCTTCGGGCCAGAAAGGAATCCGAATCCCACGCCTTGTTTGTGCTCGAGCGGGTCTTCCATCATCTGAATGGCTTCTTCCCGGTGCATCGGCGGGATCACGAAGCGGTCGTCAAACGTGCAGAGGGAGGTGAGTCGGTAGATGGCCTCGGCCTCTTCCACTGAACAATCCGCCTCGCGCAGCATGCGCATGGCGGTCTGCTCGTCCACGTCGCCAACGGTCTTGAATCGCCGGTACCAGCGGACGGCTTTCTGTTTGCGTAACGCATAGCGCAGAGGGCCTTCCTCACCCGCGCCAAATAGATTCGCGAGGAACTTCATCGGCACGCGCGCCTCTTCGATGTCGTGAAAGAGATCATCCGAAACGTGATCGAGCGAGCCGTTCGATCGGTTCGACATCACCGGAGACATCGGCGGAACGTAGAACAGCATCGGCATGGTGCGGTATTCCAAATGCGGTGGAAGCGCGAGCTTCCAGTCTTTGACGAACCGATAGACAGGCGAACGCTTCGCCGATTCGAGGACCGATTCGTGTACGCCGTTTCTGCGTGCGGCCGAGATCACCTCGGGATCGTTCGGGTCAAGAATGAGTGAGCGCTGGCCTTCGATCAGCTTTTCGCTCGGCAGGCTGGCCACTTCTTCGATCCGCGAGGCGTCATAGAGCAAGACGCCCAGGTAGCGAATGCGGCCCACGCAGGAATGGAAGCAGGCGGGAGCCTGACCGGTCTCCAGCCGCGGGAAGCAAAGGATGCACTTCTCCGACTTGCCCGTGTTCCAGTTGTAGAACATCTTCTTGTACGGGCATGCCGCCACGCAGGCGCGCCAGCCCCGGCAGCGCGTCTGGTCTACAAGCACGATGCCGTCTTCGCCGCGCTTATAGAGCGCTCCCGAAGGGCACGACGCAACACAGGAAGGATTCAGGCAATGATTGCAGATGCGCGGAAAGTAGAAAAACACCAGCCGCTCGATCGCGAAGAGCTGTTGCTGCGTATCGTGGTTGAGGCCCTTCAGGTTGGGATCGCTCGCGGCGTAGATCGGAGAGCCGCCCAGGTCATCGTCCCAGTTGGGCCCGGCCTCGATATTGATCAGTTCACCGGTCACCATCGAGACCGGCCGCGCTGTGGGCTGGTCGGTTCCCGCCGGAGCGGTGAATAATTCCTCGTATTTGTAGGTCCACGGCTCGTAGTAGTCGTCCATCGTGGGCATAGACGGGTTGTGGTAGATGTTGAATAGGGTCTTGGCCCTGCCGGTGGACTTCAGCCGAAGCTTGCCGTCATGGAGTTCCCAGCCGCCGTGGTATCTGTCCTGATCCTCCCAATCGGTGGGAAAGCCGGTTCCCGGCTTCGTCTCAACATTGTTCCACCACATGTATTCGGTGCCCTTGCGATCGGTCCAGATGTTCTTGCAAGCGATGCTGCACGTGTGGCAGCCAATGCATTTGTCGAGATGAAAGACCATCGAAACTTGAGAGCGGACGTTCATCGCATGGCTCCTTTGCCTACCACTGCAATTCGGGAAGCTTGCGCACGAAAACATGAGTGTCGCGGTTGCAGCCGGTCGGCCCCCAATAGTTGAAGTGGTACGTAAACTGGCCATAGCCGCCGACCATCAAGTTCGGTTTTAGACGTACGCGCGTCAGGCTGTTGTGGCCCCCGGCACGGCGCCCCTTCCGCAGCGGCGATTTAGGGACGGAAAGCGTGCGCTCCGGCGAGTGGTACTGGATGCAGATTCCGCGCGGGATGCGCGCGCTGACGGCGGCGCGAGTCACCACCACGCCGTTATCGTTGTGTACCTCGACCCAATCGTTGTCCGCGATGTTGATATCAGCGGCGTCCTTGTCGTTCATCCACAGCGGCTCAACCCCGCGCGAAAGCGTGGTCATGCGGTGGTTGTCGCCGTAGGTCGAGTGGATGTGCCACTTCCCATGCGGGGTCAGGTAATTCAACATCTTTGTCGGTCCTGCTTCCTGACTCAGGCGCAGGTCCGCGTATTGCGCGGGCGACGGTTTCGGTTTGTACGTGGGCAGGTGCTCGCCGAACTGCAGATAGCCTTCGTGATCGAGGTAGAAGTGCTGTCGGCCCGTGAGCGTCCGCCATGGCACGAGACACTCGACGTTATATGTGAAGGGCGAATACGCGCGGCCGTCCTCAACCAGACCGGACCACATCGGGCTGTTCAACAGGCGCTGCGGGCGGGCCTGCAACCCTTTGTAATCCACGCGAACCGACCGGCTCTTTTCCGCCAGACGCGTGAGGGGAAGGCCAACCTTCTCTTCGATGTCCTTGTACGAGCGGTAAGCCAGTTCGCCATTCGTCACCGTAGCGAACCGCAGAATCAGATTGCAGGCGTCCTCATCCGCGGCCAGCGACGGGTAGCGTTTGCCGCCCCATTCCTCCGTCGGAAGCGTTCGCAGGGCCTCATCGTATGTGTCGTCAACGGGATAATGCGTGCCATGGGCGCCCAAGCCATTTGCGCGCACAGACGGGCCAAGCGAAATGAACTGGTTGTACAGATTCGAATAGTCGCGCGCCACGAGCTTCAGCCCCGGCATCGACTTGCCAGGAACCGGCTCGATACCTCCCTCTTTCCAATCCGCAATCGTTGGCTGCGCGATCTCGGCAGGCGTATCGTGCGCGAGCGGTGAAGCCACCAAGTCCCAAACCGGCTTCGGGAAGTGCTGCTGCGCGAGCTCTGAGAAACTTTTCGCGACGGCTTCGAAGATTTGCCAATCGCTCTTCGATTCCCAGCACGGCGGCACCGCCGCCGAAAGCGGATGAATGAAGCTGTGCATGTCGGTGGAGTTGAGGTCGGCCTTTTCGTACCAGGTCGCGGCAGGAAGCACGATGTCCGAATACAGAGCGGAGGTGTCCATCCGGAAGTTCAAATCAACGATCAGGTCCATCTTTCCGACAGGCGCTGTCTCGTGCCACGCGATCTCTTGGACTGAATCGGCGGCGATGTCCTGGGCGATGGCGTTGGTGTGTGTGCCGAGGTAGTGCTTCAGAAAAAACTCGTGCCCCTTGGCGCTGGCCATCAGAGCATTGCCGCGCCAGATGAACCACACACGCGGCCAGTTCTCTGGTGCATCGGGATCCTCGACGGAAAACTTCAATTTGCCATCACGAAGCTGGCGTACGACGTGCGAGTAGATCTCAGCTTCATTCTTTGCTCCGGCGCTTTCAGCCTGCTTCACAACGTCGAGAGGGTTCGCATTGAATTGCGGATAGAAGGGCAGCCAGCCGTTGCGCACGGCACGCACCTGCGTATCGGCCGTGTGCCCGCTGGCAAGAGAACCCTCTTGCTGATTCGCTGGCACCGTGTGGTAATCGGTGAAGCTCTTTTCGTAGCGCCACTGGTCCGTGTGGATGTAATGCCAGCTCGGGGCGTTCTGAAGGCGGGAGGCCGGGAACCAGTCTCGTGCGAAAGCGATCGCCGACCACGGCTCCATCGGCGCGAGCTTTTCCTGACCGACGTAATGAGCCAGGCCGCCGCCGTTCACGCCAACGCAACCGCAGAACATCAGCGCGTGAATCGCCGCGCGGTACATCAGGTTCGCGTGATACCAGTGATTCACTCCCGCGCCGATGATGACCGTGCACTTGCCCTTCGTGAGTTCGGCTGTCGTGGCCCATTCGCGCGCGAAGCGGATCACCATGTCGCGGCTCATGCCCGTGTACTTCTCCGACCATGCAGGTGTGTAGGGCTGCGAATCGTCGTTGTAGTCTCTCGGGTAATCGCCGGGCAATCCGCGTGAGACGCCGTACTGCGCCATCAGCAGGTCGTATACGGTTGCGACCGTCGCGGTCCTGCCATCGGCCGTCCGAATCTTCTTAGTGGGGACGCCGCGCTGAACCGCACGGCCTTCCCCGAAATCATCGAAGCGTACTTGGGAGACTCCGTCGTTCGACTGCAGGAAAGTGAGAACCGGATCGATCTCGCTGCCATCCACACCGTCCTTCAGCAGTAAGTTCCACTTTCCTTTTTCCTTGCCCCACCTGAATCCGGAGCTACCCATCGGCAATTTGGGGCGCGAGTCCTTCGCATCCCACATCAGGAATTTCCAGTCGCCGTTTTCGACGCCCGAATATGCCCCGAGCCGATTGGCGCGGAGAAGCTGGCCGGGCTGGAAAACACCGCCCTTCTCATGCAGTTCGACAAGGTACGGAGAATCCGTGTACCTCTTCGCGTAGTCGAGAAAGTAGGGAGTCTGCTTCTGGTGGTGAGCTTCTTTCAGCAGGACGTGATTCACGGCCATCCACCACGCACCGTCCTGTCCAGCATTGATGGCCACCCATTCGTCGGCGTACTTCGATACCTGGCTGAAGTCTGGTGAGAAGACCCACATCTTCGTGCCGTTGTGACGCGACTCGGCGGCGAAGTGGCAATCGGGGGTCCGCGTCATGTTGAGGTTCGAACCCATCACCGCAAGCAGCTTTGCGTTGTACCAGTCGGCCGACTCGTGAACGTCGGTCTGTTCTCCCCAGGTTTCCGGTGAAGCGCTGGGGAGGTCGCAATACCAGTCGTAAAAGGAGAGCGAAACGCCGCCCAGCAATTGCAGAAAGCGGGAACCTGCGGCGTAGCTGATCATCGACATGGCCGGAATCGGTGAAAATCCGTTGATGCGGTCAGGGCCGTGTTTCTTGGCCGTGTAAACGCAGGACGCCGCGATCAATTCGAGAGCCGTAGCCCAATCAGCGCGCCGAAAGCCTCCCTTGCCTCGCGCCTGTTGCCAGCGCTTGCGCGCCTCGGGATTTTCGACGAGCGACGCCCACGCTTCCACCGGATCTCCGTAGCTCGCGCGCGCTTCTCTCCACAGATCGATAAGCGCGCCACGCATGTACGGGTGCTTCACGCGCAAAGGGCTGTAGAGATACCAGGAGTAGGAAATGCCACGCTGGCAGCCCCGCGGTTCATAAGGAGGCAAGCCGGCTTCGAGCGACGGATAATCGAGGCCCTGCATCTCCCAGGTCACGATTCCGTCTTTCACGTAGATCTGCCAGGTGCAGCCGCCGGTGCAGTTCACGCCGTGTGTGCTGCGCACGATCTTGTCGTGCTGCCAGCGATTGCGATAGAACTCCTCCCATCCTCTGAGTTGCGGCGTGGACTCGTCGCGAATCCACGAGAGAGCGTCTTTGTGTTTCATTGCGCACCTCGCGCGTGTGTTCGGACAACGGATCGACGAACAGACTGGATTCGTCCTCGCCAAGCAATCTGAAGCAGAGCGAGACCAACAAGCGTTCCGCCGAAACCAAAGGCGAAAAACTTCAGAATCGACGACTGATTCGCTGGCTGACTTCGAGCATTTGCATCATCGATCACGGCAAGCAGAGGAAAAATCTCTTCCGGTTGAAGGGCATGTTTGCCGAAGACGGACTGCATCGTCGGCGTCGGCGGTGTAGACAGCCATGCCCCCAGACCCTGACGCCCGCCGAGCCGGTCAAACACGTTGGTCAGATCTGGACCAAGTCGCCCGCCTCCCAATCCGCTGATCGTCCCAAGCGTGTGGCAGGAGACGCAGGCCGGACCGCCATTTTCGAAGGGTCGTTCGCCAAGGAATAGCTGCTGTCCGAGCGCAACGTCGGCAACAGTAAATGGCCTATCGCTGATAGCGGGGCCGGCAGCCTGAGGTTTTGCCGAAGCAGTCCCTCCTTCGATGTAGTCGAGCAAAGCATTGGCCAAATCCGGGTTCATACCGGGGACCGTCGGCATCACCATGTGGCCGGGCGCGTCCTGCACCAGCTGCCCGGCGTACGGGTCGCCGCTGTCGATCATGGCCTTGGGGCTCTGAAGGAACTTGACCAGCCAGGCGCGATCCTTGCGTTTCGTTACACCTTGTAGATCGGGGCCGATGATGTGGCCTCCTCCGATCGTGTGGCACGCCGAGCAGTTCTGTCGGAAAAAACTGCCTGCGTCTTGGACATCGGCCACCGATGGCCTGGCCAAGCACGCGCACATGCCGGCCAGCAGAATCCCAATTCGTACGATACGAACGGATGTCATCGGCGTACCTGCCTTTCAGGGGCGATTTCGCGGGAAGGCGTTGGGCCGCTTTTCTCGGCTATGAGTCTCCGAATCGATCCTTGTTGGCCTTGCGTCTCTGCAAGGTCTCGCAGGAGCGCCGCAAGAGTCGTCCCTTCCAGCAGTCTTTGGAACTCGTCTCGCAACGGCGCCCACCTGCCGTGCAGAGGGCAGGGCTTACTCGGTGAGCAGTCGCCAATACCCAGTGCGCACCGATTCACATCAGCTGGACCCTCTGTTGCACACACCAAGGACCACAGAGTGATCGCCTCGGGAGCCTTTCCGAGTTCGATACCGCCGCCCGGTCCCCGAAACGTCCGGACGAGACCCGCTTGGGCCAGTTTCTGGATTACCTTGGAGAGATATGGACTCGGGAGCTTGGCAGCTTTGGCAACTTCGTGAACCGGGGAGAGTTCCCCCGGCGGCCGGCCCGCGAGATAAAGGCCCGCTCGAATTGCAATCTCGGCCGCGTGTCCGTATAGCATCGAATCCTCTATACAGGAATTAAATACCTTTTATTTCGTATTTCGCTCGCTTGTCAATAGAACTTTCCACAGCCTGATTGCCCTTCCCTTCGGAGTGTCTCTCCAGACTAGGCCCAACCACGGCGGACGCTCGACTTCCCCATATCGCATACCCTTCGCCTGGCAAGGCTAGCTGTGAAGGCCGTCACGCTGCGGAGTGATACAGGTCACACCTCCACTCCCCAAATTGATCGCAAGCCTTGACGTTCCAGAACGATATAAGGAAAATAGAGTCCGTATTCCACTATGATCTATTCAAAGCCCTGTGAATACGCGGTGCGCGCCCTCGTCTTCCTGACTCGATTCCCCGACCGTCGGGCGGTACAAGGGGCGGAAATCGCCGAGGGAGAAGGCGTCCCGGCGCCCATCTTGGGCAAGGTATTGCAGGAGTTGGTTCGTAAGGGGCTGCTGGAGTCGCGCCGCGGACCCGGCGGTGGATTTCGATTGGCGCGAGACCCGCAGCTAATCACATTGCGCGATGTCGTCGCAGCGATCGACGGCCTGGATCAGTTCGCCGAATGCGCAGTGGGTCTGGAGCACTGCTCGGACGAATCCCTTTGCCCGCTGCACGAGACCTGGAAGGCGCTGCGAACACACGTGATGAACTACCTGCAAGATACCACGCTGGCCGATATGGCCGCCGCGGTGGCTCGGAAAAGCAACGTTCGCCTTCGATCGAAGCGCGCTCGTGCCAGATGACTTACAGGTAGGAGACTATGGGCACTCCTATCAACCGTCAGCTATTTCGCGCGCACGATGTCTTCCGCCCAACTCAGCGCCGCCTGGCCATTGGGAAATCCAATGGTGGTAATGGACAGCAAGATCACGTGTCGTATCTCGTCTTCCGAGACTCCTTCAGCCAAAGCGTTCCGAACCGCGGAGTGCACAGCGCCTTCGGAGCCATACCCCGCGGCAATTCCGACTTTTACCAAGCGCCGCGTACGCGCGTCCAACGGACCCGCGCTGTGGCATTCCTCGCCCAACTTTTGAAAGGCCTTCCAGACCTTCGGATAGCTTCTTTGAAAATGCTTTGTCCACTTGGGGAATTCGGCTCTCACGGAACTCTCCCTCCGTTCTTGATGTGACCCGCGAGCAAAGTACATTATTTCGGGATCATTTGGCGAGAGTGCCCGGTTGTGCGTGACCACGAGGAAGCGACTATAATCCGCCGTGATTTGGTCTTGGCGTGACGGTGATCACTTGCCACCTCTGTTCTCCGAAGTAGGATTCTTGGGCATGTGAGAAAGGGCTCGGTAAACAAATCGGGCGATTGACAGGAGGTGCCATCATGGCCCTTCCGACGGAAGAGCAAGTTCGCGACACACTCCGAGAAGTGGATGATCCCGAGATCGGGATCAACATCGTTGATCTTGGGCTAGTTTACGGCATTGAGAGGAATAGAGGCTTAAGAAAGCTTGGTAGCGATACCGGGATTCGAACCCGGATTTTGGCCTTGAGAGGGCCACGTCCTAACCCTTAGACGATATCGCCGCTTGAAGAGAAAAAGAAAATGATTGCGCGGATTCCACCAATCAGCAGTCATGATTTTCGCATGCTTGATTTGCCCGCGCAAGAAGCCCGCCGCGTCGCTCGTGCACTCGCTTTCTGTGAGGAGCGACGATAGGTCCCTGCTCCTCTCACAAGTGAAAATGCCAATCTGCGTTCATGCTAGAATCGCCACGCCATGGAGAGAGCGGGCGACATTTTGGGCAAAGCATTGCGGCGCCTCGACCGTCCTGAAGCCGGACTCGCGTGGCTGTCGAGTGCTTGGCCTTCGATCGTCGGTCCAGCGCTCGCGGCCCACACACGGCCGACGCGTTGCATTGCAGGTCGTCTCGATCTCGCGGTCGACGGCAAAGCGTGGCGGCAGCAGCTCGAACCGATGCAGCGCGAACTCTGCGGGCGAATCAACCGCGCCTGGGGCGGAAACCTCGTCCACGAGGTGAAATTTCTGGCAGCAAGAACCGCCGCGAAGCGCCTTCTGCACGAAGCCGACAACGACCACACCCCCTTCATCCGTCGCCGCTCCTAGCGTATCCTCGATAAGGCGAGACTGAAGGAAGTCCACAGACTTCCCCGCGCAAAATCGCTTGACATCGTGCTAGCGTTTAGACTGAAGCGCCAAAGACGAATGCGGCGCGCGAAAGGGACGACGCGGTAAATGGGAAACGAAGTGCCGAAGTCGCCGATTGGCCTAAGCCGGTTCATCGAATTGCGCCGGCCAGCCCGCGTCGACGGGCCGCAATTCTGCTCGTCACCTCCGCGGAGTAGAAATCGCCGCAATCTAATCGAAAGGAAGCACCGCTGCGTCAGCTACTCGGCACTCGCGCGAGGCCTTTCGGTGAGGCCCTTCACTAGCCACTCACCACTTGACGCTTGTCACTGCTTTTCTAATCGCCAAAGTCCGCAAGTAGGAGCAGAGCTAAGCCAATGAAAATACAGGCCAAAGAATTTCCTAATCGCCAAAAAGTGGACCAGACGGGAGACTGGCGTTGAATGAAAATTAGCCGCGAAGATGTGATCAAAGTCGCGGGATTGGCGCATCTCGGTCTTTCGTCCGCCGAGGTCGAGCTCTATCGCGAGCAGCTCGATGCGATTCTCACGTATGTCGACAAACTCAAGGAACTCGATACCTCGAACGTCGAGCCGATGGCGCAGGTTCTACATCCCGCAGCGACGTCCGGCGGCGAAGAAAAACATCCCGAACTTCGCGAAGACGTGCTTGTTCCCTGCGATGTCGCTGGCCACGTGCTCAAGGGCGCGCCCGAGGCGCAAGCTCCCTTCTTTCGCGTCCCAAGGGTGATTGCGACCGGCGAGGTGGAAGGTGAATAGCCGATGAGCGCGCTGGCTTCGTGGACGGTTGCGAGCGTGCGCGTCGCGCTCGAGGCCAGGAAAATCTCCGCGCGCGAACTCGCCACGGAATTCCTCGGCCGGATTGAGCGCCGCAATCGCGAGCTGAACGCGTTCCTAACCGTTTCGCCGGAGCGCGCCTACGCTCAGGCCGATCGAATCGATGCCGCGATCGCGAGGGGAGAAACTTTGCCTCCCCTGGCGGGAGTGCCAATTGCGATCAAGGACGTCATCAGCACGCGCGGTCTCCGCACCACGTGCGCCTCCAAAATGCTCGAGCATTACGTCCCGCCGTACGACGCAACCTCTGTCGAGCGGCTCGACAAGGCTGGTGCCGTGTTCCTCGGCAAAACCAATTGCGACGAGTTCGCGATGGGTGGCTCGAACGAAAATTCCGCCTACGGGCCGGTCCGGAATCCGGCCGCGCTCGACCGCGTTCCCGGCGGCTCCAGCGGCGGCTCGGCCGCAGCCGTCGCAGCGGGTCTGGCCGTAGCGGCTCTCGGAACGGATACCGGCGGCTCCATTCGCCAACCCGCGTCGTTTTGCGGAATTGCGGGATTAATGCCGACCTATGGCCGCGTCTCGCGCTATGGGCTCGTGGCCTTTGCCTCCTCGCTCGATAAGATCGGTCCGTTCGCAGCCAATGTCGCCGACGCCGCAACGGTCCTCGGCGTGATCGCCGGCCACGATGCCAGCGACTCGACCTCGGCGGATGTGCTCGTGCCGAATTATGCGGCAGAAGTGGAAAAGCCGGTCCAAGGGCTTCGGATCGGTGTTCCCGAGGATTACTTCGGTGCAGGCTTGGACTCCGAGGTGAAGGAAAGAATCCAGGCGGGGATTGCGCTGCTCGAGCGACTCGGTTGCCGCAGGATCCCCCTGCAGATGCCGCACACCGATTATGCCATCGCCACTTACTACATCCTGGCCACCGCGGAAGCCAGCTCAAACCTCGCACGCTACGACGGGGTGCGCTACGGTCTGCGCGTGCCCGGCGGCACGCTTACCGGAATGTACCGCAATACACGCGAAGGCGGTTTCGGGCCCGAGGTTAAGCGCCGGATCATGCTCGGAACGTATGTGCTCTCCTCCGGCTACTACGACGCTTACTACCTGCGCGCACAGCGTGTTCGGTCGCTGATCGCCGGCGATTTCACCGACGCATTCCAAAAAGTCGACGTGATTGTCACGCCGACTGCACCCACTCCCGCCTTTAAGATAGGGGAAAAATCGGCCGATCCGCTGCAGATGTATTTGGCCGACATCTACACCGTGACGGGATCGCTCGCGGGCGTTCCGGGCATCTCCGTTCCCTGCGGCAAAACCAAGGCGGGACTCCCTGTCGGAATGCAGATTTTCGCGCCCCACTTCAGCGAGGGCTCCCTCTTCCGGATCGCTCGAGCCTTCGAATCCGCCGGTGGCTTTTCCGTCTGATCCAATTAACCGCGCCAGTCAGAGTTCGCACCGCGCGTCGAAACAGTATTTCGACACGCGAAACACCTCCGTGAAGTGGTAGCAATATTCCCAAGATAGAATCTTTTTGCCGGCTCTGGTGTTCCCCAGGTTCGCCGTGCGAAAGTCCGAGAGGTGTAAAGCCGCCCCTAAATGCGGGGTTTTTCGCGATTTTCGGCTTTCACGGAAGCATTTAGTTCTATCCGCCTGGTACGGAACGACTATTGCTGGGGAATTAGGCAGCGATTAGTCTGACTTCAGCATCCGAGATTTCGTGAGGCCGGAAAAATGGTCCGAATCAAGTCGAGCCAGAAATTCTTCACTGAGGAAGAGGTCATCAGCCTGACCGGCATTTGCGCCGAGCACCTTCGCGGCCTCGTACAAACCAGGCACCTCGGATCAATGGCCGCCGCGGCCGGCTCGAACGTTCAGAAGTGGCTCTTCACGAATTCGGACCTGATGATCATGGCCGTCCTGCACCCTCGCTGCGAGCACTAGGCCTGCACCCCCGGGCGATTCATCAGCCGTCGTCCCAATTCACTCTGACAGAGGGTTTCACTTACTGAATCCGTGGCACGGGTTGTGGACCCGTGTACCCCGGCGTATGCTGAGATTGGCTCAACCAAATGCCCTCGTCGGGCATCGCACTATATCAGGACGGAAAAAGCATGGCGCGCCGGCGCCCCAGCCCAAGATATTCCCTAGGCCGATCGGGTCTGAAGGTGTTCTTTCTTCCCCTCTCGATCGTCCTTTCAATGGTGCCCTTGCGCGCCCAGCAGGCACCGTCTAGCCCGGCAGATTCCTCTTCCGCTAGTCAGACTTCAAACGGGTCCTCGTCCCGCGTTCTCCCGCGCGGTAGGAAGCTTCTGCTGAAGGACGGCAGCTACCAGCTCGTACGCGAATACAGGATCGACGGCGATCGCGTCCGCTACTACAGCCTCGACAGCTCGTCCTGGGAGGCGATGCCAGTTGATCTCGTCGATTGGGACGCGACCAAGAAGGCCGAGGCCGACCAGGCTCGGCGGGATGCCACACTCGCCGCCAAGGTGGAAGCGCAGGAAGCCGCTCGCGTCATACCACCGCTCGATATCGATGCGAGCCTCGAAGTGGCGCCCGGCGTGTTCTTGCCGCCAGGCGTCAATCTTTTCGCTTTCGACGGCAAATCCATCCTCCCGCTTCCTCAGGCGGAAACAAGCTCGAAGATCTCGAAAGGACGTCTGCTCGAGCAGGTGATGGTGCCGATTCCCATCGTTCCTTCGCGGCAAAACGTATCGATTCAGGGCGCGCGCGCCAAATTCCGGCTGCAGGTCAGCCAGCCGGAATTCTACATCCGCACCGCAGACGCCCGCGAACCGCGTCTCGAGCTGATCCGCGCCAAGGCGCATGGAGATAGCCGTCTGATTGAACACATCGATCAACTGTTCGGCGAAAAGGCAGAACTTCGCGATTCCCTGCCGATGCAGAAATGGCCCGTGGCTCAAGGCGTCTACCGATTCACGCTCGATAAGCCACTTGAGCCGGGCGAGTACGCGTTTGCTGAAGTGCTCGACGAAGAAGGTATGAGCCTCTACGTCTGGGATTTCGGCGTAGATGCAGGTGCAGTCTCCGGACACAAAGCCAACTAACACCAGTGCCGAACTAGCCGACCTGCGCGGGCTGCGCCTTCAGAATTTCGCCCAAAAGCTGGACCAGCGCAGATACGTGAAACGGCTTTTGAAGGACGGCTGCACCCCTGCTGCGGTAGCGCTCGAGGGCATCGGGGTCGAGCAGTTCGCCTGTCATGAAGACAAACCGCGGCAGCTTTTCCGCGCCCTGCGAGCGCAAACTTTCGAAAAACTTTTCGCCGCTCATACCCGGAAGATTGAAATCGCACAGAACCACGTCGCACGAATTTTTCGCCAGGTAAGCAAGTGCGTCTTCCGAGTTCGCAGCAGCATCCACTTTCATTCCCCGCGCAACAAGCCCCTCTTGAATGATTTCGCGGATGCTCTCTTCATCGTCCACGACGAGAACGGAATGGCCCTGCACGACTTCTGAGCCGGCTGGAAGCGGCTTTTGACGAACGGCGCCGCCCGCGGCGGCCGAACCCGAGTCCGGCGCCTCTGGAGAGCTTTCGGCGAGGACCGGAAAAAAGACGTGGAACGCCGCGCCCGATCCCGGAGCAGATTCCGCCTCGATCCTTCCTCCGTGTTCCTTGACCACCGCCAGGCAAATCGTAAGGCCGAGACCGCTTCCGCCACCCGGGCGCTTGGTCGTGAAGAATGGATCGAAGATCTTGCCCATGCTTTCAGGCGGAATGCCGATGCCATCGTCGGTAAAACTCACGCGGACCTGATTTCCCACACGCGATAACTTGATTGCCAGCGTCCCATGGTCGCGGTCGGGAGGCATGGCCTGCTCCGCGTTCGCGATGATGTTGAGGAAAACCTCCTTCAAAAGTTTGCGGTCTCCCTCGATCGGCGGAAGATCTCTCGGCGCGTCAAACGTTACGCGGATCTTTTTCTGGTCAAGCGTGGCCGCTTCAAGCAGCAGCACTTCTTTCACCACGTCACCCAGGTTCAGTCGGGTCCTGCCGAGCGTGACCGGGCGCGAGAACGCCAAAAGATTCTGTACGATCGTTGCGGCCCTCCGCGCCTGCTTCAAGACAAGCTCCACTTGCCGGCGGGTCGTGTCGTCGGTGGCACGCTCGCGAAGCAGATCGGTTACGCCGAGAATGGCCGTCAGCGGATTATTCAGTTCGTGGGCAGCGCCGACCATCATCTGCCCCATTGCCGTGAACTTTTCCTTCTGCGCGAGCTGCTGCTCGATCCTCCTCGACTCCGTCACATCCTGGCCGGACGAAACCACGCCGCTGATCTGGCCATGTTCGTCGAAGAGCGGGCTCGCATTGACCTGCACCGACCGCCAGGTCCCGTCCGCGTGGCGGGCGCGAATTTCAATTTGAACCTGGCTCTTCCGCCCGGAAACGATGTCCTGGTGCATCTGAGCCAGTTTCCGTTGGTCGCCCTCATCGGTTCGCTGACCGACCGACTTCCCCATGTATTCTTCCGGAGACACGCCGAGAACGTCCCGTATGCGGTCGCTCACGAACGTAAAGCGCCCCTCGCGATCGAGCACGACGATGAGGTGCGGAAAGCACTCCACGAGCTTGCGGGCGAACTCCTGCTCCTCATGCAGGCGCCTCTCGATTTCCCTGCGTTCGGTGATGTCGACGACCGTTCCATGCATCCGCACCGGGCGCCCGGACGCATCGCGAATCGCAAAGCCCGACGTGAGGCATTGCAGCTTCTTCCCGTCCTTACGGCGCAACACGATTTCGTAGTCGTGCACCTCGCCTTTCTCAGTCAGCTCCTTCATGAGAGCTTCGCGCCCGGCGGGGTCAGCGTAGAGATTGCGCATGCCGAGGCGTTTCAGTTCTTCCTTACTTTCATAGCCGAGGAGTCGCACCAGCGCCGGATTTGCGTCGACCAACTTCCCTTCGGGCGTCGAAAACACAATTCCTTCGCGCAGCGATTCGAACAGCTCCGAGAAACGGGCTTGCGCTTCGTACTCCTTGCTAACATCGCGCGCCCAGCCTGTAACGGAGACGACCTGCCCATTCTCCGTAACGGTCTGCAGCCAGCACGAAAAATGGCGGTCTTCCTTTTCGTTTTTCAGTCGGACCGCGACCGTGCCCGACCATGTACCGCGCTCCATCAGCGCCGGAAGGGCGCGTTCCGCGTCCGCGAGGCTCGGCGACTCGACAAACTCACCGAGCGAATGGCCGATCAGCTCGGGAAACCTGACGCCGAGAATTTCGGCGAGTCGAAGGTTGGCAACGCGAATTTCACCCGTGAGCGAAAGCGTGAAGAGTGCCTGGTCGAGGTGATCGATCAGCTCGCGGTAGTTTTGCTGAGAGCGGGCAATTACCTCCGCCAAGCTTTCATCTGGCGCCGGCGGCTCTGGTTCGGTCGGGTGACGTTGCGACGAATCGGTGGACATGACTACGTCTGCCCCTGCTCGCAGTACGGAAGGCTTCGTATTGACCCGGGTTGCGTCCCAAACACCTGTAAAATTCTACCCGGCGCAACGGTAGCCACAGAGAAGGAAAACGTGCCTTGATGCCAAACTGCTTACTGGGCAAAGCAGGCGATTCGTGAGCCTTAGCCGGGAACCACGCGAGCCGACGGCGGGCATACTTCCGTGACAGAAAAGAAAAAAGGGCGGGCTCGCTTTCGCGACTGCCCGCCCCATAAGTCTGAAACGTGGCTATCCTTCGGCCGCCGCGTCCGTGTCCTTGCGCAGGAAATCGAGCGCCGCAGCTTCTTCCGGCGATAGCTCCGGACCGCCCGGCAAGCCGGCGCCGAATCCGGCTTCGGCCTCTTCCGGCGGCGGCAATTGGGTGAGGAGTTGGATGTTGCGATAACGCTCCAGGCCCGTGCCCGCCGGAATCAGGCGTCCCATGATCACGTTTTCCTTCAGACCGCGCAGGTAATCGACCTTCCCGGAAATCGCCGCCTCGGTGAGGACGCGCGTGGTCTCCTGGAAGCTCGCCGCCGAGATGAAGGAATCGGTGGAGAGCGACGCCTTCGTGATTCCGAGGAGAAGCGGACGACCGGTCGCAGGCCTGCCGCCATCGGCAATCACGTGGTCGTTTTCCTCGCGGAAGCGGAACTTGTCCACCTGCTCCTCAAGGAGGAACGACGTATCGCCCACATCTTCGACTTTCACCCAGCGCATCATCTGCCGGACGATGGTCTCGATGTGCTTGTCGTTGATGTTGACGCCCTGGAGCCGGTAGACCTCCTGGATCGAATTCACCAGGTAGGCCTGCGTGTACTTTTCACCGAGCACGGCGAGCAGGTCGTGCGGGTTGAGCGGCCCGTCGATGAGCGGCTCGCCCGCCCGGACGTGCTCGCCTTCCTGCACGTTGATGTGAACGCCGCGCGGGATGGAGTATTCCTTTTGCGTCCTGCCATCCTCGCTTTCGACGTAGATCTTGCGCTGCCCCTTGGCGATCTCGCCGTACTTTACGACACCGTCGATCTCGCTGATAACCGCCGGATCGCGCGGCTTGCGAGTTTCAAACAGTTCGACCACGCGCGGCAGACCGCCCGTGATGTCTTTCGTCTTCGTGGTTTCGCGAGGAATCTTCGCGAGCACGTCTCCGGGTTGCACATCATCGCCATCGGCGACCATCAAGTGGGCGCGCGAGGGCATCAGGTAGCGCTTGCGGATGCGTCCCGCCGAGTCGCGGACCTGAATCGTCGGCTGGTGCTTTTCGTCGCCCGGCGGCAGCGTCACCACGAGCTGCGAAAGGCCGGTGACTTCGTCCACCTGCTCCTCGATCGTGAGGCCCGGCTGCAAATCCTTGAATTCGATCGTGCCGCCGGTTTCCGTGAGAATCGAGAACGTGTACGGATCCCACTCACACATCGTCTGTCCGAGCGTGACCGGCTGCCCGTCTTCGACGCGCAACCGAGCACCGTACACCACGTGGTGGCGTTCCTTCTCGCGGCCCTTTTCATCGACGACCGCGATCAAGCCGGACCGGTTCATGGCGATGAGCGTCTTGCCGCGGCCCTCGACCGCCTTCAAGTCGATGAATTTCACGAAGCCGTTGTTGCGGGCTTCGACCTTCGACTGTTCCGTGACACGAGTGGCCGTGCCGCCGATGTGGAACGTCCGCATCGTCAGCTGCGTGCCCGGCTCGCCGATCGACTGCGCGGCGATCACGCCGACTGCCTCGCCCATCTCGACGAAGCGCCCGGTGGCCAGGTTGCGGCCGTAGCAGCGCGCGCACACGCCGCGCCGCGATTCGCACGTCAGCACGGAGCGGATCTTCACCCGCTCGATGCCCGCCGCCTGAATCGCGTTCGCCAGCTCTTCCGTGATCTCCTGGTTGATCTCGACGATCACGTTGCCTTCGTAGTCCTTGATCTTCTCGAGCGAAACGCGGCCGACGACGCGGTCGCGCAACGGCTCGACTTCGACGCCGGCTTCGAGAATCGGTTCGACGTAGATGCCGTCGGCCGTGCCGCAGTCGAACTCATTGATGATCACGTCCTGCGCCACGTCGACTAATCGCCGCGTCAGGTAGCCGGAATCAGCGGTCTTGAGCGCCGTATCCGCGAGACCCTTGCGGGCGCCGTGCGTCGAGATGAAGTACTGCAACACGGTCAACCCTTCGCGGAAGTTCGACGTGATCGGCGTCTCGATGACTTCGCCTGACGGCTTGGCCATCAATCCGCGCATTCCCGAAAGCTGACGGATCTGCTGCTTCGATCCGCGCGCGCCCGAGTCGGCCATCACGTAAATCGGGTTGATCACGCCCTCTTTATCCTGCTGCTCGAGGGCCTTGAACATTTCATCTGCGACCTTTTCGGTGACGTCGCTCCAGATCGCGATGACCTTGTTGTAGCGCTCGCCGTTGGTGATTGCGCCGTCGAGGTACTGTTGCTGCACCTTGACGACCTCGTGCTCGGCCGTATCCACGAGCTTGGATTTCACACCCGGGATGACCATGTCGACGATGCCGATCGAGACGCCGGCCTTGGTGGCGTAAAGGAAACCGAGCTCCTTCAGCCGGTCGAGCATCTGGACGGTCTTCTCGAGGCCGTAGCGCAGATAGCCGTACTGCACGAGGGCCTGAATGCCCTTCTTTTTGAGCAAGCCGTTGATGAACGGCATGTCCGACGGCAGGTGATCGTTGAAGATCACGCGGCCCGCGGTCGTGTGCAGAAACTGCTTGTTGAGCTGCACCGGCTCCGTGTGCGACACGTCCTGATCGTCGTAGGCGTTCGTGAGATCGATCACTTCGCCCGTGTAGCGCAGGCGGATCGGTGTGAGCAGCTCTACCTCGCCTGCCTCCAGCGCCATGATCACTTCTTCAACCGTACCGAACGCGCGGCCCTCGCCCTTCGCCTTCGGCTTTGCCTTGGTCATGTAGTAGATGCCGAGCACCATATCCTGCGTCGGAACTGCGAGCGGGTAGCCGTTCGCCGGCGAGAGGATGTTGTGCGAGCTGAGCATCAGCACCGACGCTTCGACCTGCGCTTCCGGCGAAAGCGGAATGTGCACGGCCATCTGGTCGCCGTCGAAATCGGCGTTGAACGCCGTGCAGACCAGCGGATGGATGCGGATCGCTTTGCCTTCCACCAGCGTCGGCTCAAACGCCTGAATGCCGAGGCGGTGAAGCGTGGGAGCGCGGTTGAGCAGTACCGGATGCTCGCGGATCACGTCCTCGAGAATGTCCCACACGGTCGATTCCTGCGCCTCGACCAGCTCCTTCGCCTGCTTGATCGTGGTGCAGTGGCCCGCGGCTTCAAGACGGTGATAGATGAACGGCTTGAAAAGCTCGAGCGCCATCTTCTTCGGCAAGCCGCACTGGTGCAGTTTCAGTTCGGGACCGACGACGATAACGGAGCGGCCCGAGTAGTCCACACGCTTGCCGAGCAGGTTCTGGCGGAAGCGGCCCTGCTTGCCCTTGAGCGTGTCGGAAAGCGACTTGAGCGGGCGGTTGTTGGTTCCGCGCAGCACGCGGCCGCGGCGGCCGTTGTCGAACAGCGCGTCGACGGCTTCCTGCAGCATGCGCTTTTCGTTACGGACGATCACGTCCGGCGCGTGCAGTTCCATCAACTTCTTCAACCGGTTGTTGCGGTTGATCACGCGGCGGTAGAGATCGTTCAAGTCGGATGTGGCGAAGCGGCCGCCGTCCAGCGGCACCAGCGGGCGCAGCTCCGGCGGAAGCACCGGAATCACGTCCAGAATCATCCACTCGGGTTTATTGCCGCTCTTGCGGAACGCTTCGAGCACTTTCAGGCGCTTCGCATACTTGATCCGCTTCTGCAGGCTCGGATCGACCTTCATCTTCTCGCGGAGTTCGCCCGAAAGCTTGTCGACGTCCACGCGCCGCAGGAGTTCCTTGATCGCTTCGGCGCCCATGCGCGCGTCGAATTTTCCGGGGTTGTCCCGCTGCAATTCGCGGAACTTTTCTTCCGGCAGGATGTCCTTTTCCTTAATGCCCGGAACTTCACCGGGATCGACGCACACGAACGTCTCGAAATAGAGAATGTGCTCGAGATCGCGCATCGTGATGTCCAGCAGGTAGCCGATGCGGCTCGGCAGCCCCTTGAAAAACCAGACGTGCGAACACGGAGAAGCGAGCTCGATGTGCCCGAGCCGCTCGCGCCGGACCTTGCTCAGCGTCACTTCCACACCGCATTTATCGCAGATCACTCCGCGGTGCTTCATCCGCTTGTACTTTCCGCAGAGGCATTCCCAGTCGGTCACGGGGCCGAAAATCTTGGCGCAGAACAGGCCGTCGCGCTCCGGCTTAAAGGTGCGATAGTTGATCGTCTCCGGCTTGGTGACTTCTCCATGCGACCAGGACCGGATTTTTTCAGGACTCGCCAGGCTGATGCGAATCGAATCAAAATCCGCGATCTGACTGGCTCGGTCGTACGGGCTCGATCGATACAAGGGCGGTTCCTCCTCTCCGGCTACGCCGGAGCAAAAACTGTCCTTCCAGAATCTCGTGGCGTCCGCGGTGAGTTGCAGCGGCTACTCACCGGGACGCGATATTAGTCAGCCGCCTCGGACTGCTCGGCCTGCGGCTTCTGCCGCTTCATCAGTTCCACGTCCAGGCAGAGCGACTGCAGCTCGCGGACCAGCACGTTGAACGATTCGGGCACGCCGGGCTCGATTCCCGGTTCGCCCTTCACGATGGCTTCGTAAATCTTCGCGCGGCCATACACGTCGTCCGATTTCGCGGTGAGCAGCTCCTGCAGAATGTGCGCCGCGCCGTAGGATTCCAGCGCCCAGACTTCCATTTCGCCGAAGCGCTGACCGCCGAACTGCGCTTTTCCGCCGAGCGGCTGCTGCGTAATCAGCGAATACGGCCCGATGGAGCGAGCGTGAATCTTGTCGTCCACTAGGTGCGAGAGCTTGAGCATGTAGATGTAGCCGACCGTCACGTTCTGCGCGAATTCGTCGCCGGTCATGCCGTCATAGAGCGTGATCTTGCCGCTCTCGGGCAGCTCGGTGAATTCGAGCAGGTGCCGGATATCGGCTTCGCGCGCGCCGTCGAACACCGGCGTCGCCACGGGCACACCCTCGCGGAAGCTGTGCGCCAAATCGAGCAGCGCATCATCGTCGAGTTCCGAGATCATCCTCCACACCGAAGTCGGGCCGAACGCCTCCTTAAACCACTTGCGGACGGCTTCTACTTGACTGTCGCCGTCGATCAACTTCCCGATGCGCTCGCCGAGCTCTTTCGAAGCCCAGCCGAGGTGCGTCTCGAGAATCTGGCCGACGTTCATACGCGAGGGCACGCCCAGCGGATTGAGCACGATCTCAACCGGCGTTCCATCCGGCATGTACGGCATGTCTTCCGCCGGAACAATCCGCGCGATGACGCCCTTGTTTCCGTGTCGGCCTGCCATCTTGTCGCCGACGGAGAGCTTCCGCTTCATCGCGATGTACACCTTCACCAGCTTGATCACGCCCGGCGGCAGCTCGTCGCCCTTCTTGAGCTTTCCGATGCGCTCGTCGGTGATCTTCCGCAGCACGTCGATCTGACGCGACGTCATCTCTTCGATTTCGTCGATCTTCTCGATCAGCAGCGGGTCCTTGTCGCTCAGCCGCAGGCGCTTCAGGTTGCGCGTGGAGATTTTCTCCAGGATGTCACGCGTTAACTCAGTGCCCTTGGTGAGCAGGCGCTTGTTGGTGCGCTCATCGTGGAGGTCGGCTTGCAGTTTCTGGCCGCCGAGCAGATCCGAGAGGCGCTTCAGCCGCTCGTCAGTGAGAATGCGGATTTCATCGGCGAGGTTCTTTTCGAGCTTGGCCACCTGCGCGCCTTCGATTGCCTTGTGACGCTCATCCTTCTCCGCGCCCTTACGGCAGAAGATTTTCACGTCGACGATCGTTCCCTCGATGCCCGGCGGGCAATAAAGCGAAGCGTCGCGAACGTCGCCGGCCTTCTCGCCGAAGATCGCGCGCAGCAGCTTTTCTTCCGGCGTGAGCGTGGTTTCGCCCTTCGGCGTCACCTTGCCGACCAGAATGTCGCCCGGCTTGACGGTCGCGCCGATACGAATCACGCCGCTCTCGTCGAGATTGCGCAGGAAGCTTTCGTTGATGTTGGGGATGTCGCGCGTGATTTCTTCAGGACCGAGCTTGGTATCGCGCGCCTCGATTTCGTACTCCTCGATGTGAATCGAGGTGTAGTAATCCTCCTTCACCAGCTTCTCGCTGACGAGAATCGCGTCTTCGAAGTTGTACCCGCGCCACGGCAGAAACGCGACGAGCACGTTCCGCCCGAGAGCCAGCTCGCCGCGGTCGGTGCACGGCCCGTCGGCCAATACCTGCCCCTGCTTCACGCGGTCGCCCGCGCGGACCAGCGGCTTCTGGTTGATGCAGGTGTTCTGGTTCGACCGCTTGAACTTCGTGAGCAGATAGATGTCGGATCCGACTTCGCGGCTCAGCACGCCGGACTGGTCGGATTCGACGCGCACGATCACGCGCTCGGAATCCACCTGGTCGACGATGCCGTCGCGGCGGCAAACAATCACCGCGCCGGAATCGCGTGCGGTCACGCGTTCCATGCCCGTTCCCACGAGCGGCGCTTCGCCCTTGATCAGCGGCACCGCCTGACGCTGCATGTTCGATCCCATCAGCGCGCGGTTTGCGTCGTCGTTTTCGAGGAACGGAATCAGGCTCGCGGCCACCGACACAAGCTGCTTCGGCGACACGTCGATGTAGTCCACTTCCTCGCGGCTCTTCAGCACGAAGTTGCCGGCCTGCCGGCAGTTGACGAGGTCGGTGGTGATGCGCAGCTTTTCATCCAGCGATGCGTTCGCTTGCGCGACCACGTAGCGATCTTCTTCCCACGCCGAGAGGTAGAAGCAGTGCGGCTCGACCACGATCCGCCGCCTCTTCAGCTCTTCGTTCATTTCGTCGACTTTGTCTTTCTCGACGATCTCGCCCGCCTTGAATTCGCTGTCGCCCGCGTTGACGATCTGCACGTAGTCGATCACGCGCCCGCCCTTCACCTTGCGGTAGGGCGATTCGATGAACCCGAATTCGTTGATCCGCGCGTAGCACGATAGCGAGCTGATCAGACCGATGTTCGGGCCTTCCGGCGTCTCGATCGGGCAGATGCGGCCGTAGTGAGTCGGGTGAACGTCGCGGACTTCGAATCCTGCACGCTCGCGCGAAAGTCCACCGGGGCCCAGCGCCGAAAGACGCCGCTTGTGCGTGATTTCGCTCAGCGGGTTGGTCTGGTCCATGAACTGCGAGAGCTGCGAGCTCCCGAAGAATTCGCGGATCGCGGCCATCACGGGCTTTGCGTTCACCAAATCGTGCGGCATCGCCGTCGACATTTCCTGGTACACGGACATCTTTTCCTTGATCGCGCGCTCCATGCGGACCAAGCCGATGCGGAACTGATTTTCGAGCAGCTCGCCGACCGCGCGGACGCGCCGGTTGCCGAGATGGTCGATGTCGTCCACCGCGCCGATGTTCTTACGCAGCTTCAACAGGTACTTGATTGCAGCGACAAAATCAGCCGGATCGAGTGTGCGCTTGTCGAGCGGCGTCTCGAGACCGAGCTTGATGTTGAATTTCAGCCGGCCGACTTTGCTGAAATCGTACTTCCGCGCGTCGAAGAACATCCCGTTGAAGAGCGCGGTTGCCGTTTCCAAGGTCGGTGGATCGCCGGGACGCAGCTTGCGGTAAATTTCAATCAACGCTTCCTTCGGCGTGTGGATCGTGTCCTTTTCCAGCGTACGCGAAACGATGATGCCGACGTCGTCGCGCTCCGGGAAGCAAACGTCTACTTCCGTGATTCCCGCCTCCGCGATCGTGGCCCACATTTCGGCAGTGAGCGGCTTGTTCGCCTCGAGGAGCACTTCGCCGGTTTCACGGTTCACGAGCTCGCTGACCGTCACCGCACCTTCGAGATCGGCGATGCCGACTTCCACCTGATTGACGCGCGCCTTCACCATCTCCTTGTAGAGCGATTCGGAAATGCGCTTGTGCGCGCCGACCAGCACTTCGTTCGACTTTGGATGCTTGATTTCCTTCGACAGCTTGCGGTCGATCAAACCTTCCGAGACGTTCCAGAAGAGATCGCCTTCGCGCAGGTTGATGCGCTCCACCTGATAGAACGTGCGCAGGATGTCTTCATTCGACTTCATGCCCAGCGCGCGCAGGAAAATTGAGCCGAGGAATTTCCGCTTCCGGTCGATACGCACGTAGAGAACGTTCTTCGTGTCGTATTCGAATTCGACCCACGAGCCACGGTAGGGGATGATCTTGCCGAGGAAATATGTCCGGTTGTTGGCTGTCTCGAAAAACACTCCGGGCGAGCGGTGCAGCTGGCTCACGATCACGCGCTCGGTTCCGTTGATGATGAACGTGCCGTTCTCCGTCATCAGCGGAATGTCGCCGAAGAAAACTTCCTGCTCCTTGATGTCGCGAATCGACTTCGCGCCCGTGTCAGGATCCTTGTCGTAAATCGTGAGCCGGATAGTAACCTTGAGCGGCGCGGAGTAGGTCATGCCGCGTTCCTGGCACTCGTTCACGTCGTATTTCAGTTGCAGCGTCACCGGGTCGCCGCACTTGTTGCAGAACGTCGGCGTGTTCTTGTTGAACGTGCCGCACTTCGCGCAGATCACGTCGCCCGTTTTGTACGGGTTCGTCACCACTGACGCGCCGCAATTCCGGCAGGTGGCGCGCAAGTGATGCAGGCCGCGCAGGTGGCCGCACTTGCACTCCCAGTTGCCGATCGCGTAGTCGACGAAATCCAGCTGCGAAAGCCCGCGGAAATCCTGGATCGGGAAGACGGACGTGAACACCGACTGCAAACCCGAGTCCTCGCGCTCGCTCGGCAGCAGATCCATCTGCAGGAACCGCTGGTACGACTTCTTCTGCACGTCGATCAGGTTCGGGATCTGGACGGTCGTCTTGATCTTGGCGAAGTCCAAACGCTCCCGTTCCCGTACGACGCGATTACCATTCCGTTGAGTCATGGACAATCCTCATTCAGGGCAAAGCCGAATACGGCAGTGCGCGGGCATACACCCGTTCTGCCGGTCCGGGATGGACGTGTTTTGTGGAACTTTTTCAAAGGATCGCGTGCGTACGCGTGTTCCTTTGCAGTCCCGCGTGGCCGAACGCGGTCTGCCACTACTTGATCTCGACCTTGGCTCCGGCCTCTTCGAACTTTTTCTTGATCGTGGCGGCTTCGTCCTTGTTGACGCCTTCCTTCACCGTCTTCGGCGCGCCGTCGACCAAATCCTTGGCTTCCTTCAAGCCCAGGCTGGTGACTTCGCGGACCGCCTTGATCACGTTGATTTTGTTGGCGCCCACTTCGGAGAGAACCACTGTGAATTCCGTCTTCTCTTCCGCCGGCGCGCCTGCCGCTGCTCCTGCCGCCGCGCCGCCCGCCATCACCACCGGCGCCGCCGCGGCTGCCGACACACCGAAGGCCTCTTCCATCTTCTTAACCAGTTCGGAAGCCTCCAGCAGCGTCAGGCCCTTGATTTCCTCAAGAATCGTTTCCACTTTGCTAGCCATTGCAGTCCCTATCCTCCTCAATAGTTAAAATCGTTTCGATCAATCTCGTTTTACTGCGCGGGTTGCGGTGCAGGCGCCTCTTCCGGTGCCGCGCCGCCTCCTCCAAACTTGTTCGCCTTCACGGCTTCGCTCGTCACCACCGCCATATTCCGCGGCAGCGCAGCCAGCGCCGTCGCCACGCGCTGCGCCGGAGCGTTCAGCATGAACATGATCTTGCTGACCAGCTCCTCCTTGCTCGGAAGCGTAGCGAGCTGTCCGATCTCCTGAATCGAGATGACGCGACCTTCGACCCAGCCTGCGCGGAACTGAAACGCGGGCACGTCCTTTGCGATCTTCGTCAGCACTTTCGCGAGCGAAACCGGATCGGTCTTCGTGTATGCGATCGAGTTCGTGCCCTTGAGGTTCTTGAGCAGCCCTTCGGTCGGAGTTCCTGCCGCCGCGCGCTCGGCGATCGTGTTCTTCACCACTTCGTAGTGGCCGCCCGCTGCTTCCACCGCGCGGCGCAGTCTGGTGTCGTCCTCAACCGTGATTCCCTGAAACGTCGACAAAATCACGGTGGAAACTGTCGCCAGTTGCGCCCTCAGTTCTTCGGCCTGCGTCTTTTTTTCGGCCTTCTTCTTCATGCCGAACTCTCCCTCATTCAAACTAACTACGCAGCCACCGCTGTGGCGGCTTCTGCCTCTTCGATGTTGATCGGAATTCCCGGTCCCATCGTCGATGTGAGCGTAATCTTCTTGATGTATTTGCCCTTCGCCGCGGCGGGCTTTGCCTTCACCACCGCGCCCAGCAGCGCCTGTGCGTTTTCCGCCAGATTTTTCGCCGGGAAGCTGATCTTGCCGACCGGCGAGTGAATCAATCCCGTCTTGTCGAGACGGAATTCCACTTTTCCGGCCTTGATTTCCTTCACGGCCTTCGCGACTTCAAACGTGACCGTGCCGGTTTTCGGATTCGGCATCAATCCGCGCGGTCCGAGCACTTTCCCGAGCTTTCCGGCGGACTTCATCATGTCCGGCGTGGCGATCACCGCTTCGTAATCGGTCCAGCCCTCGGTAATCTTTTGGACCATGTCTTCGCCGCCGACGAAATCGGCGCCCGCTTCCTGCGCCTCGCGGACTTTTTCGCCGCTCGCGATCACCAGCACGCGCTTCGATTTTCCAAGCCCATGCGGCAGCACGACCGTTCCCCGAACCATTTGGTCCGACTGCTTCGGATCGACGCCGAGATTGAGCACCAGCTCGACCGTCTCATCGAACTTCACGAAATGCGCCTTGCGAAGCAGTTCCGCCGCTTCTTCCAAGGCATACGGCCGCGCCTCGACGAGCTTCCGGGCGCGATCGATATTCTTTCCGCCTACCTTTGCGCTGCGGCCCATCGCTTCTCCCCTTAGTCCGTAACTTCGATTCCCATGTTGCGCGCGGTGCCCATCACCGACCGCATCGCCGCTTCCAGATTTGTCGTGTTCAGATCGGGCAGCTTCGTCTTGGCGATTTCCTGGACCTGCTTCTTCGTCACCTTCGCCACTTTGTTGCGGTTCGGCTCGGGCGAACCCTTCACGATTCCCGCCGCGCGCTTCAAAAGCTCCGACGCCGGCGGCGTCTTCAAAATGAACGTGAATGTGCGGTCGCTGTAGACCGTAACGAGCACGGGAATGATCATGCCGTCCGGCTCTTTCGACGTCTTGGCGTTGAACTGCTTGCAGAAATCCATGATGTTCAGCCCGTGCGGGCCGAGCGCCGTGCCGACGGGCGGCGCCGGCGTGGCCTTCGCAGCCGGCAACTGCAGCTTCACCATTGCTTGTACTTTTTTCGCCATCCTCTATCCCCTGCTACGCAGCCTTCTTCACCTGTGAAAACCGAAACTCGATTGCAAGCGGGCGGTCGAAAACTGTGACCGAAGCCTTTAGCATCTTCCGCTCGACGTTTACTTCCGTGACGACGCCAATGAAATGCATGAACACGCCGTCGTTGATTCGAACTCTGTCGCCGGGTTGGAAGGACGTCATCACTAAGCGACCTTCTCGACTTGCGCGAAATCCAGCTCCACCGGCGTCGATCGCCCGAAAATCGTCACCGAAACTTTCAGCGTGCTGCGGTCGCTGTTCACTTCTTCAACCACGCCGGTAAAATTCGCAAACGGCCCCTCGCCGATTCGCACCTTCTCGCCTCGCTCGAACGACAACTTCGGCTTGGGCTTCTCCGCGGTCGTCGTCGCGCGAGTCAAAATGTTCTGCACTTCCTCGTCGGTGAGCGGCGAAGGATATTGTCCCGATCCGACGAAGCCGGTCACCTTCGGAGTCGACCGCACCACGTGCCACGTGTAGTCGTCCATATCCATTTCGACCAGCACGTAGCCCGGATAGCACATCCGCGGCGAGATCACTTTCTTGCCGCCGCGCACTTCGACCACGGACTCGGTCGGGATGATGACCTGACCGATTTTGTCCTGCAGGCCGAACGCCTGCACGCGGCCTTCGAGGCTTTCCTTCACTTTCTTCTCGAAGCCGGAGTACGTGTGCACGATGTACCACTGCTTTGCCATAACGTCTGTCATCTCAGTGATGGTGAAAGTAATTATTCACCAGAATGTAGAGCCGGCCGAAAATCCCGTCCGTGATCCAGAAATAGATGCCGAAAAACGCTACCGTGACGGTGACCACGATCGTCGTGGACCAGACGTCTTGCCGCGACGGCCAGTTCACCTGCTTCATCTCCACGCGCACGTCGTGAAGGAAACTGCGGATGCGCCGCGGATATTCCCCGAATCCGCCGAGCGCCGACGCTATCTTGTCGCCGGCACCGTTTCCGCCGCCTCCGCCGCGAATTCCCTCGTCTTTCAGCTTCACTGCCTCTGCCATGGTCCGCCACCTATTCCTTTGTTCCTGCGGCACCGGACTTCCAGCGCCCGCCTCTCCAAAACTGGCAGGGGAGGAGGGATTCGAACCCCCACTCTCGGTTTTGGAGACCGATGGTCTACCGTTGAACCTACTCCCCTTTACCCTGAGAACCTGCCAGTGGCAGGTTCGAAGGGTCCACCCTGAGCGCCTCGGTCCAGTTCAGGGTTAGGCCCTTCGTTTCAGTTCATCGACATTCTTGCGTCTCTCAGTTCTTCTCGACCCTTCGACCGCTTCGCGGTCTCAGGGCAAGCCGACGGTCTACCGTTCTGTCGTTTCCATCCTCGCGCCTGACGCAGCCAGTGCTAGCTTTCTTGCCCGGCTCCAGCCCTTGATTTCCTTCTCTCGTCGTCGTGCCGCAGCCGACGTACCGCAGCGCTCGCTCCAAATCAATTTCACCGGTCTCCGTCTCGCCGTGAACGCGGGGCCTACGCCCCAGTTGTGCCGCTTCACTCGCTTTTCCGGATCGGTCGCAATTCCGACGTAGAGCGAACCGTCCCGGCAAATCACCATGTAGCAAAACCAAGTCTCGACTGCCATTGCAGTCCGAGCCGCTCAGAACTATTTGACCTCTTTGTGAGCGGTGTGTTTCCGGCACGTATTGCAAAACTTCTGCGTTTCGAGCCGCTCCGAATGTTTCTTCTTGTTCTTCGTGGTCGTGTAGTTCCGATTTTTGCAATCGTTGCACTGCAATGTGATAATTTCGCGCATCGTCGTCTACTCGATGATCTCCGCGACGGCGCCGGCGCCGACCGTGTGGCCGCCTTCGCGAATCGCGAAACGCAACCCCTTCTCCAGCGCTACCGGCGTGATCAAGCTGATCTCCATCGAGATGTTGTCTCCCGGCATCACCATCTCCACTCCCTGCGGCAGCTTCACGTCTCCGGTCACGTCCGTCGTCCGGAAATAAAACTGCGGACGGTACCCCGTGAAGAACGGCGTGTGTCGCCCGCCTTCCTCCTTCGTCAGCACGTACGCCTCGGCCTTGAACTTCGTGTGCGGCGTGATCGACCCCGGCTTGCACAACACCTGCCCGCGCTCCACTTCGTCCTTCTCCGTCCCGCGCAGCAGCAACCCCACGTTGTCTCCCGCAATCCCTTCGTCCAGCAGCTTGCGGAACATCTCCACGCCCGTCACCGTCTTCTTCATCGTCGGTCGGAACCCTACGATCTCCACTTCCTCTCCCACCTTCACCTTGCCGCGCTCGATTCTCCCCGTCACCACCGTGCCACGGCCCGAAATCGAGAAAATGTCCTCAATCGGCATCGCAAACGGCTTGTCCACATCCCGCTGCGGCAGCGGTATGTTCTTGTCCACCGCCTCCATCAAATCCAATATCGTCTTCTCCCACTTCGCGTCGCCCTCCAGCGCCTTCAGCGCCGAACCCTTGATCACCGGCACCGTATCGCCCGGGAACTGATACGTCTTCAGCAGCTCGCGCACCTCCAGCTCCACCAGCTCCAGCAGCTCGGGATCGTCCACCATGTCGCACTTGTTCAGAAACACCACGATGTACGGCACGCCCACCTGACGCGCCAGAAGAATGTGCTCCCGTGTCTGCGGCATCGGACCATCCGTGGCCGCCACCACCAGAATCGCCCCGTCCATTTGCGCCGCGCCCGTGATCATGTTCTTCACGTAGTCGGCGTGGCCCGGGCAATCGATGTGCGCGTAGTGGCGGTTCGCCGTCTCGTATTCGACGTGCGACACCGCGATGGTGATCCCCCGCTCGCGCTCTTCCGGCGCGTTGTCGATCGTGTCGAAGGCCCGGAACGACACCTTCGGGTTGTTCTTGCTGA
>Ga0187780_10000294_pt1 | contig 37985 bp, 49 predicted proteins | sample 1015_Q2_SP10_20__FD_132429 | JGI IMG/M metagenome (GOLD analysis project Ga0187780, IMG submission 132429) | Tropical peat soil microbial communities from peatlands in Department of Meta, Colombia - 1015_Q2_SP10_20_MG | ecosystem: Environmental > Terrestrial > Soil > Wetlands > Peat | place...
CGCCGTCGAGGAGAACGTGTTGGTCGAGACGATGTCGGCGCCGGCGCGGAAATAAGCGAGATGGATGTCGCGCACAGCGTCGGGCCGGCTCAGGTTGAGCAGGTCGTTGTTGCCGCGCACTTCGCGGTTCCAGGCGTCGAAGCGCGCGCCGCGATAGCCTTCCTCGTCGAGCTTAAGCGCCTGGATCATGGTGCCCATGGCACCGTCGAGCACGAGGATGCGCTGCTTCAGCGCATCGGTGAACGCCTTGCGCACGCTCGTCATTGCGCCGCCTCTTGCAGCGCGGGTCGCAGGCCCAGCAGGTGGCAGATCGCGTAGACGAGGTCGGCGCGGTTCATGGTATAGAAGTGGAAATCGGTGACGCCGCGGTCGACGAGATCGAGCACTTGCTCGGCCGCGACCGCCGCGGCGATGAGCTTGCGGGTCGCCGCATCGTTGTCGAGGCCGCGGAAACGCTCGCCGAGCCAGCCCGGCACCGACGCGCCGCATCGCGCGGCAAACGCCGTGGTCGCCTTGAAATTCTGCACCGGGAAGATGCCTGGCGTGATCGAGATATCGATGCCGCGGGCACGGACACGGTCGAGGTAGCGGAAATAGAGGTCGTTCTCGAAGAAGAACTGCGTGATGGCGCGCGAGGCCCCGGCGTCGACCTTGGCCTTGAGCATGTCGATGTCGGCGGCGACGGTTGGCGAATCTGGGTGCTTTTCCGGATAGGCCGACACCGAGACCTCAAAATCGCCGATGCGCTTGATGCCGCCGACGAGATCGGCGGCATTCTCGTAGCCGCCCGGATGCGGCGCGTATGTCGTGCCGGGTCCGCCGGTCGAATCGCCGCGCAGCGCCACGATGTGACGTACGCCGGCATTCTTGTAATTGCGCACGACGGCGTCGACCTCATCGCGCGTCGCGGCGACGCAGGTGAGATGCGCGGCCGGCGTCAGTTTCGTTTCGGTGAGGATACGCTTGACCGTCGCGTGGGTGCGCTCGCGCGTCGAGCCGCCCGCGCCGTAGGTGACGGAGACGAAATTCGGCGCGAGCGGTTTGAGTCGTTCGATCGACTCCCAGAGGATCTTGTCCATCTCCTCCGTCGCCGGCGGGAAGAACTCGAACGACACCGAGATGCGCCGGCCATTGCCGGGCATGAAGCGGCTGGCGCGCAACGTATTGCTCATCACGCCACCTCCCGCGACGACTGCGGCACTGCCATCAGCGCGCGGGCATCGCGCGCCAGCCACAGCGACACCGCGATCTTGCCGCCCGCCTCGGGCTTGAGTGACTTGTGCATCACCGGCTCGAGGCCGGACGCCGTCATCCATTGCGTCACCGTCTCCGGCGCGAAGCCGAGGCGGCGATGGGCGAACTGCTCGCGCAGGAATTCCTGCTCGTGCGGCGCGAAGTCGATGACCAGCAGCCGCCCGCCCGGCCGCAGCACGCGCGCGGCCTCGCGCACGGCGCGCGCGCCATCATCGAGAAAATGCAGCACCTGATGCAGGATGACGACGTCGAAGGAGTCGTTCGTCAGAGGCAGATCGTAGATGTCGCCTTGGCGCACACTGCAATTCTTCAGGCCGGCGCGCTCGAGCCGGTCGCGGGCGAGCAGCAGCATGTCGAGCGAAAGGTCGAGGCCGAGCCCGCGCTCGATCCGTGGGCCGAACAGTTCGAGCATGCGGCCCGTTCCGGTGCCGAGATCGAGGAGCGAGCGGAACGACTTGTCGCCGAGCGCCGCGCGGATGGCGGCTTCTACCGCCTCGTCGGCGACGTGCAGCTTGCGGATGCGGTCCCACTCGGCGGCGTGCGCGCGGAAGTAAGCCTGCGCCGCGGCGGCGCGCGCCGCTCGCACCGAAGCGAGCCGGGCGCGGTCGCGCGAAATGGTCTGGTCGGCAGGATCGAGGCGGTCGAGCAGCGTGCGCGCGACTGCCGCGCCGCCGCCGGTCTCGGCCAAACGGAAAAAGGCCCAGGTGCCCTCGCGGAAGCGCTCGACGAGCCCGGCCTCAGCCAACAACTTGAGATGCCGCGAGATTCGCGGCTGCGACTGGCGCAAGATGTCGGTCAGGTCGGAGACGGTCAGCTCGGCCTCGGCGAGCAGCGCCAGCACGCGCAGGCGCGTCTCCTCGCCCGCCGCCTTGAGGGCGGCGTTGAGGGCGTCGAAGCGGAGGCGTCCGCCGTTAGTCGGCTGGCTCATTTGGGCAGTCAACGCAGGCCCGTATGGGCCTGTTCCCATTATATAAAGATATCTTTATACGTTGAAACGCGTTACCGCAAGCCTAACGGTGGCTTTAATGCAGGTTGGTTTACGGGCTAAGTCAGCCGAGGAGGCCCGATGGCAGCGAAGGAATCCGGCGTCTGGGAGGGCGAGGTCACGGTCGATCTGCCGGCGCAGACCGATGCCGGCCTCTATTTCATCGGCCGCATCCATACGCCCTGGAAGGAGCGCAAGGACTGCCCGAAGAACACCCGGGAGTCCGACGCACTCTGTACGGTCGAGGTCGAACCGTGCTGGCAGCAGGCGCTCAAGGACGTCGAGACCTGCACCCACCTCGTCTTGCTCTACTGGATGGACAAGTCGCCGCGGCACATCGTGTTGCAGGTGCCGAGCCACTACGGCGTCCAGCGCGGCACCTTCGCCTTGCGCTCGCCGGCGCGCCCGAACCCGATCGCGATGAGCGTGGTGAAGCTTCAGTCAATCGACGGCAACAAATTGACGGTAACCGGCCTCGACTGCCTCGACGGCACGCCGCTCCTCGACATCAAGCCCTACTTCGCCTCGACCGACAGCGTGCCCGAGGCGCAAGTCGGCTGGCACAAGCGCAAGGACGAGCGCGCGAGGTAATCTAATCCGGCCAAACTCGGATCGGACGCCGCTGGTTCCAAATGCTCCCGCGCATTTGAACAGGAACTATTGAACCCATAGCGCGATTTTCCCGTCCGAGTCAGGGAATTCGCGAGGGTGTCATGTCGAAAATCCAGTCCATTACCGCGCTCGCGTCGGCCGCCAGGGCCCATGACGCGATCGACGATGCCGAGCCGGCGCCCGCGCCGGAACGCACGAGCTGGAGCGGCACCCGCCCCACTCGCCTCTACTGATTTTCACGAAAAACCTCCCCGAACTTGCCCGGCCTCCTGGCCGGGCAGTTTTTTATGCGCACGGGCCTTCCGGCGTGGGGCGGAAGTAGTGATAAACTTGTTTCGGATCGACCGCCGATTGATCGCCAATGCAAGTGACCAAACGTCTGCTGCTGATCGCTCTGGCCCTTGCCTGTGCGGTCTCGAGCGCAAGAAGCGAAGTCGTCATAAGGAACGACCGCGGCGGCGACGTCCTCGAGTACTATGCCAAATACCAATCGCTGCAAGCGCGCGGTGAGCACGTCGTCGTGGACGGCGACTGCCTCTCGGCCTGCACACTCCTGCTCGGTCTGGTCGAGAAAGGCCATCGCTGCTTCACCAGCAAAGCGCGGCTCGGCTTCCACGCGGCGTGGGACGAAGCCGGCGCGACCACGGTGCAGAACCCGATCGGGACGGCGATTTTCCTGTCGACCTATCCTCCGGAGATCCTGCGCTGGCTCGACCGGCACGGCGGGTTGAGATCGAAGGTGCTCTATCTCGACGGCAAAGAGCTGGCCGCGATGTATCCGCCCTGCAAGAACCGATAGATCGCGTCAGGCCGCCATCGTGACGTCGCAGGCCTGCGTGACCGGTTGCGGCAGGTCCTGGCCGTCCGTCTGCTCGTAGCCGATCGCGCGAAGCACACCGCGCGCCGGGCACATCTCGACGGCGATCCGCGTCTGTGCGTTGAGCACCGGCGGCGACACCCAATCGAATGTCCCATCGAAAGAGCCGCCGCACGCCTCGAGCTGCTCGCGCCTGACGCGGCTGTTGTCCGCGGCTTCGTCGAACGTGCGCGTGAAAAAAGCCTCGGGGGCGATCCGAGCCTCCCAGAAGGGCCGGCTCTCGAGCCAGTCATTCGCGGCGGCGGTCTTGTGGTCGCGGCTCACGAAGCTGTCTTCCGTGCGCTCGATGACGCAGCGCTCGCCGGGCCGGCAGCCAATGAGCGTATAGATCGCGGGACGGGCGATCGGCGTCGTTTCCAGCCGTCGTCTCGCTTCGCCGAACGTCGCGCAGTTCTCGAACACCTCGCGCAACAGATGGTCGGGGGGCATGGCGCGCGTCCCCCACGTGCCGATAGCGTTGCGGGCAATATCGTAGGGACGCAGCCACGTTTGTTGCGTGCGCCGGCACATCGGCGCCTGGTTGATGCTGGCGGCGAACCGCGACGGCGCCGACGCGGTGAGGACGCCGGCATAGCCAGGCCATGTTACGTTGTAGAAAGGCCCGGCGGCGCCGCGCATCCGTGTGATCTCTACATGACGACCGAGGCCCGGAAACGGCCAGTCGAGCGTGCGCACCAGCCACAGCGCGCCGTCGCGCTCGCAAGCCAGCGCGGTGCAGCCCCACTGATAGCAGCCGTTGAGGAACCAGATGCCGGGAAAGCCGAGTTCGGCGGCAATGTCGCGGATCTCCGTCGCGTAAGGCGACTGCGAACGCAGCAGCCAGCGGCGCGTGATGAGATCGATCGCGGGCAACAGGCCCGTCACGACGCGCGGCAGCCAGTCGACGCAGACATCGCGGAGCGCGCGGGCCCTGATACGGCCGTCGCACGCATGGCGGAACGGCCCGTCGTCGCGGAGATCGACGACCGGAATCGAAGACAGGTTCGCGCTGTTCTGTGTCATGTGGACTTCAGTATGCGCCAAGCGCCCTAGCGGCCAAGTTCGCGTTGCGCGTCGGCAAGCGCTTTTTCGCACGCCGCCTTGTCGCCGGCCGCATCGGCGGCACGCGCGCGATCCATAAACTGCTTGACGGCATCGAACTTCCCTTTCGACAGCTCACGCAGTTTTTCCTCGGCGGTCGCGATCGTGTTCGGCGTCGGTTGCAGATGCTTGCCGTAGGCGGTCGCGTCTTGCGCGCCGGTGGGTCCGGCGGCCGCTATCGCGTCGAGTTTCCTGTTGATCTGGTCCTCCATGCGGGTGATGTCGTCCGCGCAGGGCCCAGCATAGCTCGCGGACATCGACAGACAAAACACGGCCAGGGTCCCTGCAATCGCCCGAAGAACGGTCATGGTTTGCCCCCATATGACGGACTCAATCCGCCGGCAACACGTCAAGGCTAGCGAAAAATCCGGCCGCTGAAAATGGCGCTGCGGTTACGGCTTTTCGCCGAGCGCCTTGAGCTCGAACTTGGCGGTGGCGATCAAATTGAGGTTCGGCCCGCAGTCCTCGGTGACATGGCGGAACAGCCGCGCCGCCTCCTCCCTGTCGCCGCGCCGCAGCGTCAGCTCGCCAATAAAGAAATTCGCATCGCAGACCTGGCGGGTCTGCTTCGCCGCGTCCGCATCGTCGGCGGCGACGAGCACGGCGCCGGGCGTGGTGCGGCCGAGATAGAGATTGATCAGCGGCGCCGGCCATTTCGTCATGTCGACCTTGCCCGCGGCCTCGGCGAGGTGGCTCGGCTGTTTGCTGCGCGTGTTGGCGACTTCGAGCCACAGCGCGGCGTAGGGGAATCTCGGCTCGAGCTCCGCCGAGCGGTTGAGATCCTTGATCGCGTTCGGCAGCGAGCCGGCGTAGAGATAAGCGAGCCCGCGATTGAGATACGTGCTGAAATCTTTCGGATCGAGCTTGATCGCCTGATTATAGTCGGCGATGGCGTGCGGCAGGTCGCCTTTGGCCTGATAGGCGTTGCCGCGATTGTGGAAGGCGATGTCATTGTCGGGCTCGAGCTTGATGCTCTGGTCGAAATCGGCAATGGCGCGCTCGACATCGCCCTTGCGGAAATAGGTCAGCCCGCGATTGCTGTAGGCGCGCGCGTAACCGGGACTGATCTTGATCGCGTCGTCGAACGCGGCAATGGCGCGGTCGAGCTCTCCTCTGGCTTGATAGACGAGTCCGCTATTGTTGTGCGGCAGCGCATAGTGCGCATTGAGTTTGATCGCCTCGGCGTAATCGGCGAGCGCGCGATCGGGGTCGCCCTTGCGCTGATAGACATTGCCGCGGCCGTTGAACGCCACGGCGAAAGTCGGCGCGATCCGGATCGCTTCGCTGAAATCAGCGGCGGCGCGGTCGAGTTCGCCTTTGTCTAGATAGATCTGGGCGCGATTGGTGTAGGCAAACACGTAATTGGGATCGAGCTTCATCGACGCGCTGAAGTCGGCGAGCGCCTGCTCGGTGTCGCCCTTGGCCTGATAGGCGAAACCACGATTGTTGACCGCCGCCGCGTCGTTCGGATCGAGCTTGATCGCTTGTTCGAAGTCGGTGAAAGCGCGATTGATGTCGCCCTTGAACTGATAGGCAAAGCCGCGGTCGTTGTAGGCCCAGGAGAGCGCCTTACCGCTCCACTTGCCGGATTCGATCGCGGCGTTGCAGCCGGTAATCTGGTCGTCCAGCGAGAACTCGTGGTTCTGGTTGACGCACCACAGGATGTGCTGCTGCTTCAGCTCTTCGGCCGACGCCGGCGCCGTCAACATTGCGATCGCGCCTACGGCGATGGCCGGCCACGAAAGTCGCTGCACGGAATTGGCCCCCTTGCGATCAGCAAAATAGCATAATGCCATGAGCATTAGTCGCTGGTCCCGTGGCGGCGGTTCGATTAGCGTGCCGCCCTCATTGTGGAGGCGAGTTCATGCGTGTTGCAGCGATGGCGGCGGGAGCGGTCGGGGCCTATTTCGGCGCCCGCATGGCCAAGGCCGGCCATGACGTGTTCTTCATTGCCCGCGGCGCCCATCGCGACGCCATGCGCAAGAACGGGCTCAAGATCGACAGCGTCAACGGCAGCCTGCATCTGCCCAAGGTGAACGTCACCGACGACCCTTCGAGCGTCGGCCCGGTCGATGCCGTGCTATTCGCGGTCAAGCTGTGGGACACCGAGAAGGGCGCCGAAGCCGCCCGCCCGCTGATCGGGCCGAACACCCGCATCATCACCTTGCAGAACGGCGTCGACAGCTCCGAGCGGGTCGCGCCGATCATCGGCAAGGCGCACACTGTGCCAGGCGTCACTTATGTCGTCACCGTGATCGAGGAGCCCGGCGTCATCAAGCAGACGAGCTCGTTCCAGCAGATCATCTGCGGCACCATCGACGGCAAGCCGGACGCGAGCCTGTCCGCCTTCGTCGAGGCCGCCAAGGCCTCCGGCATTCCGATCACCCTGTCGGACAACATCCAGCGCGACCGCTGGCACAAATTCATCCTGCTGACCGGCACGTCGGGCGCAACCGCCGTGACCCGCACCAGCATGGGGCCGATCCTCGCCGATCCTGACATGCGCGCATTGTTCCGCAACATCATGGCCGAGACGCTCGGCGTCGGCATCGCCAAGGGTGTCGCGCTCGATAAGGGCTATGTCGAGGACCGTATGGCGTTTGCCGACAAGACGGTGCCGGCGAGCATGAAAGCGTCGATGGCCAACGACCTCGACCGCGGTAACCGCCTGGAGCTCGACTGGCTCGCCGGCGCGGTGTCGCGCTTCGGCAAGGAACTCGGCATCCCGACGCCGGTCAACGACACCATCTACGCCGCGCTCAAGCGCTACCGCATGGGCGCGCCGAAATGAGCGTTGCCGCTGTTAACGCGCGAATTCTGTCCCGCAAACAAAAAAAGGCCGCGCTCATGATGGGCGCGGCCGAATGAGGCTTTGGTCTTAACCACCCGCTCCAGAGGGGAAAGAGTGGCGCAATCACTATGTGCGCGTGTCCCGACATGCACCTTTTTCCTGATCATTGATTCAAATGAACGGGGTTACACTGATGTGATGCATAAGCCTATGGCAGCAGCAACTCCGCGGACCGCGTTCAACCGACAGCATCCTTTTGTCATCCGGTTGCTTCAGCATCTCGACCTCAGCGGGTCCGACCTCGACAGCCTCGACGGTATCATCGATGGCGAGATGACGATCCGCCGCCGTCACGATCTCATCATCGACGGCTACGAGTACCGCAAGCTCTCCTTCGTCAAGGACGGCTATGCCGTGCGCTACAAATTGCTCCGAAACGGCAAGCGGCAGATCCTCAACGTCGTCCTGCCGGGCGACATCATCGGCATGCCGGGAAGCTTCTACGAACGCGCCAGCTATTCGGTGATGGCGATCAGCGACCTGCGCATCGATATAGCATCAGCCCCAGGCTTCCGGCACTCCTCGCAGCTGGGCGCGCCCGGCGTCACCGTCGCGATCTCGGCCTGATGTGCGCGGCTTCGCTTCGTCATGATTTTCGCCGTCGCTTGCCGCGCGGCAGCAGCACCATCGCGATCGCCGCCGCCGCGAGCGCCATCGCCGCTGCCGCAAAGAACGCGGCCCGGTAGCCCGCCGCATAGGACGCAAACCCCGCGGCGAGCGCAATGCCGGCCATCTGCGCGATGCGCGCCACCGCGTTGTTGACGCCGGAAGCGAGGCCTTCGTCGGCGTCGCCGAGGCTCGACAGCACCACGGCGGTGAGCGGCGTCACCAGCGTGGCGAAGGAGACGCCGAGCAGCGCGACCGGCGCCAGCACGCCGACGATGAGCGACGCCTCTTTGCCGAGCGCCAAAAGCGCAAAAGCCGCCGCGGCGCCGAGCGGGCCGCAGATCAGCAGGATGCGCGCGCCGATCCTGTCAGCGGCCGCGCCGAACGGACGCGACAAGAGCCCCATGCCGAGCGTGAACGGCAGGAGAACGAGCCCGGCGCCGGTCGGTGTTAGATGGCGGCGATCGATGAGATCGAATGACAGCAGGAAGAACATGATCGACAGCCCGCAATAGAGCAGCAGCGTCGCGGTATTGAGCCCGACGAAGGCGCGGTTGCGGGTCAGCCGTGGCGGCGTCATCGGATGCACGTTCGCCCGCTCCCAAAGCGCGTAGCCTGCGAGCGCGAGGACGCCGAGCACCGCCGCCACCACGGCGAGACCGCGTTCGCCCGCGCCTTGCGGTCCAATTGCGCCGAGCGCCCAGGCGAGCGCGGCGAGCGCAACGGCAAGAATCGCCGCGCCCGGAAGGTCGAAGCGGCGGCGCTCATGCCGGTCCGCCGGCGCCGCCGAGAGTAGCCCAACGGCGATCAGCGCCAGCAGCGGGTTGATGGCAAAGACCCATTGCCAGCCGAAAGTTTCGGTCAGCCAGCCGCCGAGCACCGGCCCGCCGGCAGTGGTCAGCGCGGAGGCTGCCGCCCACACGCCGATGGCGCGGTTGCGCTCGGCCCTCGGATAGACCGCGCCGATGAGCGCCAGGCTCGACGGCGTGACGATCGCGGCGGAGATGCCTTGCAGCACGCGCAAGGCGATCAGCCATTCGATCGACGGCGCGACAATGCAGGCGGCGGAGGCAAGGCCGAAGCTGATCGAGCCCAACGCCAGCATGCGCGCCTTGCCGTAGACGTCCCCGAGCGCGCCGCCGATCAGCGTCAACGCCGCGAGTGCCAGCACGTAGCCGTTGAGCACCCACTGAACGGAGTCGTAACCGGCATTAAAGAACACGCGCAGCCGCGGCAGCGCCACGGTGAGCGCGGAGCCGTCGATGAACGCCATCGACGAGGCGAGGACGCAGGCGGCCAACACGATGGTGCGTTGCCGCAATGCGCAACGCGCGCGCGCAATCGGCGCAGCGGCGATGAGGCCGCGGTCGCAAGGGCCGGCAAAAGGCTGCGCCATTTGCCAAGCCTCGCATGGGCTCCCGCATAGCGGCAACGTGTCCGCCCGCAATGCTGGCGCGCAAAACTCGCCTTGCATAATATTCCGCCGGCGACGAATCGCGCCGGGGGAGCGCGGCATGCTCGACACGGTCATCTACTACGCGACAGCGCCGGTCCGGCTGTTCGGCCGCTCATCCGCGTTTCGTGTCGCGCTTGTGACGATGATCGCGGTCGGCGGTTCGTTCTACGTGACGCTCGCGGCGCTCAACCGCTTCATGCCGCCGACGCCGAAGGCGCCACCCGCGCTCGCCAGTCTCCCGCCGTTGCCGAACCTGCCGCCGGTGACGCGCGCTTCTTACGTCATCGCGCCGGTCTCGGTCGCCATCAATGCCATCCGCGCCAGCCTCGACACCGTGGCGCCGCATCAGCTCATGGGCCAGAACAACAATCCGGTGAGCAGCCTGTTGTCGAAGGCTGACATCGGCATCACGGTGGCGCGCGGGCCTTTGACCGTGAACGGCGCGCCCAACGATCTCGCCATCGCCGCGCCGCTCAATTCGACGCTCAAGGTCACCGGCCAGATCGCCGGCGTCGCCGGCAACGTCACCGGCTCCATTACCAGCCTGATAGATAGCGGCCTCGGCAAGAGCCTGGGAAATCTCACGACCAAGGCCCTCGACCAGCGCGCCGACGTGCGCGGCCAAGTCACCATGCATTCGCGACCCGCCATCACGTCGGACTGGCGACTCGAGCCGAACCTCACCGCGCAGCTCTCGCTCGGCGACAGCGCGGCGAGCGTCGGCGGCCTCAAGATCAACATGGCGGGCGAGGCGCGGCCGCTGATCGAGAAGATGGTCAACGAGCAGATCGCCGAGCTTGAAACGCGCTTGCGTCACGACACCTTCATCGAGCGTTCGGCGCGCGCGCAATGGACGAAGATGTGCCGCGCCATTCCGCTCGGCGGCGGCCAGACCGGCCTGCCGCAACTCTGGCTTGAGATGCGCCCGATCCGCGCCGCCGCGGCCCAGCCGCGCATCGCCGCGCGCGACGTCACGCTCACCATCGGCGTGCAGGCGGAAACCCGCATCACGTCGGCCGAGACCAAACCGAATTGTCCGTTCCCGGCCAAGCTCGAGCTCGTGCCGCCGATGCAGGATGGCAAGCTCGCGGTCGGTCTGCCGATCGACGTGCCGTTCGATCAGCTGAGCACGCTGCTTGATGCGCAGCTTCAGGGGCACCGCTATCCGGAAGACGGCAAGGCGCCGGTCGATGTCGAGGTGCTCAAAGCCAATGTCGGCGCCTCCGGCGACCGGCTGCTGATCGCGCTCGACGTCAAGGCGCGCGAGAAGAAGAGCTGGTTTGGCTTCGGCGCGACCGCGACGGTGCAGATCTGGGGCAAGCCGGTGCTCGACGCGCAGAACCAGATCCTGCGCCTGACCGACGTGTCGCTCGCGGTGGAATCGGAAGCGGCACTCGGCCTGCTCGGCGCCGCGGCGCGCGCCGCCATGCCTTACCTGCAGAAGGCGTTGGCCGAGAAGGCGATGGTCGATCTCAAGCCGTTCGCCACCGACACCAGGAAGAAGATCGCCGCGGCGCTCGCCGACTTCCAGCAGACCGAGGACGGCGTGCGCGTCGACGCCGACGTGACCGACGTGCGGCTGACCGGCATCGCCTTCGACTCCAAGACGCTGCGCGTCATCGCCGAGGCTGAAGGCAACGCGCGCGTGGCCGTCAGTCAACTGCCGAAGATGTAAGGCATTTCCGACCGCCGCGTTGTTCCCAGCGCAGAGCAGAGCCGCATTGACACCCCTGCCCGCGGTCCTACATTAATCGTCGTTCCGAGGGGTGCCCATTTCGGGCTGAGAAAAACCCTTTGAACCTGATCCGGGTCATGCCGGCGAAGGGACAGGAGCTTCGATGCAATCGATGCCACCGCCGCATTCGATGCAGCCGCAGGGCGGAAAGCACCCGCCGCGCGCCTTGCGTCGGCTGGCTGCGCCGCCGCGGCCGGTGGAGGCCCCCGTCAAATTGGCGCCCGCCGGGGCGCCGCGCGCCGCGGAGCCACCCTCGCAGGCGATCGCGCGCCTCGTCGGCCCGGTGATCATGACGATCGGCATCGGCATGCTGGCGAACCAGTCGACCTACCAGCTGATGGCGGCGCAGTTCCTCGCCGGCTACCCGTTCATCTACTTCTCCGGCATCCTCGCGCTGGTCGCGGGGCTCGCCATCCTCAACAAGCATCCGCAGTGGACGAGCGACTGGCGCAGCAGTATCACCGCGGTCGGCTGGGTGCTGACCTGCGGCGGCTCGTTCCGCATCATCGCGCCGCAATTCGCCAACTTCATTGCGCGCGCCGCGGTCGCGAACACCTTCTTCTTCAACGGCGCCGGCGTTTTCCTGCTGGCGCTCGGCGGCTTCATCACGTTCAAGGGTTACGAGTGAGGACAGGCTTTCATTTGCATTTTCCTCGGGGGAGAGAGACCATGGAGCGCTCGCGCTTGATCGCGAAATTCATCGGACCGATCTGCATCGCCGGCGGCGTCGGCATGCTGTTCAACACCGCCGTGTTCAAGAACATGTTCGAACGCGGCCTGCACGACCATCTCTTGATTTACCTCGCCGGCGTGATCGCGCTGACCGCGGGGCTCTCAATCGTCCTCTTCCACAACAAGTGGGAGTGCAACTGGACAGTGATCGTCACCTTGTTCGGCTGGCTCGCCATCATCGGCGGCATCGTGCGCATGGTCGCGCCGCAGCTCGTCGAGCAATACGGCTTGCAGATCATCGCCAACAGCAACTTCTTTGTCGTGGACGGCTGGATCGCCGTGCTGCTCGGCGTGCTGCTGAGCTATTTCGGCTATCTCAATCCGCCCACAATGTCGCCCGCTCGCGGGTCGTCGTCGCGTCGCCGTAGGAGATAAGTCATGAACATCCACGATCCCAAGGTCACGCTGCCGAAGGTCACCACCGGAGCGCTGCCCGCCTCGCGCAAGGTCTATTCCGCGCCCGAGGCCGCGCCCGATCTTCGCGTGCCGATCCGCGAGATCGCCCTGGATGCTTCGAGCGGCGAGCCGCCGCTCCCGGTCTACGACACGACCGGCCTCTACTCCGATCCGGACTACACGGTCGACGTTGAGAAGGGCCTGCCGCGCACGCGCGCACGCTGGGTGCAGGAGCGCGGCGGCGTCGAGCAATATGACGGTCGACCGATCAAGCCGGTCGACAACGGCAACGTCTCGGGCACGCATCTCGCCCGCAGCTTCGCCAACACGCCGAAGCCGTTCCGGGCGCTTCCCGGCAAGCCGGTGACGCAGCTCGAATGGGCCCGCGCAGGCCACATCACAAAGGAGATGATCTACATCGCCGAGCGCGAAAATCTCGGCCGCAAAAAGATGCTTGACCGCGCGCAGTCAGCCCTCGCCGACGGCGAGAGCTTCGGCGCCGCGGTGCCGCCCTTCATCACGCCGGAATTCGTGCGCTACGAGGTGGCGAAAGGCCGCGCCATCATCCCGGCGAACATCAACCATGCCGAGCTCGAGCCGATGATCATCGGCCGCAACTTCCTGACCAAGATCAACGCCAATATCGGCAACTCCGCCGTCACATCATCGGTGGAAGAAGAAGTCGAGAAAATGGTGTGGGCGATCCGCTGGGGCGCCGACACGGTGATGGATCTCTCGACGGGGCGCAACATCCACACCACGCGCGAATGGATCATCCGCAATTCGCCGGTCCCGATCGGCACCGTTCCCATTTATCAGGCGCTGGAGAAGGTCAACGGCGATCCCGTCAAGCTCGACTGGGAGGTCTACAAGGACACACTGATCGAGCAGTGCGAGCAGGGCGTCGACTATTTCACGATCCACGCCGGCGTCCGCCTCGGTTACATCCACCTCACCGCCAACCGCGTCACCGGCATCGTCTCGCGCGGCGGCTCGATCATGGCGAAGTGGTGCCTGTCGCGGCACAAGGAATCCTTCCTTTACGAGCGCTTCGACGAGATCTGCGACATCATGCGCAAATACGACGTGTCATTCTCGCTCGGAGACGGCCTACGTCCGGGCTCGATTGCCGACGCCAATGACCGCGCCCAGTTCGCCGAGCTCGAGACGCTCGGCGAGCTCACCAAGGTCGCCTGGGACAAAGGCTGCCAGGTGATGATTGAAGGCCCCGGTCACGTGCCGATGCACAAGATCAAGGTCAACGTCGAGAAGCAGCTCAAGGAGTGCGGCGAGGCGCCGTTCTACACGCTGGGGCCGCTGACGACCGACATCGCGCCGGGCTACGACCACATCACGTCGGCGATCGGCGCGGCGATGATCGGCTGGTTCGGCACGGCGATGCTCTGCTACGTGACGCCGAAGGAGCATCTCGGCCTGCCCGACCGCGACGACGTCAAGGAAGGCGTCATCGCCTACAAGATCGCGGCCCACGCCGCCGACCTCGCCAAGGGCCACCCCGCGGCGCAGCTGCGCGACGATGCCTTGTCACGCGCGCGCTTCGAATTCCGCTGGCAGGACCAGTTCAACCTCGGTCTCGATCCGGAGACCGCGCAGGCCTATCACGACGAGACGCTGCCCAAGGAGGCGCATAAGGTGGCGCACTTCTGCTCGATGTGCGGGCCGAAGTTCTGCTCGATGAAGATCACGCAGGACGTGCGCGATTACGCCGATAGCCTCGGCGACAACGAGAAGAAGGCGCTCGAAGGCATGGCGCAGATGTCGGAAAAATTCCGGCAGATGGGCAGCGAGGTCTATGTCGAGGCGAACGCGGTGAAGGAGAGCAATAAGGCGTTGTAGCAATAGCGCGCCGCGGCGCCGGGCGACGGCGCTATTTCTTCTTCGCCTTCTTTTCGGGCGCGGCCGGCTTCTCGTCCTCTAACGCGGCCTGTTCGGCGTCGCGGGCCAAACGCAGCGCCCGCAGCTTGGCGGTCTTGGCGCGCATGGCGACCGCGGCGTTCTCGTAGTCGATCATCGCGCGCTTGCCGTCCTCGGCCTGGCGCGCCTTGCGGAACTCACGGTTCGCTGCGGTCTTGTTCGGGTCGTTGTCTGCCAAAGCGGCCTCCGAATCGAGTGAACCCTCCATATAGGATGAAAAACCGCAGTTACAACATAGCGTTGTCCGCGCGGCCGGTGAGCGCGGAAGGCTATAACCGCGGCGCCAATATCTAGGATGGATCGGTCAGACGGAACGCTTCGCCCGTGCTTTCGGGCCGGGGCCGCGCATGTAGTGCAGCTCGGGGCGGTAGGCATCGGAAAACGCGCGGCGCAGCCCCGCTAAGGCCTCGTTCAGCGCCCCGATGAAGGGGGGAAGATCTTTCAGGACTTTCGTCGTGGCTCGCCTCCGCATCAATGCACGCGACCGAGCACGGTCTTGAACGGCAGCGAGTACATCTCCTCGCCAGCCGCGCCGCAGTCGAGCAGGACGCGGTCGGTAGTGGAGATATGGAACACTCTCCACACATTCAACGGATGGCGTCTTAGGCCCCTGCGGTGACGAGAAAAATTCAGATGAAGTCCATAAGGGCTTGCCCGGAGGCGGGAACCGGGAACGGAACAAGCCTTTACCTCCGCCCAGCCGAAGTGACAGAATTGCCGGCTGAAACGGAGGCGTTCCATGGCCGGTTCCCTGTCGCTCGACGAGCTCAACGACCGCATCGCCATTACGCGCGACAATATCCGGCAGCTAATCGAGCAGGCGGCGGCAATGTCGGGGGCCGGCGACGAGGCGCGCAACGCTGACCGGATCGCCGAGCAGCAGGCCGAACTCGACCGGCTGCTCGCCGACCGCGACGCGATCCTCAAGAAGCGGAAATAACCGCCGCCCGGCGGTGTTCTTCTAGCGTATCGTGACGACGAGGCCGTTGAGGTCCGCGGCGACGATCGCCCCGACCGAGCGGCCGGAGAGGCTGAGCACCGCGCCGTGCTGATTGGTCAGCACGATCGCTCCAGCGCCTGCGCCGACCGCGACTCCGGCGCCGCCCGCAGCGTAAACTCCCGCGACGTCGCTGGCGCTGCGGATATTGCTCACCGTGCCGTGGAAGCGTGTCTCGGAGGCGCCGAAGGTGAAGCCGTAGCTGACGCCCCCTATGCCGAGCCGGTAACTGCGGCCATGGAAGTTGAGAACTCCGGAGCCGCCCGAGCCGCCGACGACGAAGCCGGCCTTCAGGACGCTGAAGCTGATGCTGCCCGAGTCGGCAAAAGCAAAGGACGAGAAGGCGACGCCCGCGAGCGCCGTCAGAGCGACCAAAGCTGCACGGTACCGGAATGACAGGCGCATGGGCGACCTCCTTGGTTGGTTGGGCGGACTTTTACGCGATTCGGCCCGCCCGCGCCCCATGCAAATCAGCCGGCGGTGATGCCGAGCTCGCGGATCAGCCGCTCGTATTTCACCGAGTCCGCCTGGGCGAGCTTGTTGAGCTCGGCGGGCGCCCCGCCCTTGGCCTCAAGCGAGCCCTTGGTGAAGCCGTCCAGTACCGCCTTGTCGGTCAGGGCCTTGGCGAAGGCGGCATTCATCTTGGTCACCAGGTCGGCTGGCGTGCCGGGCGGCGCGAAGGCGGCGTACCAGGCCTCCAGCACCAGGCCCTTGTAGCCGGACTCTTCGAGCGTCGGGATGTCGGGCAAGGTCGGCGCGCGCTTGGCCGAACTCTGCGCCAGGATCTTGATGGCGCCAGCGCGGTGATGGTTGATCAGCGCGGTCGGCCCGAGAAAGGCGCATTTGACATGACCGCCGAGCAGGTCGCCGACCGCCGCCCCCGCCCCCCGGTAGGGCACGTGCTCGATCTTGATGCCGGCCTCGCGCGCAAACCACAAACCGATCACATGCTGGTTCGAACCGACGCCCGAGGAGGCAAAGCCCATGCCCGGATTCTTTTTCACGTACTCGACGAATTCCTTGATCGAGCTCACACCGAGCGAAGGATGCACAGCGAACACCTGCGGCTGATGCGCGAGATCGATCACCGGCACCAACACTTTCGTGTAATCGTATTTGAGTTTGAGGATGTAAGGCGCGCTCGCCGCGTTATCGTTGGTGATGAGAATGGTGTAGCCGTCGGGTGCACTCTTCATTGCGAGATCCATGCCGAGCGAGCCGCCGGCGCCGGTATGGTTCTCAACAAAGAACTGCTGGCCGATGACCGGCCATATCACCTGGGCGCATTGCCGCGCGACATAGTCGATGGCGCCACCGGGCGCGAGCGGAACGATGATGCGTACCGGCTTGGTCGGCCACGCGGTGTCTGCGAGCGCCGGCCAGCCTGCCGCGCTCAGAACCGCTATGCCTGCGCTCTTGATGAAGTTCCGCCGTCCGATCAACGCCACGGTGCATCCTCCCAATTTTTTTATCTGACAACCTTGTAGTGCGCCGTACCGGAAAGCGGCAAGCCCCTATTTCCCGGCGGCCTTTCGCAGCGCAGCGTTGATGCGGTCCTGCCAGCCTGGTCCTTCTTCTTGAAAGTAGTCGAGCACGTCGCGGTCGATGCGCAGCGTCACCTGCTCCTTCACGCCGGGAATCGACTGCGTCTTTGCCGGCAGTTCGGCTGGCTTGGTGGTCGCGGCCTTGAACGCCTTCTCCGCCTGTGAGCGTGAGTCTGGGGGTGTCGGTCCGCGTGCCATCAAGCAAACCTCTCGCGCGCTCGCGCGCTCGCCTTCTCCGCTTCGACTGCGCGATCCCGTGCGGGGGCACTCGTGTGCAGCGAGGCCAACAGCTTGCGCGCGGCCTGTGTGACCTCGTTGACGGCAAGCTCGAACGCCTCGGCATTCGCCTGCGACGGCTTGTTGAAGCCGGACAGCTTGCGCACGAACTGCAGCGCCGAGGCGTGCATTTCTTCTTCCGTTGCCGGCGGTTCGAAATTAAACAGTGTCTTGATGTTGCGGCACATGCGGCTGCTCCCTGCCGGCAATGTAGCAAGGACGCCCCGCCGTCGCTATCCTTTGCGAACGCTCAAGGAGAGGGAACATGCCGCTGCTGCAAAACCACATCGCCGCCATCACCGGCGCGGGCTCCGGCATCGGCCACGCCATCGCGCTCGGCTACGCGCGCGAAGGCGCAAAGGTTGCGGCGCTCGACATCAACGGCGAGGCAGCGACCGAGACGGTTAAACAGATCGTCGCGGCGGGCGGTACGGCGAAGGCTTTCACCCTCGACGTGACCGATCGCACCGCGTGCCGCGCGGCAGCCGCCCAGGTCGCAAAAGAAGTCGGCACGATTTCGGTGCTGGTAAATGACGCCGGCATCACGCGGCGGAACGCCTTCACCTCCGGTTCTGACGCCGTTGCCAAGGATTGGGATGACGTTCTCGCCGTCAATCTTCATGGCATGTTCAATGTGACGCACGCCTTCATCGAGCAGTTGCGTGCCCGCAAGGGCCGCATCGTCAACCTCGCCTCGATCCAGTCCTTTGTGCATCTGCGCACGCCGTCGTCGACGGCCTACACGGCTTCGAAACATGCGGTCCTTGGCTTTACCAAGGCGCTCGCGGCCGAACTCGGAAAAGAAGGTGTGCGTGTCAATTGCATCGGTCCGGGCTTCATCGAGACGGCGATCAACGCGCAGACCCGCGCCAACCATCCGGAATATGTGGAGACATTTATCGATCACACGCCGCTCGGACGCGCCGGAAAACCGGAGGATATCGTCGGACCTGCAATCTTCCTCGCGTCCGACCTTTCAGCCTATGTCACCGGCTCGATCTTAATGGCGGACGGCGGCTATCGGACGGTGTGAACGAGCATTGATGCGAGTGCCCATTCCCAGCCGCACTGCTTTGCGTGGCGCCCTGATCATTGGTCTCATTGTACTAGCCGTCGGCGTCGACGCTGCGACCGGGTTCAATCTGATGGTGACGGGAGGGTGCATTACGCTGTTCTTCGTGCAACTGGTCGCTGTGACGGTCGGGACGGTCTTGATCGTGGTCGGCCTAATTGTCTGGATCTTCTCGCGCTTTAGAAGCCAGCAGGCCCTCTATGTCGTCTTTGGCGCGGTCGCGCTCGATATCGTCGTGCTGCTGCTCAAAGATGTCGTGGTCCTGACCGGTCTCGGCTGTATCGACTGAGCGAACTTCGACGTGGAAGCTGCGCGGCTTGCAGGGCGGTTGAGCCTATTCTTGCCAATCGAGAATGTCTTCATCGACCGGGTTGCCGAAAATGTCTTCGCCGACCTCATGCACCTCGGTGAAAGGGTTCGGCGGCGCGGCCGGGGCATTCTGCGTCGGCGCCAATTCACCAACCGGCACCTGCAGGATCTGGGTCTTGTAGTTATCCATCGCCTGCTGATTGCCGACAAAGACGCACCCACAAAGCTTCGGATCGGCATAAAGATAATAGTGCCCGTTCCGGCTCTGACGCGAGACGAACTGCAGCGGCGGCAGCAAAGTCATGCGGGCGACCTTCTGCGGCGTGTCGGCTGAGCGCATCACGAAGCCGGCCTGCTCGAGTAACCGGTCGCGTCGGTACGTTGGCGGATCTTGCGCCGCCGCATCTACGGCAAGCAATCCGCCGAGCGCGAGCCCGGCCGCTATCGCTGCTTTCATCGTCGCCCCTCTGCCTAATTAGCGCTTGAACAAGCCCATGATGCTCGCTTTGGCCAACGCCTTGAAGTGCAACTGGAAGCCGATCACCGCTGGGGTCGTTTCCGGCTTAACATCGAGCATGTCAGAGACGGCGAACACCGTGAACGGATAGCGGTGCGGGTGATCGCCTTCTGGCGGACACGGGCCGATATATCCCGTTGTGCCGATGTCATTGCGTGCCTGGATTGCTCCGGCCGGTAACTTGCCGCCGGCGTTGCCGGCACCGAGCGCCAACTCGTTCACGTTCGCGGGGATGTTGACGATGACCCAGTGCCAGAAACCTGATCCGGTCGGTGCGTCAGGATCGTGACAATGCACGGCAAAGCTCTTGGTGCCGGGAGGTGCACCGCTCCAGGCCAGATGCGGCGACTTGTTGCCGCCGGCACAACCGAAGCCAAACTCGGCCGAGAGGATGAAATCTTTGCCGAGATAGTCGCCATCCTTGAAGCTGTTGCTGGTGACCGTGAAAGCCATGGCTCTCTCCCATTCAGCTACCACACCCGCGTAGAAGCCTAGCCCGCCGCATTCAAAGCGCAATGGCGCGCGGCGAACGTCTGCCATAAAATACTCATGCGAAGGGACACGCATGACGGCATCTCAGGACGAACCCGGCAAAGTTGATCTGTCGGGACGACAAGTCAGCGACATCACGGCGATCAGCGGCGACCATTCGAGCGTTGCTTCGCCGATATTGCGCACGGCCTTCATTGTCATCGCACTCGCCAATCTCGCGCTTTGGGTCGCGAGCCTCATCCCGCCCTACCAGAACTGGGGCAATCCAAACGAAGACGGCTTCTCTTACATCGGCGTCTTCTACGCCACACCGACGACCCTGCCGGTCGCGCTCTTTCTCATCGCCGGCGCCGTCGCCGGATCCGGAAAGTGGCTCTCGCGCGCAAGGAAAGCGCTGTTCATCGGCATCGGCATCGTCGTTCTCGTCGTCGGCTTCTGGACCCTGCAATACTTCGCCAATTCGTGATCCTTCACGAATTTGTCGGTTGCGCGCGGCACATGCCCGGCGGCTATGATCCCGTCTCGCAACGAGCTGATTCTGTCGCCATGGACTCCTTGAACACGTTCGATGCTGTGGTCGTCGGCATCATGATGGTCGCGATCGTCATGGGCTTCCAATCGGGCCTGCTGCGCGCGCTTGCGACAATCCTTGGCTATGTCTGCGCTGCACCGGTTGCGATTGCGGCTTCGCCGGCAATCGGGCGCATCCTCAACGAACAGTTTCACATTCAGCCAAAACAAGACTGGATCGTGTTCACCGGCGTGTTCCTCGTGACCGGCATCGTGCTCGCCGCGGTGATGCGGCACATGGTGCAGCAGATGACGGGGACTGAGATCGGCATCGGCGACCGCATGGCCGGCGCTATGCTTGGCGCTATCCGCATCATTCTGCTCGCGACCCTGCTCGTACTGATCTTCGATCGCATTATTCCGCCCGGCCGCGAGCCGCAATTTCTCGCCGGATCGCAGCTGCGACCGATCCTCTCGGCTGCCGGCCAACAAGGATTGCGATCGCTGCCGCCCGACGTCGCTGAATATATCGACCGGCTGAAGCGCGAACGCGGGCTCTAAAGGCGCTTGCCGGGCCGGCGGCAGCCTGCAACCATCCCCTGCCCTTGGACGTTTAAGCCGGCAAACCCGGAGGGGGTAACCATGACCGAAGTCATTTATGAGATCGTCGAGCACGACGGCGGTTGGGCCTACAAGGCCAACGGCGTGTTCTCCGAAAGCTTCCCGACGCATGCCGAGGCGTTGTCCGCGGCCAAAGCGGCCGCCGAGGAACAACGCGTGCCAGGCTCGACCCAGACGATCGAATGGGAAGACGAGCAAGGACGCTGGCACACGGAGACCGCCAGAGGCAGCGACCGTCCGCAGACAGAAGTGCGCGACAAGCGCTGAGCCTGCGCACCATGAGATGTGGTGCGTTCCCCGCGTGCTCTTGTTTAACGGATCGCGTCACACCTTGCTCGCGCGGCGCCAACGGATGCGGAAGGAGTTGCCTTTCGCATCGGGCAGGGAAGCGAGTGTCAGGTCGTCGCCGCTGATGGTTGCGCGCCGCAATTGCGTGGTGCCAACGAGATTCGGATTGAGCGCCGAATAGATTGTATGCCGCACGATATCGCCCTGGATCTCGTAGCGACCGGTGTAGGCAACGACGCCTTCGGCGGCCGCCGCACATTCCTCCGCGCTGATGCCGTCGAGGCTCATGGGGTTTGAAGTTTCGCTGACCTGGGCACGGCTGGCGGGCGTATTGACCACACCCATAAAACCGTCGGGCGTGTACATAATTTGCGAGGTCCGGGGGATATCGGGGGTGATCTTGCCTTCTGCGCCGACAGTCTCGCGCCCGAGCTCGCGCCACGCGCCGACCAGATCCTCGGCGCGCATCGCCTTAGTCCCACAGGCCGTAGTTTGACCAATTGGCTTCTGGGATCTCGTCGCCGATCTTGTACCTGAACGATGTCACCGACAGATGGTCGGGTGCAGCCGTGCAACTGTAGGATAACGCGTACCACTTCTTCTTACTGCGGAAAGCGCCGACCTTCGCCTCGATGGTGTCGCCCTTGATGGAGGGCTCATTGCCCGCGACGGCCCGATCGGGCCTGTACGGATGATCCTTGCGGATGGCCTGCATCGCCGTATAGTCGCAGAGTTGCTCGAGTCGATCGACCGGGTCGAGCATCTTCAGGCTGCGCTCAAACTTTTCGTCGGCGGCAAAGGCGGGGCCTGCCAGAACGAGAATCGCTCCGAACAACGCGAAATGCCGCATCGGGATTCCCCTACGCTGAACAAGTCCCCGGCGATTTCTACGAAAAGCCGGGCGTCGGACGCAAGCGCCGCCGGGCGCTTATCCCGAACGAAATTGACGAGAATGTGCCACTAATCAGCTGTATTTCGGATCGCGGTCGAGCAATTCGATCGAAATTCCCTGTGGCCCGCGCAGGAAGCAGATCTTGATTCCGGGGCGCGGGCTGTGCGGCGGCTTGGTGAATTCAACGCCCTTGGCCTTGAGGTCAGCGGCAATCGCGTCGATGCCGGAAACCGCAAGACCGAAATGATCGAGCCCCTGGTATGGCGTGGCGGGCGCCGGGTTGACGCCGTCTCCGGCGGCAACGGGCGCGATGAAGACGTTGGCACCGCCGAGCTTGAGGTCGATGCGCGGCTTGCCGGCTTGCGTCGATCGGAAAACCTGTGCGCCGAGCATGCGCTCGAACCATTGCGCGGTGGCTTCCGGATCCGGGCTGCGCAGATGGACGTGATCCCAAGTGACTTGCGGCATGGCTTCTCTCCAGTTGGCTTTGTGCACATCTGACAATGCGCGCGTCGATGGCGCAACGGGGGGCACCGGCAGCCCAGGTCGGACCAAGAAGCGGCACAAAACGTTGCCCTTCCGTCAGCTGGGGAGTCGCGCCCGGGATAGCGGTGACACAATTGTGACAAGGCAATGCGCAGTGCACAATCGGAGTTGCCCACAAGTAAGTCCGCGTATCCTGATTTTCGCTCACGGCTGAAAAAATATTTGCTACACCGATAGGGTCAGGAATCGAGCAGAGCTTATGGCGCGCACTCCCATTTATGCGGCGGGCGGGATTGTGGTGCGCGGGCGCGAACGCCCGCTGATCGCTGTCGTCCAACGCAGCAAGGACGAACGCTGGGTGCTGCCGCGCGGCAAGCTCAAGCGCGATGAGAACCCTTTGGTCGGCGCCCGGCGCGAAGTCGTGGAAGAAACTGGACATCGCGTGAAGGTGCACGAGTTTCTGGGGGCCATCACCTATCGCGCGCGGGGCCGCTCGAAGGTCGTGCAGTTCTGGCGCATGCAGGCATACGAGAAGCCGAGCCGCGACATCATGAAGGACATCGTCGCAGTCGAATGGCTGCCGCTCGGCGCAGCGGTACGACGCTTGAGCTATCCGCTCGAGCGCCTCTTCCTGCAACATGTCGGGCGGCGCGCGCTCAAGCGCAAATCGGGGTCACGCCGAAGTTCGCGCTCGCGCCGCAAGTCACGTGTCAGCAAACGCGGCACGCCGAAGGCGCGCCGCAAACATCGTCCGGCTACACATCTGCGACGCTGGGCGGGCAAGGTGCGCGGCTCGCAAGCCAACTCGTCGCGCATCGTTACGGGTCCCGGATCGCGCCGCAAGACGAGCATGCTGCAACGCGTGTTCGGCAGGCTCGGCCGCTGACACATTCCGGCCCGAAGTCTTTCAAAAATTTAATATTCGTCGAATCGAGCCGCTTCGGCATCCCCAAATAGCGCATTGACGCGGCATTCAACGGCGGTCCTGGAACCTTGCGTATGAGGGCGGCGTTTTTCCGGTACATGTCGGGATCGCAGGGATGGCCCAAGGCGGCCGTTGATTCATTGCGATCATGTGATTGAGAGGTGAGGCCATGAAAAAGACTCTGATTGCTACTGCGGCTGCAGCAACGCTTGCGCTCGCCACTGTCGCCGCTCCACAGCCCGCGCAAGCGCGACACGGTGCTATCGCCGCCGGCGTCATTGGCGGTCTTGCGGCCGGCGCCTTGATCGGCGCAGCCGCAGCGAACGGCCCGTACTACGCATACGGCCCCGGCCCCTACTACGGCCCAGCTCCCGCCTACTACGACGGCGGCTGCTACTGGACCAGCGAGCGCTATTGGAACGGCTACCGCTGGCACTGGCATCACGTACGGGTCTGTGATTAACCGAAAAAACGCGAAAAGAGCGTGGAATGCCCGGTTCGCCTTTAATGGCGGCCGGGCTTTTCCGCGTCCGGGATAACCGGACAAATTTAGGACATATTGCGACGGCCTCCTTGATCCCAAGCCGGAACCGCCTAGGCTGCGCACGCGCGTCGGCCCCGGCCGACTGACCTGGAGGGAATATCCCATGAAGAAGGCTTTCGTTGCGATCGCGGCGGCCGCCACTCTCGCCGCGGCGACAATGTCTGCTCCTACGCCCGCTGATGCCAATTGTTATGGTTGCGCGGTCGGTGCCGGTGTCGCCGGCGGCCTGATCGCCGGTGCCGTCATCGGCGGCGCCATCGCCAACAGTCAACCGCGCTACTACGCGCCGGCTCCCGGCTACGTCGTTTACGAAGGTTACGGCGCCGCCTATCCGGCCGAGTGTCCGGGCGGTTATTGGGCGCGCCGTCGGCTCTACGACCGCTACGGCAATTTCGTCGGCTGGTCGAGACCGCGCTTCGTCTGCCCTTAAGACTCGCGTAACCCTCATGGGGGCATGATCGCGGCCGATCCGTAATCGGCCCGAGGACCCCCATGAAGCAAACCGCATTCGCGCTCGCCGCGGCCGCCATGTTGGCCGCGGCGTTACCGTCGTCAGCTCAAGCTCACTGCCAAGGTTGTGGAGTTGCCGCCGGCGTTGTCGGTGGCCTCGCCGCCGGCGCCATCATCGGCTCGGCGATCGCTAATTCGCCGCCGCCGGTCTATGCCGCCCCGCCCCCGCCGCCTCCGTCGGAGGTCTACTACAACGAACCCGACCATCCGGTGTGCCACGTCGAGCACCGCCGCATCTGGGTGGAAGGCTACGGTTGGCGCAGCCGTCGCATCGAAGTCTGCGACTGACCCCCGGTAAACGAGAACATGCAACGCCCGGCTTTGCCGGGCGTTTGCTTTTTCAGCGCGTCATGTGTTGCAAGACCTCTGCCGTCGGCCAGCAATCGATCTTCAAGCCGTTCTTCTTCTGATACTCGCCAAGCGCCGAGCGCGTCAGCATGCCCGCCTTACCGTCGACCTTGTCGTGATAGAGGCCGAGCGCTGTGAGCTTGTCCTGCATCGTCTCGACCTGCGTGGTCTTGAGCTGCGCGTTCTTGCTCCAGGGGTGCTCGAACGGCCCGCCGCCGGCGATGAGATCGGCGAGGTGACCGACGAACAGCACGTACAGATCCGAATAATTGTAGTCCTTGAGTACGTAGTAATTCTTCGGCGTGAGGAAGCCGGGCCCATAGGTGCCTTCGGGCAGCAACAGCGACGCCACAATCGATAGTTCGCGCGACCTTATCTTGAGGCCATTGGCCGGAACGTAACCCACCTTCAGCCATTCTCTTATCGGCCTCGTGTGCGACGGTTCGGCAAGCGTGCAGTCAACGCTTGGCGGCACGCGCACCTCGATCGCCCACGGCTCGTCGGTGCGCCAGCCCTTGTCCTTGAGCTGTTTCGCCGCCGAGGCGAGCGCGTCCGGCACCGAATGCCAGATGTCGGGTTTGCCGCTGCCGTCGAGGTGGACGGCGTACTTGTAGTACTCGGACGGCAGGAACTGCGTCAGCCCCATGGCGCCGCCCCAGGACGAGCGCAGATCGCTGCGCGGCACGCCGTCCTGAAGCATCTTCAGCGCGTGCAAGAATTCGTTGCGGAAGAAATCCTTGCGTTTGCCGATATAGGCCTGCGTCGCGAGCACACGCAGGGCGTCATGGCCTTGAACCTCACGGCCGTAATCGGTCTCGCGCGCCCATATGGCCAAGACGACATTGCCGGGGACGCCGAATTCCTTCTCGATGCGAGAGAGTGCGCCTTTGTACTCCGTTGCATATTGCCTGCCTTGCGCAGCAAGACGCTCGAAGGTCGGTTCGCGCAAATATTGCCCAGGCGTTTGTACGAACTCCGCTTGCTGCGGCTGGGTTTCCGGCTTTCCGAGAATGGCGAGGTCCGGCAGCGAGAGATCGGGTTCGAGGCCACGCGTGCCCGCTTCGAACGTCGCGCGGGACACGCCGAGCCTCTCGGCGTCAGGCCATGTCGATTGCAGCCATTGCTCGAACGCGGCATCGGCGAAAGCCGGCGAGCCAAGCAGAACCAGGGCAAGGCCGATCAAAACCGCGCGCACCATCCGACGTCCGCCTTCGAATCATCGGCAGACTAAAGACGCGCGAGACCAGAACAAGGCCCTGCAGAGGGGTCGGCCTAACGCGTGCCGTTTGGTTCGATGGAACCGCGGTTGTCGATGCTGCGGTCCCGGGCGAATTAACGCTAAAGCTTTTCGGCGATCACACGTTTGGCGCTGTCTTGAACAGCGCCCTTGCACGCCATCAAGACAAACCGCGGCTCGGTTGTCTTCAGCCGGATCGGCAACAGCGGCGCATAGGCGTCGCAAAAGTAAAATGAGACAATTTCATCCGCAGCGGGGAACTGCATGAGCACGACGCGGTCGGGCACGAACCGGCCGGCCAGCGCCGTCACCTTGCCGCCGCGCGCAATGTAGTTGCAGCCATAGTTTTTGATGACGCTTGGTACGCCCGCCGCGTAAGGCTTGAAGCCTTCAGGGTCACGCATGACATGCGCGCCGATCGCAATGGCCTTGCCGTTGTCCGGCTCGTTGATGCCCTCGACTGCAAAGGCGGTGATGCCGGCTTTGCCTTTGAACGATGACAGATCGACGCCGTCATCGACGCGTGCGACCAGTGTTGGCCCGAAGTCCCATGGCTCCTCGAACGCGATCGTTTCGCCATCGGCGATGACGCGGCAGCCGGCCGGAAGCTCGGGGGCATTCAGGCCGCAGGCGACGAGGTACTGCATTCAGCGCGTGAACTTCTTGTACTTCAGCCGGTGCGGAATGATCGTATCGGTACCGAGCCTCCGCATCTTGTCGGCCTCATAATCCTGGAAGTTTCCCTCGAACCATTCGACATGGCTGTCGCCCTCGAAGGCCAGGATGTGGGTGGCGATGCGGTCGAGGAACCAACGATCGTGGCTGATGATGACGGCGCAGCCGGCGAAATCCTCGAGCGCTTCTTCCAGCGCCCGCAACGTATCGACGTCGAGGTCATTGGTCGGCTCATCGAGCAGCAGCAGATTGGCGCCCGAGCGCAGCATCTTGGCGAGATGCACGCGGTTGCGCTCGCCGCCTGACAATGTGCCGACTTTCTTCTGCTGGTCGGCGCCTTTGAAGTTGAACGACGCGCAATAGGCGCGACTGTTCATTTCCTTTTTGCCGAGCAGGATGATGTCGTTGCCGTTGGAGATTTCCTCCCACACCGTCTTTTTGCCGTCGAGTGAATCGCGCGACTGATCGACATAGCCGAGATGCACGCTGTCACCGACCTTGATCGTGCCTTTGTCAGGCTTGTCCTGGCCAGTGATCATGCGGAACAGCGTCGTTTTGCCGGCGCCGTTCGGACCGATGACCCCGACGATGCCGCCGGGCGGCAGTTTAAAGGTCAAATCGTCGATCAGCAGCTTGTCACCGAAACCCTTGGCAAGGTGGTCAAAGTCGACCACGTTCTGGCCGAGCCGCTCGGCCACCGGGATGGTGATCTGCGCCACGGTGTTGACTTTGGCGTTGGCGATTTTGAGCAGCTCCTCGTAGCGCTGGTAGCGCGCCTTCGATTTGGCCTGGCGCGCCTTCGGCGACGACGACACCCATTCGGATTCGCGCTCGAGCGTGCGGCGGCGCGCTTCGTCCTCGCGCCCTTCCTGCTCCATGCGTTTTTGTTTCTGCGCCAGCCAGGACGTGTAATTGCCCTCGTAGGGAATTCCGCGGCCATGATCGAGCTCAAGGATCCAGCCGGTGACGTTGTCGAGAAAGTAGCGGTCATGGGTGACGATCAGGATCGCGCCGGGATATTGGCGCAGGTGGCCTTCGAGCCAGGCCACACTCTCGGCGTCGAGATGGTTGGTCGGCTCGTCGAGCAGAAGCAAATCGGGCTGGTCGAGCAGCAGCCGGCACAGCGCAATGCGACGTTTCTCGCCGCCGGAGAGCTTCGACACATCGGCGTCATCGGGCGGGCAATTGAGCGCGTCCATCGCCTGGGTGACCTTGGAATCCAAGTCCCACAGGTTCTGGCTGTCGATGATGTCCTGGAGCTTCGCCATCTCGTTGGCGTTCTCCTCAGAGTAGTTCATCGCCAACTCATTGTAGCGGTCGAGCAGCGCCCGCTTGGCGCCGACGCCCTCCTCGACATTGGCACGAACCGATTTGCTCGGGTCGAGCTGCGGTTCCTGCTCGAGGTAGCCGACGCGCGCGCCTTCCGCGACCCAGCCCTCCCCGGTGTAGTCGGTGTCGATGCCGGCCATGATACGCAGGAGGGTCGACTTGCCCGAGCCGTTGACGCCGAGCACGCCGATTTTGGCGTCCGGGTAGAAGGACAGGTGGATGTTGTCCAGCACCTTCTTGCCCGGCGGGTAGGTCTTGGTCAGACCCTGCATGTGATAGATGAATTGGCGGCCGTTCATTGAACCCCTGCAGATTGAATCCTGCCGTGCGCGCTAACGGCGCATCTCGACGCTTTGTCGGGAAATGCGCCGCTGATGTAGCGAGGGCTTCCCCAAAGGGCAAGCCGCCGGTTCCGCCGGCTATCCCGGTAAAACTCTGGAAAGGCTGATGCGAAAATCGCCTTGGCGGCGGCCGGCTGGATACCGGGTTTTTACCGGTGCCCCGACATGATGCGGCTCAGTGAACCGAGGCGCCGGGGACGGTGACTAATGGACAGTTGGGCTCGTTCAGCCCGTCTGTTTTGGGGATCGTGTCATGAGCCGCGCCATTTCAGCTATTTCCGGCTCCGCCGCAGCTTTGCTGCCGACGCCCTTCACCGGACTCCGCAACGTCCTCGCCATTTGGTGGCATGAGCTTGCCGGTAACGGCTACCGGCCCGAATTGCACTACATGCGGGGTCCGGGTCCTGCCTGGCACGCCAAGCATGGCCGGGTTCCCACCGTCACCCTCTAAGAGACCCCTCCCTTGTGAAGGTGCCTAGCCTGTGGTTGGTCCGCTGCCGGGCCAATCAGGGGACCGGGCGCATATGCTTCAGGGAGCTATCCTCGACGACTATCAGAACGTATCGCAGAAGGTGGCCGACTGGTCGCCTGTGGCCAAGAACGTCAAGTTCAAGGTGTTCACCGAAGCGCTTGGCGGTTCTGACAAAGTCATCGAGGCGCTCAAGGATTGCAACATCGTCTGCCTGATGCGGGAGCGGACCCTTTTCGGCAAGGATATCATCGATGCCCTGCCCGAACTCAAGCTCATCGTCACCAGCGGGATGCGCAACGCCGCGATCGACGTCAACGCCGCCGCCGCCCGTAACATTCCCGTCTGTGGCACGGAATCGCTCGGCCCTCCGACTGCGGAGCTCACTTTCGGGCTGATGCTGGAACTCGCCCGCAAAATCGGGATCGAGCACGCGCGGCTCAAAGCCGGAGCGCGCTGGCAATCGACCCTCGGCATCGACCTCTACGACAAGACGCTCGGCATCATCGGGCTCGGCAAGCTCGGCACGCGAGTGGCTCGCATAGCCAATGCGTGCGGCATGACGGTGATTGCCTGGAGCCAAAACCTGACCGCGGAAAAGGCCAAGGAGGCGGGCGCCACCCTGGTCACGAAGGAGGAACTGCTCAAGCAATCGGATTTCGTCACGATCCATCTGCAGCTCAGCCAGCGCACGCGCGGCCTGATCGGCGCCGGCGAACTCGCCCTCATGAAGCCGACGGCTTATTTCATCAACACGTCGCGCGGACCGATCGCCGACGAAAAGGCCATCGAAATGGCGCTACTCGGCAACCGCATCGCCGGCGCAGCGATCGATGTCTATGACGTCGAGCCGCTGCCGCTCGACCACCCGTTCCGCAAGCTCGACAATATCGTGATCACACCGCATCTCGGCTATGTCACCGCCGAGAACTACAAGCGCTTCTACGGCCACATGGTCGAGGACATCCGCGTCTGGCTCGACGGCAAGCCCGTCCGCGTCATTCTGCCGAAATAATCACAGCCGCAGCAGTTTCGCGGCATTGTTGTAGGCGATGTCGGCGCGCAAACCTTCGTCGATCGCAACCTTATCGATGAAGTCGCAGCCCGGCCAGTCGAACGGGAAGTCGGCCGAGAACATCACGCGGTCGCGCCCCAGCGCATCGACCGAGCAACGCACCGGCGGCAGGTCGTACATGCCGGACGTCGTCACCCAGACATTCTCTTTCAGGTACTGCGACGGCGGCTTCGGCAGATTCCAGCCGTAGGGCGCCGAGCGGCTGTCGAAGCGCCAGAGTTGGAACGGCAGGGTCTCGCCCAAATGGCCGAGCACGAGCTTGGCCTTCGGATAGCGATGGAAGACGCCGCCGCAAATGATGCGCAGCGCATGCGAACCGGTTTCTACGCCCCAGCCCCACATCGGACGCGCCAGCACGTTAAAGCCAGTGATCGCCGCCAACGGCGCGACCGGATCGGCCGGGTGCAGATAGATGACCGTATCGAGAGCCGCCGCGCGTTCCCAGAACGGATCGTAGGAGCGGTCGTCGAGATATTTGCCGTTGGTGTGGCCGTTGATCATGGCACCGCGGAATTTTAGGTCGCGCACGCAGCGCTCGAGCTCATCGGCTGCCGCCTTGGCGTCCTGCATCGCGAGATGGGCAAAGCCCGAATAGCGGTCTGAGCGCTTCTGCACTTCTTTCGCCAGAAAATTGTTCGACTCGCGCGCACGTTTGACCGCCGTCGGCGTGTCACGCTCGGCCTGCACGCCGGGCCCGGCGATCGCCAGCACTGCGCAGGCGATACCGCTCTTGTCCATCATTTCGAGTCGTTGCCCGTCAAAATCGGTCAGCGCAGCAAGTAGCTGCGCTTTCTTCGGCGCCGCGACGTCGACCATCGTTGGGTGCCAGTAAGGCTCGGTCGCCGGATCGAGGAAGTGTTCTTCGAGCGCGATCTTCTTGACCAAGGGCGTCCTCCCGCGGCCGCGCCGCACAGTTGCGGGCGCCGGCCAATTTTTTGGTTGCAACCTGTACCGTATTTTGGGCTAAGCTGTACCGGCATTCAAGGCGGCTAAAGTAGCGTAGCGTCGATGTCGGTCAACCACACCATCAACGACAAGAGCAGCGTCCAGGTCATCGCGCGGGCCGCGACTATCTTGCGCGCGCTGGAAGAGGAGAATGCCGGGCTGAGCCTCGGCCAGATCGCCCAGCGCGTGAATCTCGCGCGCTCGACCGTGCAGCGCATCGTCGCTGCGCTCCAGACCGAGAAGCTCGTCATCTCGGCGACGCCGAACGGCCGCGTGCGGCTCGGACCGACGATCCTGCGGCTCGCGGCCTCGGTGCGCAGCGACTTCCTGGCGCTGGCGCGGCCGTTCCTCGAGCGGCTGTCGGACGAACTGCATGAGACGGTCGACCTCGCGATGGCGAAGAAAGACCATCTCATCTTCATCGATCAAGTAACTGGCTCGCAGCGCCTTCGCGCCGTGTCGGCGGTCGGCGAAAGCTTCCCGCTTACCTGCACGGCCAACGGCAAGGCCTACCTCGCGCAGCTTTCCGATACCGCAGTGGAGAATTTGGTCGGGCGCAGCTACAAGGCTCGCACACCAAATTCAATTGTACGGCTTGAACCGCTGCTCAAGGAGCTTGCGGCGGTCCGCAAGGCCGGCGTTGCCTTCGATCGCGAGGAGCATACGCTTGGCATCTGCGCCGCCGGCATTGCCTTTGAAGACCCGCTCGGCAATCCGGTCGCGATTTCGGTGCCGGTGCCGAGCCAACGCTTTGCCGACCGCAAGACTTTGATCGCCGAGCGACTGCTCGAAACAAAGCGCGCAATGGAGGCGCATATGAATTCCGCCGCGGCCTGACTGGCCGCCAGCAACAAACGCGATAAATGAAAGGGAGGATGTCGTGGCCAAGAAAATTCGCGGCGTGACGTTCGAAGAAAACCTCAAGAACAGCATGGGGCTGGAGTTCTACAATCTGTCCCATCGCTTCGGCTATCAGTCGCCGAACTGGCCGTATTTCGAAGACGTCAAGATCGAGCGCATCCACTACATGGCGAAGTCGGGCGTGCTGTCGCAGCGCATCACGACGTCGATGCACAACACCACGCATATCGACGCGCCGGCACACGTCGTCCAGGGCACGCCGTTCATCGATGAGGTGCCGCTGCCGCACTTCTTCGGCGCAGGCATCGTAGTGTCGATCTCCAAGGACAAATGGGAGCCAATCACCGGCGACGATCTCGAAAAGGCATGCGGCAAGATCATTCGTCCGCGCGACGTGGTGATCGTCAACACGGGCTGGCACAAGTACTACGAGGACTCGGAAGATTACTTCTGCCGCGCCCCCGGATTTGTGCCGTCGGCGGGCGAGTGGTTTGTGCAGAAGAAGGTGAAGGTGGTGGGGCATGACACGCAGGCCAACGACCACCCCCTCGCGACCGCCATCGGCCCGCAGCGCAATGGCCCCCTCCATCCGCACCTGGCCGAGGAATATCGGGAATGGTCTGGCGGGCGTGACTGGAAGGACGACTTCCCCGAATGGGAGCCGGTGCACCGCATTCTGTTCAACAACGGCATCCTCGGTATCGAGAACGTCGGCGGCGACATCGACAAGGTGACCGGCAAGCGCTGCACCTTCGCCTACTTCCCGTGGAACTGGGACCGCGGCGACGGCTGCATCGTGCGTCTCGTCGCCATCGTCGATCCGAGCGGCAAATATCGCATCGAGCGCGGGAGGAAGTTCTGATGATCGTCCGCAAGCTCAGCGAGGCGAAGCCTTACGAAGCGCCCAACCACCGCAAATATGAATCGCTGCGCATTTTCGGCGCCGAGATGGGCGGCTCGAACGCGCTCATCTTCGGCATTTCGCACTTCCAACCGGGCGGCGGCGCCGGGCCCGATGCCTCGCCGCCGGAGAAGATCTATCACATCCTCGACGGCGAACTCACCGTGATCGCCGGCGGCAAGGAGCAGGTCGCCAAGCCCGTGGACACCGTCTTCATCGCGCCGAACGAGAACCGCGAGATCGTCAATCGCGGCAAGGGCGTTTGCACCATTCTGGTCGCGGTCGCCGCGCCGAAGTGAGGGCGTGCCATGAGTGATTTCTTCAAGAACCCGGCGTCGCTGTTCGACGTCAAAGGCAAGACCGCCGTCATCACCGGCGCGTCGGGCGCCTTCGGTGCGCTGGCGGCAAAGACGCTGGCGGGCGCCGGCGGCAATGTCGTGCTGGCGGCGAGCCGCGAAAACGAACTAAAGGTGGTCGCCGCCGAATGCGAAAAACTCGGCGGCAAGACCGCGGTGATCGCGCTACGGCCGAGCTCGGAGGAGAACTGCGACAAGATCGTCAAGACCGCAGTCGACAAGTTCGGCCGCGTCGACATCCTTGTGGTGGCATCCGGCCTCAACAAGGTGTCGAAGATCGTCGATCAAAAGGTCGGCGATTTTCTCGAAGTCATGGACGCCAATGTCAACCAATCCTGGTTGATGGCGCGCGCCGCCGGCCGTCAGATGATCAAGCAGGGCCAGGGCGGCAAGGTCATCTTGACCTCCTCGGCGCGCGGCCTGCTCGGCCATCCGGCCGGCTACAGCGCGTATTGCGCTTCGAAATCAGCGGTTGACGGCATCACCAAGGCGCTCGGCTGCGAATGGGGCGAGACGGGTATCACCGTCAACGCGCTCGGGCCGACCGTTTTCCGCTCCCCGCTGACCGCGTGGATGTACGAGGACACCGAGCGGGCGCAGACGGTGCGAAAGGGCTTCCTCGCCCGCGTGCCGAAAGGCCGACTTGGTGAGCCGGAAGACTTGGCGGGGCCGCTCTTGTTCCTCGCGTCCAAGGCCTCCGACTTCTACACTGGGCATATCCTCTACGCCGACGGCGGCTACACGGCAGGCTAAGATGGCCAAAGCGCGCATCGCGGTGATCGGTGCCGGGCTAATGGGCCACGGCATCGCGCAGAATTTCGCCCTGGGCGGCCACGACGTGACGATCTACGATTCGACCGCGGCATCGCTCGCGAGCGCCAAGGACCGCATCGTCGCCAATCTGAAATATCTCGGCGACGATATCCGCGCAGTCGAACGCGTCACGCCCGTACCCGTGCTCGCCGACGCCGTGAAAGCCGCCGACTATGTGGTCGAGGCTGTGCTCGAAGACCTGCCACTCAAGCAGAAAATCTTCGCCGAGATCGAACGCAATGTGCGCGACGACACCATCCTCGCCAGCAACACCTCGGTGATCCCGATCACCCAGATCATGGGCGGCCTGAAGCGGCGCGAACGCGCGCTCGGCACCCACTGGTGGAATCCGCCCTTCATGATTCCACTGGTCGAAGTCATTCAAACCGAATGGACCTCGCCGCAGGTCGTCGAATGGACGATGCAACTGCATCGTGACATCGGCAAGAAACCGGCCCACGTGAAGAAGGACGTTCCCGGCTTCATCGGCAACCGCCTGCAGCATGCGCTGTGGCGGGAAGCAGCCAACCTAGTTGAGCGCGGCATCTGCGATGCCAAGACGGTCAACGATGTGGTGAAGGCCTCATTCGGGCGCCGCTCCGCGGTCCTGGGGCCGCTCGAAAATGCCGATCTCGTCGGTACCGATTTGACGCTGGCGATCGCCAACCTGCTTTATCCCGACCTCGACAGCCGGCCTAAGGCATCTCCCTATCTCGAACAGCTCGTGAAGGATGGGAAGCTTGGTTTCAAGAGCGGCGAGGGTTTCGAAAAATGGGCTCCGGAGCGACAGGCCTCGGTGCGCTCCCAGCTGCTCGATCATCTCAAAGCGGCCCGTGAAAAAGACTAAAACGGCGCCGACACAGGAGGAAGCGATGTCCAGCCACATCTCGCGTCGCACATTGGTCAAGACCGGCTTGGGCGCGATGGCAGCGCCTGCCATGCTGCGCACGCTGCCGGCGAACGCGCAGTCTGCCGTGATCAAGATCGGTCACGTTAGCCCCAAGACCGGGCCGCTCGCCGGTTTCGGTGAGGCCGACAACTTCATCCTGCAACAGGTCCGCGGCATCCTCGCCAAAGGCCTTGAGAGCGGCGGCAAGAGCTACAAGGTCGAGATCATCAGCAAAGACAGCCAGTCGAGCGGCAGCCGCGCCGCGGAAGTGGCGTCTGAATTGATCCTTGGCGACAAGGTCAACCTCATCGTCGCTTCGGCCACGCCGGACACCACCAACCCGGTGTCCGATCAGGCCGAAGTGAACGAGGTGCCTTGCATAACCACCAACTGCCCGTGGCAGCCGTATTTCTTCGGCCGCAAGGGCGACCCTGCCAAGGGCTTCACCTGGACCTATCATTTCTTCTGGGGACTAGAGGACGTGATTGCCTCGTTCCTCGCGCTCTGGGACACGCTGCCGACCAACAAGGTCGTGGGCGGGCTTTTCCCCAACGACGCCGACGGCAATGCCTGGGGCGACCCGCAGCGCGGCCTGCCACCGGCGCTCGCGCAGGCCGGCTATAAGCTGCACGATCCCGGCCGCTATCAGCTGATGAACAACGACTTCACCTCGCAGATTTCCGCGTTCAAGTCTGCGGGCGCGGAGATCGTCACCGGCAACATGATCCCGCCCGACTTCGCGACATTCTGGTCACAGGCTGCGCAGCAGGGCTTCAAGCCGAAGATCGTGACCATCGGCAAGGCGCTGCTGTTCCCATCCGTCATCGACTCGCTCGGCCCGCGCGGCAACGGCCTGACCAGCGAAATCTGGTGGACGCCGCACCATCCGTTCAAGTCGGGCCTCACCGGGCAAAACTGCCAGCAGCTCACGGACGACTACACCAAGGCAACCAACCGGCCGTGGACGCAACCGATCGGTTTCCAGCACGCGCTGTTCGAGGTTGCGATCGACGTGCTCAAGCGGACCAAGAACCCGACCGATCCGAAGTCGATCCTCGACGCGATCGTCGCGACCAACTACCAGTCGATCGTCGGCCCGATCCAGTGGACCGGCAAACCGGTGAAGAACGTCACCAAGACGCCGCTGGTGGCCGGCCAATGGCAGCGCAAGAACGGCAAGTTCGAGCTCGTGATCGCCGAGAACAAGACCGCACCGAAGATTCCGCTTGGAGGCAAGCTCGAGCCGATCTCCTGATCAGGCCATGGCGTCGATCCTCGCGCTGGAGAACATTTCGAAACGGTTCGGCGCTCTTGTCGTGGCCGACGGCATTACGTTCGAGCTTAGCAAGGGCGAGGCGCTCGGCATCATCGGCCCGAACGGCGCCGGAAAGACCACATTGTTCGGTATCGCAGCGGGCACGGTGATGCCGGATGCCGGCCGGGTCGTGTTCGATGGCGAGAATATCACGCGGCTGCCGCCGGAGCTGCGCTGCCGCAAGGGCCTGGCGCGAGCGTTCCAAGTTCCCCAGCCGTTTTCGGGCATGACGGTGTTCGAGAACGTCGTAGTCGCGGCCGCATTCGGCGGCGGCGAACGTGAGGCCGCGGTCTACGACCGCTGCGCCGACTTACTCACGCGATGCGGGCTCGCCGACAAGGCCAACCGTCGCGCCGGGGGCCTGACGTTGCTTGACCGCAAGCGCCTGGAGCTCGCCCGCGCGCTCGCGACGCGGCCACAGGTGCTGTTGCTCGACGAGGTGGCAGGCGGACTCACCGAGCACGAATGCATGGCACTGGTTGCGCTGATCAAAAATGTTCGGGCGAGCGGCGTGTCGATCATCTGGATCGAGCACGTCGTGCATGCGCTGCTCGCCATTGTCGACCGGCTGCTTGTGCTGCATGGCGGGCGCTTCATCGCACAAGGCGAGCCGCGCAGTGTGATCAAGAGCCCGCAGGTCGCCGAGATCTATATGGGGATCGAGGCCGATGCCTAGGTCCCTCCTCGACGTGGGCGGCGTTGACGCCTTCTATGGCGACTTCCAGGCCCTGTTCGGCGTGTCGCTGCGTGTCGATAACGGCAGCGTGGTCGCCGTGATCGGCGCCAATGGCGCTGGCAAAAGCACGTTGCTCAAGATCATCGCCGGATTGATGGCGCCAAGCCGCGGCGACATCGTCTTTGACGGCAAGGCAATCGGCGGCCTGCCCGCGTTCGATATGGTCCGCCGCGGCATTGCGTTGGTGCCCGAAGGCCGGCGTCTCTTTCCGTCGCTGACCGTGGAAGAGAACCTTCTCATCGGCGGCCAGGCGAAACGACCCGGCCCATGGACGCTCGCGCGTGTCTACGAGTTGTTCCCGGTGCTCGCTGAGCGGCGGCACCTGCCGGCGCCCGCACTCTCCGGCGGCCAGCAGCAGATGGCGGCGATCGCGCGCGCGCTGATGGCCAATCCGCGGCTGTTGCTGTGCGACGAGATCAGCCTCGGCCTTGCGCCGATGGTGGTGCGCGACATCTATGCGCGCTTGCCGCAGATCGTCGGGGAAGGCCTATCGCTCATCATCGTCGAGCAGGACATCGTGCAGACGCTCAAAGCCGCAAGCCATATCTACTGCCTGCAGGAGGGCCGCATCGCGCTCGAAGGCAAAGCCGCCGACATGACGCGCGGCAAGATTTCCGCGGCCTATTTCGGGGTCTGAGATGACGGAATGGATCAACGTCATCCTGCAAGGCGTGCTGATCGGCGGGCTATACGCCATGTTCGCCGCCGGTCTGTCCCTCATTTTCGGCGTCATGCGGCTCGTCAACATCGCGCACGGCGACCTGATCGTGCTGGCCGCCTATTTGGCGCTGCTGGTAACGCAGGGTCTCGGCTTCGACCCGCTGACGTCGCTTCTGCTCGTCGTACCGGGAATGGCGCTGATCGGTTACGCGCTGCAGCGCGGCCTGCTCAATTTCACGCTCGGTGACGACTTGTTGCCTCCGCTGCTGGTGACGTTCGGCCTGTCCATCATCATCCAGAACGGACTGCTCGAGCTGTTTACCGCCGATAGCCGCAGGCTTCAGGCCGGACCAATCGAGATCCAGTCGTTTCAGCTCGGCGGCTTCTTCATCGGTGTGCTGCCGCTGGTCCAATTCATCGTGGCGGTCGCCGTGATCGCCGGCCTGCAATTGCTGTTCTACCGCACGCCGCTCGGCCGCGCCTTCCGCGCCACATCGGACGACCAATCGGTCGCGCAGCTGATGGGCCTCGAC